>Ga0180012_1000281_pt1 | contig 19394 bp, 16 predicted proteins | sample KR11_S2_MetaG_FD_122243 | JGI IMG/M metagenome (GOLD analysis project Ga0180012, IMG submission 122243) | Groundwater microbial communities from the Olkiluoto Island deep subsurface site, Finland - KR11_S2_MetaG | ecosystem: Environmental > Aquatic > Deep subsurface > Groundwater | place...
AACGGTGCTATTGGAGAAGATAAGAATTCAATGGATATATTTATTGGCTCAAAAGAAGAGATTCTTGAAGATTTAAAAAAATGGCTTCTGCCGGGAGACTGGGTTCTTGTAAAGGGTTCAAGGGCAATGGGCATGGAGAAAATCGTTGAGGGGTTGAAGATCTAAAATATTATGCTTTACCATCTGCTATATCCGCTTCATACGACAATATCGGCTTTTAATGTATTTCGCTACATTACATTCAGGACTATCTATGCAAGCCTTACAGCCTTTTTTATCTGTTTTTTTCTCGGGCCATGGGTTATCAGAAAGCTTGGCGAGATGCAGATTGGGCAGCATATAAGAGAAGATGGCCCGCAGACACACCTCAATAAAGCCGGGACTCCCACTATGGGCGGAATCCTGATTATATTTTCAATTTCCGTCTCGACACTTCTATGGACTGATTTGACAAACTATTATGTATGGATAGCTCTTCTGGTAACGATTGGCTTTGGTGCTATCGGCTTTATAGACGACTATCTCATGCAGGTTAAAAAGCGTAGCAAGGGCCTCAGCGTTAAAAGCAAGTTTTGTTTTCAGATGTTGCTCGCATTATTAATCGGAGTTCTTGTTTATATGTGCCCTGATTTTTCAACGCAAGTAACAGTCCCGTTTTTTAAAAATATTTCGCCTGATCTAGGCTGGGGATATATAATTTTTGCAGCCTTTGTAATTGTTGCAACATCAAATGCCGTCAACCTTACAGACGGCCTTGACGGCCTTGCTATCGGCCCTGTGATTGTAGTTGCTGCTACATATATGCTTTTTGCTTATGTGGCAGGGCATTATAAAATAGCTGATTATCTTCAGATCAACTATGTTGCCGATGCCGGCGAAATTACAATTTTTTGCGGAATTCTGGCTGGTGCGGGTTTGGGTTTTCTGTGGTTCAACGCTTACCCAGCTCAAATGTTTATGGGTGATGTGGGTTCTCTTCCACTGGGAGGTGCTATAGGTACAGTCGCTGTGATTACAAAACAGGAAATACTGCTGGTAATAGTTGGGGGCATTTTTGTAATAGAGACACTTTCGGTGATTTTTCAGGTAGGTTTTTTTAAGATGACAAACGGCCGAAGGATTTTCAAAATGGCGCCGCTTCACCATCATTTTGAATTAAAAGGCTGGGCTGAGCCAAAGGTTATAGTGCGATTCTGGATAATTGCTATAGCGCTTGCACTTGTTTCGATGAGCACACTGAAATTAAGATAAGTCGAGTAGTCGAGTAGTCGAGTAGTCGAGTAGTTAACCACTCGACCATTTTCCCACTCGACCACTCGACCAATATCAAATCAAATTATGGAGCTTAAAAATAAAAATATTCTGGTAGTCGGCCTTGGCGTCACAGGTGTTGCAACTGCTAGATTTTTAACAAACAGAGGAGCATCTGTAACTGTCACTGACCAAAAGAAAGAACAGGAGATATGCTCCACAGATCCGTTAATCCGAGAGCTTGGCATAAGAATAGAACTAGGACCACATAGGATTGAAACTTTTGAAAGGGCGGACCTTATTGTAGTCAGCCCCGGAGTTTCTCATACAATTCTGCCAATAAGAAGAGCAAAAGAACAAGGGATTCCTGTGATAGGTGAAATTGAGCTTGCATCAAGATTTATAGCGGAACCAATTATCGCTGTAACCGGTACTAATGGAAAAACCACTACAACAACTCTTTTAGGCAAAATGCTTGAGGATTCCGGTCTTAAAGTATTCATTGGCGGCAATATAGGCAATCCTCTGATTGAATATGCCGACATAGAGGAAAAGGCTGAAATCGTTGTTATAGAAGTAAGCAGTTTCCAACTGGATACCATAGATACTTTCAGGGCTAACGTGGCGGTTTTGCTGAATATTACCGAAGATCATATGGATCGTTATCCTGATCTGGATGCTTATGCAAAGTCTAAGGCCCGGATTTTTGAAAACCAGCGACATGACGATACAGCAGTGTTAAATGGCTCTGATCCTGTTGTGCGTTCTTTGAGCAGAGATATCCTGAGCAGAAAAGTTTTTTTCAGTTCAAAAGAAGGAAAGGACGTGACAATAAGTGGTGAAAGCATAATTTCTCAGGAAAATATGTCCCTGCTTCTTGCAGACTTTAAACTACCCGGCAAACACAATATGGAGAATGCTGCTGCGGCAAGTCTTGCAGCACTGTCTGCCGGAGGGACTTTTGATGGGATACGGTCGGCATTGAGGAAGTTTAAAGGGCTTTCCCACAGGCTTGAATATATTGATACTCTAAATGGTGTCGATTTTTTCAATGACTCAAAGGCTACAAATGTTGATTCAGTGGCAAGAGCGCTTGAAACTTTTGAAAGGCCCGTAATCCTGATTATGGGCGGACGAAATAAGGGAAGTAAATTCCATACTCTGAGGGATTTGATAGATAAGCACGCAAAAGAGCTGATAGTTATTGGAGAAGCAAAAGAGGATATTAAGGCTGACCTGGGAAATATTAAGCCTGTTGAGACTGCGGCTACAATGGAGGATGCAGTTTTCAAGGCATATCATGCTGCAAAACCTGATGATATTGTGCTTTTGTCACCAGCCTGCGCCAGTTTTGATATGTATAACAACTATGCGCAAAGGGGAGAAGATTTTTGCAGAGCTGTTGCAAATCTTGTAACGGTTCACGGTTCACGGTTCACGGTTCACAGTTAATGGTCTCAAGTTTCGTACCTCTAATTATAGCAGTATATTTATTATGACAAAACAACCGCCTAATAATAATCCGCAATCAGGATATGATATCAAACTCCTTTTTCCTGTCCTTTTTCTGGTTGGGATAGGGATTGTAATGGTTTACAGCTCAAGTTCAGCCCTGGCGCTTAAAGAATTCGGAATTGATTACTATTTTTTTAAGAAACAGACACTTTTTTCACTATTAGGAATTCTTGCTCTGGTTAGTTGCAGGCATATTCCGTTAAAACTTTTTCGTTCTTTGGCATATCCGCTGCTTATTCTTGCGTTTCTTTTACTGATTGCTGTTAAAGTTTCCGGATTTGGTGTTACCGCTGGAGGCTCAACACGCTGGTTGCGATTGGGCTTTTTTACATTCCAGCCATCTGAGTTTGCGCGTTTTTCTCTTGTCTTATATCTGGCGTACTCCATGAGTAAAAAATTGGATAAACTTAAAGATTTTTCAATTGGTTTTCTGCCTCACGTTACGGTTTTCGGCATATTCGCAATACTGATATTTCTACAACCGGATTTTGGCTCGGTGATTATCCTGGGGGCAATTACATGGATTATGCTTTTTGTAGGAGGTGTTCGGATCTCACATCTTTTAACGCCGTTACTGATTTTTCTGCCCGCTTTATACATATTTATGATTAATGCCCCTTACAGGTTCAGACGAATTATGAGTTTCTGGGATCCGTGGAAATATCCGACAGATGAAGGATACCAGATGATACATTCTTTTATGGCTTTTGGAACCGGCGGCATATGGGGAGCAGGGATAGGAAAAGGTTACCAGAAGCTTTTCTACCTTCCAGAACCCCATACTGATTTTATTTTTTCGGTTATTGGAGAGGAGCTTGGGCTCATGGGCGTCCTTGTGATTCTATTGCTCTATTTTGTGATCCTGTGGAGGGGAATCAGCATAGCAATAAATGCAGAAGAGCCTTTTGGATCATTTATGGCTATTGGTTTGACAATCGCAATCGGGCTTCAGGTTTGCATTAATATGGGAGTTACTCTGGGCCTTTTACCAGCCAAGGGGCTTGCCCTGCCGTTCTTGAGCTACGGGGGCACCTCTCTTTTAATCAATATGGCATCAATAGGAGTATTGATGAATATAGGAGCATCTACTAATGCGCTTAAAGCATGGCGAGATAGAAAGTAAAGCGCATGGAAAAAATAGAAACGGGAAGAGAATTGTATTCGCAGGTGGTGGTACAGGAGGCCATCTGTTTCCTGGGATCGCCATTGCCGAGGCTTTTATTAAGCGCAATCCTGAGAATAGAGTCATTTTTATAAGTACAGGCAAGCAATTTGAAGTGTCTGTTTTAGAGGAAAAGAAATTTCAACTTAAAACCATAACGGCAGAAGGTATAAAAGGCCGGGGGATAGTTAGACAAATCATATCAATTTCAAAAATACCAAAGGGATTATTTGAGTCCATGTTTATTTTAAAAAACTTCAGGCCTCATCTGGTTATTGGGGTTGGAGGCTACTCTGCAGGGCCTGTAGTTCTTGGGGCATGGCTTATGGGAATTAAAATTGTTTTGCATGAACAGAATATATTGCCTGGTATTACAAATCGTATTCTGTCTTATCTGGCTGACCGCATTTATGTTTCTTTTAAAGATACTAAGGGTAATTTCAATCCGAGAAAAGTATGTGTTACAGGCAACCCTGTGAGGAACGAAGTCCTTTGCTTTGAAATGAAGGAGACCGCTATCTCTGGTTCTGTTCAAGATAAGCTTTTTACAATTTTTGTAATCGGAGGCAGCCAGGGGGCTCACAGCATCAATATGGCTGTAGTGGATGCTCTGAAATTCCTAAAAGAGAAAGATGCTTTTTTTTTCATACATCAGACAGGGGCTGCTGATGAAGAAGATGTAAAAAACGCTTACAGAGAAGAGGGCATTACAGGCACTGTTAAATCATTTTTCAATGATATGGGGCAACAATACAGAAATGCCGATCTGGTTATATGCAGAGCAGGCGCTACTACTGTGGCAGAATTAACAGCTATTGGTAAAGGCGCCCTGTTAATACCATACCCTTTTGCGGCAGACGACCATCAGGTTTTAAATGCAAAAATACTGTCAGATGCAGGTGCTGCGGAAATAATGCTTCAAAAGGAACTAAGCGGCAGGTCTCTTGCAAGAAAAATCGAGTACTATGCATCAAATTACAAGACCCTTAGTAATATGGCTTTAATGGCGAAAAAGCTTGGCAGACCGGATGCGGCAGAGGCGATTGTTGATGATTGTTATAAGTTAATGATGCGAGATTATGTATCTTAAGAAATATCACATACACTTTGTAGGAATCGGCGGGATAGGAATGAGCGGCATTGCCGAGCTACTTCTTAATCTCGGCTATAAGGTATCGGGCTCTGATATAAAGTCTTCAGACATTACGAGGCGCTTGAAAAAACTTGGCGGCATCATATTTGAAGGGCATTCCGAAGATCAGCTTTGCGGAGCTGATGTTGTCGTGACATCATCAGCAGTAAGGCCGGACAACCCGGAGGTTGTCGCCGCAAGGAAAACCTCAATTCCTCTAATACCAAGAGCAGAAATGCTGGCCGAACTTATGCGGTTGAAGTACAGCGTGGCTGTGGCAGGTGCGCATGGGAAAACATCAACAACCTCAATAATTGCTTCGGTCCTGAGTAAAGGAGGACTCGATCCTACAGTGGTTATCGGCGGTAAACTTAAGAGCATAGGCTCAAATGCGCTTCTTGGAAGGGGTGACTTTATAGTGGCTGAAGCTGATGAAAGTGATGGCTCTTTCCTTAAAATGTCGCCTACTATAGCGGTAGTAACCAATATAGACAGAGAACATCTCGATTTTTATGAAGACTTAAATTCCATAAAAGAAGTCTTCTTAAGTTTCATTGACAGGATACCGTTCTATGGTCTTGCCGTGCTTTGCCTTGATAATGAGCCAATACAGGAGCTTATCCCGAAGATTAAAAAACGCTTTACTACCTATGGGCTGAGCACCCAGGCTGACTTTCATGCAAGAGATATTGTGTTCAGCGATCAGAAAAGCAGGTTTGATATCTATCATATGGGCGATATGCTTGGGAACATAACTTTAAATCTTCCAGGTACCCACAATGTTTATAACTCTTTGGCAAGCATTGCTGTTGGAATTGAGCTGGATATTCCCTTTGATATTATCAAGCATGCCCTGGAAACTCTTGAAGGGGTTCAGCGAAGGCTGGAGGTTAAAGGGGAAGTAAGGGGGATCACAATTATTGACGACTATGGGCATCACCCAACAGAAATCAAAACTACTCTGAGAGCTGTAAGAGAAAGCTGGCCGGACAGGCGTATAATTGCTGTGTTTCAGCCGCACCGCTATACCAGAACAAAAGCGCTTTTTGATGAGTTTACACGCTCATTCTACCAGTCAGATCGGCTTGTAGTTCTTCCAATTTACCCTGCGGGCGAAGACAAGATAGAGGGAATAGATAGTAATGGTCTCTGTGAGGGAATCAGGACGCACGGTCATAAAGAAGCTGTCTTCAAAGAAGATTTCAAAGAGGCTGTTTTACATTTAAAGGAGATATTAGAACCGGGAGACATACTGCTTACTTTAGGTGCAGGAAATGTATGGAAAGTCGGGGAAGAAATTCTGGAAGAGCTGAGAGCTGAGAGCAAAGAGCAAAGAGCTGAGAGCTGAGAGCTGAGAGCTGAGAGCAAAGAGCTAATAACCGAATTGAAGATTGAAAATTGCAGATTGAAGGAATTCTGTCAATTTTTAAAAAGAAACAGAGCGACCCGCCCGCCTCGCCTGAAGGCGAAGCCGATGGCGGGCAGGAGCGATTCCATAAATATTCAATCTTCAATCGACAATCTTCAATCCAATAACTAATGCTTGATTCTGATTCAAAAATATGGCTTGAAAGCCGGTTTAAAAACAACGTCAGATTTGACGAATCTATGTCAAGGCATACATCTTTGCGGGTGGGAGGTGATGCAGACGCTTTTGTAATGCCTGAAAAGCCTGAAGACCTTGTGGAGATTGTCAGATGGTGCCGGCAGAAGGATATTCCTTGTCTTGTTATCGGAGATGGGACCAATCTTCTTGTAAAAGACAGCGGAATACGAGGAATTGTAATTGTACTTACGAAATGTCTAAAAAGCATTAATAAAAGAGGCATAGGAAGAGATGGCGTCATTGTTACTGCTCTGGCTGGGGCAAGGATGCAGGCTCTTTGTTCTTTTGCTATTAAGAATGGTCTCAAAGGGATGAATTTTGCCATTGGAATTCCCGGCACGGTGGGCGGAGGCATAATGATGAATGCCGGGACCGCCTATGGATCAATAAAGGACGTTCTTGATTCCATAAAAATTTTGCTGCCAGCCGGGCATACTAAAATAATTATGAGAGAAAATCTAAATTTTGATTACAGGAGGCTGTCTCTGAAAGATGAAGTAAAAGAAGTTAATCAAGGCCTGCCCATTATATTAGGAGGCTGTTTCTGCCTGCATCCTTCAGACCCACAGAAACTTCAAAAAGATGCTGAGGAAATTCTGAAAACAAGAAAAGCACGACAGCCGGTGGGTTTACCAAGTGCGGGATGCTTTTTTAAAAACCCCTTGTCCGGGAAAACAGCTGGAGAGCTTATTGATCTGGCCGGACTTAAGGGCAAGTCAATAGGTGGAGCAGAAATTTCATTAAAACATGCCAATTTCATTATTAACCGAGGCAGAGCATCAGCTGGCGACATTCTGGCCATTATAGCGCTTGTTCAGGGAACGGTGTCAAAAAAGTTCAACATTAATTTGGATCCAGAGGTAAAAATTGTTGGGCAATAATCATATAAGGAAAAACCATTACAAGGGCACCTCAACTAAAAGACGTGTCAGAATATTACAGCGCTTTATTTTCTGTTTCGAGATGGTGGCTGTAGTTGCCATTTTAACTGTAATGAGCTTTGTTTTTATTCTGGGTCACGATTTCGTTACACAATGCGACTATTTCAGGGCTGATAACATAACTATTAGAGGAGTTCATCGACTTTCGAAACAGCAGATTCTTGAACAGGCAAATATAAATAAAGGAATAAATATTCTTTCCGTAAATCTTTCAATAATAAGAAACACATTGCTGGCGCATCCGTGGATAGCTGAAGCTGAAGTCAGAAGAGAATTGCCTAACATAATATCTATTGGGATTAAGGAACATAAACCCCTTGCCATTTTAGATCTTGGCCGTAAGTTCCTGATAAACGTTAATGGAGAAGTATTTAAAGAATTGACTGCATCGGATCCAGATGCCCTGCCAATTGTCAGCGGACTTCAATTTTCAGACTTAAATATTCCTGGCGAGTCGCGTAGCACATCTTTTGATGCAGTTATGGAAGTTTTACGTTTCGGCCAGAAGCCTGATAGCATTCTTCCAAACAGGATAATAAGAAAGATCCGGGTAGACAGACAAATAGGTCTTACTCTATTTGCATTTGATCGGGGAAGAGCAATAAAGCTTGGCTATCATGATTATATAGACAAGTATAAAAGGCTTGAAAGCGTGCTTTTCTACCTGAAGGAGAAGAGATGTTTTCCGGATTTCAATTCTATCGATTTGAATCATCTGGATCGTATTGTTGTAAATCTTGTGAAGGATGAATTATCTGCCGGGGATCATAAGGAGGTTTAACATGCGGGGAAAGGAAGAAATCGTTGTGGGCCTTGATATTGGGACTACCAAAATCTGCGCTGTTGTTGGTGAAATATCCGGCGATGAAATCAATATAGTCGGTATAGGCACCCACCCTTCAATCGGGCTTCGTAAGGGAGTGGTGGTGAATATTGAATCAACCGTAGAATCTATAAAAAAAGCGGTTGAGGAAGCGGAGCTTATGGCCGGCTGCGAAATTTCATCGGTTTATGCAGGAATTGCAGGAGGGCATATAACCGGCTTCAACAGCCGCGGAATTGTGGCGGTAAAAAGCTCTGAAATAACAGAGCTCGATGTTGAGCGGGTAATCGACGCCGCAAGAGCTGTGGCAATCCCAATGGACAGGGAAGTAATACATGTGCTGCCACAGGAGTTTATTGTCGATGATGAAGCAGGTATTCAAAATCCTGTTGGCATGGCCGGAGTAAGGCTGGAGGCAAAAATTCATATTGTGACCGGAGCTGTAACGTCGGCTCACAACATTGTCAAGTGTGCAAACCGTTCAGGCCTTGATGTCTGCGATATTGTTCTGGAATCTCTTGCTTCAGGCGAAGCCGTGCTGGCCGAGGAGGAAAAAGAGCTAGGTACGGCTTTGATTGACCTTGGTGGAGGGACAAGCGACTTGGCTATATTTTGCAACAAAAATATCAGGCATACATTTGTGCTGGCTTTAGGAGGTAACAACTTAACAAATGACCTGGCAATTGGACTGCATGCACCGCTTAGCGAGGCAGAGAAGTTAAAGAAGAAGTATGGAACTTGCATTGCCAAAAATATCAGCAGCGAAGAAACTATCGAGGTCCCTGGCATGGGAGGGCGAAAGCCCAGAAAGCTTTCGAGACAAATTCTTGGTGAAATTTTGGAACCCCGTATGGAGGAAATTTTCACATTGATAAATAGAGAGATTTATAGAGCGGGGATGGAGAAATTAATTTCATCAGGCATTGTTTTGACGGGCGGGTCAGCGCTTTTGGGTGATGTAGTAGAGGTTGCGGAATCAATTTTCAATTTTCCAACCCGGCTCGGCAAGCCCAGGGGAATCAGCGGTCTGGTCGATGTGGTAAATAACCCCATGTATGCTACCGGCGTTGGACTGGTTATATACGGCGCAAGAAACCAGACTGCTAAGAAGAAATTCAGGATTCGCGACAAAAATATTTTTAACCGTGTAACAACAAGGATGAAGAAATGGTTCAAAGATGTAATTTAGTTTACCGATCAGGATGGGAATTAACAAATCAGATTAGTTATTATTCGTAAGAAGGGGGGGGTGGCTATGTTTAGTTATGTAGATAATAATAAATCTGCAAAGATCAAGGTTATCGGAGTAGGTGGTGCAGGCGGAAACGCAATAAACAATATGATTGAAGCCAATCTGCAGGGAGTTATGTTTATTGCGGCAAATACGGATGCTCAGGTTCTTGAAAATTCAAAGGCTCAGCTAAAGCTGCAGATTGGAGAAAGGCTTACAGAGGGACTTGGTGCCGGCGCTGATCCTCAAGTCGGGCGTGAAGCTGCGCTTGAAAGTAGAGAAGCAATAAAGAGTGCTCTTGAAGACAGCCACATGGTTTTTATTACCGCTGGATTCGGCGGTGGTACCGGCACTGGAGCTGCGCCAGTTATAGCAGAAATTTGCAAAGAAATTAATGCATTAACAGTTGCAGTAGTGACAAGGCCCTTTTCATTTGAAGGGAAGAAAAGGGCAAAACAGGCGGAAGAAGGCATTGCTGCATTAAAAGAGGTTGCCGACACAGTAATTATAATTCCCAACGACAGATTAAGAGGAATTGCTTCTAAAAATGCAAAGATGGTCGATATGTTTAGGAAAGCAGATGAAATTCTTCTTCATTCAGTCAAGGGAATTACCGATCTTATTATGATGCCTGGTCTGGTTAATCTCGATTTTGCGGATGTTAGAACAACGATGTTAAGGGCAGGCATGGCCATAATGGGTACAGGTATAGCAAGTGGAGCTAACCGGGCAAAAGAGGCTGCTGAAAGGGCCATATCCCATCCATTACTTGAAGACATTTCCATTGCTGGCGCAAAAGGCGTATTAATGAACATAACATGCACCAGTGAAATAACAATGGAGGAGATGACGGAAGCTTCCGATAGAATATATGAAGAGGTGGGTGAAAATGCCGATATTATCTGGGGAGCTGTAGTTGACGAGTCTCTTGGCGATGAGATGAGGGTCACAGTAATTGCAACCGGCATAGGTGCAAAACCTGAATTATCAATATCTAAAAAGTACAGGAATCAGGAACTCAGGGGAAAAATAAGAGATATTACTCCTGAGGATCTGAGAAATGCAGTAAATTTTGATGAGCCTACATTTATCCGTCGAAAGGAAGCAGCGGGCGAATCAACGGGAGCTACTTACAGGGGCTACAAGGGAATAGTAATTGATAATAATGATCTTGAAATTCCCACCTTTTTAAGAAGAAAGGCGGACTAAATAAGGCTGAAGGTGGAAGACTGTCAGGGAGCTTCTCGAGTAGTTACTTTTTAAAAGTACAGTATTGAACACATGGTATCGAAAACCGGCAAGTCAAATAAAAGATATGCTGAATCGGAGATCGGTACAATTAAAAAGGATTGTAGAGAATGTATTCGAATAGCTCTTGTATATCCCAACAAATATCATATTGGAATGTCCAACCTTGGTTTCCAGACAGTATATCATTTATTGAACGATATTAAAGGTGTTGTTTGTGAAAGATCTTTTTTGCCTGATGAAACTGGTTCGCCTGGAGATAGAATAACTACTATAGAATCAGGAAAGCCGATTTCTGATTTTGATATCATTGCTTTTTCAATTTCCTTTGAGAATGACTATCACAACCTGCTAACCATTCTATATAAAGCAGATATCCCCTTGCATTCAAGTGATAGAGGAGCCCCCCATCCTCTTGTTATTGCGGGAGGAGTTGCCTGCTTTCTAAACCCGGAACCCATTTCATCATTTATAGATTGTTTTTTGATCGGCGAGGCAGAATTAATGCTTCCCCAATTTATTGGCTGTTTTGATGCTGATATAAGTAGAAAGTTTCTTTTAAAAAATATAGTGCACAAAGTACCCGGTACTTACGTGCCTGCGTTTTACGAACCAACCTATAATAAAGATGGAACAGTTCGCTCCTTTGAACCATTACTTGATGTTCCTGCCAATATCAGGCGGACATATCTAAAAGACCTTTCCCAGGTGTCAACCTGCAGCAGTATAATAACCCCGCATACTACCTTTGATAACACATTTTTGATAGAAACAGGCAGGGGCTGTCCACATGGTTGCCGATTCTGCAGCGCAGGATATATTTACAGGCCGCCAAGGTTCAGACCTTTCCCGGTTATTGCAAAATGTTTGGAGCAGGGAGTTTTGCTAACCGATAAAATCGGTCTTGTAGGAGCTGCGGTTTCTGATTTTCCCAGTATAAAAGAACTTTACGATTATATTAACAATAAGGATATTAGAATATCGTTCAGCTCTCTCAGGGCTGACTCACTTTGCCCAGAGCTTATATCTTTACTGAGGCGAAGCAAAGTGAAAACAGCTACAATTGCTCCTGATGCCGGATCAGAGCGTATGCGCAAGGTAATCAATAAGGGCATTACAGAAGAAGATGTACTTAATGCCGCCGAGACCCTTGTTTCAGGAGGTATCCCGAACTTAAAGCTCTATTTCATGATAGGTCTTCCAACAGAAACAATGGATGATGTAGAAGCTGTCATAGAACTGTGCAAAAAAATAAAACATCAATTTCTCGAATCAAGCAGGATTAAAAAGCGAATAGGGGAAATAACTGTAAGCGTTAATTCTTTTGTCCCAAAGCCTTTTACACCTTTTCAGTGGGTTGCAATGAATGATGAACGTACTTTGAAAAAGAAAATAAAGATGATAAAGGATGGTTTGAAAAAAGTTGCAAATGTTCGCGTTCATGCGGATATTCCACGCTGGGCTTATATTCAGGCTATGTTTTCACGCGGTGACCGCAGGGTCTCAGAGATTCTGACTTTAGCTAATAAGAATCAGGGCAACTGGGCTCAGACACTTAAAGAAACACCGATAAATCCGGATTTTTACGTGCTGAGGGAGAGACCTTCGGATGAATTATTTCCCTGGGACTTTATAGACCATGGAGTAACCAAGTCTTTTCTGAAACAAGAATATAAAAAAGCCTTGGATGGTAAAGTGACTGCACCATGTCCTATGGAGTCATGCAATGTTTGCGGGGTCTGTAAGAAAAAGTAAGTTTTGTTTGCTTCTCCCAAAATTCTCAATGCCGCTTACAAAAAATTTTTAGAACCCGTCAATTTTTATTTAACCATTTTCAAAGATTGAGTATTCCTTCTCAATGCTTCAATAAGTTCGCCCATGTCTGGTGGAATAGGGGACTCGAAAGACATTGCTTCTCCGGTTACAGGGTGCGCGAATTCAAGCCGCCATGCATGAAGCATCTGTCTTGGCACAGATGTGGGGAGTTTTTTTGCAGCTTTTTTACCGCCATAAACAGGGTCGCCTAAAACAGGGTGGTTGATTGCAGCACAATGAACGCGGATCTGGTGTGTACGCCCTGTCTTCAAATCAAGTTCCAGCAATGTTGCCCAGTTAAATCGTTCGATGACTTTCCAGAAAGTTTCGGCTGAACGGCTTTTCCGGCTTACACTTGACATTTTTTTCCTGTCAGAAGGATGTCTGCCGATCGGTAGTGAAATTGAGCCTGATTCAGATTTTACAACACCGTAGACTAAAGCAAGGTACAATTTTTTTATCTTTCTTGACTCGAATTGCGCGGCAAGATTTATATGCGCTGCATCATTTTTTGCAGCCACTATTGTACCCGAGGTATCTTTATCAAGCCTGCGGACAATTCCAGGCCTGAGTTTTCCTCCAATGCCTTCAAGCTCAGGGCAGTGATAAAGAAGCCTGTTTACCAGTGTGCCTTTATTATGCCCGGGTGCTGGATGAACAACAAGCCCCGGCTCCTTATTGATTACTATTATATGCTTATCTTCGTACAGTATATCTATATCGCCGGGTTCGGGTTCTGATAGAACTGGTTCAGGGGCAGGAATATTAATACTGATATTATCACCTGTTTTTACCCTGTAGCCGGGTTTTTTAACTTCTCCCTGAACGAGTATTTCTCCTTTTTGGATGAGGCTGGCCGAGAAAGATCGTGAACAATCGGAAATGTGGGAGGCAATAATTACATCAAGGCGCCTGCCGGATTCGTGTTCATTAACAAGAATGGTAAAAGCACCTTTGTAGGGCATTGTTAGGGGGGGGCACTATTTATTGAGGATCATTAAGCAGAGACTCAATTTCTGCCATTATAGTCTTTTCGTCAGTATTTTTGGCTGTTGAAAGTTCACTTAACAACAGAGCTGTTGCTGTATCAAAAAGCTTGCGTTCTCCAAAGGATAGATTCTTTGTTATTCTCAGAAAATAAAGATCTCTAAAAACTTCTGCTACGTCATAAAGAGAGCCCGTTTTTATTTTATCCATGTATTCTCTGTAACGGCGGTTCCAAGTCTGTTTATCAATAAGCAATTCTCTATCTTTTTTCATAACTTCATAAATTTTAGGGATTTCTTTTTTGCTTATTACATCTCTCAGGCCAACTGATTCTACATTACAGGTTGGAATCATTATAACCATGCTTTTTTCAAAAACTTTAAGCATATAGAAATCATGTTTTTCGCCGTTTACGACCCTACTTTCAATAGCGTTTATCTTTCCAACTCCGTGGGCAGGGTAAACTGCAAGATCACCTACTTTAAATTCTCGATTTTTGTTCTGCCCGTTATTTTCTATTTTTTCGTTAAGTTTTTTTAATTCCATTTTTAAACGCCAAATAATATTGTTACTAATAAGGATAAGATATTATTTAAACAGATGGTTATATCGCTTATTAGTTGCTATTTTTTATTTTGTAATAACATAATATTATATCCATATCATTAATAAGCCCTATAATCAACAAAAAAGGATTGGCAAACAAATATGCCAATCCTCATATCATCCACACGTAAAAAATAACTTTTATTATAAATATTTAGTAACTACTCAGGTTGTCAGGTTCACGGTTCACAGTTCACGGTTGGCCACTTTGCGCTTTCCATATCAATCTTCATCGCTCTCTAACCTTGAACCGTGAACCTTGGGACTTTGAACCTGAGTAGTTATTAATCTCTTGTCATTAAATATGTTCATGGCTTTTTTTGTGCCTTTGCAAATGGTTGCAACTACTGCATCACGGGCTTTTTCGATCATTCTATCTAAAACATTTTTTTCATTTGTATTGAATTGATCCAGAACATAGTTCGCAATATCTACGTAGTCTTCAGATCGTCCGATGCCAATGCGAAGTCGGACAAAGTTATTGCTGCCCACTGTTTCGATTATCGATTTTAAACCTTTATGTCCTCCATGCCCTCCATTTTCTTTGATTTGTAATCTTCCAAAAGCAAGGTCTATGTCGTCATGTATAACAAGCATATCCTCAAATGGTATTTTGAAGTAGTTTAAAATTTTTTGAACCGGAATGCCGCTCAAGTTCATAAAAGCCATTGGTTTTGCAAGGATAACTTCAGAGTCTTTAATTAATCCGCGCCCTAACAATGCATCGAACTTTTTTTTTTCAACTGGAATAGAGAAAGATTCTGCCACCTTATTCAGTACCATAAATCCTGCATTATGGCGGGTCGTTACATATGCATCACCTGGATTGCCCAGACCAACTAGCAGAAGTGCTTTCTTTTGAGGCATATGATCCTTTGTTTACAGGCAGTGCCCGAACTAAAACTAGAAAATTTTTTCAAGTTCAAGGAAGGCGCAAATTTTAACCGCAGGAATACATGGAGTATTTTGAGGATTAAAATTTAAGCCTGACGCAGAAATTGGGGAAATTAGCAGTTTTAGTTCAGGCACTAGGTAGCTATTCTTCGCTCTTAGCCCCAGGTGTTTCTTCACCTTCAACAGCTTCTTCGGCTCCTTCTTCACCTTCTTCTGATACTTTTTCTTCAGCCTTTGGAGCGAGAATTGTTATGACAGTGAAATTAACATCCGCAGGAATCTCAATATCAGCATGGAAAGGGATCTCTTTGACGTGGATTGAATCTCCAATATCAAGGTCTGTGATATCAAGTTCTATTGTCTCAGGGATCGCAGTCGGCAGGCAAAGTATTTCCAGTTCACGCCTGATTATCTGCAATATCCCGCCTTCTTCTACACCTCGTGATTTTCCTTTGACTACCACTGGAACTTTGACCCTGATCTTACGATCCATTGATATTTCATAGAAATCAACATGCAGATAGTTTCGTGAAACCGGATGGGTTTGCAATTCCTTGATCATGGCGGTTCTGGAGGTGTTTTCGCCATCGAGGATAGTTAGATTCAAAAGAGCCTGACCGGCTTTACTCGTTTTTAATGCTTTTTCAAGATCGCTTATTCCGACTGAGAGCAGGACGGGTTCTGTTCCAGGACCGTAAAGAACAGCCGGTATCTTTTTTGCACAGCGCAGAGCATGCGCCTGACCTTTACCAGCAGAATTTCTTGTATTTACTTTAAGTTCAATTAATTTCAAAAAATTTCCCCCTTAATAAAGTTTTAATATTTTTATACAAAAAGTGATGTTACTGAATCACCTTTATGGCAACGTATTATTGCTTCCCCAATAAGATCTGCAACTGACAAAACTCTAATTTTATCACATGCCGCGGCATTGCTTTTTAAAGGAATGGTGTCGGAAACCACCATGGTTTTCAAAGGCGAATCGATTATCCGTTCAATTGATTTGCCCGACAGCACTGGATGTGCACAACATGCATGTATTTCCTTTGCGCCTTTGTCGACAATGGCATGGGTAGCTTCAATTAATGTTCCTGCAGTGTCGACCATATCATCAAGGATGATTGCGATTTTTCCTTTAACATCGCCTATTACAGCCATAGCTTTGGCTTTATTCGGTGCATCCCTGCGTTTATCAATAATAGCCAAATCAGCATGCAGACGCTTTGCAAAAGCCCTTGCTCTTTCAACGCCTCCGGCATCTGGAGATACTATTACAAGATTGTCTTGAAAATTGGTTTTGATATAATTAAGGATGGTTGAAGCAGCATAGAGATTGTCCACAGGAATGTTGAAAAAGCCCTGGATTTGCCCTGCATGTAAATCCATTGTAATTATCCTGTTCGCACCGGAAACTGTTAGCAGATCTGCCATAAGCTTGGCGCTGATAGGAACGCGGGGCGCAACTTTTTTATCCTGTCTTGCATAACCGTAATAAGGTATTACAGCCGTTATCCTGCTTGCCGAGGAACGCTTGAAAGCATCTATCATTAGAAGCAACTCAATAATGGAGTCGTTAACAGGTGCGCAGGTTGACTGGATAACAAAGACGTCTTTTGATCTTACGTTTTCATTGATTTCAATCTGTATTTCACCATCGCTAAATGTTTTCACCTCGGCTACTCCTAAAGGAACATTGAGGTAATTACATATTTTTTGTGAAAGCTTGGGATTTGAGTTGCCTGAAAAAATTATAAAACCGTTCATTTAAAATTCCATTCAGAAGTTAAGATAGATTAATATTATGTTGATCTGGCTGGGGCGGGAGGATTCGAACCTCCGAATGCAGGAACCAAAGTCCTGTGTCTTACCGCTTGACGACGCCCCAATAGAGACCTTTGAAAAATGTCCCCTTTTGCCCAATTAGCGCTAAAGCTTCACTAAAGTGCCAGCGTCAGGCTCAAATTTTAAGCCTCGAAATACTCAATGTATTCCTACATTTAAAACTTTCGCCTTCCTTGAACTTGAACAAAATTGAACATTTTTCAAAGGTCTCCAATAGCAAATACAGAATAAAAGATTCACGCACATTATAGATTTTCAGATAATTAATCTCACAAGGCTAGAAGGAGGAAGTCGTATGAGTTATACGTCGACGACTGATAACGCAGTGAGATTAATTATCTGAAAATCTATAGCCGGTCAAATCAACATATCGGCAAGAAACAGTTCCCACTTATTATTCTTTGCAATATTATGATATGCACTTTGAGCTTTATCAGAATCTGAGAAAAGGCCAAAAACAGCAGGGCCGCTTCCTGACATTAGAGCTCCTCTTGCACCATAATACAGTAAAGCTTCTTTTGCCTCAATTATGTCAGAATATCTTGAAGCGGTAACAGTTTCAAGATCATTGCATAAATGTTGATCTACTTCGAAATTCTGTTCGCCAGAAAAAAGATTTCTAAGTTTTTTTTTGCATTTTGTCAATCCCAAATTAAGATTTTTATATATATCTGAAGTTGATACGCTAATGCCAGGATAAATCAGTAAAATTTTAAACGGCTTAAGTTTTTTGTATGCTTCAAGTTTTTCACCTATGCCGGAAGCTAAAGCTGGTTTCTGAAAAATAAAAAATGGAACATCAGCTCCTATTGAAAGCCCCATGGAAATGAGTTCATCCCGGGAAAAGGGACTATTATAATAGTGATTAAGTCCTAAAAGTATAGAAGCCGCATTGCTGCTGCCTCCACCCAGACCGGCTGCCACAGGTATTTTTTTATCTATCAGGATCTTAACATTTTCATTTTTATTCAGTTGTTTGAAAAAAATTTTTGCGGCAATAACGGTAAGGTTTGAATCATCTGTCGGGACTTTAGAACTATTACAGACTACAGAGGTTTTATCGACGCCAAACTCAACTGAGACCTCATCGTAGAGACTGACACAGCACATAAGGGTAAAGAGATCATGGTATCCGTCCGCTCTTTTTCCCGTGACCTGCAAAAAAAGGTTTATTTTTGCAGGTGAAAGAATCTTTATTTGTCCGCTATTTATAATATCGATTCTATCTTATTCCCTGTTTTTGGACGGCAAAGTAAAAAGCTTCAGTTTCAAGGCGCGCAAATCCTGAGGAAAGAGACGTACTTATAGCTACGTCGCAATGACGAAGGATGCAGCGCAACGCAGAAAATGGACTTTTTACGAAGCCGTCTTATTTTGTTAGTTTTACAACCACATACCCAGCATTAATTCTCTTAATGAACATTAGGATAGAGTCGCCTTTTTTCAGTTCTTTAATTTCTTTTTTATAATCTTTTACAGTCGTTATTGGCTGATGGTTTATTTCTTTTATAATATCGCCTACCATGACTCCGGCTTGCGCCCCCTGGCTTTCTGGTTCCACGTCGATTACAATAATTCCGCCGGCTTCATTAATATTAAAATGACGCACTATTTCCGGGGTTAATTCCGAAACACGGACACCAAGTTCATAATCATTTCCTTTTGATGGGGTTTGGCTGGCGACTTGCTCATCTACTCTTTTTACAATTTTAACCGGAAATGTTTTTTCTATTCCGTTACGCAATACTTTTATTTTAACTGTATCCCCAACACTTGTATCAGCAATCAACTTGCTGAGCTCACGAGTGTTTTCAACCCTCTTACCATTAATATACAGCACAATATCTTTTGGTTTTATTCCAGCCTCGTCAGCCGGATCGCCGGGGAATACTTCAGTTACAAGAACGCCTTTTCCTTCTTTAATTCCATAGTATTCTGCGAGTTCTTCGCTGAGATCCTGGATTCCGACGCCAAGCCATCCCCTTGTGACCTCGCCGCTGCTTTTTAGCTGGTCTACAATTCTTTTTGCATGGTTTATGGGAATCGCAAATCCTATTCCCTGGCCGCTGGCAATTATAGCGGTGTTTATTCCTATCACCTCACCTTCCATGTTAATAAGAGGGCCTCCGCTGTTGCCGGGATTTATTGAGGCATCCGTTTGCAAGAAATCGTCATAAGGTCCGGAACCGATAATGCGTCCTTTAGCGCTTACAATGCCTGCAGTAACTGTATGCTCAAGGCCGAACGGGCTGCCTATAGCAACAACCCACTGACCGACTTGCAATGCATCGGAGTCACCAAGTTTTACAACAGGAAGGTTGTTCTTTGATTTTATTTTGAT
>Ga0180012_1000283_pt1 | contig 19240 bp, 18 predicted proteins | sample KR11_S2_MetaG_FD_122243 | JGI IMG/M metagenome (GOLD analysis project Ga0180012, IMG submission 122243) | Groundwater microbial communities from the Olkiluoto Island deep subsurface site, Finland - KR11_S2_MetaG | ecosystem: Environmental > Aquatic > Deep subsurface > Groundwater | place...
AACCACCGCATCCGATGCCATGATGTGGCGAGCACCTGTCTCGACCACGGAGAGAACTATGAACCGGCAAGAACAGTCGGCTGAAAAGGGGTTGACCTGTGGGCGCAATTAGAGAACAGCCCCTGATCTGCATAGATCTCCGCACATCCGGCGGCACGAAGCGCCCGCATCTGCATCTCGATGTTCTGATCATGGGTGGAAACACGGGCATAGCCAATTCGCATCGTCACACGCGCCAGACATTCGTTTCGCGCCCCGCCTGGGGCTGCCGCAGTCATGAATGTGTATCATAACCGTTCCTTTTTGAGCACGCCCTCCAATTTAAGTCAACACAAAAATACACGCATAGGTGTATATTTCGACTGCGCGCGTCGTCCCTCGTCGTTCGCGCTAAACCATTCCCGGCACTCAGCTTTTCGTCACCCCTACAAACTGCGGGTAAATCCGAGAGCGATAAACCGGATGCGTTCACAGGTTGAAAATGCGGGACAGGGGGTTGTGCAAATAGGAACGCTTTAGCGACGCATGAAGCGTCCCGCGGCACCAAGACCAACCCTTGCGAAGGAAGGAAATTGCCATGCCCAGTTATTCGCTCACTCTCAACATCGACCCGACCGACCTCAACGTGATCAAGGCGGCCGGCCAGCGGCTGACGCTGGCCAAGCCGGTCGGCAGCGGCGATCCGAACGTCGTCTGGCTGTCGATCGATCCCTTCCAGTCGACCACCGTCGAATGGACGGAAGACTACTGGATCTACGCCTCGACCACCGAGGTGACCCAGGGCAACAACATCTCCAAGCTTTCGGAAGTCACGCCCGGCCCGGCTCTCGACGCCGGCTACTACCCCTTCACGCCGGCGGCCACCTTCGGCGTATTCCAGAACAATCCGGGAATCGCCAGCGGCACCTATGCGGCCGAGAACATGATGCCCTATACCCAGTATCCGGCGCTCACCTTCGGCCTGTCGCAGTCGGCCATGGTCAGCAAGAAGCTGGCCGAGCGCAAGCCGATCTCCGCCCAGTCGGTGCTGTCGCAGCAGCAGATCCAGATGACGCCCTTCACCAATGTCTATGTCTGGCTGCAGAGCCAGTTCGCCAGCGAGACGATCATCACCAAGATCATCGGCAACAACGCCGTGGCGCGCTTCGGCGGCGGCGTGACCGACATCACGCTGAAATACGATCCGAACCGCGGCATCTTCGTCCCGGACGTCGCGTCGGAAGGCCTGATCGAGCGCGGCATGATCGAACTGCGCATGCCGTTGATGATCTGAGCCAGCGAGCGAACAAGGGTGGCCGGGTGATCCGGCCACCTCCCCGTCACCGAACCGCGGGCCGCGAGGCGAATACGCTCCGCGCCGGATGCGCTCCCTTGCCGTCGCGCCCGACCAGCAAAGAGGATCAGGACAATGACGAATCTGCATGGCGCCGCGCGCCGCACGACTTCCGCCCTGCTTTCCCTGGCGCTCGCCGCCTCGGTCGCATCGGCGGCCGATCTGAAGATCGAAAACCTCAAGAAGACCAAGGACGCCGCAGCCCCGCTCACCATGGAGGAACGGGAGCAGGCAAGACCCATGCCGAGCAAGGAAGTATCGCCCGAACAGCTGAAGGAGATGCAGGAGCGCTTCAGGGCGCTCAACCCGAACATGCTCGACCTCAAGGCCGGCCCTGACAAGCAGGGCACATTGCTCAAGGGCGTGCCCGAGAAGGTCGACGATCCGTCCGCTGCGGCTCCCTACTGGAGTGCCGGACGGCTGACTTTCCGCGACAACAACGGCATTCCGTCCGCCTGCACTGCCCAGTTCGTCGAGGACGCCTCGGTGATCCTGACGGCCGCGCACTGCGTGATGGACGAGGAAACCGGCGAGTGGTTTTCCGATTTCGCCTTCGAGCGTGCCTATAATGACGGAGCGAATGCCCAGAAAGTCGGCTGGCGCTGCGTCTCGCTGTTCGACGCCTTCCATGACCCGGCGCCGAACTACGCCTACGACTATGCCTTCATCCTGGCGGACGGCGCGGACGACGAGAAGCCGCTTGAAATGACCACCGGAAGTCCGGCGGACAAGGCACTCACCGCGATCGGCTATCCGGCCAATTTCGGCAATGGCCGTTTTCTCTACAAGGTGGACGGCGAATGGTCCGAGGTCGTGGACGGCATCGTCACGATGAAGGGCAATCCGATGCGCTCGGGCAATAGCGGCGGCGCCTGGTTCACCGACTTCAAGGTCGGCGGCGGCGCCGGCGAAAACCGGGTCATCAGCCTGAACTCGCACCATCTGGAAGGCAATACAGAGGACGAGAACGGCCCGCTGTTCACTGCCGACACCAGCCGCCTGCTGACGCATGTCGCGGACGCCAAGTGCCTGGACTGAGACGGCCAGGAACCATGACGGGAAACCCGCCGCGCGCGGGTTTCCTGCGTTCCGGTCCGGCTTCGAGGCGAGGCTCACCCGCAAGGTCGGCGGCGTCAGGCAATCGTAACCAATTCGCGTCATAACGGCGGGACAGTAGGAGTCTCGCCATGAATGTATCATGCGCCGGTTGCCGCGACGGCAAGGCCTTCCACAATCCGTTCTCGATGGCGTTCCAGCCGATCGTAGATGTCGAGCGGCGGCAGGTCTTTGCCCATGAGGCGCTCGTGCGCGGTCCAACCGGAGAAGGCGCAGGCTCCGTTCTGTCGGCCGTCGACGAGGGCAATCGCTACGTCTTCGACCAGCAATGCCGGGTGAAAGCGATCGAGCTTGCTTCGCGTCTGGACCTGACTGCCAGCGATGCCCGGCTGTCGATTAATTTCATGCCCAATGCAGTCTACGAGCCGCGCGCTTGCATCCGCGCCACGCTGGCAGCCTGCAAGACCTTCGACCTGCCGGCCGAACGCATCATCTTCGAATTCACCGAGGGCGAGGCGCTCGACGTGGCGCATCTCGAAAACATTCTCAAGACCTACCGCGAAATCGGCTTCATGACGGCGATCGACGATTTCGGCGCCGGCCATTCCGGGCTCAACCTGCTGGCCAAGATGCAACCCGACATCGTCAAGATCGACATGGACCTGATCCGGGGCATCGACACCGACAGGGCAAAGCAGTTGATCCTCAAGCACTTGGTCGCCATGCTGGGCGAACTTGCGGTGACGGTGGTCTGCGAAGGGATCGAGACCGAAGAGGAACTGAAGGCGGTCCGCGACACCGGGGTTAACTTGATCCAGGGCTACCGTCTCGCAAAGCCCAGCTTCGAGCGCCTCACGCCGCTCGCCGAAATCGCCCTGCCGGACTGATCGGCCTCGCTGCCGGGAGGCCCGTTGCAGGCCGAGGCCGCGCGGCGCACCATTTGTCGCAGCGTTCCGCGCGAAGCCACCCTTGCCCCAGAGGCGCCGAACCGGCAAAAGAGGGAAGCTAACCGAGGCCTGGACGTGACAGAAGAAACGATCACCCTTTACGAAGCGATCGGCGGCGACGAAACCGTGCGGGCGCTCTGCCACCGCTTCTACGAGCTGATGGACACGCTTCCGGAGGCCGCGCATTGCCGCGCGATCCATCCGCCGAGCCTGAAGGACAGCGAAGAAAAGCTCTACGAATACCTGACCGGCTATCTCGGCGGTCCGCCGATCTACATGGAAAAACGCGGCCATCCGATGCTGCGCCGCCGCCACATGGTCGCGGAGATCGGCCCCGAAGAGCGCGACGAATGGTTCCTGTGCTTCCGCCAGGCGCTTGACGAAACGGTAGAACACGAAAAACTGCGCGAGATCATCTGGGCCCCGATCGAGAAGCTCGGCTACCATATGCAGAACAAGGAATGACGGCGATGACGGGATTTTGCGACCGGATCCGCCCGCTCGTGCTGCTGCTGGCCGGGTTGATGGGCGCCGGCGGCGTGGCGCTTGCAGCTGCCGCCACGCATATGGGCGGCGCACTGCTCGGACCGGCGTCGGCCATGTGCCTCGCCCATGCGCCGGCCATGCTGGCCCTTTTCGCCGGCCACAGGCTGATCCGGACGGCCACCGGTGCAGGCGCGCTGATGGGCCTCGGCACCCTGCTCTTTGCCGGCGATCTCGTTTTCAAGCAGTTCTACGGCACGGGCCTGTTTCCGATGGCGGCCCCCAGCGGCGGCATCCTGATGATGCTCGGCTGGCTCCTGGCCGGGGCCGGGGCGTTCTTTCCCGTAGCCCGGAGCTGACACCGCAGCCCGCAGGGCAACAGCCGCGAGTCCAGGCACGCGGTGTCGTCTGTTTCCGCAAGGATCGTGGGGAGCGACCCTGCGGCAGACCGGCGCTGACCGGATCGGTCAGAGGCCGGCGGTTTCCCTACGCCCGAACAGAAGCAGGTTGCCGTGGGGATCGCGAATATAGAAACGGGCGATCTTTTCGTCGCCGTCCTCGTCTTCGATCCTGACCAGCCCGTCCACGCCGCGCGCCAAAAACTCTTCGTAGAGCGGCGTGAGCGAATCGCTGCGGATGAAGACCGAGCTGTTGACGGCCATGTGCGGGTCGGCGCAATTCCAGAAATGCAGGACCATGCGGCCCCGTCTCAGCACGAGGTATTCTTCACAGGCGGCCGGCTGCTGTTCGAAGCCGAGCGCATCGACATAAAAATCACGGGTCTGGGAGAAGTTGAGCGACGGAAGGATCGGCGTGACGTCGACGCCACCAAGATCCACGGGGTTGATCGCGTTCATGCAGTCCGTCCTTGAAAGGTCCTGCGCCGCCGCTAACCTCGGTGCTACCCGTTCTTGCGTAAGGCATTCCGCTGCCATTTCGGTGCAGGAAAGTTGATGATTTTGGCATCGCCATACGGCAACCTGCAAGACATGGGTGTGGGGGGCCGCTGATGCAAGCCCGGCAGGGGTACGATTTCTGCGGTGTGTTGCCGAACGGCCCTGACGTCCTCCAGCCGTTCGTGCAGGGCCGGCACCAGACCCTCGCAATTATGCCCCGCCAGCTTGTGCAGGCCGATCAGCAGGGTGGGGTCGAAATCATCGTCGGTCATGAATTGTCGTTCCTCTCATTCAGGGTCTGCAAAGCCCGCTCCAGGCTGGACTTCGAGCCATTGCGCAGGGGAATGAAGGTCTTGCCGAATTTCTTGCAGCCGCTCTTCACCCTCAGACACGCGTCATGGCTGATACAGTCGATGGGGCAGAAGACGCAGTCGACCGAAGGCAGCACGGTATCGATGCGCGATACCGCTTCCCTCAAACCGCCGTCGTGGTGAATGAGTTCCGCGCCGTGATTGCTGGCGATCTGGCGCAGATGCGCCACCTGGCAGTCGCGCCCTCCGACATAAAGGAAGCTGCGGACGCTGAGCGCGGCCTTTGCAGCAGGCGCGCCGGCGCCTTGTTCGGCCTTGGCCGCCAGCTTCTGCGCCGCCTGCCTTTTGCCCTTTTTCGCCATGTCCGTTCCTCAACTCTCGCCGCCACCTGGGCACGGCTTTCCCGTCTCGTGAGTCCGGACCTTAGTAAACTTGATTTTCGCAGTAAAGATTAAAACATGACAATTCGTATCATATTTTGACGCAGGACAAATACGGTCGTCGCGCGGCAGCGCGGCTCATGCGCAGAGTGGGACGTCCGACTGTCGGTCTAATAGGGCAGACCGACATAGTTTTCCGCCATGGCGGTCTGGGCGGCCGTCGAGTGGGACAGAGAGTCGAGTTCGGCCTCCTGCACCTTCTGGCCGAAATCGCCCTCGTCCGGGAAGCGATGCAGCAGCATGGTCATCGACCAGGAGAAACGTTCGGCCTTCCAGATGCGCGACAGGGCGCGGGCCGAATAGGCTTCGATGCCGGCCAAAGAGTGGTCACCATAGAATTCCTGCAGGCCCTCGAACAGGTAAAACACGTCGGACGCCGCGAGATTGAGGCCCTTGGCGCCGGTCGGCGGCACGATATGCCCGGCATCGCCGACGAGGAACAACCGGCCGAAGCGCAGCGGCTCGGCGACGAAGGAACGCAGCGGCGCGATCGATTTTTCGATCGACGGACCGGTGACCATGGTTTCCGCCACCTCTTCCGGCAGACGACGGCGAATCTCGTCCCAGAAGGCGCCGTCCGACCATTGCTCGACCGTGTCGGAGAGCGGCACCTGCACATAATAGCGCGAACGGGTGCGCGAGCGCTGCGAACAGAGCGCAAAACCGCGCGTGTGGTTGGCATAGATCAGCTCGTGATCGACCGGCGGCACGTCGGCGAGGAGGCCAAGCCAGCCGAACGGATAGACCTTCTCGTAGGTCCTCAGCCCCCTGCCCTCGACCGCCGCGCGGCTCGGCCCATGATAGCCGTCGCAGCCGGCGATGAAATCGCAGTCGATCCGGTGGGTTGCGCCGTCCTTCTCATAGGTGAGATACGGGCTCTCCCCGTCGAAATCATGCGGCGTGACATGGGCCGCGTCGTAGATCGTGGTGCCGCCGTCGGCCTCGCGGTGGTCCATCAGGTCCCGCGTCAGTTCCGTCTGGCCGTAGACCATGACCGAAGTGCCGGTGAGACCCTTGAGGTCGATGCGATGACGACGCCCGGAGAAGGACAGGGCGAAGCCGTCATGGACGAGCCCTTCCTTGTGCATGCGCGCCCCGGCCCCCGCCCGGTCCATCATGCCGACGGCCCCCGCTTCGAGCACGCCGGCCCGGATACGGCCGAGAATATAGTCGCGATCGACACGATCGACGATGACATTGTCGATGCCGGCCCTGGTGAGCAGCTGGCCGAGCAAAAGGCCCGAAGGCCCGGAGCCGATGATGGCGACCTGGGTGCGCATGAACTTCTCCTCCCGTTCTTGAGGAATGATAAGCCGTGACGCCTTGCCGGCAATGGAAGATTCCGGCACATTCTTGGACAAATCGGACATGAAGCGGAGACCGAGACATGGCAAGGCCGGTGCCGATCTACAGCCTGTATGGCGAAAAGCCGACGGAACACACGGAGTTCTGGGCCCATGCGGAAACGATCTTCAGCCGCAGTTCGCAGCACAGCTGGGAGATCCGGCCGCATCGCCATGAGCGGCTGTTTCAGATTCTGCACATCCGCGCCGGCCAGGGCGAGGCCCTGATCGACGGCCGCTGGCAGGCCTTCGGGCCACTGACTGTAATTGTCATGCCGGAGCGCCACGACCACGGCTTTCGCTTCTCCAGGGACGTGGACGGCGCGGTGATCACGCTGGTGTCACGACGCTTCCCGGCGGATCTTCCGGGCCATGCGGGGCTTGCCGAATGGCTCGCGCGTCCGAGCCTCACCCGCATGCCGGCCGACCACCCCGACACGGCCTATCTCGGCGAAACCCTCGACCGGGCGGAGCGCGAGATCGTCGAAGGTGCGGCACGGCCGGCGACGCTGGTCGAATCCCTCCTGACGACCGCCCTTCTCCTGACCATGCGCATGAGCGGCGCGGAACGGCAGCGACACGAGGCCGATCGCGACCGGGAGCGCTTCGCCCGGCTGACGGACCTGATCGGCGAGAGCTTCCGCATCCGGCGGCCGGTCGACCATTATGCCGCGCAACTGGGCATATCCGCGACCCATCTCAACCGGATCACCCGCGCCATCGCCGGAAAGCCGGTGAGCCGCATGATCGCCGAACGCATCGTGCTCGAGGCCAAGCGCGACCTGGTGTTCAGCGCGCTGTCGATCCAGCAGATCGCCAGCCGGCTGGGCTTCGAGGACCAGGCCTATTTCAGCCGCTTCTTCACCCACAATGCCGGTGTGCCACCCAAGGCCTACCGCGAGCGCGAGCAGGCGCGGCTGGAGGGCTAGATCCCCTGCCCTGCCTAGGTTTTGGGCATCTGCCGAAGCGAAATTTTACCGTTTGATAAATTTTTTTTCCTGGGTTAGCCTGTCGTCAATCGCACCATAAAAAAGAGGGAACTTCGATGCGACGACTGGAACCGGGCCTCAAGGCCGGGCGGCTTGACGCTGCCGAATACGTGAAGAATTTCTCCGATCTGCATCCGCGCCTCGACGAGCATGAGGCGCTGGTGGCCTCGGACCGCTGTTACTTCTGCCATGACGCGCCGTGCATGACGGCCTGTCCCACCTCGATCGACATTCCGCTGTTCATCCGCCAGATCCAGACCGGCAATCCGATCGGTTCGGCCAAGACCATCTTCGACCAGAACATTCTCGGCGGCATGTGCGCCCGCGTCTGTCCGACCGAGACGCTCTGCGAGGAAGCCTGCGTGCGCAACACCGCGGAGGAGCGGCCGGTGGAGATCGGCCGGCTGCAGCGCTATGCGACCGACATCGCCATCGAGCAGGGCCGCCAGTTCTACACGCCGGCCGCGTCGACCGACAAGTCGGTCGCTGTCGTCGGCGCCGGCCCGGCCGGCCTCGCCTGCGCCCACCGGCTCGCCATGCATGGCCACCGCGTGACGATCTACGATCACCGCGAAAAGGCCGGCGGCCTCAACGAATACGGCATCGCCGCCTACAAGACGACCAACGACTTCGCCCAGCGGGAAGTCGACTACATCCTGTCGCTCGGCAATATCGACGTGCTCGACGGCCAGATGCTCGGCCGCGACTTCACCCTTGCCGACCTCCAGGCCAAACATGACGCCGTCTTCCTCGGCACCGGACTTGGTAATGTCAATGCCCTCAACATTCCCGGCGCCCACATCAACGGAGTCATGGATGCAGTGGAGTTCATCGCCAATCTGCGCGAGGCGAGCAGCAAGGGCGACGTCCCAGTCGGCCGCGACGTGGTCGTGATCGGCGGCGGTATGACCGCGATCGACGCCGCCATCCAGGCCAAGCTGCTCGGCGCCGAGAACGTCACCATCTGCTACCGCCGCGGCAAGGAACATATGAACGCCTCCGAGTTCGAACAGAACCTCGCCGCCTCCAAGGGCGTGCACATCCGCCACTGGCTGCAGCCGAAGGAAGTGGCGCACCACCACGGCCACGTCTCGGCGATCACGCTCGAATATACCCATGTCGAGAACGGCATCATGAAGGGCACCGGCCATACCGCCGAGATCAAGGCGGACCAGATCCTCGTCGCCATCGGCCAGAAGATCGACCTCATGGGCGTGGAGCAGTTCCAACTGCAGGCCGGGAAGATCGCCGTCGACGGCGAGGGCCGGACCTCGGTGCCGGGCGTGTGGGCCGGCGGCGACTGTGCCTTCGGCGGCCAGGACCTCACCGTTTCCGCCGTCGCCATGGGCCGCGATGCGGCCGAATCCATCAATCGTTCTCTCGCCGTGCAAACGGCGGGAGCAAGTGCTGTCGCTTGACCCGGGATCGAGAGGAACGAAACCATGGCTGATATCAGGAACAATTTCGTTGGCATCAAATCGCCGAACCCCTTCTGGCTCGCCTCTGCGCCGCCAACCGACAAGGCCTACAACGTCGAGCGCGCCTTCAAGGCCGGCTGGGGCGGCGTGGTGTGGAAGACGCTGGGCTCGGAAGGCCCGCCGGTCGTCAACGTCAACGGCCCGCGCTACGGGGCGATCTGGGGCGCCGACCGCCGTCTTCTTGGGCTGAACAACATCGAGCTGATCACCGACCGCCCGCTTCAGGTCAATCTCCAGGAGATGAAGCAGGTCAAGATGAACTGGCCGGACCGGGCGCTCGTCGCCTCGATCATGGTGCCTTGCGTCGAGGAAGAGTGGAAGGCGATCCTGCCGCTCGTCGAGGAGACCGGCGCCGACGGGATCGAACTCAATTTCGGCTGTCCGCACGGCATGTCCGAGCGCGGCATGGGCGCCGCGGTCGGCCAGGTGCCGGAATATATCGAAATGGTCGTGCGCTGGTGCAAGCAGTATACCCGCATGCCGGTCATCACCAAGCTGACGCCGAACATCGCCGACATCCGCAAGCCGGCCCGCGCGGCGAAGGCCGGCGGCACCGACGCCGTGTCGCTGATCAACACGATCAATTCGATCGCCTCGGTCGACCTCGACAACTTCGCCCCCAACCCATCGGTCGGCGGCAAGGGCACGCACGGCGGCTATTGTGGTCCGGCGGTCAAGCCGATCGCCCTCAACATGGTGGCCGAGATCGCCCGCGATCCGGAAACCTACGGCCTGCCGATCTCCGGCATCGGCGGCGTGACGACCTGGCGGGATGCCGCCGAGTTCCTGGTGCTAGGCGCCGGCAATGTGCAGGTCTGCACCGCCGCCATGACCTACGGCTTCAAGATCGTCGAGGAGATGATAACGGGTCTCTCCGACTGGATGGATGCCAAGGGTCATCGCAGCCTCGACGACATCACCGGCCGGGCCGTTCCGAACGTCACCGACTGGCAGTATCTCAACCTCAACTACATCGCCAAGGCTCGCATCGACCAGGATGCCTGCATCAAGTGCGGCCGCTGTCACATCGCCTGCGAGGATACCTCGCACCAGGCGATCACGGCCGAGGTCAACGGCCTGCGCCACTTCGAGGTGATGGAAGACGAATGCGTCGGCTGCAACCTTTGCGTCAATGTCTGTCCGGTGGAGAACTGTATCACAATGGTCGGCCTCGACGCAGGAACTCTCGACCAGCGCACCGGCAAGCCGGTCGATCCGAACTATGCCAACTGGACGACGCATCCGAACAATCCGATGGCCATGCAGGCCGCAGAATAACAAAATTCCTGGCTCGAATGGATCAGACCCCCGAAAGGGGGTCTTTTTCTTTGGCTTTACTCGGATAAACAGGCCACCGGCCCGGCCGGGCAAGATTTCAGCCGGGCGATTCAACAAATTTCAAGGGTTTCATGAAAACCTCCTCATTTAGAGCGGGCCGAAACACAACCAAAGATTGCTAAGGCTCGCTGAATGGGGACCGAAGGCATGGACAGGGGCAGCGGGAAAAGAGGTTGGGGTTCGCTGAGCGCGGCTCTCCAGTATTATATTCCCGCCGTCATCGTCGTTGCCGCCGTGGCGATCGCGCTTCTCTATGCCGACCATCAGAAGAACCGCCTGCACCAGGAAAACCTGCGCAACGGGGTCGCCGAGCAATTGGGGCTCATCCGCGCCCGCCTGGAGGGCGGCATCAACGCCAATATCCAGCTGGTGCAGGGCATGGTCGCCGTCGTCGAGACGGAACCGAAGATAGACCAGGCACGCTTTTCCGCCCTGGCGCGCCGGATTTTCGACACGCCCCACCAGCTGCGCAATCTCGCCGCCGCGCCCGATCTCGTCATCCGCATGGCCTATCCGCTCACCGGCAATGAACGGCTGATCGGCTTCGACTATCGCACCAGCGAAGCGCAGCGGAAGGCCGCGCTGCTGGTGCAGGAAACCGGCCAACTCGTGGTGACCGGGCCGGTCGACCTCGTGCAGGGCGGTCGCGGCCTGATCGCCCGCTACCCGGTCGTCGTCGGCAAGAGCAAGGGCGGGCGCGACTTCTGGGGTCTGGTGGCCGCGGTCATCGATCTCGACAAGCTCTACGCCTATGGCGGCCTCGATGCGGAAGGCCTCGGCATCGACGTGGCGATCGCAAGCAGGATCAAGGACGGCAAGCTCGGCAAGCCCTTCTACGGCGACCCGGCGATCTTCGAGAACAGCCCGGTCGGCATGCCGATCAATTTCGGCAACGAGAGCTGGGAGATCGTCGCGACGCCCAAGGGCGGCTGGAACCAGCCGGCGCCGGATCTGTGGATCTCGCGCTTCCTGATGCTCGTGGTGGGCGCCATGATCGTCGCACCCGTGGCCTGGATCGCCCGGCTGCTCAGCGAGCGCCAGTCCCACATCGCCGCCCTGCGCCAGCGCGAGGAAGAACTGCGAGCCATCTCCCACCGGCTGGAGATCGCGCTCGAAGCCTCGCGCATCGGCGTATGGGAACTCGACGTCGGCAGCGGTCAGCTGCATTGGGACGCCCGCATGCAACAGCTCTACGGCGTGCAGAGAGACGGCGTCTACACCTACGAGACCTGGCGCAATGCGCTGCATCCCGACGACCTCGAGGAAGCCGAGCGCGTCTTTGCCAGGGCCCTCGAGACCGGCAAGGACTATGTCACCGAATTCCGCGTCATGACGGCCAATGGCGAGGTGCGCCATATCCGCGCCTTTGGCACGACCTATCGCGACAGCCGCTTCCGCAAGAAGCTGGTCGGCGTCAACTGGAACGTCACCGCCGACGTCCGGCTGCAGCAGGAACTGCGCGAAGCCAAGCTGCAGGCCGAGCTGCAGAACCTCGAGCTCGAGGAAGCCCGTCAGCACATGGAGCACAATTCGCTGCATGATGCGCTGACCAACCTGCCCAACCGCCGCTATCTCGACCAGCACCTGATGCGGCTCGACGCAGAGGCGGCGACGGATGCCAGCGCGACCGTGCTGCATATCGACCTCGACCGGTTCAAGGACATCAACGACACGCTCGGCCATGGCGCCGGGGACGCGATCCTGCGCCACGTCGCCGGCAAGCTGCGCGAAAACACCCGCATCGAGGACTTCGTCGCCCGCATCGGCGGCGACGAGTTCGTCGTCGTCTGCGCCGACACCATGACCGACAGCGAATATGGCGACCTCGCCCGCCGGCTGATCGACGCCGTCAACACGCCGATCACCTATGCCGGCCACGAATGTCGCGTCGGCGCCTCGATCGGCATCGCCATGCGCGAGAAGGGCGACGTCCGGGCCGAGCAGCTGCTGGTCAATGCCGACATCGCGCTGTACGAGGCGAAGCGTCACGGCAGGAACCGCGTCGAACGCTACACCGACCATCTGAAATCGCTGACGATCAACACCAAGAAGACCGCCGACGCCATTCTCCGCTCGCTGGAGCAGAACGACTTCATCGCCTATTTCCAGCCGCAGTTCGACGCCAACACGCTGGAGATCAACGGCGTCGAGGCGCTCGCCCGCTGGGACCATCCCGACGAGGGAATTCTCGGCCCGGACCGCTTCCTGAAGATCGCCGAAAGCCTCAACGTCGTGTCGCAGATCGACGCGGCCATCCTCGACCAGGCCCTGCTCCAGCGCACCCGCTGGCTGGCCAATGATCTGTCCATCGGCAGGGTCTCGGTCAACATCTCCGCCCAGCGGCTGTTCGACGAGAGCCTGCTCCAGCGGCTGGACCAGCTCGATCTCGTGCCCGGCAGCCTGTCCTTCGAGCTTCTGGAATCCATCTCCTTCGACGACAAGGGCGCGGCCGTCACCAGCAGCATCGAACGCATCAAGGCCTACGGCATCGACATCGAGATCGACGATTTCGGCACCGGTTATGCCTCGATTCTCAGCCTGCTGAAGCTGTCGCCCCGCCGCCTGAAGATCGATCGGCAGCTGACGGCGCCGATTATCTCCTCCTCCGCCCAGCGCCGGCTGATCAGCTCGATCGTCGACATCGGCCGCTCGCTCGGCATCGAGATCGTCGCGGAAGGCGTCGAGACCATGCACCACGCAGAGATCCTGCGCGATCTCGGCTGCCAAACCCTGCAGGGCTATGCGCTGGCCCGGCCGATGGACGGCAGCGCCTTCGTCGAATTCGCCCGCGGCCGGTCGTGGATGAAGCAGAAGGCGGTGGAGACCGCCTGACCTCTGCCACGCGCAGGACCTCCGTCCATGCGGCCTTCCCTTCGCCGGCGCCGCCGTGATAGACAATCGGCCTCGGCCCTAGCGCCCGCTCACTCCGATCCGATGCCTCCCTTGACCCAGCCCGATACCTTCAGCGGCCGCCACAATATCCACGCCAGGGGACGGGAGAAGCTGAAGGCTCACCTCGCGGTGCTGTTGTTCTCCCTGCTCGTTTCCGGCTCTTTTTCCTTCGGCGGCATCGCCACCCGGCTGATCGACCCGATCGCGCTGCAGGCGCTGCGCTATGCGCTGACGGTCGCGTTGATCGGCCTGCTCTGCCTGAAGCTGGGCGCCTCTCTGGCACTGCCGAAGGAGCCCTGGCGTTTCGGCGTGCTCGGTCTTTTGATGGCGGTCTACATGACGACCATGTTCGTCGCCCTTCAGTTCACCAAACCGGTGGCGACCGGCGCGATCTTCACGCTGATGCCGCTGCTGTGCGCCGTCTTCGCCTGGTTCCTGATGCGCCAGCACACCCGTCCGGGCGTGCTCGTCAGCCTGCTGATCGCCGCCACCGGTGCGGTCTGGGTGATCTTTCGCGGTGACGTGAACGCGCTCATTGCCTTCGACATCGGCCGCGGCGAGATGATCTATTTCGTCGGCGTGCTCTGCCATGCCGCCTATGTGCCGCTTCTGCGGCTGTTCAACCGCAAGGAAGCGCCGCTTGCCTTCGTCTTCTGGGCCGCGGTCGCGACCTTCGGCTTCATCCTCGTTCCGGCGGCACCCCGCCTCGTCGCGGTGGACTTTCTGGCCCTGCCGGCGATCGTCTGGATCGCCGTCCTCTATCTCTCGGTCATCGCCACGGCCGTGACCTTCTTCCTCCTGCAATATGCCTCGATGCGCCTTCCGGCCCCCAAGGTTCTCGCCTACGGCTATCTGACGCAGACCTTCATCATCCTCATCGAGGGGCTGATCGGCCACGGCTGGGCCTCTGCTCCCGTCTTCCTCGGGGCGCTGGTCACGGCCTGCGGCCTGCTGGTGATGGCACTGCTGCCGGACTGATCAGGCGCCGGCGGTCTTTCGCGGAATGAGGCCGCGCGCGAAGAGTTCTTCGAGAAACCGCGCCGCATCTTCGAAACGCGACGTGCTTCGCTCGCCCTCGCCGAGCACCGCCTGTACCTGCACGTCGAAATCGGCATAATGCTGCGTGGTCGACCAGATCGAGAAGATCAGGTGGTAGGGATCGCAGTCATAGACCTTGCCGGCCCGGACCCAGGCGCGGATGACCTCGACCTTCTCGTCGACCAGTTCCTTCAACTGCCCCTTCAGCATATCCTCGACATGCGGCGCGCCCTGCAGGATCTCGTTGGCGAACAGCCGGCTCTCGCGCGGAAAGTCGCGGGCCATCTCCAGCTTGCGGCGGATATAGGAGCGGATCTCCTCTTCCGGGTCGCCCTCGGCGTCGAAGGCCCTCAGCGGCTCGAGCCAGTTTTCCAGCACCCGGTCGATCAGTGCCCGGTGCATGCCCTCCTTGGTGCGGAAATAATAGAGCAGGTTCGGCTTCGACATGCCGGCGACCTCGGCGATCTGGTCGATGGTCGAGCCGCGGAAGCCCCTGAGCGAAAAGACGTCGAGCGCCGCTTCGAGGATGAGCTCCTCCTTCTCTTCCTGGATCCGCGTCCGCCTCTGTGTCTGTGCCGCTCTCGGTATCGCCATGCGCTGCCCGCTCCGCCCCGCGACCAAGCCTAAAAGCTTGATCTTTCACAATTTTACCCGTGCATCTTTTTCAGGCAGATGCCCGCTATTTTGTCGTGATTTTTCGCGTTTTCCGTCTTGAGTGCCGCGTCGGAAGTTGTAATGTTTACCAGTCGGTCAAATTATTGGTCAGTTGTCAGATAAAGGCAACCGGCCATTTCGTCAGCCAGAGAAACAAAAAACATCGGCTGTCGACGACAAGGGGAATTACGGGGCATGCGGTTTGCATGGCCCCTCGAAAACAGGTGAGGATACTGGCATGACGGCTCAACCCGGCGTGAACTTGCGCGTGAACGGCGACCGCCTTTGGGATTCGCTGATGGACATGGCGAAGATCGGTCCCGGCATTGCCGGCGGCAACAATCGCCAGACGCTGACCGACGCCGACGCCGAGGGCCGCAAGCTCTTCCAGACATGGTGCGAAGAGGCCGGCATGACCATGGGCGTCGACAAGATGGGCACCATGTTCATGACCCGTCCCGGCACCGATCCCGACGCGCTCCCGGTCTATGTCGGCTCGCATCTCGACACCCAGCCGACCGGCGGCAAGTATGACGGCGTGCTCGGCGTTCTCGCAGCACTTGAGGTCGTGCGCTCGATGAACGATCTCGGCATCAAGACGAAGCACCCGATCGTCGTCACCAACTGGGCGAACGAAGAAGGCGCGCGCTTTGCCCCGGCCATGCTCGCCTCGGGCGTCTTTGCCGGCATCCACTCGCTCGACTACGCCTATGGCCGCCAGGATCCGGACGGCAAGACCTATGGCGACGAACTGAAGCGCATCGGCTGGCTGGGCGACGAGGAGGTGGGCGCCAGGCAGATGCACGCCTATTACGAATACCACATCGAGCAGGGTCCGATCCTCGAGGCCGAGGACAAGCAGATCGGCGTCGTCACCCACTGTCAGGGCCTGTGGTGGCTGGAATTCACGCTGACCGGCCGCGAGGCCCATACCGGCTCGACGCCGATGAACCTGCGCGTCAATGCCGGCCTTGCCATGGCCCGCATCATGGAAATGGTCCAGACGGTCGCCATGGACAACCAGCCGGGAGCCGTCGGCGGTGTCGGCCAGGTGAAGTTCTCGCCCAACTCCCGCAACGTGCTGCCCGGAACGGTGATCTTCACCGTCGACATCCGCACCCCCGACCAGGCCAAGCTCGACCGCATGCGCGCCCGCATCGAGAAGGAAGCGGCCGCGATCTGCGAAACGCTCGGCGTCGGCTGTTCGGTCGAGGCCGTCGGCCATTTCGACCCGGTCACCTTCGACCCGAAGCTGGTGGAAACGGTGCGCAACGCCGCCGAGCGGCTCGGCTACAGCCACATGAACCTGATCTCCGGCGCCGGCCACGACGCCTGCTGGGCCGCCAAGGTGGCGCCCGCCACCATGATCATGTGCCCCTGCGTCGGCGGCCTGTCGCACAACGAGGCCGAGGGCATCTCCAAGGACTGGGCCACCGCCGGCGCCGACGTGCTGCTGCAGGCCGTGCTGGAGACGGCGGAGATTGTGGCATAGGTTAGCGGCACCCCACCGGACGGAGAAACGAGAATGGGGCGACCGACAGTCGGCGCTGGAAACGGTGGAGATCGTAGCTTGAGCAAGAGCGATGCGGTGGTCGTGATGGATGGCAAGCGCTTGATTGGCGTTGACAACTTCCACTCTGAATTCGCCACGACCTTTGGCTTTCCGGACTTCTACGGCCGCAACATGGACGCCTGGATCGACTGCATGGGCTATCTCGACGACCCGGACGCGGGGATGTCGACACTGACTGTCGAGCCAGGGAACGCGGTGACCATTCGGATCGACAACTACGAGCATTTCAAACAGGCGGCGCCGAAGCAATGGATCGACCTTCTTGAATGTGCGGCATTTGTGAACTGGCGCCGCACCGAGGAGGGATGTGGCGCAATTCTGGCTTTAGCGTTTTACGGATGAGGATAGGATCATGAGCACAGTCATCAAGGGCGGAACCATCGTCACCGCCGATCTCACCTACAAGGCGGACGTCAAGATCGAGGGCGGGGTGATCGTCGAGATCGGGTCGAACCTTTCGGGCGACGAAACGCTGGACGCGGCGGGCTGCTATGTCATGCCGGGCGGCATCGACCCGCATGTGCATCTCGAAATGCCCTTCATGGGCACGTACTCCGCCGACGACTTCGAAAGCGGCACGCGCGCAGGCCTTGCCGGCGGCACAACCATGGTGGTCGACTTCTGCCTGCCGGCGCCGGACCAGTCGCTCCTCGACGCGCTGCAGATGTGGCACAACAAGACCAGCCGCGCCAATGCCGACTACTCCTTCCACATGGCGATCACCGGCTGGAACGAACGCGTCTTCGACGAGATGAAGACCATCGTCCAGGACAAGGGCATCAACACCTTCAAGCACTTCATGGCCTATAAGGGCGCGCTGATGGTCAACGACGACGAGATGTTCGCCTCGTTCTCGCGCTGCGCCGAACTGGGTGCGCTGCCGCTCGTCCATGCCGAGAACGGCGACGTGGTGGCGGCCATGACCGCAAAGCTGCTGGCCGAGGGCAATAACGGCCCCGAGGCCCACGCCTATTCGCGCCCCGCCGAAGTCGAAGGCGAAGCCACCAACCGCGCCATCATGCTGGCCGACATGGCCGGCGTGCCGCTCTATGTCGTGCACACGTCGTGCGAACAGGCCCATGAAGCCATCCGCCGCGCGCGGCAGAAGGGCATGCGCGTCTATGGCGAGCCGCTGATCCAGCACCTGACGCTCGACGAGAGCGAATATTTCGACAAGGACTGGGACCACGCCGCCCGCCGCGTCATGTCGCCCCCCTTCCGCAACAAGCAGCACCAGGATTCGCTGTGGGCCGGCCTGCAGTCGGGCTCGCTGTCGTGCGTCGCCACCGACCACTGCGCCTTTACCACCGAGCAGAAGCGGTTCGGCGTCGGCAATTTTGCCAAGATTCCGAACGGCACCGGCGGGCTCGAAGACCGCATGCCGATGCTGTGGACCTACGGGGTGGCGACCGGCCGCCTGACGATGAACGAATTCGTCGCCGTCACCTCGACCAACATCGCCAAGATCCTCAATATCTATCCGAAGAAGGGTGCGGTCCTCGTCGGCGCCGACGCCGACCTCGTCGTCTGGGATCCGAAGCGCTCGAAGACGATTTCCGCCAAGAACCAGCAGTCGGCGATCGACTACAACGTCTTCGAAGGCAAGCAGGTCACCGGCCTGCCGCGCTTCACGCTCACGCGCGGCAAGGTGGTGATCGAGGAAGCGACGGTGAAGACCGAGGAGGGCCACGGCCAGTTCGTCAGCCGAGAGCCCTTCACGGCCGTCAACAAGGCCCTGTCCACCTGGAAGGAACTGGTCGCCCCCCGCAAGGTCGAACGGTCCGGCATTCCGGCGACGGGAGTGTGAGTCCACTGATGATGTTGGCGACTGGCGTTACCCCCCTCTGCCCTGCCGGGCATCTCCCCCTCAAGGGGGGAGATCGTATGGGGCTGGCCACTCGGCTAGGACAGACTGCACAGAGCAACATCTCCCCACTGGAACGTCACGTTCCGGCAGAACATTCGCTTGGTCCGATCTCCCCCCTTGAGGGGGAGATGTCCCGCAGGACAGAGGGGGGTATCCCACCCGCCGACATAAACGCAAAAACAAACGCGACAGAGCAGTTCACTTCCTCCGCTCCCCCTCATCCGGCCCTGCGGGCCGCCTTCTCCCCGCTGGGGAGAAGCGTAGCCTCAAACCTCGACGAGCCCATCCAGCTCCGGCAGAAGAACGACGCTCTCCTGCTCGTTGGGATCTGTCCGGGCGATCAGCGCCGTGCAGGGCGCGTTGGAGAGGTTGGTCGGCAGATGCGGCACGCCGGCCGGGATGTACAACAGTTCGCCGGCATGCAGGATCACGTGGTTCTCCAGCCGGTCGCCGTACCAGGTATGCGCCTGGCCCGACAGGCAGTAGATCGCCGTCTCGTGGTTCTCGTGCAGATGGGCCTTGGCCCTCGCGCCCGGTGGCATGGTCAGAAGGTGCATGCAGATGGCCTTCGAGCCAACCGTTTCAGCCGAAATGCCGGCGAA
>Ga0180012_1000285_pt1 | contig 19224 bp, 15 predicted proteins | sample KR11_S2_MetaG_FD_122243 | JGI IMG/M metagenome (GOLD analysis project Ga0180012, IMG submission 122243) | Groundwater microbial communities from the Olkiluoto Island deep subsurface site, Finland - KR11_S2_MetaG | ecosystem: Environmental > Aquatic > Deep subsurface > Groundwater | place...
TCGGGCGGCGTGACCACGGTGACCGGTCCTGACGGGACCGATACGGTGAGCAATGTCGAACGGCTGCAGTTCGCGGACGGGGTGTTCAATGCGGCAGGCGGGCCGCTGACGACAACCATCAACGGCACGGCCAATGCCGACACCCTGAACGGCACGGCCGGCGCGGACATCATCAACGGGCTCGCCGGCAACGACACCATCAACGGCCTGGATGGCGCGGACGTGATCGACGGCGGCGACGGCGACGATGCGATCGCGGCGGGAACCGGAAACGACACGGTGCACGGCGGCGTCGGCAATGATGTGATCTCGGGCGACGGCGGTTCGGACGTGTTGCACGGCGACGACGGCGACGACGCCTTCCTGTTCGCCGTGGGCGAGCCGGGAGGGTCGACCCAGGTCTTCGGCGGCGCCGGGGTGGACACGGTCATCCTGCGCGGCGGCGGGGCCAGCATCGACCTGACCGCCAACGGCGGTTCGGCTGGTGGCGTGGCGATCAGCACCAATTTGATCGAGAACGTCCAGTTCGACGGCTCGGCCGACGCGGGTGGCGGAGCCCGGTTGGCCTATGGCAGCGAGGCGAACAACTCCCTGGTGGCGCTGGGCATCCTGGCGGCGGTGACCTTCGAAGGCCGCGGCGGCGACGACCTGCTGATCGGCGGCAGCGGCGCGGACAGCCTGCTGGGAGGCGACGGGAATGACACGGTCAGCGGCGGCGAGGGCAATGACACCATCGAGGGCGGCGCGGGCGGCGACAGCCTCGCGGGCGGTCTCGGCGCGGACATGGTCTATGGCGGCGTCGGCAATGACGTGATTTCGGGCGACGGCGGTTCGGACCTGCTGTTCGGCGAGGACGGCGACGACGCCTTCCTGTTCGCCGTCGGCGAACCGGGCGGCGCGACCCAGGTCTATGGCGGCGAGGGGGCGGACACGGTCATCCTGCGCGGCGGCGGAGCCAGTATCGACCTGACGGCCAACGGCGGGTCGGCCGGAGGGGTGGCGATCAGCACCAACTCGATCGAGAACGTCCAGTTCGACGGCTCGGCCGACGCGGGCGGCGGGGCGCGGCTGGCCTATGGCAGTGAAGCGAACAACGCGATCGTGGCGCTGGGCATCCTGGCGGCCGTGACCTTCGAGGGCCGCGGCGGCGATGATCTGCTGATCGGCGGCAGCGGCGCGGATAGCCTGCTGGGCGGGGACGGGAACGACACGGTCAGCGGCGCGGACGGCAATGACACCATCGAGGGCGGCCTGGGAGCCGACAATCTGTCGGGCGGACTGGGCGCGGACTGGATCCACGGCGACGACGGGAATGACGTGATCTCGGGCGACGGCGGGTCTGACATTCTGTTCGGCGACGGCGGCGACGACGCCTTCCTGTTCGCGGTCGGCGAGCCGGGCGGCGCGACCCAGGTCTATGGCGGGGACGGCACGGACACCATCATCCTGCGCGGCGGCGGGGCCAGCATCGATCTGACCGTCAACGGCGGCTCGGCCGGCGGCGTGGCGATCAGCACCAATCTCATCGAGAATATCCAGTTCGACGGATCGGTGGACTCCGGCGGCGGGGCCCGCCTTGGCATCGGCAGCGCCGGAGCCAACGCCATCGTGGCGCTGGGCATCCTCGCTTCGGTGACCTTCGAGGGCCGCGGCGGCGACGACCTGCTGGTCGGCGGCGAAGGGGCCGACAGCCTCTCGGGCGGCAACGACGACGATATCATCAAGGGCAATGGCGGCAACGACGCGATCGACGGCGGCTCGGGAACGGACATCGTCGAACTGCGCGGTCTGGCCGCCGACTATACGATCACCGCGATCGCCGGCGGCTACCGGATCACCGACTCGGTGGCTGACCGCGACGGCGTCGACGTGCTGAGCGGGATCGAGACCGTGCGCTTCAGCGACGGCTCGACGGTGGCCCTGCCGGCGGCTGCGCCGGCCGCCGTCGCCCAGACGCTGCCTGCCCTGGCCGGCGACAAGGCGTCCGCCGAACCCGAGGTGCTTCCGGCCACGCCCGGGAGCAAGGCCGTCGACGACGCGGCCCAGGTCCTTCCGGTCGCGTCGCACGCCATGGCCGAGACGCTTTCCGGCTTCGGCGGCCTTCCGGACCTGATCGACGACGAATATCTCGCCATCGCGGTCAATGATGTCGGAACGCCGTATGTTCTGCCGGCGACGGACGACTTCATTCTCGACGGCAAGTCGGCCGACGGCCCGCAAGTCATGCCCACGCCGGCGAGCGATTTCGACGGCGGACTCCTGCCCTCGGCGGACATGGATTTTGCGCAGCACCTGCTACTCTCCATGGCCCGCGACAACCCGTTGAACGCTTCCGGCTACGGTCTGAACCTGGTCGACGAGTGGTCCGACGTCGTGACGCCGATGCGGCATGATGTTTGGGGGTGATTTCTGCGGGACCTCAGGTCGTGATCAATATACAACTTAAGCGGTGCAGTTGTCGCCCGAACCGACCCAGACGCGACTGTACCGGTTGACCCGCGCGGCTGACTGTTGAATGTGCCCCGGCACGGACCACGCCCGGCAGCGTCGGCTCGGGCTGTTGGTTGAGGCCGTTCCGGCCAGTGTGAGGATGCGCGTTGAATATCGCTGAGCGTAAAATGCTGGACTTGCTTCGGCGCGGTCGCGACGACCATGGGGTGGTCGCCGTGAAGGCCGAGTTCGAGGCCGAGGGCACGCGCCCGGACGAATTCCTGCGGTTGCTTGAACTCGCACACAAGGCGGACCTCAAGGTCGCGCTGAAGATCGGCGGCTGCGAAGCGGTGACCGACCTGCTTTCGAGCCGGCTTTACGGCATCGACTATGTCATCGCGCCCATGGTCGAGACTCCCTATGCGCTGTCGAAATTCATCGAGGCGAAGAACAAGACGCACAGCCGGGACGACCAGACCGCGACCGCCTTCCTGTTCAATCTGGAAACCGAGACGACGCTCCGGAATCTCGACCAGATGGCGCGTCAGGCCAAGGGTCAGCTCGACGGCATCGTCTTCGGACGGGTGGACTTCACCCTTTCGCGCGGTCTGGCGCGGGGCGATGTCGATACGCGTGCGATCACCGACGCCGTTCTGCAGGTGGCGCAGGTGGCGCGCGAGCTGGATCTGGAGCTGGTGGTGGGCGGGTCCGTGTCGACCGCCAGCCTGGCCGCCCTGCGCGAAATACAGGCGGTCCGGCTGGACCGGTTCGAGACCCGCAAGGTGATATTCGCGGGCGAGGCCGTTACGCGACCGGGTATGGCCGCGGGCATCGAGACCGCGGTCCAGTTCGAACTGGCATGGTTGAAGAACAAGCGGGACTATTACGCCTCAATCGCCCAGGAAGACGCCAGTCGGATTGCCATGATTGAACGCCGACTCGCCTCCAACGATCAGGAGCGGGCCGCAGGCTGACGGCGACGACCCGTCCCCGCCTGCCCGATGGAGAGATCGACTTGCAATCCGCTGAGCCGCACAAGTCCCGTTGGCGCATCCTGCTGTTCGGCGCTTCCGGGGCGATCGGACAGGCGATCTGCGAGCGGGCCGACGCCATGGACTGGACCTTGACGGCGGTGTCCCGTACGGCGCGCCCCGACGCCGCCGAGCGGATCTGGGTGCGCTACGATCCGGCCGACGGGCCCCTGCCGACGTCAGCGCTGGCCGCCCAGGGGCCGTTCGACGCCGTGTGCTGGGCCCAGGGCGCCAACCGGCAGGACAGCGTGCGCGATTTCGATGCGACGGCGAGCGCGGAATTGTACGAGGCCAACTGCCTGTATATCGCCCGCAGCCTCAATGAACTGCTGGCGGCGAACCTCTTAAGCTCCGCCGGAGCCCGGCTCTGCGTGGTCAGCTCGATCTGGCAGGAACGGGCCAGGCAGAGCAAATTGTCCTATACGATGACCAAGGCGGCGCTGGGCGGGTTTGTGCGGTCCGCGAGCGTCGATCTGGCCGCAGACGGGCATCTGATCAATGCGGTGCTGCCCGGGGTCCTCGACACGCCCATGACCCACGCGGCCATGGCGCCTGAACAGGTGCAGCGGGTCGCGCAGGCGACCCTGTTCAATGCATTGCCGACGCCGGACGGGATCGCCCGGCTGGTCGGCTTCCTGTGCTCGGACCAGAACACCGTCGTCACCGGCCAGTCCATCACCGCCGACCTGGGGTTCAGTCATGTCCGCCTCGTTTGAGATCAGGGCGGCCAGCGGGACGTACACGGCCTGTATCGCCGCCGGGTCGCTGGAACAGGTGGTGGCGGAGGGCGGAGACACCGTCGTCCTCTGCGACGCCTATTTCGCCAGCCGGTTCGAGGGGCGGAGCGTGCCCGTGATCTCGCTCCCGGCGTTCGAGACGACCAAGAGCCTTGACCATATTCCGCAGGTGATCACCGCCCTGCGGGAGGCGGGAGCGTCACGCCGCACGCGCCTGGTCGCCGCGGGCGGGGGGATCGTCCAGGACGTGGCCGGCTTTGTCGCCTCGGTCTATATGCGCGGCCTGCGCTGGGACTATGCCCCGACGACCCTGCTGGCCATGGTGGACAGCTGCATCGGCGGAAAATCCTCGATCAACGTCGGGCCCTACAAGAATCTCGTCGGTACCTTCCATCCGCCCCGGACGATCCTGATCGACCCGGGCCTGTGCGAGACCCTGACGGCGGACCAGCGGGTCGCCGGATTGTGCGAGGCCGCCAAGATCTGCTTCGCCCGTTCCCCGGAGACGTTCGAGGCCTATCTGGCGCTGGAGCCGGCGGCGACGGCGTCGCCGGCCGTCCTCAGCGACATTATCGCGCTGAGCCTGGGGGCCAAGAAGTGGTTCCTCGAGATCGACGAGTTCGACCAGGCGGAACGACTTCTGCTGAATTACGGACACACCTTCGGCCATGCGATCGAATCCGCCTCGGACTTCCGGCTGTCGCACGGTGTGGCCGTCGGCCTGGGCATGATGGCGGCGGGCTGCATGGCCGGAGCGCGCGGCCCCGCCCGGTTTGCAGGCGGGCCGTCAGAGCGGTTCGAATCCCACATCCACGGCCTGCTGCTCGAGACGCCGGGACTCGGTCCGCTGGTCGCCGCCCTGTCCCAGGATCGGTTGATGGCGGCGTTTCGCGGCGACAAGAAGCACACCGCCGACACCTTCGCGCTCATCCTGCCCCTGTCCGAGGGCGGCGTTGAGCGGGTCGTGCTGGCCCGGACCCCCGAAACCGAAGCCCTGATCGAGTCTGCGTTCGCACAAATGAAAGCCCGGTACGCCCCATGAAATACAGCGATCAGATCGTCGATTGGCTGGTTGAGCTGGGCTACACCCACTGCTTCTACGTCGGAGGCGGCAACATCATGCACCTTCTGGACAGCTGCAGCCGCAAGATGACCTGCATCGCCACCGTGCATGAGGTGGCGGCGGGGGTGGCGGTCGAATATTTCAACGCCGTCGGGGATGGCAGGCGCGCCCTGGCCCTCGTCACCGCAGGGCCCGGCCTGACCAATCTGGTGACGGCCGTCGCCGGGGCCTGGCTGGAAAGCCGGGAGCTGCTGGTGCTGGGGGGGCAGGTCAAGACTCCCGACCTGAGCCGCGGCGATGTCCGGCAGCGCGGAATCCAGGAAATCGACGGGGTTTCGATCGTCAAATCGATCACCGTCCACGCTTCCACCATTGACGAGGTCCTGGACCAGCGCGCCTTCGTCGAGCGCGCCGAGGCCGGCAGCCATGGCCGCCGGGGTCCGGTGTTTCTCGAACTGCCGCTCGACATCCAGGGGCGTGAGGTCGATCCGGCCGCCCTCGCCGGACGGATGGAATCGTCGGCGTCCGCGCCGGTCCTCGCCGGGCCCGACATCGACGCACTTGCCGAAAAGGTGCGCGGGGCCCGGCGACCGCTCTTCCTGCTGGGCGGGGGCGTCGACCACCATACGGGGCAACGGCTGGCGGGTGCGTTGGAAGCCGCCGGCGTTCCGGTCGCCACAACCTGGAACGGGGCCGACCGCATCGGGCGGGATCATCCGATGTATGTCGGCCGGGCCAATACCTGGGGCCAGCGGTCGGCCAATCTGATCGTCCAGCAGTCCGACCTGCTGATCGCCCTGGGCACGCGGCTGGGCTACCAGCAGAGCGGGTTCAACTGGCAGGAATTCGTACCGACAGGCGAGATCGTCCATGTCGATATCGACCGTCAGGAATTGGAGAAGGGCCATCCACGCACGGCCTGGCCGATCTGCGCCGACGCCAACGTCTTGCTGGAGGCGCTGCTGGAGCGCGATCTCGGCGGGCATGGCGACTGGCTGGCCTATTGCCGTCAGGTTCGCCAGGACGTGCCCCTGCTGGAAGCCAACACCACCGGGCCCGGCTTCCTGTCGCCGTATGACGTGGCGACGACGCTGGGCCAGTTGAGCAAGCCCGATGACATCATCATCCCCTGCAGCAGCGGCGGGGCCTTCACGGTGATGATGCAGGCGTTCGAAATGCAGTCCGGCCAGCGGATGGTCACCAACAAGGGACTGGCGTCCATGGGCTACGGGCTGAGCGGCGCGATCGGCGCGGCCATCGCGTCCGGCCGACGCACCATTCTGGTCGAGGGCGACGGGGGCTTCTCCCAGAACCTGCAGGAGATCGGCACGGCGGCCGTAAACGACCTCGACCTGAAGATCTTCATCTTCGACGACAACGGCTACGCCTCCATCCGGTCGGTGCAGGTGAACTATTTCCAGGGCCGGTATGTGGGCTGCGATCGCTCCACGGGTCTGGGCCTGCCGGACTGGTCCCGGCTGTTCGATGTCTGGGACGTGCCCAGCATGAGGCTGGCCGAGGGCTTCGCGTCGGATCCGGCGTTCCTGGAGCGGTTCAACGGCCGGGGCGTCCAGGCCTTCATCGTGCCGGTGGACCCGCAGCAGACCTATTTCCCGCGCATCACCAGTCGCATGGTCGAGGGCGGCGGCATGGTGTCAAACCCGCTGCATCGGATGACGCCGCCGCTGGACGACGAGACCCTCGCGCGCGTCGGCGCATACCTGCCGGCCTGAAAGGACACGCCTTGAAGCCGAACACCATAAAGGCCGTGATCCTCGCCGGCGGCAAGGGAACCCGGATCGCCGAGGAAACGGCGGTTCGGCCCAAGCCCATGGTCGAGATCGGCGGCCGGCCGATCCTGTGGCACATCATGAAGAGCTACAGCCACCACGGGGTGAACGACTTCGTCATCTGCTGCGGCTACCTGGGCCACAAGATCAAGGAGTATTTCCTCAACTACTCCTATCAGAACGCCGACCTGACGGTGGACCTGGGATCCGGGGCCGTCACCATCCACCAGAGCAATGTTGAGCCGTGGCGGGTCACGCTCGTGGACACGGGGCAGGACACTCTGACCGGGGGGCGGGTCGGCCGGATCGCCAGCCATGTCCGCAATGATCCGTTCTTCTGCATGACCTACGGCGACGGCGTCGCCGATGTGGATATCGGGCAGTTGATCGACTTCCACCAGGCGCACGGAAAGAAGGCGACGGTGACGGCGACGACGCCGCTGGCGCGCTTCGGGGCCCTGGATATGGAGGGCGACGCCGTCACCCGCTTCGTCGAAAAGCCGCACAATGAGGCGGGCTATATCAACGGCGGCTATTTCGTCCTCGCCCCTTCGGTGCTCGACCTGATCGACGGGGATGACACGATCTTCGAGAAGGGCCCTCTCGAGACGCTGGCGGCGCAGGGCGAGCTGATGGCGTTCCGCCACGACGGTTTCTGGCAGCCGATGGACACGCTTCGGGACAAGGAACATCTTGAAGAGATGTGGGCCGCAGGCGCGCCCTGGAAATGCTGGTGAGCGGCGCCCTTCCGGACGCGGCCTTCTGGCGCGGTCGCCGCGTCTTTCTGACCGGCCACACGGGGTTCAAGGGCGGCTGGCTGACCCTCTGGCTACGGTCGCTCGGCGCAGAGGTGTGCGGCTACAGTCTCGCCCCCTCGACCGAGCCCAGCCTGTTCGCGACGGCGCGGGTCGGCGAGGCCTGCCGCTCGATCATCGGCGACATTCGCGATCTGCCGGCGCTTGAGCGGGCGTTCATGGATTTTCAGCCGGACGTCGTGCTGCATCTGGCGGCCCAGCCGCTGGTGCGGCGGTCCTACCAGGACCCGCTCGAAACCTTTTCGACCAACATCATGGGCTCCGCCCATGTTCTGGACCTTGTCCGGCGCACGCCGACGGTCCGGGGCGCGCTGATCGTCACGACCGACAAATGCTACGAGAACCTGGAGCAGGCCACGCCTTATCGGGAGACCGACCGACTGGGCGGCCGGGATCCGTACAGCAGCTCCAAGGCCTGCGCCGAACTGGTCACCCGGTCCTACTGGTGGTCGTATTTTTCGGCGGCCGGCGCGCCCGCGGCCGCCTCGGCCCGCGCGGGCAATGTCGTGGGCGGCGGCGACTGGTCGACGGACCGTCTTGTGCCCGATCTGATCCAGGCTTTCGCCGAGGGGCGTCCGGCCATCCTGCGCAATCCTGACGCGGTCCGACCGTGGCAGCACGTTCTCGAGCCCTGCTGCGGCTATCTTCTGGCGGTCGAGCGCATCTGCCGGACGCCGGCCAAGACCCCCCCGGCGTGGAATTTCGGTCCGGACGAAGAGGGCAACGTCGCCGTCGGCGAGATCGCGGCCGGGCTGGCCGCGGCCTGGGGCGGGGACGCCCGCTATGAAGTCCGGCGCGATCCCGGGGCGGTCCACGAGGCGACCCTGCTGACCCTCGATCACACCCTGGCGCAGGCTGACCTCGGCTGGCGGCCGCGCTGGCCGTTGGCGACGACGCTGGCCAAGACGGCGGAATGGTATCGCGCCCACCAGGCTGGCGGCGACATGCAGGCCGTCTGCGAACAACAACTCTCCGACTATGTCTCCGCCTGATGGCAAGGTTTTCGAATGCTCAGTAAAACGGATCAACTGGCCGCTCTCAGAGCACAGATGATGGAGCTGGCCGGCCAGTACGCCGACCTGGCCTACGCCCCCGCGCCCTTTGTCGCCGGCGACTCGCCGGTTCCCGTGTCCGGAAAGGTCGTCGGCGCGCCCGAACTGCGGAACCTGATCGATTCCTCCCTCGACCTGTGGCTGACGACCGGCCGGTTCAACACCGCGTTCGAGGCCCGGCTGGCGGAATATATCGGCGTCCGGTTCGCCCTGACCGTCAACTCCGGCTCCTCGGCCAACCTCGCGGCGACGACGGCCCTGTGTTCGCCGATGCTGGGAGACCGGGCGCTGAAGCCCGGCGACGAGGTCATCACCTGCGCGACCGGCTTCCCGACGACGGTCAATCCGTCCATCCAGAACGGTCTTGTTCCGGTCTTCGTCGACGTCGACCTGCCGACCTACAACATCGATCCGGCGGGGATCGAGGCGGCGGTGACCGACAGGACGCGGGCCATCATCCTGGCCCACACCCTCGGCAATCCGTTCGACCTCGCCGAGGTCATGCGGGTGGCGAAGAAGCATGATCTGTATGTGATTGAGGACAGCTGCGACGCCCTCGGCGCCCGTTATGAGGGCCAGCTGGTCGGCACCTTCGGCGACATCGGCACCGTCAGCTTCTATCCCGCCCACCACATCACCATGGGCGAGGGCGGCGCCGTGTGGACGGATCGCGGCGACCTCAAGCGACTGATCGAGTCCGTCCGCGACTGGGGACGCGACTGCTATTGCGCGCCGGGCGAGGACAACACCTGCAACAAGCGGTTCAAGTGGAAGCTGGGCGACCTGCCGCGCGGCTATGACCACAAATACACCTACTCCAACCTCGGCTATAACCTGAAGATCACCGACATGCAGGCGGCGGTAGGGTTGGCGCAGTTCGACCGGCTTGCGGACTTCATCACCGCCCGGAACGCCAATTTCGCCATCCTGAAAGACAATCTGGCGGATCTGGAGGATCAGCTGATCCTGCCGGAGGCGACCCCGCGATCTGAGCCCTCGTGGTTCGGCTTCCCCCTGACGCTGCGCAGCGACGAGGAGGGGCTGCGGGACGATCTGGTCCAGTTCCTCAATGAGAAGAAGGTGGCCACGCGCCTGCTGTTCGGCGGCAACCTGATCCGCCAGCCCTATATGAAGAACCGCCTGTGGCGGGTGTCGGGCGAGCTGACCCGTTCGGACAAGGTGATGACCTCCACCTTCTGGATCGGCCTGTATCCGGGGCTTACGGAGGACCATCTGGCCTACGCCTGCGACATGATCCGGCAGTTCCTGCGCGACCGGCCGGCGCGGACCTGACCTTGGACCGCCTTCCCCCGCACAGGCAGGCCGTCCAGGCGGCGTTCGAACGTGCGCTGGGGCCTTCGACCCGTCTGGCGGTGACCGGGGCCACGGGGTGGCTGGGCCAGGCCCTGGTCGGAATGGCGGTCCGCGGCGGCCTGACGGCGGACAACGGACGGCTGCGGGTTTACGCCTCCAGGTCTGGCCAGCTGGCCGTGGAAGGCGGGCCGGTCCTGAATCTGGAAGCGCTCGGCGAGGCCGAGCCGCTCGCGGGCGAGGGATGGACGGTGGCCCATTTCGCCGCGCTCGGGAAGGAGCGCACGGCTGAGCTGTCGCCGGCCGAGTTCCTCGCGCAGAGCGAGGCGCTGCAACGCGCGGCGATCCGGTTGATCGCGGCCGCTGACCGACCGGCGCTGATCTTCGCCTCTTCCGGCGCGGTGTACGGCCCGGAAGGAAAGCCGCCTGCGCTCGCCGACGAGCCGTATGGCTATGTGAAGGGCCGGCATGAGACCTCCCTCGCCGACTGGGCCCGTGCGAACGGAGCGCCCCTCGCCATCTGCCGGGTCTTCAACGTCGGCGGACCGTGCGGAAACAAGCTCGACCTCTACGCCCTGTCATCCCTGATCCGCGCGTCGCTCGCCGGAGGCGATATCCCGATCCGGGCCCGGGGGGCGGTGTTCCGGTCCTACGTCCATGTCGAGGAGCTGATGGCGGTGCTGATTGACCAGGCGCAGACTTCTGTTCCCGGCGCAGCCCGTCTGTTCGACAGCGCCGGCCCCGAGGTGATCGAGATCGGCGATCTGGCGCGCATGGTGTGCGGACAGCTGGGGATCGATCCGGCGCGCATCCTCCGCCAGCTTGATCGCGAAGCGCCGGTCAGTCGGTACGTCGGCGACGGCGCGGACTATCAGGCCGCGGTCCGGCGCCTGGGACTGAGGCCGATCGGCATCGAGGAGATCGTGTCAGACACGATCGCCAGCCTGTCGGGCGGACGGTAGCAGGATCGGGTCGCGGCGGTCAGGTTGCGATCAGGGGATCCGTCCGGGGCGAAGCGGCGTTCACCGATGCAAGGTCGTTCCCCTCCCGAACCGACCGCCAGACCCGTTGCAGGATCAAACCGACGAAGCCGAACTGGATCAGCAGGACCAGGCCGGGCCGGACGAACTGGCCGAGGGCCACGCCGACGGAGGGCGTCACCTCGCGTCCGCCCAGCCAGGATTCCATCGGCATCTGGGGGATATCAAACAGGCTGTAGTCGCCGACGAGGCTCAGGGCATAGGCGCTCACCAGCATCATGATCCGGGTCGGGCCCTTCCAGGGTTCCATGAAGACGAAGAACAGCATGAAGATCTGGGCATAGGCGCTGGGCTGGGAGCTGCTCAGAATCATGGCGCAGATGGCGCCGTTCATCCATTGCACGGGCACGGCCGCGCGTCTGACCCAGGCCGCGCAGACGGCGATCACGACGCCGAGTTGTCCCAGCAGCATCACGACGGGCAGGACGAGGGTCAGGGCTTCCACGGGCCGCGATCCCACATATTCCATCACCGGGAAGTCGGAGTTCAGGAACCGCACGAGCGGCGCATAGGAGGTTGCGTAGTACAGGTCCGACCAGGCGGAACCGGTCTGCAGGGCCGCGAGCTCGCCCGTGTGCCGGACGATCTCCATCGGCGTGCCTCCGCCAATCACCGCCATCGTCAGCAGATAGACCGCCAGGGTGGCGATGCCCGCCCCCTCAAACCAGCGCCACCGCCGCCGCACCAGAAAGGGAACGAGGGTCAGGACCAGATAGGGTTTGAAATTGATGGCGACGGCCTGGGCGAGCCAGCGCGCGCGGGCCGACTTCAACAGCCGGCTGTGCCCGAGGATGAAGGCGGTGAAACAGGGGATGATCAGATTGCCGCGCTCAAGGCCGAACAGCATGGGCATGCCGACAACGAGGGCGACGGTCCGGATGAGGGCCGTTCGGGGATCGATCGAGCGAAAGTGCCGGTACAGAAGGACCGCGTTCAGCAAATAGAAGCCGAGCAGCGAGATCTGGCCCCAGCGATCGCAATCCCGGCCCGCGAACGGGTCGCTGGCGTAGCAGGCGCCGTTGCTGAAGACCTTGAGGAAGACAAAGGACAGAGGCGGGTAGACCGATCGCCAGACTTCATAGGCCCCGGAATTGTGGGCCCAATAGGCCGGGTTGTGCCAGTCCATCAGCGTGTCGGATACGACCCAGAAGAACGGCTGCGGCAGGAGGCCGTCCTGGGTCAGCCGCCAGACGGCCCAGGCGACGCTGCCGATGACGGCCATGACCAGCAGGACCTCGAAGCCCAGGCTCCAGTGGCGGCCGTTCCCCCGGGGCGGCGTCATCGCGCGGCCGACCGGGGGAGGAAGACGAGGAATTTCAGAACCACGAAATTGACCAGGGCGACAAACACCACAGACAGGAAGCCGGCCAGATAGTCGGAGGCGAGGATGCGGTTCAGTCCCGCCAGGGTGGCCAGACTCAGGCCGTAGTTGACGGCGTAGGCGGCGATATAGGGCCCCACCGCCGCACGGGAGTCGCGGAAGACATGCCGGCGGAACATGAAATAGTTGAAGCCCATGCCCAGCAGGTGGGCGATGATCTGGGCGGCGAACAGATTGACCCCGGCCAGCAGGAGCAGGGCGTAGACGCCGTAGCCGAAGGCGGCGTTCAGCACCCCGACGCGGACATAGGCCCAGAACTGGTCGAGGCGGCGCCAGGCGGCCCGCACGCTCGCGGCCGCGCGCCGGAACGAGTCGATCCTAGAAATTGACCCGGGCCTTTTCGACGACAAGGGGCGTGTTGCGGCCGCGCTCGGCGATGAGCCGGATCTGCTCTCCGATGAGGCCGAGGAAGACAAAGGCGGCCAGGGCGCAGAGCTCGATCAGCAGGGCGATTAGCCAGAGGCCGACGCCGGTCCCGGCGACCCAGGCCCAGACCAGACCGACGAAGGTGAGGCCGACCAGGCCGAGCATCGCCGCCGCGGCGTAGAACGGCAACCGCAGCAGGTTCCGGGACGAACTGGCCAGACCGGACAGGGCGAAGCTGAACAGGGTGGCGAAATTGTTCTTGGACCGGCCAGCCGCGCGCAGGGGCCGGTCATAGGGAATGATCTCGATCGGAAAGCCGCTCTCGACCAGCATGCCGCGGAAGAAGGGTTCGGGCTCATTCCACCGGGCCAGGGTGTCGACCACGCGCCGGTCGTAGACGCCGAATCCGGTGGCGCCCGGAATGACCTGGTAGTCGGCGAATTGACCGAGGAAGCCATAGGCGATCCGGCGCGCGAGTCCCAGGCTGGCAGAGGTCTTCTCGCTGGCCCGCACGCCCAGAACGATCGCCGCCCCCTCGCGCCAGCGGGTCACGAAACGACCGATCAGCGCGGGCGGGTCCTGGAAGTCGGCGCACATGGCGATCACGGCGCGCCCGCCCGCCTGGTAGATGCCGTGGGTGGGGGATCGCATCTGACCGTAGTTGCGGTTGTTGGCGATCAGCTTGATCCGCCGGTCGGCGTCGCACAGCTTCATGATCCGCTCCACCGTGTCGTCGGTCGAGGCGTTGTCGATGAAGATGATCTCATAGTCGGCGTTCAGGGCCGCCAGTTCGCCGGCGACCGCTCCCGCGATGGCGGCGACGTTGTCCTCCTCGTTGAAGCAGGGGATGACGACCGAAATCTCGGGCGCGGGCTGTTGCGGGGCCGTCGACCGGTTCATTGCGGGTTTCGCCCCTGCGACCCCCGCCGGCGCCGCGTCAGTCCGGTCATGGGCGCGTAGATCTCGGTGAAAGCCGCCGCCAGCAGCACCAGCAGCAGCAGGGCGACGCCGGACAGATTGAACTGCCGATCAGGATCGAGGTGCGGGCGTTCGAGGATCTGGACGTTGGTCGCCGCAGACAGCGCCTCGACGCTCACCTCCTCGAAGAAGCGGCGGTAAACCATGACGAGAGTCTCCGCGAACTGCTGCTCCCGATAAAGGCGGACGTATTCCGCGGTTCTCGACGAGAGGGCGAGAGCATTGTCGCCGTCGGTCACCTGGTCCGCGGCGGCGCGCTGGCGACGCAGGGCCGCCAGCTCCCCGCCCAGCCGGCGGACCCTCAGGCTGCTGTCAGTCTGGAACTGACGCGCTGTCTCGATCTCGATCTCCTTGGCCCGGATCTGGGCGTCGAGGGTCAGACGCGTGCTGACCGCCGCCCCGAGCTCAGCCTCCGGAGAGGGCAGGTTGTTCTGGATCCGGAAGGCGTTCAGATCGCGTTCGGCGACCTCAAGGGCGGTCGTGGCCTCGGCCAGCCGTTCGGTGACAATCTCGCGCCGGGTCCGGACCTGTTCCTGGCCCAGCGTCTCCAGGCGCGTCTTGATCGCTTCGGTGAAGCCCTCGACCAGCCGCCGGGCGAACGCCGGGTCGGTGTCGCGCGCCGTGACCTCAAGCACCCCGCCGGTCAGCAGGGCGACATCGACCTTCTTCGCCAGCTTGCGCGTGGCCGCCGCCTCGTCGGCGGTATGCCAGACATCGACCAGGTCGAGGCGCTCCACCACCGCCTGCTGGACGTCGTGGCTGCGTCCGATGACCAGGTAATTGGTCTTCTGCGTACCCAGCATGGCCGCGAAATTCTGCACGCCGCCGCCGCCGAGGGCGGAGAGCATGGCCCCCGCGGCCGCGCCGCTTTCCTGGGGCAGGATCTTGACCCGCGCCAGATGGGGGCGGGGAAAGAGGCACAGAAGCACGGCCACGACGGCGGCCGCCGCATAAAGGCCGCGGCGCCAGGTGGGGCTTTGCGCGATGCGACGCACGCCGTTTGTCCAGGAGGCGGGGCTCACTCTGTCAGGACCTTCAGGCCGACGGCGCCGAGGGACACCTGGTAGATGGCGGTGGCGACCTCGACAAACCGGTCCAGCAGGCCATCCCGGCGGGTCTGCACCGGCATGAAGATGACATCGCCCGGCAGGGCGTATTCATTGAGCACATTGCGGCCGCCGCGCTGCTGGCGCGAGATCACCGAGCCGTTGGCGCGAACGACGAAGACGCCGGACTGGTCGGCGATCCGCGTCGCGCCGCCCGCCTTGGCCAGGTAGTCGCCAATGCGCTGGCCGGGCGTTTCGGCGAAGGAGCCGGGCTGGAACACCGCGCCGAAGACGCCGACCGTCACTGGCCGGGGCGGGATCAGAACCCGGTCATTGTTTTCCAGCAGCAGGTCCATCGGTAGATACTGGGCCCCGGGGGGGGCGTCGAGAATGATCCGGCCGTCGGGACGCCGGGTGCGCAGCTGGTCGAGGATGGCGGTGGCGTAGCGCAGCTCTTCCTCCGGGTTGCCGGTGGTTTGCGATCGCCGGTCGGTGATCGGCGCGGCCGCGAGCGACAGCTCGAGACTGGAGATCGCCTGGGCGAAGCCTTCCTCCTGTTGCACGCGGATGGATTCTCTCAGGACCCGGGTGCCGTACAGATAGGCGCGGGGGGTGAAGGCCCCGGCCCGGGCCAGCAGCTCCGCCATGGTCGAGCCGGGCTGAAGATAATAGATGCCCGGACGTTCGACCTCGCCCTCGATGGTGACCAGGACCGCCTGGCGCCCGAGGGGCTGGGCGAGGCCCACGGCGGGCAGGACGCGGATGATGGAGCCGGCTTCCGGCGCGGCGGCGGCGGCCTGGTCCCAGCTCAGGCTTTCCCAGCCGGTGCGGCTGATGTTGGAGACATTGGCCACCAGCAGCCGGTCCCGGTCGGCCACCGAACTGGGTCCGCCGGCGTAGCGGATCAGGTCGGCCAGGCTCTCGCCGGGCGCGGCTTCGAAGATGCCGCGGTTGTTGACGCTGCCGTCGATGGCGATCTGGTCGCCCACCGGGCCGATGAAGATGACGTCCTCGTTCTGGAGCACCATGTCGCGGCTCTTGTCGCCGCTGAGAAGCAGGTCGTAGAGGTCCAGGGTGGCGATGGTGCGCCCGTTCCGCTGCAGGGTGATGCTGCGGAAACTGCCGGCGGCGCTGGGCCCGCCGGCGGCGAGGACCGCATTCACGACCGTGGAGAGGCTCGAAACCGTATAGGCGCCCGGGCTGGCGACATAGCCGGTGACATAGACCCGCAGGCCCTGCAGTTCACCGACCGAGACCGAGACATCGAACTCGCGGAACTCCCGTCCCACGGCGCTGCGCAGGACGCCCTCGAGGTCGCCGTAGCGGACGCCGCCGACATTGACCGCGCCGATACGGGGCACGAAGATTCGGCCGTTGCTGTCGACCGTCAGTTGCAGGGCGCCTTCCACCGAACCCGTCAGGCCGAGCGAGACGGTGTCGCCCGGATTGATGCGGTAGTCAGGGGGAACCGAGGCGTTGGTCGAAGGGGCGAAGGCCCTGGAATCGCCGACCAGGGTAGAGCCGAAGCGGGGTAGCGGATGGCCCAGCACGGCGTCGACGAAACGCTCGAATTCGCTCGGAGGCGCGGGCGCGCGCGGACGCGGCGTCAGACGATCGGCCGCTCGACCCGGTCGATCTTCCCGCGATTGGGCGGTCCGGTCCCGGTCGATTTCCACCGGCTGGTAGACGGGCGGTTCAATCAGGCTCTCATCGAACCCCGCATTCCAGTCCTCGTCTGCGTCATCCTGCGGGAAGGTCCCGTCGTCCTGGGTCGTCTGGCGGCCACCCATCAGATCGCCAAGGGAATCCTGGGCGGCGGCGGGCGACGAGACGCAAAGGAGGGCGGCGACCAGCACGAGGAGGAATGCCGACGCGGACGTCCGTCCGAAACCGCGACCGGTGCGATCAAGCAAGAACATTGCGCATCTCATTCTCGAAGGGTCGCCAGGGCTCGCCGGTTTCGATCCTGCGGGCCAGATCCGGGTTGGCCAGGAAGGACCGCCCCCACGTAACCATATCCAGAAGCCCGCCGCTAACTTCGGATTCGGCCTGTTCCCGGGTGAGCGAGGCTCCGCCAAGCAGAACCCCGGGCCAGCGAGGACGGACGGACCGGACGATCCGGCCCGAGGTCGCAAAATAGTCGGCGTTGGCGCAGCTGATGTCCAGAATCCTCAGACCGCGGCTCCACATCTCCGGGATCAGATAGTCGAGCATGTCGTCCAGGTCCGGCCAGTCGTAAAGGCCGCCCATCCAGCGGGACGGTGAAATCCGGGCCATGACCCTGTCCGACGGGACCTCTGCGAACACGCGGTCGAGCAATTCCAGGGCGAACCGGCACCGGTTCTCGACGCTGCCGCCGTATTGATCTGTCCGGTCATTGACGCGGGCGTCGAGGAACTGGTCGGCCAGATAGCCGTGGCCCAGGTGCAGTTCGACGGCATCGAAGCCGACGGACAGAGCCCTGTGGGCGGCCTCGACATACTGGTTGTAGATGTCGGGCATCTCCCCGGCGTCCAGGGCGCGGGGCGTCCCAAAGGGCTTGTCGTTCTGGCGGTTGATCCCCTCCGCCGCGCGCGCCGTCGAGCTGACAGGGGTCTGGCCGTCGGTGAAGTCCGAATGCGAAATCCGGCCGCAGTGCCAAAGCTGGCAGGCGATCCTGGCGCCGGCCGCATGGACGGCGTCCACGACCGGTCGCCAGCTTTCCGCCTGGGCGGTGGTGGCGATGCGCGGGACGTCCCTGTACCCGTCGGCGGTGGGGTGAATCACCACGCCCTCGGTGAGGATCAGGCCGGCCCCGCCCTCCGCCCGGCGGCGGTAGTATTCCGCAATGGCCGGCGTGGCGCAGTGGTCGGGATCGGCGAAGCCCCGCGTCATGGCGGACATGACGGTCCGGTTACGGGCGGTAAGGAAGGGCGAGACGAGCGGCGTCAGCAGAGGGGACATTAGGCTCCGAACCGATACGGATCAAAATAGGGGTGAGTGAGATAGGCGCCGAGAGTCGCCCGCCAGTCGCGCTGCAGGTCGCGGCCCTCCCGGCGGAGACGTTCGCACGCCATGATCGCTCTGTCAGGCCGCCTTTCGGGCCCGATCTCGGCGCCCGCGACCTCGCGGGACGATACCCGCTCGACGCGCAGGCGATCGGACCAGCCCAGGGCTTCGGCGATCACTACCGCCACATCGTGGAAGGTGGCTTCGCCATGGGAGCCCATATGATAGAGGCCCCCGGCGTTCAGATGCATCAGGTGAAGGGCGTTCTCGGCCAGATCCCGTGTCCAGGTCGGTTGCCACACTCGGTCTCCGACGGAAAAGACCCGCTCGCCGTTCCGGATCGCGCGATGCATGGCGGGGATGATCCGGCCGACGAAATTCTTGTCCGCTTCACAGCCGCCGAAGAAGCCGGCCATGCAGACGACCAGCGGGTCCGCAAGCGAGTCCTGCACAAGCCGCCCGGCCTCCAGCTTGAGGGCCCCGTACAGCGAAAGGGGATCGGGGGGCGTGGATTCATGGATCAACCCGTCGCCGCCGCCGTAGATCAGGAACGATTGCGGAAACAGCAGGCGTGCGCCAGAGTCGCGGGCGAGCGCTATGACGTTGCGTGTGCCTTCGACGATGACGGCGCGGGCCGCGGCGGGGTCGTCCGCGCAGCCCTTGACGTCCACCTTGGCAGCGCAGTGCACGATCCAGCCGCCCTCGAGGCCTTCGGACTGGGCCATCACGGCGTCGACGTCGCGAACATCCAGTTGCTGTCGGGAGAGGACCCGGGGGGCGAAATGGGGGCTCGCGTCGGCGAGCTCGGCGAACGCCGCACCCAGCATGCCGCCGCCGCCTGTCACCAGGATCGGGATTCTACTCAACCGTTCGTCTCCGGATCACCGTGTGCGCCACGCCGAGCTCTAGCAAAGGGCTGGCGGACAAGGAACAGAGGGAATCCACACCACACGTCCCGGTAGCCAGAACCGCCGGCCCCCTTTCGGGAGCCGGCGGCCCGGAAGTGCTGGCCTTCGGCCTTCCGGATTAGCGGAAGTTGATGCCGATGGTGGCGCGACGGTTGAGCGGCTCGCGCACGCCGTCGGCGGTCGGGCGGGCCAGGGCGGTTTCGCCCTTGCCGTCCAGCGAGATCACGCCGCCGTTGACGCCCTGGGCGACCAGCGCGTCCGCAACGGTGCGGGCGCGGCGGTTGGACA
>Ga0180012_1000286_pt1 | contig 19176 bp, 11 predicted proteins | sample KR11_S2_MetaG_FD_122243 | JGI IMG/M metagenome (GOLD analysis project Ga0180012, IMG submission 122243) | Groundwater microbial communities from the Olkiluoto Island deep subsurface site, Finland - KR11_S2_MetaG | ecosystem: Environmental > Aquatic > Deep subsurface > Groundwater | place...
GATTGACGACAGCGCGTTCCAGGCGCTCGAAGCGGCTCTGAGGATCGATTTCGACGAACAGGAGACGCCGGCCGGCCGAGGCAGGCAGGCGTCAGACGCACCGGAGGCCAAAGTGTCCGAGTCCAGCAACCAGCGTCCTGCCGCTCCCAAGAAGTCGAGCGAGCGCCGCCCGGCGCGCGCTGCCGACCTCGCGCCCGAAATGGCGCCCAAGGCGCCCGCCTTCGAACCCGCCAACGACGCCTCCCGCCGCAACCCGGCCGCCATCATGAGGACGCTGGAAGGCGCCTCCATGCCCGGCGCCATGCGCAACGCCACCATCGTCTCCGTGCTCTGGGTTCTCGGCGCCGTCGGCCTCAGCCAGCTTCTCTACGGTACCGCCATCTGGCAAGCGCCGAGCGTCGCCGACGTCGTGGCCATGCCGGGCGTGGTTGCGATCTTCGTCGGCACGATCATCCCGGTCATGCTGTTCTTCGCCTTCGCCATCATGATGGCGCGCGCCCACGACCTGCGCAACGCCGCCCGCTCCATGGCCGAGGTCGCCCTGCGCCTTGCAGAACCGGAGACCATTGCCTCCGAACGCATCATGACGGTCGGCCAGGCCGTGCGCCGCGAAGTCTCGGCGATGAACGAGGGCATCGAGCGCACCATCGCCCGCGCCACCGAACTCGAGACGCTCGTGCATTCGGAAGTCACCGCGCTCGAACGCAGCTATACCGACAACGAACTGCGCGTCCGCGGCCTCGTCCATGAACTCGGTTCCGAGCGCGACGCGATCGTCAATCACGCGGAACGCATCCGCAGCTCGATCGTCGGCGCCCATGAGCAGCTGAAGGAAGAGTTGTCGCTGGCGACGGAAGAGATCGCTGTCCGCCTCGCCACCTCTGGCGAGGCTTTCGCGTCGTTGATCGACACCCGCGCCGCGGCCCTGATGGAAAAGTCGGATGCCGCCGCAACCTCGATCGGCAGCCTGCTGTCGAGCCGGACGGAAAACCTCGTCCAGACGCTGAGCGCCTCGGGCATTTCGCTCGCCAGCGAATTCGACACCCGACTGCAGCAGCTCACCGGCACCCTGCAGGAGCGCGGCCGTGAACTGCTCGGCGAATTCGAGACCCGCGCCTCGACCCTCGACGCCAACACCGAAAAGCTAAACGCTGCGCTGAGCGAACGCGCCCGCCAGCTCAACGAGACGCTGGCCGAACGCACCCGCGAGATCGCCGACCGCCTGACGAGCGGCGAACAGGGCATCACCAGCTCGCTCGATCAGGTTCTGGCCAAGCTCAACGCCACGCTCGACGACAAGGGCGCCGCCTTCCGCCACAGCCTGCAGTCCAGCGCCGACGACGCCATCGTCGACCTCGACCTGCGCTCCGGCCTGTTCGAGGATCGCCTGCAGGCGACCATCGGCCTGGTCAACTCGGCCTTCGACGAACGCGTTGCCGAATTCGCCAGCGCATTCGACCAGCGCGCCGGCTCGCTCGACAGCAAGCTGATGGAAAGCCTCGCCCGCATCAACGAGACCGTCACCGGCGGTTCGGAGGCGATCGACGGCATTCTCAATTCGAGTATCGAACGCCTCGGCTCGACGCTGACGGACCAGTCCTTCGCGCTGGCCACCGCAGTCGGCACGGGCCAGGAACTGATCGACGACGCCCTGTCGACCCGCGCCCAGGAAATTGCCGATGCGATGTCCGCCCGCGCCCTTGCGCTGAGCGAGAGCCTGGAGAACGCCCACAAGCGCATCGACGCCGTGATGGAAGAACGCGGCGGGGCGCTCTACTCCGCCCTTTCCGACAACCAGAACCGCTTCGAGGAAACCCTGTCGAGCCGCGCCGAGACGATCGTCAACGCGCTTGCCGGCAACCAGGATCGCTTCGCCGAAACCCTCGACAGCAAGACCCGCGAGATCGCCGACACCCTGGCCGACAGCCAGAAGCGCCTCGACGAGACGCTGGAAGGCCGCGCCGCCTCGATCATCGAGGCCGTATCCGGCACCGAGTCCCGACTGGCCGAGACCCTCGACACCCGCAATCAGGCGATCGCCCAGACCTTCGCTGACGGCCAGCGGCAGATCGACGCCACGCTCGAAAACCGCGCAGCGACGTTGATCGATGCCGTCTCCGGGACCGAGCGCCGCCTCGCCGACGCCCTCGACCGCCGCACCGCGACCATCATCGAAACCGTGGCCGATGCCGACCACCGCCTCGAATCCGCCTTCGCCGACAAGGCAGAAGCGATCCGCAGCGCCTATAGCGAAAACCAGGACCGCCTCGACCTGTCGCTGGCCGGCCACGCCGCCTACCTCGCCTCCACGCTGGAGCAGGCCGGCGAGCAGCTGGAAAAGACGCTCGGCGAAGGCACGGGCCGCATCGGCGAAACCATGGCGTCCGGCCTTTCCGGCATTGGCGACACCATGGCGTCGGGTCTTGCCGGTCTTGGCGACACGATGGCCTCGGGTCTTGCCGGCATCGACGGCAAGCTGTCCGACACCCATGAGCGGATCCGCGCAACGCTGGAAGAACGCGGCAACGCGATCGACCTGACGCTGCGCTCGGCCCAGGAACAGCTGGACGGCACGCTGGCCGAACAGGGTGCCGCAATCGGCGCATCGATCGCCGCCTCCACCGGCATGCTGGAAATGACGCTGGAGGAGCGCGAGGAAGCGCTGCGCCGCGCCATCGACGAAAGCGGCAAGGCGCTCGACGAACGCCTGCGCGGTACCGCCGGCGCCCTCACCACTCAGATCGGCGAAGCGGCCAGCGAAATCACCCGCACCGCCCAGGATTTCTCCGGCCGCATCGAACAGTCGGTCGGCGGCATGGCCAACCGGATCGACGACACCAGCACCCGCATCGAGGTGAGCCTGGAGACGCTCGAAGAGCGCATCAAGAGCGGCCTTGACGGCGTCGACACCCGCATCGGCGACGCCGGCGAGAAATTCGCAAGCCGCCTTACCGAGAAAGTCTCCGATCTCGAACGGGTCGGCAGCGATGCCGTGGAGCGCGTCTCGCGCGTGCTCGACGATGGCGCCTCCAAGGTCGCCGAGACCTTCGACAGCCGTACAGCCCAGATCGACGAACGCCTGTCGACCATGGACCGCGCCCTCAATATCGGCCTCGACAACGTCAACCGCACGATCGAGGGCAAGGCCGCCGGCCTCGCCGCTGCGCTGCGTGGCGCCGTTGCCGATGCCGCCCGCGACCTGGACGGCGAAGCCCAGCGCTCCGTCGAACTGCTCAACCAGACCGGCGCGCAGTTTGCCGAGCGCATCGGCGAACGCAGCGCAGAGCTCAGCCGCACTGTCGAGGAAAAGTCCGAGGACCTCGCCAACCGCATTTCCGAAACCCAGACCCGCCTTGCCGGCCAGGCTGCGGCCGTGGCCCAGACCTTCGCCGAAGCCGGCGACGTGATCGCCAACAAGGTGGCGGAAGCCGAAGCCCTCGTCGGCAGCCATATCTCGGCTCTGTCGGGTACGCTCTCGGATGCCGGCTCGGCCCTCGAGGCCCGCGCCGCTGCGATCCGCGAACAGCTGTCGGGCAATACCGAGGAAATCACCTCGACCATGGATGCCGTCGAAAAGGCGCTCGAAGCGCGCGGCAACACCATTCGGACCGTGCTCGACGAGCGGACCCGCGAACTCAACTCGATGCTCGCATCGCGTTCGGCGGAACTGTCGCGCCTGATCGACGAGAAGGCCGCCCCGCTGGTCGCCGACTATGCCGAGACCGGCCGCACCGCGGCCGAGCGCATCGCCGAGGCAGCGGCGCTTAGCGCCGAGCGTCTGCGCGCAGAGAACAACACGATCGTCGAGGCCATCGGCCAACGCGCCGACAAGGCCGCCGAGACCATCAATGCGGCCGAGACCAGCCTGACGCAGAGCGCCGGCCGCCTCATCGAGCGCCTGAGCGAAAGCAATTCGGGCCTCGCCAACATGATCGAACAGGTCGCCGCCAATATCGTGGCGGCCGACGGCCAGCTCGGCCAGACAACCGAGCGTTTCGCCGAGACCACCTCCAAGGCCGCCGACCTGCTGCAGACCTCCGGTCGCCTGCTGGACGGCAAGCTCGAGCGGCTGGCCGCCGTCTCCGGCGAGACCCTGTCGCAGGTCACCTCGATCGTCGGCCGCTTCGGCGAGCATTCCAAGGTGCTGAGCCAGGCCTCCGATCTTCTCTCCGCCGCCCAGTCGAACCTCGTCGGCACGCTCGAGGAGCGCCAGCAGGCGCTTCGCGACCTCGCCGTCGGCCTCGTCAAGCGCTCGGAAGAGATCGAAACGACGATGCAGAACCTCGGCAACATGGTCGACAGCGCCTTCGAGCGCGCCGAACAGCGGTCGGGCCAGGTTGCCGGCAATTTGCGCCAGAGCATCCAGACCTCCTTCGCCGACATCGGCAAGATCCTGTCCGAAACGGAAAAGCAGGCGCTGTCCACCGCGGGCAACATGCGCGGTGCGCTGATGTCGGCCGGCGAAGACGCCAACCGCGCCATCGAGAAGACCCTGTCGGAAGCGGAAAAGCGTTCGGGCGACCTCGCCGACCGCCTGCGCGGCGGGCTTACCGCCTCGCTCTCCGACGTCGACAAGCTGCTCGGCGAAGCCGGGCGCAAGTCCGACGGCGCCGCCAACCATCTGCGCGAAGCCATGCGCCAGGCGGTCGAGGAAGCGGTCACCCGCTTTACCGGCGCGACCGACGAGATCCGCCGCTCGGCCCAGGACATCCGCAAGGAACTGGACATGACCCGCAGCGAGCTGAAGCGCGGCGCGTTCGACCTTCCGGAAGAAGCCAAGGAAAGCGCGGCTGCCATGCGCCGCGCCGTGTCCGAGCAGATCAAGGCGCTGCAGGACATTTCGCAGCTCGTCGGCCGCTCGACCCAGGTCCTGGAAATCTCCGAGCCCGTCGCCCGCAAGCTGGCCGAGGCTAAGCCCGTCGAGGCCCCGCGCAAGGCCCCTGCTCCGGCTCCGGCCCCCGTTGCCCAGCAGCCCGCACCGGCACCGGTCGTGGCCCCCGCTCCGGCCCCGGCCCCGGCACCGGCCCGTACGATGGAACCGCTCGGCCTGCGCGGCAGCATCAACCCGTCGACCGCCCCTGCTCCCGCCGCAGGCGGCGTATCCGGCGGCTGGATCAGCGACCTGCTGCGTGGCGCCTCGCGCGACGAGCATGAGGATTCGGCTGCGGCTCCCGCCCCGCGCGCCCCGGCACCGCGTCCGGCCGCCGAGGCCCCGGCCGCACCGCGCCAGGCCGACACCCGCAATCCGCGCCACATGGTGGAATCGCTGAATTCGCTGTCGGTCGACATCGCCCGCGCCATCGACCACGATGCGTCGGTCGATCTCTGGCGCCGCTACCAGCGCGGCGAGCGCGACGTGTTCACCCGCCGCCTCTATACGCTGAAGGGTCAGCAGACCTTCGACGAGATCAAGCGCAAGTATGACCGCGAACCGGAATTTCGCGTCGCCGTCGACCGCTACATCGCCGATTTCGAAAAGCTGCTCGGCGACGTCGCCCGCACCGACCGCGACAAGACCGTGACCCAGTCCTACCTGACCTCGGACACCGGCAAGGTCTACACCATGCTGGCCCACGCCGCCGGCCGGTTCAGCTGAGAGCGGAACGTCGGCGGGTTACCGCCGGTCGTTGATGACAGAACGCACGAAAGAAAGAGCCCCGGCGCCTGATATGGCCCGGGGCTCTTCTCGTTCTTGATGTAGGGATGGACACAGGACCGGGCCACAGCGCCTCCGCGGCCCGTTAAGAGATCCCTAGATCTGCGTCAGCGTCCAGGCGACGATCTCCGCGCTCACCCGGCCGAAGGCTCGGTCCATGGCGCGGATATAGGCCTCGTTGGACGAGCCGGCCGCCGGCTCGCTGGCGCTGAACACCTTCTGGGCCTTGACCGAGCCGTTGCGGTCGTTGAGCAGCTTCACGGAGATCTCGACGACGCCCCGGTCGCCGCCGACCGTGTCGATCTCGAAGGCGCGCACGTCGGTGATCAGCTGGTAGTCGATCGCCAGGCCCTGGCCGGGCTTGCCGACGCCGTCCAGCTTGCCGGTGTTCTCGAAGGTCTCGACCAGCTTGGCCTGGACCATCCTCGTTAGCTTGTCGCTCCACTGGGAGTTCGACAGATAGCGGATCTCGGAGGGTGAGACGCGCACCAGCACCTGCTCGCTGTCCAGCGCCTTCAGGGCCGAAGGATCGGCGATCAGCAGCTGGCGGCTGCGCGCCGGCCCGCTGCTCTTCACGTCGGGCGCCGCCGTGATGTCGAAGGTGTCGTTCGACGCCTTCGACCCGCAGGACGACAGCCCCGCCACCAGCAGCGGTACGAGGATCGCAGCCCTCATTGCCGTCGTGCAACGCGCCATGATCGCGGTTCCGCCCATGTGTCCCCTGTCCCTTCCAGTCGTGTACGTCATCGTCTCGTCCGCCCGTCAAACTGCTTGACATTGTCGCCGCCGAACAGCAGCCGCTGCGGATCGTTGTCGAAATTGGTGATCGCGTCGTTCAAGCCGCGCACCGTCTGGCGCGTATCGGTGACCAGCGACTGGATGTCCCTGAGCCCGGTATTGGAGAAGCGCGCCAGGTTGTCGGCGATCGGGCCGATCTTGGAATTCAGGTTGTCGGCGGTACTGCGGATCGACTGCAGCGTCTTGCGCGCCTCGGCGCTCAGCGAATCCGCCTCGCCGGAACCGAGGAAGGCATCGACCTTCTTCAGGATGCCGTCGATCTGGTCGGAGGCATTGTTCAGCTTGTTGGACAGCTGGGTGAAGTCGGTGATCGCCTGGTCGATGTCCTGGGTGCGGTCGGTGATGCTTTGGCTCAGATCCTTGAAGCCGCTGATCGCTTCGCGCGCATCGGCGGATGCGACCGAGACATTGTCCATGACCTGGGTGATCTTCTGGGAATCGACGGCGGCGACCACCGCGTCGACCCTCGCCAGCGTCCGGTCGGCATTCTCGCCGAACTTCTGGAAGGTCACTGCCGTGTCGCGGAAGGTCTCGATGGCCGGACCGATGGTGTCGGAGGCATCGGCGAAATTGCCGGTGAAGGCCTCGGTATTGGTCAGGATCTGGTCGATCTTGTCCGAATTGAGCGCCTTGAACAGGCTCTCGGCGGCGCCGAGCGCCGAATCCAGACGGCCCGACAGGCCGGACACCGAGTCCGACAGGGCGCTGACGCTCTGCAGGAACTTGTCGATGCCGTCGGCATTCTCGGCCAGAGACTTGGAGAAGGTCTCGGCGTTCTTGACGGTGTTGGTCAGCGGGTCGCGGGCATCGGTGATGAAGCCCTGCAACTGGCCGATCGCGTCGTCGGCACGTTTCAGGATCTTGTCGGCCGTCGCCAGGAGGTTGGTGACGCTCGACTGATCGGCGAGCAATACCGCCGGCTCACCGGTCGCGATCGCCTTCTCGAGAATATTGGCGTCCCCCGCATTGCCGCCGGAGAGCTCGATATAGGCCGCACCGGTCAGGCCCTGGATCTCCAGCACCGCCTTGGTCGAGGCGGTGACGGGCGCGTCGGCCCTGACCTCGGTGAAGGCCACCGAGAACTGCGGATCTTCCTTGTCGATGTAGAGGCTGCGCACGGAGCCGACGGCAATGCCGTTGAAGCGCACCGGCGAACCGATGCTCAGCCCGTTGGCCGAACCCGGAATGCGGATCGCCAGCGGGGCGAGCGTTCCGCCGCGGCCGTACTCCGCCATCCAGTAGACGAAGCCGAAGGCGGCCGCGATGACGAGCATCGTGAAGAAGCCGACGATCGCATAATTGGCTTTGGTTTCCATCAGTCAGTCACTCTACCGGATGCCGCCGGGTCGGCCCGGCGAGGAATGGAACGGGCCCGCTTGCCCTTGAAATAGGATTTGACCCACGGATCGTCGCTCGCGAGCATATCGTCTAAGGTGCCTTCGACCAAGACTCGCTTTTGACCGAGAACCGCGATGCGGTCGCAGACGGAAAACAGGCTGTCGAGGTCATGGGTCACCATATAGACGGTCAGGCCCAAAGTGTCGCGCAGTCTCGCGATCAGTTCGTCGAATTCCGCCGCACCGATCGGGTCGAGGCCGGAGGTCGGCTCGTCGAGGAAAACCAGGGCCGGGTCGAGCGCCAGCGCCCGCGCCAGTGCCGCGCGCTTGATCATGCCGCCCGAGAGTTCCGAAGGATATTTGTCGGCCGCGTCCGGGTCGAGGCCGACCAGATCCAGCTTGAGATAGGCCAGCTCATCCATCAGCCACTTCGGCAGGTCGAGATATTCGCGCATCGGCAGCTGGATGTTCTCCTTCACGGTCAGCGCCGAAAACAGCGCACCGTGCTGGAACAAGACGCCCAGCCGCGTGTCGAGTTCCATCCGCGCGCGTTCATCCACCGTATTATAATCGGAGCCGAGGATTTCGATCGTGCCCGAGCGACGCGGCAACAGCCGCAGGACCGTGCGCATCAGCACCGACTTGCCGGCACCCGAGGCGCCGACGAAGCCGAGAATCTCGCCGCGATAGATGTCGAGGTCGAGATTGTCGAGAACGACCTTGCTGCCGAACGCGACCGTCAGATCCCTGACCGACAGCACCTTCTCGCGCTCGTCCATTTCTACCGCTTCGGTTTCCGTGTTCACGTCCGCCACCTCAGAAATCGATTGCCGAGTAGAAAATTGCGAACAGCGCATCCACGAGGATGACGACGAAGATCGACTTCACCACCGCCGCCGTGACGTGCCGGCCGAGCGATTCGGCGCTGCCGCCGACCTTCATGCCCTCGACCGCGGACACGATGCCGATGATCAGCGCCATGAAGGGCGCCTTGATCATGCCGGACGCCACGGTCGAATAGTCGATCGCATCGTGAAGACGCGTGGTGAAGACGTCGAAGGTGATGCCGGAATAGGTCCAGGCGACCACGGACGCTCCATAGAGCGCGGAGAAATTGGCGATGATCGTCAAGAGCGGCAGCACGACGGTCAGGGCCACCAGGCGCGGAAAGACCAGCACGCCGATCGGGTTGAGGCCGATGACCTTCAGCGCGTCGATCTCCTCGCGCATCTTCATCGAGCCGATCTCGGCGGTGATCGCGCTGCCGGAACGGCCGGCGATCATGATCGCCGTCAGCAAAACGCCGATCTCGCGCAATTGCAGGATGCCGACGAGGTCGACGACGAAGATCTCGGCGCCGAAATACCGCAGCTGGAACGCGCCCTGCTGGGCGATGATCGCCCCGATCAGGAAGGACATCAGCATGATGATCGGCACGGCGCGCACGCCCATGTGGTCCATCTGGGTGACCACCGAGGCGGGCGAGATGCCGCTGCCGCGCCCGAGCTTGGTCTGGGCTCCGTGCACGGCCGAGCCGAGCACGAACATCATGGCCACGACGTCCAGCCACAGATTGACGATCACCTTGCCGACCGGCGCGAAAATCCGCTGGAACAGGGGACCCTTGGGCGGTGGTGGCGGCGGATGCTTGACGTCCTCGGGCAGGACGCGGAGCAGTTCGCGCACCGCCGGCGTGCCGCCTGTCACCTTGACACCGCCGCCTGCCTTCTCGCGAGCGGCGACGAAGCGGCGCACGAGCCAGGCGCCGGCCATGTCCATTTCCGATACGGCGGACAAGTCGATCTCGACCGGCCCGGTGCCGTCAAGCGGGACCAGGCGGCCGTTGTCCTGCAGCAAGGTGCCGAGACTGTTGTTGCGCCAGGCGCCGGATAGCCGGATGCGATGCCCTTCGCCCGGCAATTCGTCGATATCAATCGCGGCGCTCTCTGGGTGTACGGACTTCAAGGTTCTGACAACTTCCACGCATTGCGCCACGCGGGCTCGGCGAATTCATCTTGCCGGCGCAAATCACTCAAGCGCGCAGTATAACGACACGGGCCGGCAATGAAATCCTTAAGGAAGCGTTTATCGCCGCGCGTCACCACGAAGACACACGCAGTGCGGGACGTGTCGGCCCGCCCTGCAAGTTCCGTCCATCAAGCCGCCTGGACGTCCTTCGCATTGCCCATCTCGGCGGCGATCGCCACGGCCGCCTGACGCGGCGGTGCAAGAGCGGCGACCTTCTTGGCGGAGGCGCCGATCAGGTGACCCCAGGAGATCAGCTCGAAGCGTCCGTCGAAATGCTCGACGATAGCCGTGCAGCTTTCGACCCAGTCGCCGGTATTGACGTAGTGGATGCCGTCAATGTCTTCCATGACGGCATGATGGATATGGCCGCAGATCACGCCGTCGACGTCGTTGCGGCGCGCTTCCTCGGCGACGACACGCTGGAACTCGCCGATAAAGTTGACGGCCTGCTTCACCTGCAACTTGGCCCAGGCGGAGAAGGACCAGTAGGGCATGCCGAGCCGGCGGCGCACGGCGGCCAGCAGGATGTTGATGTTGATCGCCATGTCATAGGCCCAGTCGCCGAGATAGGCGACGAGACGGGCATTGCGCACGACGACGTCGAATTCGTCGCCATGCAGCACGAGGTAGCGCTTGCCGTCGGCGGTCTCGTGGATCATGCGTTCGGCCACTTCGATGCCGCCGAAATGGGTGCCGGGAAAGCCGCGCAGGAATTCGTCGTGATTGCCGGGGATATAGACGATCCGGGTGCCCTTGCGCGCCTTGCGCAGCAGCTTCTGGACGACGTCGTTGCAGTCCTGCGGCCAGTACCAGCTGCGCTTCAGCCGCCAGCCGTCGACGATGTCGCCGACGAGGAAGATCGTCTCGGCCTCGTGGGTCCGCAGGAAATCGAGCAAGAAGTCCGCCTTGGCCGCCTTCGAGCCGAGATGCACGTCGGAAATGAACAGGGTTCTGAAGTGACGGATTTCCGAATCTGTATTCACGGTCATGGGCCTCTCGCTTGACGAGCCTTCGCCCCCTCCAAAACCAGACTCGTGTTTCAGGATGATGACAGGCCCGTCAAACGGGGCATAGCAAGCGGCAAACGGGCTACTGCTGAACCAGTTCCGGCAGCTCGCAGCGGGCGATTTCGCCGGCCTCGGCGCGATCGACGCCGAGCGAGACGAGAATGAGTTCGGCCACTTCGCTGCCGGCCTCCCGCCAGCTCTTGTAGCCCTCCAGCACCAGCATCATGCCCGACAGCGTCGCACCGCCGATGATCGCCACCATCGAGGTGACCTGCTCCGGACGAATGGCATAGCGGCCGGTATCGATCGCCTTGACGATCTCTTCCGTCGAGGATGCGGTCAGCAGCCCGCGCAGCGACTTGTTGCTGAAGCCAAACTGCACGATGAAGCGGCCCCATTGCGGCTCCTCATGCGCCCGGCGCAGGAAGAGGCGGATGCCGCAGGACAGCCGGCGTGCCGGATCGGCGATCTCGACGATGCTGACCCGCACGCGTTCCTGCATCTCGCAGGCGAGATCGCCCGCGACCTCCTCGAACAGCCGGTCGGGGTTGGGCACGGCATTGTAGATCGTGCCGCGCGCCACGCCCGCCTCCTCGGCGAGATCGCTCACATTGACCCGGTTCGCGCCCAACCGCGCGAAAAGACGCATCGCCGCCTCATGGATGCGACACTGAACTCCAGACTTCACGGCCGACTCCCTTCAGAACTTCCTACTCGTAGCGCACCGGGCGCCTACAAGCCAAGACCCACCTATATTTTCTAAAGCAACAATGTTGACATTTGAACACTGATGTTCAATATGAGCCAAGAAAGTTCAGTCTCCCAAACGACAGGCCACTGAGAGCCGCCGCGCGGGACATCCACCAGGAGATCAGATCGTGGAAAAAATACTCGTCGCCCTGCTTGTCGCCACAACGCTTGCCGGCTGCTCACAGACAACCCGTCCGGCGGACGAAAAAAAGGCGGCCTGCGCCTATGCCGGCCTGTCCGACGAAGAATGCGCGAAGTCGAAGTTCGGCTATCGCGGTGTGACGGCGCCCTCGATCGTCTCGCCTTCTACCTGAGACCAGCTGCCGTCTTTGCTGGATCGAAGGCAAGCCCGGCGCTCCCCCGCCGGGCTTTTTCATGTGTGCGCGGAACACCCTCGCCGACAAAATCGGTGAGGACGGCGGCGGGGTACTCCCAGTCCCGTTCATTTGGTGTATGCAGGAACGCAATCCAAAGGAAAAGCGGACACGGGACAGCATGGATACCAAGGACACGAACAAGTCGCAGCCGACAACCGCCACGGCCGACCTCGATGAGCAGGCACTTTTCTACCATCGCTATCCGCGACCGGGAAAACTGGAAATCCAGGCCACCAAGCCGCTCGGCAACCAGCGCGACCTCGCGCTCGCCTATTCGCCCGGTGTGGCGGCCCCCTGTCTTGCCATTCGCGACGAACCGGAACTGGCCGCGGATTATACCGCCCGCGCCAACCTGGTCGCCGTCATCTCCAACGGCACGGCCGTGCTCGGGCTCGGCAATATCGGGCCGCTCGCCTCGAAGCCGGTCATGGAAGGCAAGGCCGTCCTGTTCAAGAAGTTCGCCGGGATCGACGTCTTCGACATCGAAATCGACGCGCTGACCGTCGATTCCATGGTTTCGACCGTTTCGGCGCTCGAGCCGACCTTCGGCGGCATCAATCTCGAGGACATCAAGGCGCCGGAATGCTTCGAGGTCGAGCAGCAGCTGCGCGACAAGATGAACATCCCGGTCTTCCATGACGACCAGCACGGCACCGCGATCATCGTCGCCGCCGCCATCCTCAATGGCCTGGAACTGGCCGGCAAGAAGATCGAAGACGTCAAGATCGTCGCGTCCGGCGCCGGCGCCGCCGCGCTCGCCTGCCTCAATCTTCTCGTCATCCTCGGCGCAAAGCGCGAAAACATCTGGGTGCACGACATCGAGGGCCTGGTCTATCTCGGCCGCGAAGTGCTGATGGACCAGTGGAAGTCCGTCTATGCCCAGGACAGCGCCAATCGCGCGCTGGCCGAATCGATCGACGGCGCCGACGTCTTCCTCGGTCTGTCGGCCGCAGGCGTGCTCAAGCCGGAACTGCTGGTGAAGATGGCGGAAAAGCCGCTGATCATGGCGCTCGCCAATCCGACGCCGGAAATCATGCCGGATCTCGCCCGCGCGGCCCGCCCCGACGCGATGATCTGCACCGGCCGCTCCGACTTCCCGAACCAGGTCAACAACGTCCTGTGCTTCCCCTACATCTTCCGCGGCGCGCTCGACTGCGGCGCAACGACGATCAACGAGGAAATGAAGATGGCCGCGGTGCGCGCCATCGCAGCCCTCGCCCGTGAGGAAGTCTCAGAGGTCGCCGCCCGCGCCTATTCCGGCGAATCCCCGACCTTCGGTCCCAACTACCTCATTCCCTCCCCGTTCGACCCGCGCCTGATCCTGCGCATCGCGCCTGCCGTTGCCAAAGCGGCCGAGGAGAGCGGCGTGGCCCGCCGCCCGATCACCGATTACGACACCTATTTCGACCAGCTGAACCGCTTCGTCTTCCGTTCCGGCTTCGTCATGAAGCCGATCTTCACGGCGGCGAAGAAGGCATCGAGCAAGCGCGTCATCTTCGCCGAGGGCGAGGACGAGCGCGTGCTGCGCGCCGCGCAGGTCCTGCTCGAGGAAGGCAGCGGCAAGCCGATCCTGATCGGCCGTCCGCAGATCATCGAGAGCCGCCTGCAGCGCTTCGGCCTGCGCATCCGTCCGGGCGTCGACTTCGATCTGGTCAACCCCGAGGACGATCCGCGCTACCGCGAATATGTCGAGGACTATTTCGCCCTGGTCGGCCGCGCCGGCATCAACCCGGAAGCGGCCCGCACGATCGTGCGCACCAACAATACGGTGATCGGCGCGCTGGCCGTGCGCCGCGGCGATGCCGATGCCTTGATCTGCGGCGTCGAGGGTCGTTTCGACCGCCATCTGCGCGATGTCGCCCAGATCATCGGCAAGAAGCCGGGCGTCAGGTCCTTCTCCGGCCTCAGCCTGCTAATCTCGCAGCGCGGCGCCATCTTCTTTACCGACACCTTCGTCACCTACAATCCGTCCGCCGCCGAAATCGCCGAAATGACGATCCTCGCCGCCCAGGAAATCCGCCGCTTTGGCATCACGCCGCGCGCTGCACTCGTGTCGCATTCGAACTTCGGCTCGCGCGATTCCGAAAGCGCCCGCAAGATGCGCGAAGCCCTGCAGCTGATCCGGGCCCAGGCGCCCGAACTGGAAGTCGACGGCGAGATGCAGGGCGGTTCGGCGCTGTCGGAGACGCTGCGCAAGCGCGCCATGCCCGACGGTACGCTGACCGGCGAAGCCAATCTCCTGGTATTCCCCAACCTCGATGCCGCCAATATCTCGCTCGGCATTGTCCGCACCATGATGGATGCGCTGCATGTCGGACCGATCCTGCTTGGCGCCGCCCTGCCCGCCCATGTGCTGTCGACATCCGTCACCTCGCGCGGCGTGGTCAACATGGCCGCCCTTGCCGTCGTCGAAGCCGCCCAGCCCGGCTGACGACGGCGCGCATCCCGGTCCTCGGACATCGGGCAGAGGCCCCGCCCCCGACGGTGACGGGGCGCCCCTTCAGGCCGGTGCATCCTCCAAATTACCGGCTGGACATCACGGTCTCCGGCGAACACTCTTGACCCATATTTTTGCAGGGTTTCAGGAATGACGAACCAGGGCGGCTACTTCGACCTGCTGGACTGGCTGCAAGACCAGAAGGTCGTGCGTCCGCTCCCGTTCTTCAGGCAGATGCAGGCCAGCTTCGGCATCGCCCACATCTTCTACATCGACGCGGTGTGCACGCCGGCCGGCGTCAAGGCCCACCGCCTGTTCCACACCTTCGGCGCGGCCGCGGTGCACGCCGTGAGGGCGCTCGGCCCGAGCGTGTTCGAACCGCCGCTGCGCCTGGCGCTGTCGGCGATCCGGCCGCTCGACTGGAACGTGCTGACACCCGGCACGCCCGCCCGCGACGGCCTCGACAAGGTGGCCGAACGCCTCGGCATCACGCCCTGCGGCGTCGCCTACCCGCTCATCTCGCGCGAAGGCCGCCAGGCCGTGTTCGCCGTGCACATCGATGCCGAAGCATGCGACTGGCACAGGTTCCGCCGCATGCATGACCGCGACCTGCAGGCGCTCGCCGTCGAGTTCCATGCCTCACTGCTGCAGGGCAGCGGATCTGGCGGCGTCGACAGCGAGGCCGCGCCCCGGCTGACCCGGCGCGAGCGCCAGGCGCTCTACTGGGCGGCGGCCGGCAAGAGCTACTGGGAGACAGCCGTGATCCTCGGAATCACCGAGCGCACGGTGCGCTATTTCATGTCCAATGCGCGCCGCAAGCTCAATGTCGTCTCCAATACGCAGGCGGTCGCGGAAGCCGCCTGGCGCGGTCTTTTGCCCGGCCCGGACCTGCACTGAACACCCCCGCCCGTTGCGGCGCACAAGCATAATCCGCAATTGCAATTCCGCGACCTGTCGCTACCGACAGTTTCATTTCATATGTAATTCGCCATCTTTCAGTCGCCTGGACAAACAAGGGAGACTGGAATGATCCGGATCATCAATGGCGCCAATCGCAACGAATACCCCGAGGAAATCGCCGCCATGCACCGGCTGCGCAAGCGGGTTTTCCACGATCTTCTGAAATGGGACGTAACCGTGAGGGACGACTGGGAAGTAGACCACTATGACGATGCCAACCCCATCTACGTCATGTCCTATTCGCCCGACGGCCAACTGCGCGGCTCGCTCAGGCTGCTGCCGACGCTTGGCCCCAACATGCTCGACGACACCTTCCCGATCCTGCTCGGAGGGCGGCCGGAGATCCGCAGCGCCGAGATCTGGGAATCGAGCCGCTTCTGCATCGAGCCGGAGATCTCGCAGGACCGCGCCTCGAACCAGGTGACGATCGCGGCCGCCGAGCTGATGTGCGGCGTCGGCGAGATCGGCCTTGCTTCGGGGCTCAGCCACATCGTCACCGTGACGGACGTCTTCCTCGAGCGCATGTTCCGCCGCATGGGCTGCCCGGGCGAGCGCATCGCCGAGCCGCACAAGATCGGCTCCGTCCATGCCGTCGCCGTCGCATGGGAGGTGACACCGGACCTGCTGGCACGCATGAAGACGGTCGCCGAGATCGACGGCCCGCTGCTGGTCGAACCGCTTTCCATCGAGCAGCCGCGCGCCGCCTGACACCACCCGCAAGAAGCCGAAGCGCCGCGCCCGCCGCGGCGCTTCGGCGTTAACACAGATTTGTGTTGCCGTTTGGCGGTTTGTCCCTCGCAAACTATAGTGAAACTGCCTATAGGCTCCGCAGTAATCCGTACAAGGACCGACGCCGACCGGGGACGCGACTTGCACCATCGCAGACATCGATTGCTCCTGACGCTTGCCGTCCTGTTGACCTGCCAGCCGCTTGCTGCGCAGGCGTCCGTCGTGTGCGAAAGCCTGCGGCTGCGGCTCGCATCCCAGCCGGAAGTCATCGCCGACACCAGCGAGATGCGCCGCTATTCCAGCGCCATAGCCCGGCAGAACCTGGAGATCCGCAAGGTCCGCTACGACATGCGGCGCCTGCGCTGCGACGGCGCGGTCGTCGAATACCGGGCCGACGGCACCAGCCAGTGCGGCGAGCTCTCCACGGCACTCACCCGCATGGAAAGCAACAAGCAGATGCTCGCCGGCAAGCGCGACGCGTTGCGCCAGGAAGGCGCTGCCGCCAATCCGGCGCGCGAGCGGCTTCTGGCGGCGCTCGAAGCCAATGGCTGCAATGCCGAGCAGCCGGGTCCGAGCGACATGCCCATGGCACCGCCCGGCACGCTCAGCCGACCGGTGGAGGCTACGGAGCCGGAGAGCGAGGCGAGCCGCGCCGGCCGCTTCCAGACCTTTACCGGCCACGGCAGCCTTCGAACGCTGTGCGTGCGGACCTGCGACGGTGCCTTCTTCCCGATCTCGTCGAACACCTCGCCGCTAAACTTCCGACGCGACGCCCAGATCTGCGAGCAGATGTGCCCGGAGACGGAGACCGAGCTTTACTACCACTCGATGCGCACCGAGGAGAGCGCCGACATGGTCTCCGCCGAGACCGGTCAGCCCTATCGCACGCTGCCGACCGCCTTCGCCTACCTCAACCGGTCGAGCGGCGAGAAGCCGTCCTGCGGCTGCGATCTCGCCGGTTACTATCGCCGCATGCAGGGCCACACCGCCCAGGGCAATGCCGCCGCCGGCAGCGACAAGGCCGTCGTCGAGATCGGTCGCTCGGCTTCGGCCAACGCAAAGCCCGGCGTCCTGCCGCCGCAGACGCCACCGGCCGCGCCGCAGGATCGGACCTATGATCCGCAATCGGCATCCGTGCGCCAGGTCGGCCCCACCTTCCTGCCTTCCACGACCAGCGACATCGACCTGCGCAATCCCGCCCTGCCGGGTCCCCAGCCGCTCCAGCAATAACGACCGCCGCCACCCGCCGGCATGGATAGCCAGTCGCAGAACGCAAACGGCCGGGCAAGAGCCCGGCCGTCCGGCAGTCATTGAGAAGGGTCCGATGGATCAGGCAGCGCGCGCGCGCGCCGGGGCATAGCCGCCGCCGTTGCCGCTGATGTCAAACTGCCCCACCTGGGTGAACAGCTCTTCGGCCTCCTGCGCCAGCTTGTGCGCCGAGGCGGTAGACTGTTCGACCATGGCGGCATTCTGCTGCGTCACCTGATCCATCTGCGTGATCGCCCCGTTGATCTCCGAGAGGCCGGTGGCCTGCTCATGGGCACCGGTGACGATGGCGCGGATGTCGCTGTTGATCTGAGTGACATTCGCCTGGATCAGGCTGAGGATCTCCCCCGACTGATTGACGAGCGAGACGCCGGAGCTGACGGCCTCGCTCGAGCGGGCGACGAGCGCGGTGATTTCCTTCGCCGCATTCGCCGAGCGCTGGGCAAGCTCGCGCACTTCCTGGGCGACGACGGCAAAGCCCTTGCCGGCCTCGCCGGCGCGGGCGGCCTCGACGCCGGCATTGAGCGCCAGCAGGTTGGTCTGGAAGGCGATCTCGTCGATCACGCCGATGATCTTGCCGATCTGCGACGAGCTCTCCTCGATATTGTCCATGGCGGCGATGGCATTGCGGACGATCTCGTCCGACTGCTGGGCCTGACGGTTGGCTTCGCCGACCTTGCGGCTGGCGCTGTCGGCGATCGCCGCCGAATTGCTGACAGTCGTGGTGATCTGGTTGAGGGCGGCGGCCGTCTGCTCGAGGGCGGCGGCCTGCTGCTCGGTGCGGCGCGCCAGATCGTCGGAGGCGGAACGCATCTCGGCGGAGCTCGAGCGGATCTCGTGGGAGATGCCGGCAATGTCGGACATGGCGGTCTGGAGCTTCGTGGCCGACTGGTTGAAGTTCAGGCGCAGGCGGTCATATTCGCCGTCGAAGACCGTGTTGATGCGTGACGCCAGGTCCCCCTGCGCCAGCCGGTCGAGGGCTTCGGCCAGGGCATCGACGGTGGTCTTGGTGCGGTTGAGCTCGACGATGCGCTCCGCATCGTTCATCGACTGGATCTCGGCCAGACGCTCGCGATTGCGCCGCTCCTCGACCTCGGCTTCGCGCCGAGCGATGAGGTTTTCGCGGAAATTCTTGAAGGACCGGGCGAGATCGCCGATTTCGTCCGGGCGATCGACTCCGGCAAGCTCGATATCGACATGGCCCTCGGCCAGCTTGTTCATCGCCGCGGTGGCGCGGTTCAGCGGGCTGAGCAGGCGGCGCATGACGAAGGCAGCTAGTCCGGCCCCGCAGGCCAGCACGAAAACACCCAGTGCGGCCAGCACGAGTGCCATGTCGTTCGACTGCTGGCGCGCCGTGCGGATGTCGGCCTCGGCCTTGCCGGTCTCGCGGTCGACGACCGCCGTGACGATGGCGCCGGTCGCCTCGATCTCCTTCTGCAGGGCATCGGAGAAGCCGTCGAAACTGCCCATCAGCTTGTTGCCTTCGGTGGTCCCGCCGGCAATGAAGGCCTTGGCCATCTCGATCCCGGCCTTGTGGAACTCGCCATAACGCTGGGACAGGAGCTTCATCGCGGGAACGAGATCGGGCACGTCGAGGGTCACGGCCAGGCTGTCGATCCGCTCGACCAGCTTGGCGAGGCGCGCCGCTTCCTGCTCGGCGAGCGCGAAGCCGTCGTCGAGGCCGTCCTTCCCCTGCGTCGCGGATATGTCGGTCAGCGATTCCTGGGTGCTGACGATTGCCAGTTCGACTTCCTTCTGGCTGGCGACCAGCTCGCGCAGCAGCACGTCGGTCTTGCGCTCTTCTTCGTAGAGGCTGATGACGGCCTCCAGC
>Ga0180012_1000293_pt1 | contig 18865 bp, 12 predicted proteins | sample KR11_S2_MetaG_FD_122243 | JGI IMG/M metagenome (GOLD analysis project Ga0180012, IMG submission 122243) | Groundwater microbial communities from the Olkiluoto Island deep subsurface site, Finland - KR11_S2_MetaG | ecosystem: Environmental > Aquatic > Deep subsurface > Groundwater | place...
ATGGAAATCTCCACCTCCCTCGCGAGCGTCGCGTCCTTTCGCTTCGCGCCAGCCTCGACTTCATTCCAAAGCGTGGTTCGATCTTGCCAGCGCTCAGGAGTTTGCTTTGGTGCGAGAATCTCGGAATGAATGACGCCCGCCTTGTTGCTGAAGTCATGCGATCGATCCAGGCGTTCGTCATGAAGGCGAGACGCGGATCGATAGGCGGCAGCCGCCACGGCGCTCGAACCGTTGGCCCGAGAGATCACTTTCGCAGAGAAGTGATAGATCGCCATCGGCGTTCCTCATCCCCAGCAGCACGTCGGCACGACGTATAAGCGCGCACTCCCAAAACTATTTGGTCGTGAGGTAGTTCCTTCGCCTAGGTTGAAGTCGGTAGCGAAAAGCGCCCTCATAGGGTATGTTCCTGCTCGACCGCGACGCTCTTTGATGGAGTAATAGCGTGCGCAAACCCCGGGATATCGACGCCGAACTTCGAGCGCTGGCCGACAAGGCAAAAGGCCTCAAGGCGCGCAAGATCAGCCAACTCGGGGAGCTGGTCGCGGCGACTGGAGCGGACAGTCTTGAAGTCGAAGTGTTGGCGGGTGCGCTTATAGCGGCCGTCGAAACGAGCGGTGACAACGACGCGACGGACAGTTGGCGTCAGCGTGGGGCTGCCTTCTTTTTTCGCCAGGGCCGCACTCAGAAAGCGCCTTCGAGTGGCCGCCTCCATGTTGCGTCGAGCGTCGGGAGCGATGCGCCGGGCTGAGGCTATTCGGGCTCGGCAGGATACGAGGACTTGGGTCGTGAAACGTCGCGAGCGTACTCGCCATCTCATCGAACTTGGCGGCTTGGTTCAGAAAGCCAATTTGGTCGAACTGATGAAGGATGACCGTGCCGTTCTGCTGGGGGCCTTCCTTAGCTTGGCCGATCAAATGACCGGCGAGAATCGCGAGGCTCACATCGCTCTCTGGCGGCGGCGCGGCACTCAGAGCTTTACGGCGAACAAGGTCTCAGACTGATGTGGAGGCTAGCCGCGATCAGGCCGATCATCGTCTGGGCGCTGATCGGCAACTTCGTGGTTGCGCTTTGCATGTGGGCTCTGGGCTTCCGCTCGGAAACAGTTCCCGCGCTTTGGGGTCACATAGCCTTGGTCGTCGCGACGGTGGGAGGAGGTGCGTTCGGGTACTTTGCCTGGTTGGGGGGTGGGGACTCCGGTCCGCCCCCAACCATTCACGGGAGCGCCGCGTTCGGGGAGAGTCGGCAGGCTCGCCGGGATTTGGATAATGCGGAGGGCCTGATTATTGGTCGCGCACCAGAGCGTTGGTTGATGAGATACGATGGACCCGCTCATCTCCTAACCTTGGCGCCGACCCGTTCTGGAAAGGGAGTGGGCGCGATCATCCCCAACCTGCTGACACTTTCTCGATCGGTCGTATGCATCGATCCGAAAGGCGAGAATGCACGGACCACAGCAAGCGTCAGAAGGCGCTTCGGCCCCGTGCATGTATTGGATCCGTTCGGTGTGTCCGGCGAACGAACCTCCGCATTCAACCCCTTGGCTTGCCTCGATCCCGACAGCCTCGATATCGCCGAGGATGCCGCGTTGATTGCCGACGCGTTGGTCTATGACCCGCCTGGTCAAGCGGGTGAAGCGCACTGGAATGAAGAGGCCAAGGCGCTAATCGCAGGCGTCATCCTGCACGTGGTAACCGTGGCTCCACCGACTGGCCGAACCTTGGGCGCGGTGCGGGATCTCCTGACGGCTGCGCCCGACCGCTTTGAAGCTCTGTTGAGAAGCATGCAAGGCAATATGGCGGCCGGCGGACTCGTGGCCCGGGCTGCGAACCGGCACTTGGGGAAAAGCGATCGAGAAGGGACCGGGGTTCTGTCCTCGGCGCAACGCCACACCCACTTCCTAGACAGCCCGCGCATGGTCGCGGCGCTTGCGCAGTCTGATTTTGAATTCGCCGAATTGCAGAAAAACGTCTCTAGCGTTTTCCTCGTGCTGCCGCCGGAACGGCTGGCATCATACTCGCGCTGGCTACGACTACTGGTGACCCAGGCCTTAAGCGACTTGGCGCGTTCGGGAAGCGCTTACAACGAGGCGAGAGGACGCGTCCTGTTCCTGCTGGACGAGTTCGCCGCGCTGGGGAGACTTGACCAAGTCGAACGCGCCTATGGGCTCATGGCTGGCTACGGGGTGCAGTTTTGGGCCTTCCTCCAAGACCTCAATCAACTCAGGGCGAACTACGGCGCAGGCTCGGGAACGTTCATTTCCAACGCTGGAGTGATCCAAGTTTTCAACGTCGCAGATATCGAGACAGCTAGCTGGGTGTCGCGAACGTTGGGTGTCGGCACAGAGGCATTCTACACCTCCGGTGAGACAACTAGCTCAGGGAACTCCTGGAGCGTGCAGGGCGGGAGCACTCAGTCGAGTTCCTCAGTTTCCAGTACGCTGAACTACGCGAAGCGGGACCTCCTCACGCCGGACGAGGTTATGCGTTTTCCGGATCATTCGATGATCCTGCTTCGGCCAGGGCGCGCACCGTTGTGGGCCCACAAGATCCACTACTACGCAGATACCGAGTTCGCTGGATTGTACGTCTCGTAGCTGCTTCGGCACCGAGAGGCTGATCCACCATCGCACCCAACACTGGCGGGTTTTCACAAGCGCGTTGTAAAATTCAACATCCCAGCGCCCTATCAAATATACTCCAGATATATCTTGGATGCCGGCATCCATCGGGCCAAAGCTGAACACGTTGTTCCGCTCACGATGGAGCTCACATTGAAAGAGCCGGGTCCTCGACTACCGCCACTTTCTCGCCGTGGCGTTCTCAGCGCTGCCGCTGTCACGCCAGCCTGGCCGCGTTGGCGTGTCTGCGGCGAAGGGGCACTTACCGCAAGGTGCTCGGAATGGTGGGCGCTCGATGCAGAGGTCAACCATCTGACAACTCAACGATCGATCGCCGAAGCCGCGGTGCTTAGGAAGTTTGGCAAACTCCAACGACTACCATCTGATGACCCCGTCACATCTCGGCTGGGTTGGATCGATGGGCAGTTCGAGGCCCTCGATCAGCGCAAGACTCGCTGCATCGCGGCTATCGGAACCCTCCCGGCGCGAACGGTCGAGGATGTCGCACATAAGCTGGCGATCGTAGCTCGACTGCTGAATGATGAAGGGGGCCTCGAATCTGAAATCGTGGATGAGGCGGCTCGCTTCCTTTCGCGAGATGCCGTCAGAACGTGAGGCCCCGCGGACCCAGCAGGCGCCGCGCTACCGACAGCCATCTAGCTGCCGCCCTTCGTAGAAGCGCGATCGAGTTTGAGGGCGACTCGCCCGCGCAGCTAGGGGGACCGGCAAGGGGAACGTCGGATGATCCCCGTCGTCGTGAACTATGGTTTCTGGATCGAACCCAATGGTGGCGTTGGCCGCATCAACTGCTCTGGCGGTTTGGCAGCTTCGATCCTCACGACACGACGTCAGTCTGCGCCTATGCAGTCATGGGATTGCCTGCGACGACGAGAGACGTGTTTCTGCTTCACCGGGTAGCCGGACTGAGCTACCCGGCGATTGCCAGCCATCTCGCACTCGACCCTCAAACCGTCGAAACTCACGTCAGCGCGGCGCTCTTGGAGCTCGGCCAAACGTTGAATCTTGTCTCGGCCTCTCGGCCTTCGAGGTCGAAGGCAGCGGAAGTGGCCGTGTGATGAACCCTGCAAGTTGAAGATCTTGAGGGTTGGTGCGGGTGGCCGGGGTCGAACCGGCACTCCTCTCGGAACTGGATTTTGAATCCAGCGCGTCTACCAATTCCACCACACCCGCACAGGCGTGTGGCGGGCGTCGTAGCGCGGGCACCTATCCATTTCAACGGCGGATCGCTGCGATGAATCTGCTTCTCGTGCCACTAACTATAAATTGCAGACCGTCGGTTAACGGACCGATGCTCACTTTGATGTATGAATCAGCGAGAAACCGACCACCGCCGTCCCGCAGCACAGTATCTGCGGATGTCGACGGACCGACAGGATGTGTCGCTCGAATACCAGGCGAAGACTATCGCAACTTGGGCTGCAGCCCACGGCTACCAGATCGTTGAGACCTACGCTGATGAGGGTATCAGCGGGGTGGGCATCGAAAAGCGCCAAGCCCTCAAAGACCTGCTTCGAACCGTAATCGGCGGTCAATCGGCCTTTCAGGCCGTCCTCGTCTACGATGTCAGCAGATGGGGCCGCTTCCAGAACCCGGACCAAGCAGCTCACTACGAGTTCATGTGCCAAGAGGCTGGCGTGCCTGTGGAATACTGCGCCGAGTCGTTCCGCAATGACGGGTCGGCCATGTCTGGGTTGATCAAGCACGTCAAACGCACGATGGCAGCCGAGTTCAGCAGGGAGTCTAGCGCCCGTCTGACGAGGGCGAAGATGGTTCTACGGAACCGGAGCTATTGGACCGGCGGCCTGCCCGGCTATGGCTATCGTCGGGCTATCGTAAATCCGGAAGGACTTGTGCTTCGGATCTGCGATCACCGGGAACGTGCCAGTGCTGAGCACTGCCACACTCGACTCGTATTCGGGCCTTCAACGGAGGTCGAAATCGTGCGCCGCATCTTCAACGACTTCCTCGCGCCCAGCGCAACATATACGTCGGTCATGGAAGCCCTGAACCGGGAGGGTATCCTGGCCGAACTTGGCGTCCGCTGGACACTTGCCCGCGTGCGGCAGGTTCTGACCAACGGTAAGTACTGCGGGAGGCTCACCCAAGGGAAGTCCAGGCATCGTCTCGGCGGCATTCGGGAGCCGGTGGATCAGCGCTTCTGGGTCGTCACACCCGACGCTTGCCCTGCGATAGTCGGTCATGATGTTTTCGAGCAGGTGCAAGCCAAGATCGAGAGCGTCAAGTATCGGCCTTCGAAGGAGGAAATTATCGCCGACCTTCGGCGAGTAGCAGCGGAGAGGGGTAAGCTGAGCGACCGCGTCGTTCGGGACCACTGTAGATTCGGTCACGTCGCGATAAAGCGGGCTTTCGGTGGTTTGAAGGGGGCGTATGAAGCCGCCGGGTACGTCCAGAGCCCACTGCAGAAGGCGTACGCTGATCGCATCGAGCGAGCGCCCAAGGCGATCCCGGTATCGCGCTATGAGACTGTTGAGCTGCTGGACATGCTTCGCAAAGTTTTGAAGCAACATGGGCGTCTCAACACCGACCTAATTAACGCTACGACCGGCGTGCCAAGCCCTTCAACTTTCACCCGCCGGTTTGGTACAATTTCTGATGCCTACATAGCGATTGGCTATACTCCCAACGCCCAACAAACTTTGATGGCTGATCGGACCCGCAAGTGCCGCCGTCCGCCGTCCAGGGGCCTTCAAGTGGACCTGCGACCGTCATAAATGCGTAGATGCACGTGAGGCCGTACGATAGCTCCCCTGATCCTTACAGTTGGCGCACATTGCAGCCGCAGCAGGGTGCGAGCTCAATGCCCTGCTCTGACTCATAGCCGACAAACCCCATGACCGCTTTAGGCGTGGGAGCACTGACTCTTTTCTCTATCCTAAAGCGCCCGCGTTGCGGTTCGGCGTAGCTGGCCTAGTTCGGCTTGGCTGGTGGACAGGACTGTCGGAGACTTAGTCCGCTCGTGTGGCTTATGCATGCGCGCATCGGCTGGCATGCCCCTAGCCGAGCTCTGACCCGATACGCGTGTCCACCCACGTGGAGGCCAAGGAAACGGGGTTTGGCCCTTCCAAATCTGTTTTGAGCGCGGGCGAAATCTCACAACGCTCTGGGTTGTGATGACTCATGCTTAGCGCCACTAAGGGGTGAGGCGCGTCAGAATGCTGGTCGAGGGGCGGAAAGCTGGTGAAATGGACGTGAACGTTCAGCATGCGACGTCTGCAAAAGCCGTTTTTACGGCCCCGGCCGAGGCTCAGGCTAGCCCTGTGGCCTCCGACCTGCTCGCGCCTTTGAGCCGAGCCGAATGGCTCGACGCTGCCGCCATCCTGATCGCCGTCGTCGGTTTAGCGATCGCCGTGGCCGTGGCCTGGGCGGAGGCGCGGGCGCGACGGCGAGACGCCCGACGCCGGGCGGAACGCGCCTCGGAGGTCATCGCTGCCTATCTCGACCGGCTTGCAGAGACAGGGCAGGTCGTGCGCCCCCTTATTGAACGCTCCCGCTCGCGTGAGGAGACGCGCGCGCCGCGCGACGGCTTCGCGCGGGTGCTCAGCGATGTGGCGGATGTCCTGAATCGGCTGCAGATCGCCATACCGCCCGAGATTGATCTCCACGTTAAGCTGGCGGAATACTTCGTTGAACTTCGCCTGGCCCAATCGATCTTCGCGGGCGACAATGAAGGCGCCATGCTCGCTTCGATCGACCGGCTGAACAGGCTTGCCGGTGAGGTCGGAAGGGCGCTGCGCGACGTCGCGGCGAGAGTCTGAAGATGAGGCGCGAGACTGTACGTCCCAATCTGACGTATCTGGCCTGTAACGGGATGACTCCGACGGTTCACTCGGAGGCTGCCCTTCGCCAATACGCGGCTATCGTTTTCGATGTCCCGTCCCCAATCGGCGCTTTCCCGTCATGCTGAATCCTTCGGACATTCTGGACGGCGCAGGCGCGCCCGCCGATACCGGCGTCTTCGTGCTCGGCGCTTTCGACAGCCGCATCACCTTCTACAGTCAGCAGGTCAGGGGGCTGGAGTTGGCCTATTCCCTGAAGAATCAGGGCCGGCTTCGGCCGGGGTTGAGGTGCGCAGTAGTCGGCGCTGGGGCGGCGGGCGTAGCCGCCGCGGCCGCTCTCGTGCTGCTGGAAGATCTGCATGTCGCACTCTTCGACACAGCCAATGCGATCCTGTCGCTGCAGAGCGCGAGCGACCGGCGTCGGCTGGACCCCCATATCTTCGACTGGCCCGGACACAATACGCCCGATCCCATAGCGGGGCTTCCGATCTTGGATTGGCGCGCGGGCCCGGCGCGCATGGTGCGCGATGAGGTAAAGACCGAGTTCGATGCGATCGTCGGCAAGACGGGAGGGCGTCTGGACGTTCGCACAAGGCACAGGGTCACGGCGGGGGAGAGGCAGGACCGCGCTATCCAGCTGGCCTTCGAGCGACACCCCGATGTCGGTCCGGCTGAGGAGAAAACGGAAACCTTCGATCTGGTGATCCTGGCCTTCGGCTTCGGCATGGAGGCGCCCGGTGCCGCCTATGCCTCGCTGCCGAGCTACTGGGAGGACGGCGGCATGCCCGGCGTCGAGTTCACCGGCCGGCCCCAGCCACGTTTCCTGGTCAGCGGCGATGGCGACGGAGCCCTGATTGATCTCGTCGCCGCAGCCAGTGCGAATTTTCGCCATTCCGAAATGCTTGCGCTCGTCACCGCCCATCCCGGGATCGATCGGATCGTCCCGGCGATGGAAGCGATTGACGATGAGGGGCGGGAAGCGTTCCGCCAAGGCCACGCCTTCGACTACAGGGCCGCCTATGATCTGCGGGTCTACCCGCATTTGGAACAGCTGGGCCTAGTGAACCGGTTCGCCGCAGGCCTGCGCCCAGGCGTGCATGTCGCGCTCCAGACGCTGTCGCCTGAGCCTTTCCACTCCCGGACGGCGACCTTGAACAGATTGGCTGCCTATCTTGTCGCGAAGGTCTGCGGCGATCGCTTCGTCCACCTCCATGGCCCGTTGACGCCCATCCCGACGCCCGCGCCGGTGCCCTATGCGGCCCGCCACTGGTTTGAGTGCGGCGGCGTCCAGCTGGGCGTCGACACCGCCATCATTCGTCATGGCCCGGACCGAGCCGCGGTGCGCGCCCCCTTCGCAGGCTTCCTCCAAGGTTTTGAAGCCGCCCATGAAGCATGGGTGAAGCGCCATGGGGCGCGCACCGTGACGCCCGTCCTTTCGGTGGCGGCGCGCACCGCACTCTCACTCGCGGCCCAGACGGCCGAACTGCCGCAGGCCTGCTGGCGGATCGCGGACCTGGCCAACTCCATGCCGATCCATATCGCGGTGCAGACCAACGCCGGGGCAGTCACCTGGTCGGGGGATCTGGCGATTGCGGAGGCGGCGACCCTGTGGGACGGCTCGGCGCGCCGTGTAACAGTCTATGTCCCACCGATGCCAGGTGAGATGCCCACCATGGCCGGTGCCGTTCTTCGGCTCGCCGTCCACTCCGCCCAGGTCGAAATGAAAGGGGATGTCGGCCTCTGGCGGACATTTGCGGAGGATAGGACGTCACGGTCCGCGCACGGAAAGAATTTCCGCATCCCGCCCCTCTCTGCCGGAATGCCAGAAGGGGTTGGTCAACACCCTGAAACTGCTGCGGACGCCCAGCTAGCTCAGCGGCTGGACCGAGCACTCAATCGCTGGATCCTCGACGCGGTCGATGCGGGATTGACCCGCTATATCGAGACTGGCGTGGATGAAGGTTCGGTGATCACCTTGCGCGCGCACGAGACCCTGAGGGCGGCGATGGCTCCGCTCTGGGCAGGCTGGCGTGCTCGCTTCCAAGCTGAACCAGACCTGCTGGACCGCTTTCTCAGGCTGACGGTCTGCGCGCCGGACACGGAGGAGAGCGCTGCCGAGGCGCGCGTCCTGGTGGGACCCCAGAAGTCAGCGGACATTCTTAGAGCGACGGCGGTCGCGGTCATGATCGCCGCGGGCTGGACCCGGGTGAGCCCCGCGCACGCGGCACCTGGCAATCTCGCCCTGACGCGGCCCAATGGAGGCTGGACCGGCCACGCCTGTGGCGCAGATCTCATAGATCGACAACCGCTCGCCTTGCAGGCGGCTCGCTTCCTCTGGCTCACCAACTTTGTGGTTTTGCCCCTGACCGATAGTTCGGTGTCGGTCGCGTTCGACGCGGAGGCCAGCTTCTCCGCAACCCCTGACGCCACGCTCACCTTGGCGACCGTCGGCCAACCCAATTTTATTCTGACGACTGACCCAGTGTTCCGACAGGCAGCCGCTGCCGGCTTGGATGCGCTGGCCGCTCACCTGACTGCGGCCGAGGGCACGCATTTCGCCAAACAGAGAGACGCCGTTGAGGAGGTCCAGCCATGACGACCGACTTTAGATCGACCGCCGAGGATCTTGACCGTCTGCGGGACCGGGTCGCCGGGGCGGCGCAGGCGATCGGCTTTGAGCCCGTCGAGGCCCCCGCCGTGACCGGACGCGCTTTCAAGGGCGGCGAAGGCACTGAATCGGCCACACTCTCGGCTTCCGATCTTCCCACGGAAACGCGCGCCCTTCGATTTGACCGCTACACTTTCCTCCTCGCCTTGTTGCCGGACGAGCCGGCGCTGGCAGGCGTGGAGGAAGCCGTCCGGCGCTTTCGCAATCAGTGCGTTATCGCGCGGTCTTTTTTGCCAGCGAACCAAGCCTTGGATTTACAGGGCATCTTGATGGCGCCGAGGGGCAGCGACCAGGACGACGACTGGAGGGCGGTCTCCCTGATGGTGGAGCGCGATGATCGCGTCGTTCGCAAATTCGTTTGGTTGCGCCCAAAGTCTGAAGCGGAGGAGGACGCCAGCTTCGAGGCTTTGCTTCGCCGGAGTGCGCTCGCTCGCCCGTGGGACAGCGACGCGGAGTTCACGATGGCCGCCTTGGACAACATCAACAAGCTTGTGGCCGAGACTTCGGCCGTCCAGCGCGATTTGATGGATGACTGGATCAAACTGGCTCTCGAGGACGATGGCAACCCGGACGAACTCGTTGATCAACTGATCGAGGCCGCCAAAGCGCGGAACGCCGTATGACGGACATCTATCTCAGCCGAATTCGTCTGTCGGACTTCCGTACGTTCGGCGACTTCGACGTGCAGATTCCTGCCGGCCCGGGTTTGACTCTTCTGGTCGGCACCAATGGTCTGGGCAAGAGTAGCTTCTTCGATGCCGTTGAATGGGGCCTGACTGGTCAGGTGAGACGGCTTCTCAGATATCTACCGGCCAAGGCGGACGAAGCGACCTACCTCAGGCGCAGGGGCGCGACCTCGGCGCATGGCGTGACCCTGGACTTCAACAATGGTCAGACAATCCACCGACAAGGGTCGGAGAGGCCCGACCTCGCGGCGGTGGTCGATCTGCTGAAAGCGCCTGAATGGAATGCCTCGATCGAGGACATCGGCGTCTATCTCGCCTTCACGCACTTTCTCGGCCAGGCCGAACCGCAGCGTTTCACCAGCCGGGATCCCGGAGAACAGTGGAAGGCGCTTAAAGGCCCCAGCGGCATCGATCGTCTCGAAGACATCCGGCAAGGACTTCGAGGCCGCGCCACCTCACTGGCGTTCACGCGCCGCATCGGGCGTGAAACCGAGGCGGTACAGGAGGCGAAGCGCAAACTGGACGACTGGAGAACGCTGAGGGAGAGACTCCAGATCGCCCGAGACACGGCCGGGGCTGCGGGCGGCGTCGATCCTGATCGCCTGCGGGCACAGATCAGGGATCTTGATGATCGAATGTTCATCGCGTTCGGCGCCGGGACAGAGCTACCCGCTCAAGAACTCCCAACGGCCGCGCTCGCGCGTCAGCTCGTCACCTTGCAGGCAGAGCATGGAAAAATTCAACAAGCTCTGCGCCGCCTAGACGATCTGTCGACCGTTCCTCAGCGATATGCGGCCCAGATCGCCGCCGGCGCTGCAGACAGCGCGGCCTTGGTCGCCGCCCGAAGCCGAAATGATCTGGCCGTCCAGGCCTTTGATGCCGGCGGCCCTGCCGTAGAAACTGCCGAACAGGCCGCAGCCGTCGCGCGCCAAACTCTTCAGCTTGCTCGACAGGCGGCGACGGATTTGGTGGGTCTGCGCGCTAGCCGGGCGGCCTTCTCTTTGGCGGCTGCCGAACTGGACCGCCTGAAAGCCGCGCGGGAGAAGGCCAAGACAGACCGTAGCGCGATTGCGCCCGACATGGCGGTCGTCGACGACATCCTGACCTCGACCGGGGATCGTGCGGCGACTTTCTCAAGGACGTCCGCCAAACTGGCGCGGGCGTCGGATCTCTTGGCCACGGCGCGACGAATCCCCGAGTTGGAGGATCAGGTTCAACGCGCCCACGCCGACGCGACAATGCTGGCGCAAACTGCCGCGGTCTCGCGCGAAGCCTTGCAGAGGCTTCTCGGACGTCGAGATCAGCTGACCAGTGATCGGGACCTCGCCCGGTCCCGATTGGCGGCCGCTCGGACGCGCGCCACTGCTTTTGCCGCGGCGATCGCTCAGATTGCCGCGCATCTGCATGAAGACGACGCGGACTGCCCTGTTTGCCGGACTCCCGTCGGAGCTGGAACCCTGCTCAGGGCGGCGCAGGTTTCAGCCGCAGCACAGAGTGAGGACCTGGCTTACGCTGAACAGCATGAAGCCCAGCTCACCACCGATCTGGCGACGGCGGCTACCGAGATCGCCGCTGCGGAAAGCGCGATCGCCAATGCGAATCTGGCCCAAGGCGCATTCGAAGCCGCCATGTCTGCGTTCCAGGCTCAGCTTGATCTTGTGCGAGCGGGCTCTCCGGAGGGCGTGGTGGATCTGCTCGCTGCGGCGGAACTCGCTGAGCAGCAGGCCAAGCTGGAGTTTGAGGCTGCGATGGCCGCGGGCGCGGGAGACTCTGCGGCCGCCGCTGACGCGACAGCGCGCAAGGCGACCTTGACCACCCAACTGGCCGATCTGGACAAACGCCTCGCCGAACTTGAGATCTCGATCTCAACCGCCGAGGGGCGGGTTGGCGCGCTCGCCGATCAGCTGATGGCGACGGACGGGCAAGGCCTCTCCGACAGCGAGTTCGAAACGCATCTGGCGGAGGCGGAAGCGGCCGCGACACAGGCACAGACGGCCGTAGAAGACGCCGAGCGGGCTGAAACGGCAGCCAAGGCCGCTTCGGCCGCTGCTAAGATCGAGGTTGAAGCCGCGCGGCAAGCGCTCGCCGCCGCCGAAGCCGCCCGGGCCGCCGCTCAAGCCCTTGCCGCCGTACTGGAAGCGTCGTGGGCGCGAGAGGGTCTGCCCGGTGTTCCCGACGCGTCTGAGCTCGAACGGGGGCGTCAGGCGCTCAACGCCCAAGCCGCGATCGTGGCGCGCTTCCGGGACGAACGTGCGCAGTTGGTTGCGGCGCATGAGATCACTCAGAGCCGGGAAGCTCTTCAGGCGCTCGTGCTCGAGATGGAGTCACTTGGCGGCGAAGGCGCTGCCAGCGACGACGACGTCTACGGCGCCAGACTGGCCGCCGAGGTCGGCGTGGCCGAAGCGTCGCTCCAGAGCGTTGAGACGGTCCACACTGTGGTCAAGCGCTTTTCCGAGACGTTGCGCGAGAGGGCCGACGCTTTCTCCAGAGATTTCCTGGCGCCGCTGAACGACCTAATCGGCGCTTACAATGAGGCGTTGCTGAGCACGCCAGGCGACTCGATCGCATTCAAGGCGGACAGTCGCGTTGACAGGACGTCGTTTGAGATGAGCCTCAATTTCCGGGAACGTTGGGAAGATCACTTGTTCAATAAGGACCTGCCGCCGCAGGTGGTCCTGAGCGAGGGGCAGATGGCCGCGAATGGCTTCAGCATTCTTTGCGCCGCGAGCACCGCCTATCCTTGGTCTCGGTGGCGCGCCTTGATGCTGGACGACCCTCTCCAGCACAACGACATCATCCACGCGGCCGCCTTTGTAGATCTGATGCGCAACCTCGTGGAGATCGAGAAATATCAGCTCGTTATGTCGAGCCATGATCGGGCCGAAGCGGAGTTTATCGCGCGCAAGTTCGATGCGGCTGGCCTGCCCTGTAAGCTCATCAATCTGACTGCACCCTCGCGCGCAGGCGTCCGCTATGAGGAGCCGATTCCCAACATGCCCGCTCAGGCGCTTCTAGAAGCTAGGGCGCTCTCTGCTTGATGCGGGCCAGTCGGCAGCAGCCAAGGTTATGAGCGACAGCAGATTGGAAAAACCTATATGCCGACGTAGGGCACCCAAGCTGTGCGCCGCCGTTCGAGCTGTATGGCGGCTAACCGTAGCGGTCGCGATAACGGCGGGCGCGAGGCCGGCTCAACCTTAAAGTCGTCGTCCTCCAATCAGGTGGAAGCGTCAGCAAGCGAGCCTGGCGCAGTCGCCCTTTGAGAGCGGAACCCTGACTTGGAACTTGCCCTCGCCCGCAATAGCAGCGCTGCGAGCAACCACTATGTCCGCAGCGGGGATGCTGACGCGAGGGTTCCCGTCTGAATGTGCAGAGCTGGGCGGCCTGCCAGTGTTCGCTGTTAGCGCGAAAGCTGATGGTCGGCCGGCGTCGGGCAGCCCGGCCATAGACTCACCAAGAGCCGCTAGCGACGGTTGTTGGCAGCGTCAGGGTGTAGCGATCACCCGCGCTATCACCCATCTTGAGCGACTTCACTTGTGGCTTGCGACGATTGCCGAACCACGTCTCGGCGACTTGGAGGAGATCGCCGCTGGACGGACGGGAGAGAAAACGGTCGAGTAGGCGGTCGGTGAGCTCCGGATGCGGCATGGCGTAGAAGTCGCCGGGCGTCTTGAGCGCGTCGAGCGACGCCGCCTCGGTACTCAGCGGGCGCTGAAGCATTTTCCGTGGGACGGTAAGTCCCCTGTCTGCAAACGCTTCTGGGAAAATCGGGGCCATGAAGTCAATGATGTGGGCCTCCGTTTGGATCCACATGTGGAAACCGTCTTCCGAGGAGGTGAGTGTCGAGCCGTGTTGCTCGCCGAAAAACGCGATCTCCGGCGTTTCATTGGCGCAAAAAGCGAACGCGCCCGCTACGACTGATGCCTTAATTCGGTACTGCTTATTCAAGATCAGAGCACCGGCGCAGGCAAAGAAGATGCACCCTTTCTCTGACCCGCCGACGACCCGACTGACGCCGTGGGCGACCTGATAGACGCGGTTGTAGTCACTCAACGGGATCAGGTAGCGGCTCATCAGTGTCTCCCAGCCAGCCCAAAAACTTCCGGCCCCGGCTCCACTAACCTAACTGACGGGCGCTCGGAATCGATGCGCTGAGGTACTGCAGTAGCGCCGTGGCGGCCCGTCGGCCCGACTTGGAGCGGACTGCGCGCCTTGAGTTGGAAGGTCTTCCTTACGCCCGCGTGCCGATGTTCGCAGTTGGCGCCCGGCAGCTGCGGCGACGGGCGGATGCACGAAGCGCTGCATTGAATTTTGGATGCCTCGAGGCATATCCAGCAGGGGATTGCGCGTGTGGAAGGACACCAAATGGGCAGGGCTAAGGAGTGGATGATGGAGCGGGAGGCGCGCGGCTACGACGACGCCGAGGGCTCCATCTGTCGGGACTGTGTAGAAGAACCCTATCTGGCCCAGTGGATCGATGAGAATGCGACGGAAGCCGTCTGTCGGTTCTGCGGTCGTGAGGCCGACCAGCCGATCGCCGCCAGCTTTGAGGACTTCGTCGGCGTGGTATTGGACGGGATACGCTTCGACTGGAGCCATCCGGACGACGAGGGGATCATGTTTATTAGCCGAGATGGTGGTTATCAGGCCTCCGTCTCCGATCTCGACGATGTCCTCTTAGGCTACGAGATCAGCGAGGACGTCGGAGTGATGGAGGCTCTGGTTGACAGCATCGACGACAACGGCTGGGTCGAGCGGGACTACTACATCGGAGACAAGAGCCAGCAGCTAAAGTGGGGATGGGATAGGTTTAAGCGGGTTACCAAACACCAGACCCGTTACCTGTTCCTCGGCGTGACGGACGGAGACGATTCCAGCGTTCCCGTGTCGCGGATGCTGGATGCGATCGCCGGTGTGATCGCGTCGGATCTCGAGGATATCGAGTTCGTCAAGGTGGTCGGCCCGGACACGGCTCTGGTTCGGATGCGGATCGACGCCAAGAAGTTCGAGACGGCCGCCGATATCGGCTCCCCGCCCGAGAAGTTCGCGCTGCAATCCAACCGTATGAGCCCCGCGGGCATTCCCATGTTCTATGGCGCGCTGGACGCCGACACCGCGAAGGCCGAAACGTTTGACGAAGCGCAGCACCTCGGCCAGACGATGTCGATCGGCGTCTTCCGCCCCCTGCGCGACCTGCGCCTTCTCGACTTGGCCGAGCTTCCCGATATTCCAAGCGTTTTCGACGCCGAAGGCCACCACCTGATTCATCCGCTGCGGTTCCTTCATGCCTTCGCTAGGGACCTCGCCAAGCCGATCGCCCGCGACGGTCGCGAGCACATCGAATACGTCCCTACCCAGATCGTGACTGAGTATTTCCGGCGGGTGTTTAGGATCGGCAAGAAGCGGCTGGACGGCCTGATCTATCGCAGCGCGCGTCATCCCGGCGGCACGGCCATCGTGCTGTTCTGCGAGAACGCACAGTGCGTCGATCCCGGGGCGAAGAGCAAGCCCTGGAATGAGCCATTGCTGCGGCTTGAGTCTGTCTCGCACGAGCCGTGTCCGGCGCTTCCCAACATCGTCTGATCGACCGGTCGCTTGTGCCGTCGTTGTTCTGGGACGGCGCACCGCGTTAAATGTCCGAAAGTCGGCGGTCCGCCAATGTCGGCTCGTGGCGCTTCTGAGACGTTGGACCCAACCGCTGCGTCTGACTCTTAGGCGACGTTGGGAAGATCCGCTCAACGGCCGCGTGAGCAAGTTTCGGCCTCACCGCTGAATAGATCGAGGCCCCGCCGGAAACGGCGGGGCCTTCTCATCAGGGATTCAAGCCGCTCGTCAGAAGAAGCCGAGCTTGTCGGGGCTGTAGCTGACCAGCAGGTTCTTGGTCTGCTGGTAGTGGTCCAGCATCATCCGATGGTTCTCTCGCCCGATGCCGGACTTCTTGTAGCCGCCGAACGCCGCGTGGGCCGGATAGGCGTGGTAACAGTTGGTCCAGACCCGGCCCGCCTGGATGCCGCGACCGGCGCGGTAGGCGGTGTTCATGTCGCGAGACCAGACACCGGCGCCCAGGCCGTACTCGGTGTCGTTGGCGATCTCGATGGCCTCTTCCAGCGTCTTGAAGGTGGTCACCGACAGGACCGGACCGAAAATCTCTTCCTGGAATACCCGCATGTCGTTGGTGCCCTTGAAGATGGTCGGCTTGACGTAATAGCCACCGGCCAGGTCACCGGAGAGTGCGGGCTGATCGCCGCCGGTCAGGACCTCGGCACCCTCGGCACGGCCGATGTCGAGATAGCCGAGGATTTTCTTCAGCTGCACGTCCGACGCCTGGGCACCGACCATCGTATTGGGATCCAGCGGATCGCCGGCGACGATCGCCTCGACGCGTGCGATCGCCTTCTCCATGAAGGCGTCGTAGATGTCCTCGTGGATCAGGGCCCGGCTCGGGCAGGTGCAGACCTCGCCCTGGTTCAGCGCGAACATGGCGAAGCCTTCCAGCGCTTTGTCGAGGAAGGCGTCGTCGTGATCCATCACGTCCTTGAAGAAGACGTTGGGCGACTTGCCGCCAAGTTCGAGCGTGACCGGGATGATGTTCTGGGTCGCGTACTCCATGATCTTCTGGCCCACGACGGTGGAGCCCGTGAAGGCGATCTTGGCGATGCGCGGGTTTGTGGCCAGGGGTTCGCCGACGGCCTTGCCGGTGCCCGAGACGACGTTGAGGACGCCGGCGGGGATCAGGTCCTGGATCAGTTCGATGACCAGCAGGATCGAGGCGGGCGTCTGTTCGGCGGGCTTGAGGACGACGCAGTTGCCTGCGGCCAGCGCGGGGGCCAGCTTCCAGGCGGCCATCAGGATGGGGAAGTTCCAGGGGATGATCTGGCCCACGACGCCCAGCGGTTCGTGGAAGTGATAGGCGACGGTGTCGTTGTCGAGCTGCGAGATGCCGCCTTCCTGGGCGCGGATGCAGCCGGCGAAATAGCGGAAATGGTCGATGGCCAAGGGGATGTCGGCGGCAAGCGTCTCGCGGACGGGCTTGCCGTTCTCCCAGGTCTCGGCCTCGGCGATGGCCTGCAGGTTTTCTTCCATGCGGTCGGCGATGCGGTTCAGCATGATGGCGCGTTCGGTGACGCTGGTGCGACCCCAGGCGTCCTTCGCCTTGTGGGCGGCGTTGAGGGCCAGTTCGACATCGGCGGCGTCCGACTGGGCGACTTCGCAGAGGACGCGACCGTTGACCGGGGAGGTGTTCTCGAAATAGCGGCCCGCGACGGGCGCGACCCACTCGCCGCCGATGAAGTTCTCGTAGCGGGGCTTGAACTTGGGCGTCACAGCGCGAATGAACTCGGGCTTGGTCATCTCGAATCTCCGTTGTTTCCAGGCGCGCCGGTTGGTGGCGTCGTCGTTGGGACCAGAAAACGCCGAGAGAACCCGCGGGGGAAGACGGGTGCTGGATGGTGCGGCGCACATCTGTCGCAGCTCTGCGACAGAACTCAGCTGTGAGGGTTCAGACGGATCAGCTTGCGGTGGAGGGTGGCCCGGCTGACCCCGAGAGATCGCGCTGCGGCGGAGACATTGCCGCTTGAACGGGCCAGGGCCCGACGTACCACGCCTCTTTCGGCATCAATCAGTTCGGCCTCGGCACCGCTGGGAGCAAGGCCCAGGGCATCTTCAGCCGGAAGCTGACCGGCTATGCGAGCGTCAGTGATTCCAAGGGCCATTCGAGCGGCATGCGTCGCGCCGACGACCAGATCGTGCCGATCGACAGCCAGCAGAGCCGAGGCGCTCCGTTCCGGATCTCCGGCCAGGACAATCCGCGCCCGCGGGAACGCTTGCCGAAAAGCCTGAGCCTCGATCGAGCGGGCCGCTTCAGTCACGGCGGCAGCGATCAGCCCGACGAATCCTTCGGTCAGATCAGCGCGTGCCGTCGACACGTCTAGCGCGCCCGCAAGGCGTCCGAGATGGTCGTGAACCGGCGCGGTGGAGCACGACAGGCGAATATTGCGTGTGTGAAAATGTTGGTCTTTATGGATGGTCAATGGACGATGCTCGGCCAAGCAGGTGCCGATACCATTGGTGCCCTCGACAGCCTCGGACCAGACTGCGCCCTGCCACAGTCCCCAGCGTCGAAAAGTTTCATCGTCAACGTCGGCACTTCGCCGATCGACGGCGACGCCCTGGCCGTTGGTCAACAGGACGCAGCACCCCGCGCCGCCGACAGCCAGATACAGACGGTCAAGCGCGCTCTGTGCTGCACAGGTCAAGGGCTCCATGGCCTGACAAACCTCGCGCATCTCGATGTCCGTCAGTGTCGCGGTACGGCCTTGCTCGGCGGGGTCAAGGCCATGCAGGTCCATGGAGCGGCACCACGAAGCCTGCAGCGCCGAGCGGGCGGCGGCGCCGTCACTGAGCGCGCGCCTGACCCTGTCGGGGTGATCGGCCTCTATACCCTTACCCACACTCTCCACCCATTTCTTGGACATCTAAGTCAACACAGAGCGAGCCTTCGAAGCAGAGTACAAGCGTTTCGAGCGGCTTGAACACACACGTTGGCGACACATCAACGGAGAGGACCACCAGATCATTGTCCTGGCAGCTTCAAGCCTTCCTGTTCGTCCCGTCTATGACGCATTCGACCTGTTCGCCTTCCAGCCGTTCAGCCGCCCTGCATGATCGCATGCGACTTGAGAGGGATCGAAACATCTGCAAGCAGATCTCGACTGATGCCGATCTGGCTCGCCACCAGCGCCCGACCCTGAACATAATCCCGAACAGCGTTCACGCAGTCCAATGCGATCACCTGACCGTCCCGCAGATAGATGACGCTAAAGCCGCCCTCCGAAGGATGACCACGAACCACGGTCTCATCGTAACCTGAGGCCAATCCCACAGTCTGCAGCTTCAGGTCGTACTGGTTGGACCAGAACCAGGGGACGGCATCATAGGATGCCGTTTCGCCCATCAGCGTCTTGACCACGACGCCCGCCATATCGGCGGCGTTCTGCACCGACTCCAGCCGGATTTCAGCGCCTTGGGCAAATCCGCTCTCATGGAGGGCACAGTCACCGACCGCGAAAATGTCGCTCAG
>Ga0180012_1000295_pt1 | contig 18828 bp, 14 predicted proteins | sample KR11_S2_MetaG_FD_122243 | JGI IMG/M metagenome (GOLD analysis project Ga0180012, IMG submission 122243) | Groundwater microbial communities from the Olkiluoto Island deep subsurface site, Finland - KR11_S2_MetaG | ecosystem: Environmental > Aquatic > Deep subsurface > Groundwater | place...
AGCTCCACGGCGATCACCTCGTGGCCGGAGCCGGCCAGGTGGATCACCTCGCCGCCGGGGCCGAACACACCCGACCGTCCCACGCCCAGCGGGCCGGCGACGTTGATGTCGAGGAAATACACCTGGTTGGTCGCCGCGCTGGCGCGCGCGATGGCGAGTTCCGCCTCCCGGTCGACGGTGTTGGTCATGCCGGGATGGAGGATCACCTCCGCCCCCATCCACGCCAGGGTGCGAGTGGTTTCCGGGAACCACATGTCGTAGCAGATGGACAGGCCGAAACGCCCGACATCAGGCACATCGAACACCACGAAGCGGTCGCCGCCGGACACGCCCTGCTCATACGGATGGAACGGAAAGATCTTGCGGTAGCGATCCACCACGCGGCCGGTGGGGTCGATGATCGGAGCCGTGTTGTAGATGCGCTCGCCGTCGCTTTCGAACAGGGTGCCGGGTATCAGCCACACGCCCGCCGCCCGCGCCGCCTCGCACATCTTCGCCTCGGCGTCGCCGGGCATGGGCTGGGCGTCGGCCGTGGAGGCGCCAAACAGGGCCAGCTCGCCCAGCACGACCATCTCCACCCAGGGCATGCGCGCCTTCACGGCCGCGACCTCCGCGGCGATCCGCGCGGTGTTGTCGCCCCTGGCCAGCTGAAGCTGCAAGCCCACGATACCAAACGGCCGCATGACGTCTCCCGGTCACGGATCCTCCCGGACCCTGTGACAGGAGAGTGACGGCGGCAGCGATCGCCACATAGCGCCAGTGGTGAAGCTTCAATGGAGCCAGTTTCGGTTCAGGGCGCGTAGAAGTAGAAATCTGGCGCCAGACTCAATCCGGGTCCGCCCGCCGGATAACCGCCGAGTCCAGCAGTCGTCCGTTCGCATCAAACCAGCCGATCCGGTCGCCGACGATGACGGTCCTCAGACTGGAGGTCTCGCCGTAGGACCAGCGGTTCCATTGCCGCCGCCAGACATCGCCCTCGACCCACCAGCGCCCGACGTCGCAGTCCTCGTTGGCATAGCCTGCGCGGCCGACCATCTGCCCGTCCGGCAGAAGTTCGATGGTGCACGGATCGCCATAGACGGTCTTGCACAGCAGGACCGAACCCGACATCGCCGCCTCCAGCGCCTCGCCTTCCAGCCGCTGTTCGACCGGATAGGGAAAGGTCCGGGCGGCGACCGGCAGATCGCGCATCAGGTCGGCCAAGACGGCCACGCCCTCGCGGATCCGGTCGATCGGCAGGCTGGTGACCCCCAGGCGGAAGATGTTCCGCGGCCCCTTGCCGTCGGCGAAATAGGGGCCGACCGGTTCGATCAGCACGCCGCGCCGCTCGGCCTGGGCCGCGAATTCCTCGACATCCAGATGGTCCGGCCCGCGCACCCAGTAGGTCGCCCCGCCGCGCAGCGGGGCGATGGCCACCGACTGCTGGAGGTAGTGGTTGAGGGCGTCGCGCAGGGCCGTGCGCCGCTCGCGGAACAGCCGCCCGAGCCGCATCATGGTCGCATCGTAGTGACCCATGGCGAGGAAATGCGCCGCGGTCCGCTGGTTGTTCAGGGGCGGATGGCGCACCGCCAGATGGCGCAGCCGCCGGGCTTCGGCGATCACCTCCGGCGAGGCCACGATGAAGCCCAGCCGCAGGCCCGGCCCCAGCACCTTGGAGAGGCCGGCGACATAGATCACCCGGTCATCCTGGTCGAGGCTGCGCAGCGCCGGGCAGGCCTGGTCAAGGTAGTTGGTCTCGCAGGCGAAATCATCCTCGATGATGACCATGTCCCGGGCCGCCGCCTTCCTCAGCAGGGCCTCGCGACGGGCCTGGGTCATCATCACCCCGGTCGGGAACTGGTGGCTGGGCGTCACATAGACCAGGTCGCAGTCGTCGAGCCGGCGGTCGACCACCAGCCCCTCGTCATCCACCGGCTGATGGACGAGTCTGGCTCCGCGATCCGCCACCAGCCGGCGCATGTCGGGGTAGCCGGGATTCTCGACGGCGACCGTGCTGTCCCGATCGATCAGCATCTGGCTGAGCAGCGCCAGCGCCTGCTGGGCGCCGACGGTGATCAGGATCTCGTCCGGCCGGGCCCGGATGCCGCGCCGCGGCAGCACCTTGGTGCGGATCTCCTCGATCAGCATCGGGTCGTCGGCGTCGCCGCTGTCCATGGACCACTGGCTGATATCGCCGACCGTCAGGGCCTGGCGGCTGGCCTCACGCCATTCGGCCACCGGGAACAGGGAGGCGTCGAACAGTCCGTCGATGAAGGGAAAGGGATACTGCCGCCAGTTGGGCGCCCGGCGGGTGGTGGGAACCTCCCCCTCGGCGGTCTTGAACCGCCCCGTCCAGCGGGACGACCGCACCGGCTCCCGACCGCCCGCCACCGACTCCACGGCGGCGCGGCCGCGCAGCATGTCGTGGTCGACATAGATGCCGCTCCGCTCGCGGCTGACGAACAGGCCCTCGTCGACCAGCTTCTGATAGGCCAGCGTCACGGTGTTGCGGGCGATGTTCAACTGGGCGGCCAGGGCCCGCGAGGACGGCAGCCGTCGCCCGGGCGGAAACGCGCCCGCACAGGCGGCGTCGACCAGCTTCCGGCGAACCTGATCCTGGAGGCTCAGTTCACTGCCGGGATCGAGGAAGAACAGCGGGGACGACATGTCTGACCTTCGCTTGGCGGCTACGCTTCTGTCCAGCGGCGGGAAGTCGCGCCGGGAGTTCCGGCGGAGGACCGGACGTGACGGCGCCGCGGGTCACGCTCGCGTGGCGCCATGGCGGTCGGGGTCGATCAGGCGTCCGCGTCGGGCGCCTTGCCGCCGGAGACAAGCTGCGCGATCCGCTGGACCAGGGTCGAGGCGCTGATCGGCTTGGTCAGGAAGCCGTCTGCGCCGGCCTCAAGGGCCATGGCCTGGAAATGGGGAAGGGCATTGGCGGTGAGCATGCAGATCGGCACGGGCGACAGACCGGCCGCGCCTTCCCTTCCCCGTATGCGCCGGACCGCCTCAAGGCCGTCCATCACGGGCATCTGCATATCCATCAGAATGAGGTCGAACGTTCCCGCGGTCGCCGCGGCGACCGCGAGCTCGCCGTTCTCCACGGAGCACACCTCAATGCCCATCGGCTCGAGGATCAGCTCGACGACCCGCCGGTTCACCGGATGGTCCTCGGCCAGGAGCACCCGAAGAGGCTGTCCGGCCCACTCGGGAGAAGCGTCTGTCTCGACCGGTTCAAGCCTGGCCGGGGCCAGTGTGACCTCGAAGGTGAAGGTGGAGCCCAGACCGGCGACCGATCTCGCCTCGATGGTCCCGCCCATGAGTTCGACCAGACTCCGGCAGATCGACAGACCCAGGCCGGTCCCGCCGAAGCGGCGCGTGATCGAACTGTCCGATTGCTCGAACGGCTGAAAGAGCCGCGCTCCGGTCTCTTCGTCAAAACCGATGCCGGTATCCTGGACCGAGAACCGCACCTGGCACGCGTCGGCGCCGCAAACCGTGTCCACGGCCAGGGTCACGCCGCCGGTCTCGGTGAACTTCACTGCGTTGCTGAGCAGGTTGCTGAGGATCTGCCGCAGTCGCATGGCGTCGCCCGCGAGGATCCGGGCGGCGGAGTCGGGCAGGTCGAGGGTGAACGCCAGACCCTTGCTCTCCGCGCTCGCGGCGAACAGCGCCCCGACGCTCCGGACCATGTGACCGAGGTCGAAAGGCTCGTTCTGGATGTCCAGCCGTCCGGCCTCGATCCGGGCGAGGTCGAGGACGTCCGTCAGCAGGGCTTCAAGGGCGCGCGCCGAGGTCGCGATAAGCTCCACCATCTCCTTCTGGCGGGGGTCGGCCGCCGTGTTCGCCAGGGCCTCCGCCACTCCGAGAATGCCGTTGAGCGGGGTCCTGAGTTCGTGGCTCATATTGGCGAGAAAGACCGACTTCGCCCGGTTGGCCTGCTCGGCGCGGTCCCGCGCCTCGACCAGACAGGCCTCGGCTTCATATCGATCGGTCAGGTCCCGCACGATGGTCGTGAAGAGCACGTCGCCGCCGGCGACGATCCGGGCGAGCGAAGCCTCGATCGGGATCTCCACGCCGTCCTTCCGAAGCCCGCGCAACGGGCGGCGCTGGGCCATCTGCAGGCTGTCGCAGGCCCCCGCGGCGAACCGGGCCACGTGAAGACCGTGATCGCCGCGGAATCGCTCAGGCATGAGCCGTTCGATCGGTCCGCCGACGATCTCGTGGGCGGCATAGCCGAACACGGCTTCGGCGCCCGCGCTGAAGATGACGACCCGTCCCTCCTGGTTGGCCACGACGATGGCCTCGGGCGAAATCCGGAACATGCCCGACAGCATGTCGCGATTGCGCGCAGCAGACCGTTCGACGGCCCGCGACCGGGTGACGTCCTGGACGATGCCGCGCATGCGCACCGGAGCGCCCGTGGAATCGCGCTCGACCTCGCCGTCCTCATGGACGAAGCGGACCTCGCCGTCCGGCCGAACGATCCGATGATCAATCGCATAGTCCGCGCCCTCCTCGACGGCCCGCCTGACGGCCTCCTCGACAAGGGCGCGATCCTCGGGATGAACGCGTTCGAGGAAGGCGGAATAGCTGGCCCCGAAGGCGTCGACCGGCAGGCCGAAGAGATTGAATATCTCATCCGACCAGAGCAGTTCGCCGGTGGGAATATTCCATTCCCAGCAGCCCATCTGCGCCAGGGCCTGGGCTCTCTTCAGACGCCAGAGGACCTCTTCCGGTCCCGCCCCCAGAGCCGAACCGCCGCCAGCGCACACGGGCTGGATCACGCGGGAGAACGACGCCTGATCCTCAGATCCATCCACTTTGATATCCGCGCGTAATTGCTCCCGATCGTCACGCGTGAAGCGATTTGCAGGCGCTGAAAACGGGCGGCCGCCGCCGGATTCGAGGGCCGGACCGTGCGCCCGCGGGACCCTGCAACCCGGGGACGCGTCGGAACCCTTCCAGGGGCGCCGCAATGCACCCAGGGTTCAATCAGGACCAGACTGTGGCAGATTGTCGCATCTACGCCGCGGCGGGGTTCGCCTGGCAGGCGGCGGCGGCGCTGGCGCAGGCCCGATCGAGACAGGCATCGGCCAGCGGGCAGGGACAACGCGTCCGGAGGTCCTTGCGGGGCGGCGCCGCCTGAAGATCACGCATCACGCTGAGCAGCCCCAGAGCCGAGGCCGGCGTCAGGCCTTCGGGATGGAACCCGCCCTGCAGCGACGGCTCATCCCCGATCATCGCGAAGTCGGACTCGAACAGTCCGCAACAGACGCTCCACTCCGAAAACTGCCGCGTCGGCGCCGGTTGGTCGCTGATGATCGACAGGGACGCATGGCGGCGATCGCACGAGATCGCCCCATAGACCTGTCTGACGTTGTCCTTTGCCCCCTCAAGGACGCTGAGGAACCGGCCGTCGTGCGCGAACAGGATCCCCGTGACGTCCATGGTCGCCTTCCGCTGGGCCCCCGAGACCTGGACCTGCTCCAGCAGCTCATGGAGCGGGCGCGAATTCTCCGGGTTGGCGGTGCTGTGGTAGATCAGCCGATGGCAACTCGCATCGGCGGATCGTCGATCCGTCCGGCGGACCGGGCCGGACGGCCGCCCGGCGGCGGTGGAGGGCCGGTTCGCCTCTCCGGGCATCAGGCAGACGCCCATGCCGCCGTCCTCGCAACTGTCGAAGGCCACGCCCATGGCCGAGAACACCTCGAACAGCGCCCGGAGCGTCCGGCTGTTGGCGTCCACGGGTCCCCGGATGCGCTCAAGGCGCTTGATCGTTTCGAGACTCAGGCTGCAACGCCTGGCCAACTCGGCCTGGTCAATCCGTGCGAGCGCCCGGGCCGCCCTGATCTGCTCGCCCGAAAGCGCCGACAAACTGGAGTGCATTTTACTTTGGGTTCCGAATGACAATTACGCTTTGAGCACAAATTTCTCCGCTTGACGACTTACTACTAAGGCCAAACGGTATACTTACGGCACAACCTGACATCGTTTGATAGTAGTGTTTCCACCACAACAACGTCAGCAACCGGTGCTCTATAAAACACTATTTACAGAAAATTACTCAATCAATGGCCTTCTCTGTCTCATGGCGGCGGGTCGTGCCCGCGGATACTCCTAACAGGAATATCCGCAGCGGCGCCAAGGCCTGCGGCCGGCGTCCTGCGCCGCGCTCGCTCCGCTGACCAAACGAGGATCCATGACGCAATTCGACCTCGGGGTGCGCCCTACGGATATCCGGGTCCTCGTGGTGGACGATTCGGCGGTTGTCCGGGGGCTGATCTCGCGCCAGCTGAACGCCGAGGCCGGCATCGGCGTGGTTGCGACCGCCGCCAACGGCGAGCTGGCGCTGGCCGAGCTGGCCCGCCGGGACGTGGATGTGGTGGTCCTCGATATCGAAATGCCGGTGATGGACGGACTGACCGCCCTGACCCGGATCGTCGCCGGCTATCCGGCGGTCCGGGTCGTCATGGCCTCGACCCTCACCCGGCGAAACGCCGAAATCAGCATGAAGGCGCTCCACCTCGGGGCGAGCGACTATGTCGCAAAGCCCGAAAGCGGGCTCGGGGCCGCGGACGCCTTCCGGCAGGAACTGACGGCGAAGATCAGGGCCCTGGCGGCCAGACGGCCCGCCTCGCCCGCCCGGACGCCCGCTCCCGTTGCGTCCGTCCCGACGCCCCCCGCGGCGCCGGCCCGTTCGCCCCGGACCCGACCGGCGGTCATCCTGATCGGCGCCTCGACCGGCGGCCCGCCGGCCCTGCTGAAGCTGTTCGCGGCGCTGCGCGGCGCCGTGGAGCAGCCGATCCTGCTGACCCAGCACATGCCCCCCACCTTCACCGCCCTGCTGGCGGAGCAATTGACCCGCGCCGGCGACCGGCCCTGCGCCGAGGCCCGGGACGGCGACCGGATCAAGCCCGGCCACTGCTACATCGCGCCCGGCGGCTGGCACATGACGGTGACGCGCGAGGCGGCGATGCCGACCCTGCGCCTGAACCAGGACCCGCCCGAGAATTTCTGCCGTCCGGCTGTGGACCCCCTGTTCCGCACGGCGGCCCGGGTGTTCGGCTCCAGCGCCCTGGGCGTCATCCTGACCGGCATGGGTTCAGACGGCGCGCTGGGCTGCGAGACGCTGGCGCGTGCGGGCGGCCATTTCATCGTCCAGGACGAAGCCTCGAGCGTGGTCTGGGGCATGCCCGGAGCGGCGGCCGCAACCGGACTCGCCGGAGGGGTCCTGCCCCTCGACCAGATCGCGCCCTGGCTGAGACGCGTCAGCGGAGCGACCTCATGACCGGACCCGACTACGACCATTTCTGCCGGCTGGTCCGGCAAAGGTCCGGCCTCGTCCTGACCCCGGAGAAGGCCTACCTCGTCTCCAGCCGTTTGGCCCCGGTCGCCCGCGCCGAGGGATTGGCCACGGTGGCGGAGCTGCTCGCCGTGCTCCGGATCGGGGCGTCGGAGACCCTGTTGCAGCAGGCGGTCGATGTCATGGCGACCCACGAATCCTACTTCTTCCGCGACGCCGCTCCCTTCGAACAGCTGGCCGAGGCTGTCCTGCCGCCCCTGATCGCCGCCCGCCAGGCCCAGCGCACCCTGCGTATCTGGTGCGCCGCCTGCTCCAGCGGGCAGGAGCCCTATTCCGTCGCCATGATCCTGATGGAGATGGGATACCGACTGGCGGGCTGGAAGCTGGAGATCCTGGCCACGGACATGTCCGAGCCGATCCTCCGCAAGGCGAGCGCCGGCCTCTACAATGATTTCGAGGTCAACCGCGGCCTGTCGCCGGAGCGCCAGGCGCGCTGGTTCAAACAGGAGCCGGACGGCTGGCGGGTGTCGCCCAAGCTGCAACAGATGGTCCGGTTCCGGCCGCACAACCTGCTGCAGGGGTCGGCCGGCCTCGGCGTCTTCGACGTGATCTTCTGTCGAAATGTGCTGATCTATTTCGACATCGAGACCAAGCGCCAGATCCTCGACCATGTCAGCCGCGCCATGGCCGCTGACGGCTCGCTCCTGCTCGGCAGCGCCGAGACCGTGTTGGGGGTGTCGAGCGCGGTGGAGCCGGTCCCCGGACTGCGCGGCCTCTACCGCCCCGCCGGCAGGACCCTGGCCCGCTCGGCCTGAGAACCCTCGGCCGCAACGCGAACGGCCCGCCGACGGATCGGCGGGCCGGCGCATGCAACAGGCGGGCGGGCGGCTAGAGGAGGCCGTCCATCTCGCGGCTCAGCGCTTCCGCCTGGACCGCCAGCTCGCCCGAGGCGGTGAGCAGCTGGGCCGAGGCGGCGCTGGTCTGGGACACCCCCTCATTCAGGCCCTGGATGTTGCTCGACACCTCCTGGGTGCTGGCGGCGGCCTCCGTCACATTGGCGGAGATTTCCCCGGTCGCGGCCGACTGTTCCTCCACCGCGCTGGCGATGGCGGCAGCGATCTCGGCGACCTTGCCGATGGTGTCTGCAATGCCCTGGATGGCCGAGACCGAAGTGCTGGTCGCCGCCTGCATGGCCGAGACCTCCGAGGAGATTTCGTGCGTGGCCTTGGCGGTCTGATCGCTCAGGCTCTTTACCTCGGACGCCACCACCGCGAAGCCCTTGCCCGCGTCTCCGGCCCGGGCCGCCTCGATCGTGGCGTTCAGGGCCAGCAGCTTGGTCTGGCCGGCGATGTTGTTGATCAGGGTGACGACGTTGCCGATCTTCTGGGCCGCCTCCGCCAGGGTCTGGATGGCCGCCTTGGTCGTGTCCGTTTCGGACACCGCCCGCTGGGTGATGTTGGTGGATTCCGCGACCTGCCGCGCGATCTCCGAGATCGAGGCCGACAGCTCCTCCCCGGCGGCCGAGACGGTCTGGACATTGCTGGACGCGATCTGCGCCGCGCTGGCGACCGCCGCCGCCTGGGTGGTGGCCTCGGCCGCCGTCTGGGCCATCGCTTCTGCCGTCGCCCGCATCTCCGTGGACGCCGACGAGACGATGTTGGAGATCTCCTTCACCCGCTCGGCGATCCGGCGCTGCGTGGTGATGTCCGAGGCGTATTTCATCACCTTCATCGGCTTGCCGGAGGCGTCGCAGATGGGGTTGTAGCTGGCCTGGATCCACACCTCGGATCCATCCTTGGTGATCCGCCTGTACTGGTTGCTGTCATGCTCGCCGCGGTTCAGCTTCTCCCAGAAGGCCCGGTATTCAGGCGTGTTCCGTTCGGCCGGGGCCAGGAACATGCTGTGGTGCTGGCCCTGGATCTCTTCGAGCGAATAGCCGAGCGTCTTCAGGAAGTTGGGGTTCGCCGTCACGACCCGGCCGTCCAAGGTGAATTCGATCACCGCCTGGGCCTTGCTGATGGCCGCCATCTGGTTGGCCAGGTCCGTATTCAGCGCCTCGGCCGCCCGGATCTCCGTCACATTGGCCCATTCCAGCGAATTGCCCACATGGGCCCCGTCTTCGTCATATGTGGCGTTGACGCAGAGGTGGATGATCAGGCCGCCGATGCGAATGTCGGTCTTGTAGGGCATGCGCGACGTATCGCCGAGCAGCCGGCGCTGGTGCGACGGATCCTTGTGGAAACGGTCGATGCAGGTTCCGACGATCCGGTCCGGATCGAAGTCCGCCCACAGCAGCCGGATCTCCGGCGCAATGCCCTTGAGCAGCGCCTTGGTGCTCTCATTGACGTAGGTGATGTTCAGGTCGCGATCGACCATCATGACGGAACTGGACAGCGTCTCCACGGCTCGCTGCACCCGCATGCCGGCCTGTCTTTCCTGGACGATGCGGGTGATGTCGGTAGCGTACTTGACCACCTTCGTGGGCCGGCCCGAAGCGTCCATGATCGGATTGTAGCTGGCCTGGATCCACACCTCCCGCCCGCCCTTGCCGATGCGGCGATACTGCCCGGCGTCGAACTCTCCCCGCCCCAGTCGCTCCCAGAAGGCGCGGTAGGCGGGGGCGGCCTGCTCGATGGGGTCGACGAACAGGCTGTGATGCTTGCCCCGCACCTCGGCGAGCGAATAGCCGAGGGCGTTGAGGAAGTTGTCGTTGGCGTCGAGGACCGTGCCGTCGAGCGCAAACTCGATCACCGCCTGGGACTTGCGGATGGCGTCGACCTGGCCGCGGTAGTCTTCCAGCAGGGCGTCGAACGTCAGCGAGTCGTCAGGGGCTTTGAGAGCTGCGGCGGTGGACATTTTGGTTTCCTTCTGAGGCTCGCCGACCGGGCTGTCGGCCGGGTTTGGCGGAGTTGGTCGGGTCAGGCGGCCATGGCCGGGGTGCCGGACAGGGTCAGGACCTGGGCGACGTTCAGGACCAGCAGGAGCTCATCCTCGAGGCGGTAGAGGCCGGCGCAGACGGCGCGCCATGCCGGCGACAGGGTCACAGGGCCGGGTTCATGCTCGGCGGGCTCCAGCCACAGGACGTCGCCGACGTCGTCGACGACCAGCGCATAGAGCTCGCCGCCGTGCTCGACGATCACGCACATCGAGCGGTCGTCCGTGGCCCGCGGCGCCATGCCCAGCCGGCGGCGCATATCGACCGCCGTGACGATTCGGCCGCGCAGGTTGAGCGATCCCGCCACCTCCGGCGGAGCCAGCGGCACCCGGTTGATCGGCGTCTCGGAAATGACGTCCTGCACCGACAGGACCGGCACGCCGAAGGTCTGGTCGCCGACCCGGATCGACACCAGGCCGTCGGAGGAGTCGGTCGCCACCAGCGAGTTTTCGACGCGGATGCTCATGCGGCCCCCCTGAGTTCGCCGAGAGCCCCGGACACAGCGTCCAGCAGCGTCGAATGGGCCATGCCGCCCGCGCCGCCGGTCGTCATGGTGTTGTGGATCGCCAGGCTGAGCAGCGGCGTCTTGTGCCAGCCGGTCGCGCGATTGAGCGTCGCCGCCAGTTGCCGCGCATTTTCCGCGCTCGAGGTATCGGCCATGATCAGCTGGAACTGCTCGCCGGAGTCATAGAGCCCCAGGGCCGCGACCGGATCCTCCGCCACGATCACCTCATAGCCCGCCTGCGCCAGCAGCGGCCGCAGCAGGAGCTGGGAGAACGGGCTCTGGTCGACCAGCAACAGGCGACGCCGTCCTCCGGACGCATCCGCCGGCGGCGTCCTCGCCGGCTCGGACTGCGCCGTGGGCGCCGGGGCCGCCCGGTCAGACGGGTCGACCGCGGGCGCGGCCTCGTCGGGGAAGGCCCGGCTCCAGTAGTAGGAGACGTCGATCAACTCCGTCGCCACGCCGCCGATGATGAGGCCGCCCAGGGCGCCTGCGCCGGCGGCGGTCATATCGGGCTCGACCACGCATTCCACGATGTCGACGATCTCGTTGACCAGCAGGCCCACGGACCGGTCGTCGCGGTTGAAGACCAGCAGCGGCCGCTGGTCCGGCCCGTCCCAGGCGTTCGCCGCCGCCGCGTCCGGGCCGATGACCGGCATCAGGCGTCCACGATACTGGATGACGCTGCGACCATCGATCCACTCGATCTGCTCAGCCGCGACCTCCTCGATACGCGACACGTTCGCCAGCGGCGCGGCCTTGAGCGTGTCGTTGGCGGCGCGGAACACCAGCAGGGCGGACATCGCCTGGTGCTTTCCGGCGTCCTCGGCATTCTCGGAGTCCAGCACCCCCGCAGCGCCCTGACCCGCGCCCGTCTCGACGGAGATTCCCTTGAGGTCGAGGATCAGGATCACCGAGCCGTCGCCCAGGATGGTGGCCCCCGAATAGAGCTTCAGGTGCCGAAGAACGCTGGCGACCGGCTTGACGACAATCTCCTCGGTGTCGAAGACCCGGTCCACGATCACGCCGAAGGTGAAGGCGCCGACCCGCGCCACGATGATGCAGGCCTCGGCCGGCGGCTCGCCCGCGGGCTCGAGCCCCAGCAGCGCCTGCAGGGACACCAGCGGCAACAGGCGGTCGCGTAACCTCAGCACCGCCACCCCGTCGATATATTCGATGGTCCGGCCCGAGCCGCCGCTGGCGCTGACCAGTTCCACCAGGCTGGACTGGGGCATGGCGAACCGCTCGCCGCAGCATTCCACGATCAGGGCCGAGACGATGGTCAGGGTCAGGGGGATGCGGATGGTGAAACAGGCGCCGCGGCCCTCGACCGACGCCAGTTCGATGGCCCCGCCGATCTTTTCGATATTGGTCCGGACCACATCCATGCCGACGCCGCGCCCGGACACGGAAGTCACCTCCGCGGCGGTCGAAAGGCCGGGCAGGAAGATCAGCTGCCGCGCCTCGAGATCGGACATCTGCTCGGCCTGGAGGGGCGTCAGCACGCCGGCCGCCACCGCCTTGGCGCGCAGCTTCTCGGCGGGAAGCCCCCGCCCGTCGTCGGAAATCTCGATGACGATCGCGCCGCCCTCGTGCCGCGCCTGCAGGGTGATGCGCCCGGTCTCCGGCTTGCCGGCCGCGGCCCGCTCCGCCGGCGTCTCCAGCCCATGGTCCGCGGCGTTGCGGATCATGTGGGTGAGCGGGTCCTTGATCAGCTCAAGGACCTGGCGATCCAGCTCGGTATCCTGCCCGACCATGACCAGGTCGATCGACTTGCCCAGGTCCTGCGCCAGATCGCGCACCAGACGCGGCAGCTTGGCCCAGGCCCCGCTGATCGGCTGCATCCGCGTGGTCATCACGCCTTCCTGCAGTTCGCTGGTGACCTGGTTCAGCCGGTTCAGCGGCGCCGCGAACGGGCTCTCGGGCTCGAGACGAAGGGTCTGGATCAGCTGGTTGCGGATCAGCACCAGCTCGCTGACCACCGTCATCAGATGCTCCAGCGCATCGACGCTGACGCGGATGGTCTGGGCCGGGCCGGAGGGCTCGACCTCGCTCCTCGGCGACGAGGCGGAGGCCGGCGATGTCACGGCCACGGGGGCCGGGCCGGTCTCGACGACCGCATCCGACGCCGGCGCGGCATACGCCTCCGGAGCGGATGTCGCCGCCGCGGCGGGTTCGCAGTCGACCAGCATCGCCAGTTCGTCGATAGCGGCGTCGGCTATATCCAGCGCGCCCAGGGACTCCCCGACCAGGGCGAGCACCCTCCCGGCCTCCGCGGCCGTGAGCGGGCTGTCGACAAACCCGGCCAGGGCGGTCGCGAAGCCGCGTCCCCGCTCCGCCTTTCGGGCCAGGGAACCGAGGCTGTCGCGCATCGCGGCCTGGAGCCGGTCGGGGTCGGCGTTCGCGAACAGCGCCCCGACGAGGCCGTCGGACGACAGCCTCCCGACCGCGGCTTCCGCCGCCGCATCCAGCGTGGCGTCTCCACCCAGACGACAGATCAGCCGGCGGGCGTCCTCCTCTTCCCGGGGAGCGACGATCGCCTCGGGGGCTTCGCCGACCGCCGCCTCGGGCGCCTCCAACAGCCCTTCCAGCCGCGCGATCAGGGCTGAATCGTCGCCTTCCGGTTCGGCAGCCGTGGCGCAGAGCGCGTCGGTCAGGGACCGGATCAGATCCACCGTCTCGAGGACGGCGGACACCGCGACCGGGGTCACGGGCAAAACCCCGTCCCGGAAGGCGCCGAGCACATTCTCCGCCGCGTGAGCCACCGTTTGCAGGCGGATCAGGCCCAGGAAGCCGCAGGTGCCCTTGATGGTGTGAATCAGTCTGAAGATGCCGCCGAGCGTGGCGGGGTCGTCGGGCTGCTGCTCGAAGCGCACCAGTTCGCTGTCCAGCGCCTCAAGGCCCTCGCGGGTTTCGGCGATAAAGTCGGCAACCAAGTCGTCCAAGCCCAACCCCCAATTCATCCCCGTGTATAGAGGGCCGACTGATGGTTAATACGACATTAATCCGCCAGTCTATCCAACACTATTGGCCATCCCTACCGGCTTACTTGCTAATAGTTGTCACCGAATGCTTGGATCGCCTAACAGATGTACTCTATTGCAGTTATTTATTGCACCTGACGGTTAATCTATAGCGCTGTTCGGGATTATAATACACGAGATCCGGCGCGCGCTGGTAACCTCCTGTTATCCATCGACCAGCACCTTTCAGCGAAAGACGCCCCCGCCAGAACGAGAGCCCACAGATGGCAGTCGACAAATCCATGAATGTCCTCGTCGTGGACGACTACAAGACGATGGTCCGCATCGTGCGCGGCCTGCTTGAGCAGCTGGGCTTCAGGAACATCGACGACGCGATGGACGGGGCGACCGCCCTGCAGAAGATCCAGCAGAACGACTACGGGCTGATCCTGTCGGACTGGAACATGGCGCCCATGACCGGCTACGAACTCCTGAAGGCGGTTCGCGCGGATCCGCGCACCAGGGCGACGCCGTTCGTCATGATCACCGCCGAGGCCAAGACCGAGAACGTGGTGGCTGCGCGCCAGGCGGGCGTGAACAACTACATCATCAAGCCCTTCACTCTTGCGGTCCTGAAGCAGAAACTCACCACCGTCCTGGGGGAGCTCTGAGATGAGCGAGCCCCTCGCGCTCCTTGAGCTGATCCGGCAGGAAATCGAGGCCGGGGTGGATGTCATCCTGACCGCCGCGACCGCCGGACTCCAGGAATTGGCCGCGATCAGCGAAGGCGACGCCGCCATGGCCGGGAGGCTTGAAGCTCATCTGCTTCAGATCCTTGAGGGTTGCGCCTTCCAGGACCTCACGGGTCAAAGGCTGGAGCAGCTTGGCGCCATGCTCGGCGACCAGCCTTCGGCCGGCCGTCGGGCAGATCCCCTCCTGAACGGACCCGCCCTCCGGGGGCAGGGACTCGACCAGACGACAGCCGACCGTCTGCTGGAATCATGACGAAGGCTCCGGCGCGACCAGGGAAGCGAAGGCGACATGGCGGCATTCGGCATCCGGCTCGACCTGCGCAAGACGAAGGCCCTGGTCGTCGACGACAACCCGCAATCGCTCGAGCTCCTGTCGCAGATCCTCTCGGGCTTCCGGCTGGGTCAGCTGAAATCCTGCCTCTCCGCCGGCGAGGCCCGATCCTTGGTCGCCCGGGAACGATTTGATCTGATCCTCATTGATTTCGCGATGCCCGGAGAGGACGGACTGCATCTGGCCCGCCACATCCGGTCGGATCCGTCGCTGCCCAATCACACGGCGCCGATCATCATCCTGCACGGCTACACGCCCGAACATCTGGTCATCCAGGCCCGCGACGCCGGCGCCAATATGATCGTCCGGAAGCCGGTCGCCCCCGCGATCCTGCTGAGCCGTATCGAATGGATCGCCCGGGACGCCCGCCAGTTCGTCGAGTCCGGGGGCTATTGCGGCCCGGACCGCCGGATCAGGACCCTTCCGCTGTCGCCGGAGACGCCGGAACGGCGAAGCAGCGCCCTGGCGCTTGTCGGCAATCCGGAGCGGGCCATGTCCCAGGACGATGTCACCGCCCTGTTCGGCTAGGAGAACCCATGAGCGAAGCGCGGGTCTATAAGGTCCGGAACCGCATTTCCGAGGCCCTGCTTTCAAGGGACGGGCCCACGGCGGACCGGCTGGTGTCGGATGCCGACGCGCAGGTCGCGCGCCTCGCAACCCGGATCGGAGCCTTCGTCACGGACCGGGTCGCGACCCTCACGGCCTTTGCCGAACAGCCCGAGGAGGCGCTGTTCGGCGGATGCCGGACCATCGCCGAGCCGGCGATGAATATCGCCGAGGTGGCGGAAGCCGCCGGGCTGGACGCCGTCGGCGCCGTCGCCCGGGGCATATGCGTCATGATCGACGGCCTGATCAGCCAGGGGATATGGCACACGGACGCCCTTCGCCTGCACCTGCGGGCCCTGACCCTCGTGCATGATCAGGCCGGCCAGCCGGCAGCCCTCACCATCGTTGAAGAACTCAGGACCCTGAGACGCTCGCTCGGCTTCACGGAGTGAACGGATGCACCCCGCGGCTCCCGCCGACAGGGCCCCAGCCGCGGCGCCCGCGACCGCTCGTCGCGGGTCGTCGTTCTTGCCCTCTCCTCGCGCCGCGAGGCTTCGCAGCGACCGGCGTTCGTCGCCAGATCCTGAAGGCCTCGGGATACGCCGCGCGTTCGCCTGAAAAGGCCTTCGGAATCCGTGACCTTACGCAGCCGCCGGCCCACGGCGTCAGCTGCCGATCGACGCCTTGGGCCGCGCCCCGAACAGTCGCAGCGATGATAATCTGAAGTATTCCGGTGGAGGACCGTGCTCTTCTCTTGATCAGGATCAAGGTTTTGACGCGTCCCGGCGTTATCGTTGAGTTGTCGATGAATGGCGGTTTGCCTGCCCACGTCCTTTCCTTCGACGATGTCCCCCCGATCGAGGTGCAGGCCGGAGATTAGCCATGCAAGCAAGGTCCCTTTCCGCAGCGGCCCTGGCGGCCGTGCTCCTGGCCGGAATGGCCGGCGGCGCCGAGGCCCAGTCGCGGGGCGGCCAGCGCGTGCCCGCGCAGCCGCCGGTCACCCGCCCGGTCCCCACCCAGCCCGACCAGGATCGCATCGTAGATCGCGACCAGCTGCGCGACCAGGATCGCGACCGTCTTCCCGATCAGGATCGCGACCGCCTGCGGGATCGTGATCGGCTGCTGGATCTCGACGGCGACGGCGTTCCGGACCAGGACCGCGACCGCCTTCGCGACCGCGACTATCTGAACAGTCCGAGCAGCCTCCTGGCCTCGACCCTGCTGACCGACGAAGAACGGACGCGGTTCCGCCAGCAGATGCAGCAGGCCACGTCCGACGCCGAGCGCACTCGGGTCCGCGCCGAACACCGCCAGCAGATCCGCGAGCGGGCCGAGGAGATGGGCGTCGAAATCGGGCCGGACGGCGTAAGCACCCGGAGCCGCGAGGCCTATATGCTGGGCCAGATGCTCACCGACCAGGAACGCCTGCGCTTCCATGAGCAGATGCGCCAGGCGACCTCCGCCGAAGAGCGGGAGCGCCTGCGTGAGGAGCTCCACGAAATGCTCCGCCAGCGCCTCCAGCAGTCGGCCGAGGAAGGCCAGTAGCCGGTGACGTCCTGGGACCGACGGCGCGCCGTCGGTCCCCGGGCCTCGCTGTCATTCCGTCGCGGCGTCCAGCACGCGGCTGTCCAGACCGTCGTCGAGGCGCCGGCTCCAGAAGAGGGCGCGGGCGGCAGGCGGGTCGCGGCCACGACGACCTCGGCAAGGCCGGCCGGAACATCCCGGCCCATTCTACGCCGCCAATCGACATCCGCCGCCGGACGCGGCCAGCGGTCGTCTACCGGGCGTCGAGCGCGCGCAGGGCGGCGGCGAGCAGGTCGTCCCCGAGCGTGGGCGACCCCGGGGCCTCGCCCTGGCGCACGACGATCAGGGCGCGCGAGGGAACGATAAGCACCGACTGGCCGCCGGCTCCCAGCGCCGCCACCGTATCGCGGGGCGCTGACGGAAAGCGGAGGCTGTCGCCCCGCCCGAAGGCGTCCGCGCCCGGGCGCGCGTTCGACCACCACAGCAGGCCGTAGGACGGGTTCAGGGCCTGCGACGGTCTGAGCAGGGTCTGAAGGCTCTCCGCCCCGATCAGCCGCCGGCCGTTCCAGACCCCCGCGCCCGAAACCAGTTCGCCGAACCGGGCGAGGTCCCGCGCCGTCGAGGCGGCGCTGTAGTAGTTGGTCACGACGCCGCCTTCGCCGGCTCCCTGCGAGGTGATCCACCGCGTGTCGTCCATGCCCAGCGGCGTGAGCAGTCGGGGCCCGGCGAAGTCTTCGACGGACTGGCCGGCAGCCCGCGCGAGCAGGTGGAACAGCAGATGATAGGCGGCCGTATTGTAGGCCCAGCGTGTCCCGGGAGGGTGACGCAGCGGAGCCGCGGCGTTGATCGCGAACTGGTCGCCGACCACGCCCCTGAGCGCCAGACCGGTATCGTCGAGGCCCGAGGTCATGCTCATCAGATGGCGCAGGGTGATCCCGGCGCGGGCGTCGTCGCGCCACATCGGGATGAAGTCGGCCGGCGCCTGGTCCAGGCCGGTGAAGGCCCCCTCCTCGACCGCCATGGCGATCAGCACGGCGAGCATGCTCTTGGCGACCGAGGCCACCTCGCGCGGACGTTCCGGTCCCCACCCGGGCGCGTAGCGTTCGGCGAGGATCGCCCCGGCCCGGCTCACCAGAACGCCGGTGCTGCGCTGGGCCATGGCCAGGTCGAGAACCGCGGCGAAGTCCTCGCGGGGGCGGGCGCCGACGGGACCGGCCGCGCAGCCGGCGACCGCGACGCCCGCGGCGCCGAGAAGCGCGCGGCGCGTCGAACCGGTCCGGATCAAGTCCGCCGTCATCCGGCTATAGCGCCGGCATGCGCCTCGGCGCTGGCGACTTCCCGTTCGGCCTGCATGAACCCGTAGTCCGGGACGACGGAGCCGGCCGGGTCCGAGATCGTCGCCCAGGCCGCCTGCACCCGCTCGCCCGCGTCGGGGCCGCCGCCGATCCAGGTCCCCGGCGTCAGGGTGACATAGGCGCGCGCGAAATGGCCGGCGCCGGCGCAGACGATGGCGCGGGTCGGTGCGTCCTCGGCCACCAGCGCGAGAAGAGCGGGACTGACCAGCGCTGGGTCCAGCTGGTTCAGGCTCTCCTCCGACAGGACGCCCGCCGTCATCTGGGTGGCCGCTGTCGGCGCCAGGCAGTTCACCCGCACGCCGTATTTCTCGCCCTCGATGGCCAGGGTCTGCATCAGGCCGACCAGCGCCATCTTGGCCGCCCCGTAATTGGCCTGGCCGAAATTGCCGTAGAGGCCCGAGGATGAGGTGGTCATGACGATACGGCCGTACCCTTGCCCGCGCATGGTCTCCCAGACCGCCTTGGAGCAGACGGCCGCCCCCATCAGATGGACCTCCACCACCAGGCGGAAGTCGTCCAGGCTCATCTTGGCGAAGCTCTTGTCGCGCAGGATGCCGGCGTTGTTGATCAGGATGTCGATCCGCCCCCAGGCGGCCAGGGTGCGCTCGACCATCGCCTGCACGGCGGCTTCATCG
>Ga0180012_1000298_pt1 | contig 18653 bp, 16 predicted proteins | sample KR11_S2_MetaG_FD_122243 | JGI IMG/M metagenome (GOLD analysis project Ga0180012, IMG submission 122243) | Groundwater microbial communities from the Olkiluoto Island deep subsurface site, Finland - KR11_S2_MetaG | ecosystem: Environmental > Aquatic > Deep subsurface > Groundwater | place...
CGCCTGCTCGGTGGTCAATGCCGGCGACGGCCAGCATGAACACCCGACCCAGGCGCTGCTCGACGCGCTGACGATCCGCCGCGCCAGGGGCAAGCTGTCGCGCATCATCGTGGCGATCTGCGGCGACGTGCTGCACTCGCGCGTCGCCCGCTCGAACATTCTCCTGCTGAACGCCATGGGCGCACGGGTGCGGGTCGTCGCGCCCGCGACGCTTTTGCCTTCCGGCATTGCCGACATGGGCGTCGAGGTCTTCCACGACATGAAGGAAGGCCTGAAGGACGCCGACGTGGTGATGATGCTGCGGCTGCAGCGCGAGCGCATGGCCGGTGCCTTCGTGCCGTCGGTCCGCGAATATTTCCACTTCTACGGTCTCGATGCGGAAAAGCTGAAGGCTGCCAAGGAAGACGCGCTCGTCATGCATCCCGGACCGATGAACCGCGGCGTCGAAATCGCCTCGGAAGTGGCGGACGGCCCGCAGAGCGTCATCGAACAGCAGGTGGAAATGGGCGTCGCCGTGCGCATGGCGGTGATGGAAGCCCTGCTCATCTCGCAGAACCAGGGTCCGCGCAGCGAAGGAATGGGCGCATGAACCGGCCGCTCGTCTTCAAGAATGTCCGTATCGTCGATCCGTCCCGCCAGCTCGACACCATCGGCACGATTGTGGTCGGCGAAGACGGCCGCGTGCTGGCCGCCGGCGCCGATGCCCTGAACCAGGGCGCGCCCGACGGCGCCGAAATCCGCGAATGCGCCGGGCTTACTGCCGTTCCGGGTCTGGTCGACGCCCGCGTCTTCGTCGGCGAACCGGGCGCCGAACACCGCGAGACGATTGCCTCGGCGAGCCGCGCGGCGGCTGCCGGCGGGGTCACCTCCTTCATCATGATGCCGGACACCGATCCTGTTATCGACGACATCGCGCTGGTGGAATTCGTCAAGAAGACGGCCCGCGACAAGGCCATCGTCAATGTCTATCCGGCAGCGGCGCTGACCAAGCACCTCGCCGGCGAGGAGATGACCGAGATCGGGCTGCTGCAGGAAGCCGGGGCCGTCGCCTTCACCAACGGTCGCCACGGACTGTCCGACACGCTGGTGCTGCGCCGGGCGATGACCTATGCCCGCGAGTTCGGCGCGGTCATCGACCTCGAACCGCGCGAGAAATACCTCGGCAACGGCGTGATGAACGAGGGGCTGTTCGCCAGCTGGCTCGGGCTTTCCGGCGTTCCCCGGGAAGCGGAGATCATCCCGCTCGAACGCGATCTGCGCATCGCCGGGCTGACGCGCGCCAAGTTCCATGCCGCGAAGATCTCCGTGCCCGAGTCGGCAGAGGCGATCCGCGTGGCGCGCGGCCGCGGCGCGAAGGTCACCTGCGGCATCTCGATCAATCATCTGGCGCTGAACGAGAACGACATCGGCGAATACCGCACCTTCTTCAAACTGACGCCGCCGCTGCGGGCCGAAGACGACCGCATGGCGATGGTGCAGGCGATCGCCGACGGCACGGTCGACATCATTGTCTCGTCGCACGACCCGCAGGACGTCGATACCAAGCGGCTGCCCTTCGCCGACGCGGCCGATGGTGCGATCGGCCTCGAAACCATGCTGTCTGCAGCGCTGCGCCTGCATCACAGCGGCCACGTGCCGCTGATGCGGCTGATCGACGCCATGTCGACCCGCCCGGCGGAGATCTTCGGTCTCGACGCCGGGTCGCTCAGGCCCGGCTCGAAGGCCGACATCACGCTGATCGACCTCGACGAACCGTGGCTGGTCGCCAAGGAACTGCTGCTGTCGCGGTCGAAGAACACGCCCTTCGAGGATGCCCGCTTCTCCGGCCGTGCCGTCGCGACCTATGTCGCCGGCAAGTGTGTGCATTCGCTTTAAGAGAACCAAGGGGGAGCTCAGGTGGCCAGCGTCAATTTTCTTGCAATCGGATGGCCGGCGCTGGTCGCCGTGCTGAGCCTCGGCTACCTGCTGGGTTCGATCCCTTTCGGCCTTCTGCTCACCCGCATGGCCGGCCATGGCGACCTGCGCTCGATCGGCTCGGGCAATATCGGCGCGACCAACGTGCTGCGCACCGGCAACAAGAAGCTCGCCGCTGCAACTCTCCTGCTCGATGCGCTGAAGGCGACCGTCGCCGCGGTCATCGCCCAGGCGGTGTTCGGCCAGAACGCCGGCCTCATCGCCGGCTTTGCCGCCTTCATCGGCCACCTCTTCCCGATCTGGCTCGGCTTCAAGGGCGGCAAGGGCGTCGCCACCTATATCGGCACGCTGCTCGGCGTCGCGCCGCTGATGGTTCCCGTCTTCGCCGTGGTCTGGCTGACGCTGGCTTTCGTCACCCGCTACTCCTCTCTGTCCGCCCTGGTTGCAACCCTTGTCATTCCGGTTGTGTTGTGGATACTGGGCATCCCTGATGCGGCCCTGGTCACCGCCGTTATGACGGCCATCACCTACTGGCGGCACAAGGCCAATATCGAACGGCTGATCGCCGGAACCGAGAGCAAGATCGGCAAAAAGGGATGAGGTCATGCCGGAGCCAGGCGCAAGACGGACAGGGATTGCGCTGAACGACCGGCAAAGGATCAGTTGGCTGAGACTGATCAGAAGCGACAATGTGGGCCCCGCGACCTTTCGCGATCTCATCAACCATTTCGGCACGGCGGAAACCGCGCTTGCCATGCTGCCGGAGCTTTCCCGGCGCGGCGGATCGACGCGGGCAATCCGCATTGCCACCGAAGCGGAAGCCGAACAAGAGCTGGAGACGGCCGCACGGTTCGGCGCCCGCTTCCTCGGCATCGGCGAGCCGGACTATCCCGTCGCCCTTCGACAGATCGACGGGGCCCCGCCGCTGCTGGCGGTGAAGGGCGACCTTTCGGCGGCAAGCCTGCCGGCCGTCGGCGTAGTCGGTTCGCGCAATGCCTCGATCAGCGGTGCCAAATTTGCCGCGCTGATGGCGCGCGACATCGGCCGGGCGGGCTACGCGATCATTTCCGGCCTGGCCCGCGGCATCGACACTGCCGCACACCGGGCGAGTCTGGAGACTGGCACGATCGCTGCCATGGCCGGCGGGCTCGACCGGCCCTACCCGCCTGAGAACATCGACCTGCTGCGCGAGATCTGCGACGGCAGGGGGCTGGCGATCTCGGAAATGCCGTTCGGCTGGGAGGCGCGCGCCCGCGACTTCCCCCGCCGCAACCGCCTGATCGCCGGCGTCGCCTTGGGCGTCGTGGTCGTCGAGGCGGCGGCCCGTTCCGGTTCACTGATCACCGCGCGGCTGGCCGGCGATTTCGGCCGGCTCGTCTTTGCCGTGCCGGGTTCGCCGCTCGATCCGCGCTGCGAAGGCACCAACGGCCTGCTGAAGGACGGCGCAACCGTGACGACGCGGCCGGAAGACGTGCTGCATGCGCTCGCGCCGCTGACGGCCATCGATCTCTTTTCCGGCAGAGAAGCCGATGAACCTGGCGGCGGCGAGGACCATGGAATGGCTCCGCCGCCGAGCGACAATGATCGGGCGCGCATCACCGACGCGCTCGGCCCGACCCCGGTCGAGATCGACGACATCGTGCGCCATACGGGGCTTGCGCCTTCCGCGGTCTATCTGGTGCTGCTTGAACTGGACATTGCCGGGCGGCTACACCGGCATCCGGGTGGACTTGTTTCCATTGCGATGATGGATTGACAGCGAGCGGCGCCCCATCTGCAGGTCTCCGGCCTCCACATAGGCCATCTCGATCAGGTAGCAGAGCATCTCGGCGCCCTCGTTCTCGGCGACCATGCGCAACTCGCCGAGCATCTGCCGGATATAGGCTATGTTTTCTCCCGTGCGCGACTCGCCACCGTTCGTCGTTTTCGAGACCATGTTTGCCACCCGCAATTACCGCGCGATGCGGTTGTACCCCAGTTGCGAAAACGATAGTGCCTATTATCTTAAATTGCAATCTACCGCGAATCTACATCTGGTTGCATCACGTTGCATCTGGGAGAAAATCCAACTGCCCCCTTGACCGCGACCGAATCCCCCTCCATGTCGGGGAACCGGTTTTCGGGGCCAGGCCGCAAAGGCCCGGATGAAAAGCCTTTTCCGTAGCACAGAGAAACGCAATGGATGTCGTAGTCGTAGAATCTCCGGCCAAGGCCAAGACGATCAACAAGTATCTGGGTCCCGGCTACAAGGTGCTTGCATCCTTTGGTCACGTGCGCGATCTGCCGGCCAAGGACGGATCGGTGCGCCCCGACGACGACTTTGCCATGGATTGGGAAGTCGACGCGGCTTCGGCCAAGCGGATGAAGGATATTTCCGACGCCATGAAGGGCGCCGACGGCCTCATTCTTGCAACCGACCCGGATCGCGAGGGTGAAGCGATCTCCTGGCACGTGCTCGACCTTCTCAAGAAGAAGAAGGTGATCGGCGACAAGCCGGTCAAGCGCGTCGTCTTCAACGCCATCACCAAGAAGGCGGTGCTCGACGCGATGGCGCATCCGCGCGACATCGACGGCGCGCTGGTCGACGCCTATCTCGCCCGCCGTGCGCTCGACTATCTCGTCGGCTTCAACCTGTCGCCGGTGCTGTGGCGCAAGCTGCCGGGCGCCCGCTCGGCCGGCCGCGTTCAGTCGGTGGCGCTGCGCCTGGTCTGCGACCGCGAGACCGAAATCGAACGCTTCGTAGCCGAGGAATACTGGAACATTTCCGCGCTGCTCAAGACGCCGCGCGGCGACGAGTTCGAGGCAAGGCTCGTCTCGCATCTCGGCAAGCGCATCCAGCGCAATTCGGTGACCAATGGCGAGCAGGCTGGCGGCATCAAGACGCTGCTCGAAGGCGCGAAATATGTCGTCGACAGCGTCGAGGCAAAGCCCGTCAAACGCAATCCGGGCCCGCCCTTCACGACGTCGACCCTGCAGCAGGCCGCGTCCTCCAAGCTCGGCTTCTCGGCATCGCGCACCATGCAGGTCGCACAGAAGCTCTATGAAGGCATCGACATCGGCGGCGAAACCGTCGGTCTCATTACCTATATGCGTACCGACGGCGTGCAAATGGCGCCCGAGGCGATCGACGGCGCCCGTGCCGCCGTCGCCGATCAGTTCGGTCCGCGCTACGTGCCGGAGAAGCCGCGCCTCTACTCGACCAAGGCGAAGAACGCGCAGGAAGCCCACGAAGCGATCCGTCCGACCGACTTCAACCGTTCTCCCGACAAGGTGCGCCGCTTCCTCGACGCCGACCAGATGCGCCTCTACGACCTCGTCTGGAAGCGCGGTATCGCCAGCCAGATGGCGTCGGCGGAAATCGAGCGCACCACGGTCGAGATCCTCGCCGACAACAATGGTGAGAAGGCCGGCCTGCGCGCCGTCGGCTCGGTCATCCGCTTCGACGGCTTCATCGCCGCTTATACAGACCAGAAGGAAGAGGGCGAACCGGCAGAGGACGGCGACGACGAAGGCCGTCTGCCCGAGATCAATGCGCGCGAAGCGCTGGCCAAGCAAAAGGTCAACGCGACCCAGCATTTCACCGAGCCGCCGCCGCGCTATTCGGAAGCGACGCTGATCAAGAAGATGGAAGAGCTCGGCATCGGCCGCCCCTCCACCTATGCCGCGACGCTGAAGACTCTGAGCGACCGCGAATATGTGACGATCGACAAGCGCAAGCTGATCCCGCATTCCAAGGGCCGTCTGGTGACGGCCTTCCTCGAGAACTTCTTCACGCGCTATGTCGAATACGACTTCACCGCCGATCTCGAGGAGAAGCTCGACCAGATCTCCGCCGGCGAGCTGAACTGGAAAGACGTGCTGCGCGAGTTCTGGACGAATTTCTTCGCCCAGATCGAGGACACCAAGGAACTGCGCGTCACCAATGTCCTCGACGCGCTGAACGAGGCCTTGGCACCGCTGGTCTTCCCGAGGCGGGAAGACGGCTCGGACCCGCGCATCTGCCAGGTGTGCGGCACGGGCAACCTGTCGCTGAAGCTCGGCAAGTACGGCGCCTTCGTCGGCTGCTCGAACTATCCGGAATGCAGCTTCACGCGCCAGCTCACTTCCGAGGGCGGGGCCGATGCCGAGGCATCCGGTTCGAACGAACCGAAGGCGCTCGGCAAGGACCCGACCACGGGCGAGGAAATCACCCTGCGCAGCGGCCGCTTCGGGCCTTACGTGCAGCGCGGCGACGGCAAAGAGGCCAAGCGCTCCTCGCTGCCCAAGGGCTGGACGCCGGACAGCATCGATTTCGAGAAGGCGCTGTCGCTGCTTTCGCTGCCGCGCGAGGTCGGAAACCATCCGGAGACCGGCAAGATGATCTCAGCCGGCCTCGGCCGCTACGGACCGTTCATCCTGCATGACGGCACCTATGCCAATCTCGACAGCATCGAGGACGTGCTTTCGGTCGGTCTCAACCGCGCCGTGACCGTTCTTGCGGAAAAGCAGAGCAAGGGCCCCGGCGGACGCGGCCGGACGGCTGCCGCGCTCAAGGAAATCGGGGAACATCCCGACGGCGGCGCGATTACTGTTCGCGATGGCAAATATGGTCCCTATATAAACTGGGCGAAGGTCAACGCCACGCTGCCGAAAGGCAAGGACCCGCAATCGGTGACGCTGGAGGAGGCGCTGCTCATGATCGCCGAAAAAGCGGGCAAGAGCGGCACCAAGAAGCCCGCCGCGAAGAAGGCTCCGGCCAAGGCCGCGGCAAAGCCCAAGGCCGTCAAGGCCAAGGCCGCCGACGCCACCGAGGCGAAGCCGAAGAAGACAACTGCCGCCAAGCCGAAGGCGAAGGCGGCGCCAAAGACGAAGAAGAGCTAGATTTGAGCAAGACCCCGCGCGACCGTTCTCCCAACCCCGCCTCCGGCAACCGCAGGAGCAGGCGCGCGGAGGGTGCGGCAGCGACTGGCGACAAGCCGACCATCATCCATGGCGAGATCCCGCCGCGCGACGTGCTTTTGCAGTTCATCGCCGACAATCCGGACCGCGCCTCCAAGCGCGAGATTGCCAAGGCCTTCGGGCTGAAGGGCGAGACGCGGGTCGAACTCAAGGAAGTGCTGCGCTCGCTCGAGGACGACGGCCTGGTTCAGAAGGACCGCAAGTCGCTGAAGCGGCCGGGTGCCCTTCCCCCCGTCACCGTTCTCGACATCACCACGCGCGACAAGGACGGCGAACTGATCGGCCGGCCGGCGGAGTGGAACGAGGAGCTGGGCGTCGCGCCCGCCGTTGCCATTCGCCAGTCGAGCGCCGACCGCGCCAAGGGCAAGGCGCCCGTCGGCGGCCTGGGCGACCGGGTACTTGCGAAGATTTTCGCCTCGAAGGACCGGGCCGGTCCCGCCTACAGCGCGCGCATCATCAAGGTCATCGACCGGCATCGCAACGCGCTGCTCGGCGTGTACCGCGAAATGCCGGGCGGCGGCGGACGGCTGATGCCGATCGAACGGCGCGGCGAGGAAATGCTGATCTCCGCCGCCGACCTGGGAGACGCAAAGGACGGCGACCTGGTCGAGGTCGAGATTGCCCGCACGGGCCGCATGGGCCTGACGCAGGCGCGTGTGCTGAACGTCATCGGCTCGGTCGCCTCGGAAAAAGCGATCTCGATGATCGCCATCTATTCGCACGGCATTCCGCACATCTTCCCGCAATCAGTCCTCGACGAGGCGGACGCGGCACGGCATGCCTCCATGTCCCACCGCGAGGACTGGCGCCATGTGCCGTTGATCACCATCGACCCGCATGACGCCAAGGACCACGACGACGCAGTCTATGCCGAGCGCGACCCCTCGCCCGACAATCCCGACGGCGTGATCGTCACGGTGGCGATCGCCGACGTCTCCTGGTATGTCCGGCCGAAATCGGCGCTCGACCGCGAAGCGCTGAAGCGCGGCAATTCCGTCTATTTCCCCGACCGCGTCGTGCCGATGCTACCCGAGCGGATCTCCAACGACCTCTGCTCGCTGCGCGAGGGCGTCGACCGGCCGGCGCTCGCCGTGCGCATGACCTTCTCCAAGGAAGGCCGCAAGGCCGGGCACACATTCCATCGCGTCATGATGAAGAGTGCCGCCAAGCTCTCCTACCAGCAGGCCCAGGCGGCGATCGACGGCAAGGCCGACGACAAGGCAGGACCGCTGCTGGAGCCTATCCTGAAGCCGCTGTGGCATGCCTATGAGGTTCTGAAGCGCGGCCGCGACCGCCGCCAGCCGCTCGAGCTAGACATGCCCGAGCGCAAGATCATTCTGAAGCCCGACGGCACGGTGGATCGCGTTCATGTGCCCGAACGCCTCGACGCCCACAAGCTGATCGAGGAAATGATGATCCAGGCCAATGTCTCGGCCGCCGAAACGTTGGAAAAGAAGCGCCAGCCGCTCGTCTACCGCATTCACGACGCGCCGAAGCTTTCCAAGCAGGAGACCCTGCGCGAATTCCTCGCCACCATCGGCCTGACGCTCGCCAAGGGGGCCGGCCTGCGCTCCAACTCTTTCAACGGCATTCTCGCCAAGGCACTCGATACGCCGCACCAGACCATGGTCAACGAAATGGTGCTGCGCAGCCAGAGCCAGGCGATCTATAGCCCGGAGAATATCGGCCATTTCGGCCTCAACCTGCTGAAATACGCCCATTTCACCTCGCCGATCCGGCGTTATGCCGACCTGATCGTGCATCGCGCGCTGGTCGGCTCGCTGGGGCTCGGCGAAGGCGGCATCACGCCCGAGGAAGAGGCGTCGCTCGACGACATCGCGGCCGAGATCTCGACCTTTGAGCGGCGTGCCATGGCCGCCGAACGCGACACCGTCAACCGGCTGATCGCCCATCATCTCGCCGGCCGCGTCGGCGACGAATTCGACGGGCAGATTTCCGGCGTCACCAAGGCCGGACTGTTCATCACCCTGCCGCAGTTCGGCGCCGACGGCTTCGTGCCCGTGTCGACGCTCGGCCGCGACTACTATATCTACGACGAAGCGCATCAGGCGCTGTCCGGCGAAAAGACCGGGCTCGGCTACCGGCTGGGCGATTCGGTCGAGGTGAAGCTCGTCGAGGCGATCCCGCTTGCCGGCGCACTGCGCTTCGAGATGCTGAGCGATGGGCGGCCCATGCCGACCGCCACCCGCTCGTTCCACAAGGCCGGCCGGCGCGGTGCGTCCAAGAAGCCCGGCACCCGGCCCAGTCGGCCGAGACGGTGAGGAATGACATGGAAGGAAAAGACATGACCGTAACCCAGCAGGACGAACCCGTACGCTTCGGCGCAGACGCGTTGCCGGAGCGCCCGCTCGGCCGCTCCATCATGCGCGGTCTGCTCAACCAGTGTCCTGCGTGTGGCAGCGGCAAGCTCTTTCGCGCCTATTTGAAGCCGGTCGACACCTGTGCCGCCTGCGGCGAGGAAATCTTCCACCACCGCTCCGACGACCTGCCGCCTTATCTTGTCATCATGGTGCTCGGCCACGTGCTGCTCGGCGGCTTCATGATGACCGACCTGATCTTCCCGGCATCGGACTGGATCCATCTGGCGATCTGGGCGCCGCTCGGCGTCATTACAGCGCTTGCCACCATCCAGCCGATCAAGGGCGGCGTAATCGGCCTGCAATGGGCGCTGCGCATGCATGGCTTCGGCGGCGAGTCGGACGAACCCGAAAGCTTTGGCCCGACCACCACACCATGAGCAGCCATCCGTTCCAGCAGCAGGACGCCGCATCCCAGGCGTCCGCTAGGATGCGTCCGCGGGACGCCGCCTCGCTTCTGCTCGTGGACCGCAGCGGCGACACGCCCCGCGTGCTGATGGGCAAGCGCGGCAGCGCGCATGTCTTCATGCCGAACCTCTACGTCTTTCCGGGCGGGCGCCGCGACCGCGGCGACAGCCGGCAGGCATATCTTCGCGACCTCAACCCGCTGGTGCTGTCGAGGCTGACGGGCGGCGACGCGAGCACGGCTGCGGTCAACCGTGGCCGCGGCCTCGCGCTTGCGGCGGTGCGCGAACTGGTCGAGGAGACCGGGTTGCTCGTCGGACGCACGGAGAACGGCCGCAAGGGAATTTCCCGCCTCGTCGCCGATCTCGGCAGCCTGCGCTACGTCGCGCGCGCCATCACGCCGCCTGGCAATGTGCGGCGCTTCGACACGCGCTTTTTCCTGACCTTTACTGACGAAGCGGCGGTCGATCCGGCCGGCATCCGCGATTCGTCGGAATTACACGACCTTCGTTGGCTTGACATGGAAGAGCTTTCCAGTCTGAACATGCCGGCGATCACGAGGACGATCCTCGACGACGTGAAGGCACAGATGAAGAGCGATCCATCCCTGCCGTTCGGAAGCGACGGCCCGTTCTACTTCTCCCGCAACGGGCGTTTTTTCCGCGAAACCATTTGAGGTCAGACTGATGTCAAAGCCGGACTGCGGCGCAAACGGTCACCGCGAGGAGATCCACTGGCCTTCGCTGGTTGCCGCCATATCGGCCATCACCGCGGTCGGCATCGCCATCGGCCTCGGCCTGCCGCTGCTCAGCATCATTCTGGAGAAGCGCGGCATATCCTCGACGCTGATCGGCCTCAACTCGGCGATGGCCGGCGTCGCGGCGATGGCGGCCGCTCCGGTCACCACCAAGCTCGCCCATTCCTTCGGGGTGGCGCGCACCATGCTATGGGCGGTGCTGCTGGCGGCGATCAGTTCGCTCGGCTTCTATTATGCCGAACAGTTCTGGATGTGGTTTCCGCTGCGCATCGTGTTCCACGGGGCGACCACGACCCTTTTCATCCTGTCCGAATTCTGGATCAACGCGGCGGCGCCGCCTTCGCGGCGCGGCCTGGTGCTCGGCATCTATGCGACAGTGCTGTCGGTCGGTTTCGCCTCCGGGCCCCTGCTCTTCTCCGTTCTCGGCAGCGACGGCATCCTGCCTTTCGCCGTCGGCGCGATCGCCATCCTCGTTGCCGCCATCCCGATCTATATCGCGCGCGGCGAAAGCCCGGCGCTCGACGAGAAGCCCAGCAGCCATTTCCTGCGCTACATCTTCCTCGTGCCGACGGCGACGGCTGCGGTCTTCATCTTCGGCGCCGTCGAGGTCGGTGGGCTGTCGCTCTTCCCGATCTACGCCACGCGAATCGGTTTCGGCGAATCGCAGGCGGCGCTGCTGCTGACGGTGATGGGGATCGGCAACATGATCTTCCAGATCCCGCTCGGCATGCTGTCCGACCATCTGAAGGACCGCCGGCTGCTGCTGTCGGCCATGGCGGTGATCGGCCTTGCCGGTTCGCTGGCGCTCCCCTGGCTCTCGGAGAACTGGGTGCTGATGGCCATCGTGCTGCTTTTCTGGGGCGGCAGCGTTTCCGGCCTCTATACGGTGGGACTCAGCCATCTCGGCTCGCGCCTGACCGGCTCGGACCTCGCGGCGGCCAATGCGGCCTTCGTCTTCTGCTACGCGGTTGGCACGGTCGCCGGCCCGCAGGCGATCGGCGCCGCCATCGACATTTCCGGAAACCATGGCTTTGCCTGGGCAATTGCCGGTTTCTTCGGCCTTTACGTGGCGCTTTCGGTGGGCCGGCTGCTTTTCAGGGGGAAACGGACTTGACTTTTCCGGCGCGATTTGTAGTTTCGCGCCAGATTTGCCGTGGGCTTCGTTCGGTCGTCCACGGCTTCGTTTATTAAAGGCAGGACGACCATGGCCAAGGCTACAACCATCAAGATCAAGCTGCTGTCGACAGCCGACACGGGTTTCTTCTACGTCACCACCAAGAACAGCCGTACGATGACGGACAAGATGACGAAGACGAAGTACGATCCGATCGCACGCAAGCACGTCGAATTCAAGGAAACCAAGATCAAGTAATTCTTGATCGGTTTTCAGCGTATCAGGCGCGTTGCCCCCGGCAGCGCGCCTTTTCGTTTGAGCAATCGGGATTTCTCGCGGCCACTGTCAGCCCCTCGCCTCAAACTGCCTCGACGGATGGACCAAAAGCAAAAGGCACCGCGCCTTGCCGGCTGCGGTGCCCTTGCTTGATAAACGGGGGTCGGTCGGTACACAAATACGGCACGAGGAACCGCTAATCACTTGCGTACCAACCGACCGACCCCACGACCCAGGAGATGCGGCGGACCTGAACATCATGGGGCATCGATTGGCCTCTTTTCGAGGCGTTCTTTCTGTTGACCTCAACTTCGCTCAACTTGAGAAGAAAATCAATAGTTTCTTAACTCTTCCACATTTTGCTTGTGGCTATGGTTAAAATGCAGAAGGTCGGCACAGTTTAGGGCAACCGACTACAATCCTGCCCTGAGTTTTCTACTTCCCGCCAGCGCCACAATATTAAAGTAATCGCCGCAACCGAACCCAGGAAAAACCAAGCTTGCCATGGCTTTGGCCCGCAGAGAATATAATATAAATCTAATATAAATAGGTACAGAAATAAATCCGCGCACTTCAGAATTGCCGGACTATCGATCTATAGTTGCGGAATACTCGGATTACGCACAAATCACAGTTTTCGAACCTGAAACACCAAGAAAGCCTGCAGAACAAGACTTCCGTACGGTTGCGGCGGTTCGCGACGCACGTCGATAAAATACTGAATTTTGATCATTGTCATTCACAGGGGATGCTGGCGCAATCCCCCAATTCGGCAACTTGACAAAAAAAGAAATCGCGACGTGCCCCGGATCGGGGACACCGCGCGCGCCGTTTCGGCACATCACGCCTCAGGCGGCGGCTGCGACCACCCGGTTTCGCCCGTCGCGCTTCGCCTGATAGAGCGCGAGATCGGCCTGCTTCAGCAGCTGCTCGGGCGTGTCGATGCCGCGGCCGGCAGTCGCGATGCCCATGGAGGCGGTGATGTCGAGCGACACGCCGGTGCCCTTCAGCACGAAGGGCTTCGACTCGATGATGCTGCGCAGGCGCTCGGCAATCAGCGCTGCGACATCCGCCGCGGTATCGGGCATGACGACGACGAATTCCTCGCCGCCATAGCGGCAGGCGAGATCGGCGCCGCGCACCGTCGAGCGGATTCGCATGGCGAATTCCTTCAGCACCTCGTCGCCGGCATCATGGCCATAGGTGTCGTTCACCTGCTTGAAGCGGTCTATGTCGGTGATGCAGACGGACAGCGACTTGCCGCGCGCCTGGGCCCGGGTGAAGAGCATCTTCAGGTGGCTGTCGAGATAACGGCGGTTGTGCAGGCCCGTCAGGCCGTCGGTGACCGCCAGTTCGATCGTCTGCGTCACGCTGTGACGCAGGCGGTCGTTGAAGCGCTTGCGGCGGATCTGCGTCAGCGTGCGGGCCACGAGCTCGTTCGGATCAAGCGGCCGCACGATATAGTCGTTCACGCCGAGATCGAGCGCGCGCACAATCATTTGCTCGTCGCCATGCTCGGTGATCAGCAGGATCGGAATGAAGCGCGTGCGCTCCAGCGAGCGCAGCTGCGAGCAGAGGCGGAGCGGGTCGTAGTCGTCGAGATTGCCGTTGACGATGACCAGGTCATAGGGATTTTCGGCCGCGTCGAAGACCGCGGCCTGCGGATCGGACATGGCGGTGACGACGGCGATCGGCTTCAGCGTCTTGATGATGCGCTCCTGGGAGCTGCCGCGGCTGTCGACCAGCAGCACCTGCGCCGCATCCTCGAGCCGGCCTTCGCTGAGGCGCAGCGGGTCGTCGATGCCGATCGACTGGGCGGTATCGGCGCGGATGCGCAATTCGTCGCTCAGCGTCTTCAGCCGGACCAGGCTCTTGACCCGCGAGATCAGCTGCAGGTCGTTGACCGGCTTGGTGAGAAAATCGTCGGCGCCGGCCTTCAGGCCGCGCACGCGGTCGGACGGCTGGTCGAGCGCCGTCACCATGACCACCGGGATATGTGCCGTGCGCGGATTGGCCTTCAGCCGCTCGCACACCTCGAAACCATCCATATCGGGCATCATGATGTCGAGCAGAACCACGTCGACCTGGGTGCGGTCGCAGATGTCCAGCGCATCGCGGCCGTTGTCGGCCGTCAGCACTTCGAAATATTCGGCAATGAGGCGCGCCTCAAGCAGCTTCACATTGGCCGGAATATCGTCGACGACAAGTATTCTCGCGGTCATCGGCCTCGTTCCCTCACGCGTCGCCCAGATAGGTCTTGATCGTCTCGATGAACTTCGGCACGGAAATCGGCTTGGAGACATAGGCTTCGCAACCGCCCTGGCGGATACGTTCCTCGTCGCCCTTCATGGCGAAGGCGGTGACGGCAATGACCGGAATCACGTGCAGCTCGGGGTCCTCCTTGAGCCACCTCGTGACATCAAGGCCGGAGACTTCGGGCAGCTGGATGTCCATCAGGATCAGGTCCGGACGGTATTTGCGCGCCAGATCGAGCGCCTCCATGCCATTGCGAGTCTGGATCGTCTCATAGCCGGAAGCTTCGATAAGATCGCGGAAGAGCTTCATGTTGAGCTCATTGTCTTCGACAATCATTACCTTCTTCGGCATAAATCCCGTCCCTTGATCCCGCCTTGCGTCCACAGAACACTGCGGTGCGGCAGTTTGCACTTCTGGTGCGATGTCATGCTAAGGTCATTTGGTTGAGAAATAGGTAACTGTAACGAGAAATGCGGAAAGGCCCATGAAGAACAGCAGCATACCCTTGAGCGCCGAGGAAACCGCCATCGCTGTTTTCGGCTGGCTTGCCGGCGAACCAGACATGCTCGGCCGCTTTCTGGCCCTTTCGGGCACCCAGCCAGACCAGTTGCGCCAGTCGATTCGCGACCCCGCCTTCATGGCCGGCATGCTCGATTTCCTCATGGCGCACGAACCGACCCTCATGGCCTTCTGCGCGGCGACCGACACCAAGCCGGAGGCCGTCGTCAGCGCCTCGCAGCACTACAACGGCCCCAGCCTCGATTCGGGAGACTTCTGAATGATGCAGGAGATCGACGCAATCCGGTTGAGCGATCGGCCCCTGGTCGTCTGCGACGTCGACGACGTCGTGCTGCAGTTCATCGCCCCCTTTCAATCCTATCTCGACAGTCTCGGTCACAGGTTGGTTCCCCGCTCGTTCCGGCTGCATGGCAATATCGTGTCCCAAGCGACGGAGACCGCCCTGCCCGACCGGGAGGTCAGCGACCTCATCGAGGCCTTCTTCGACACCCAGGAGACCTGGCAGACGCCGTTTTCCACGACGGCTGCGGCGATCGAGGCCATCGCCCGTGATGCCGACATCGTCTTCCTGACCGCCATGCCGCCGCGCTTTGCCGACCGACGCCGACGCCTGCTCGACTCGGTCGGCCTCAGCCAGCCTCTGGTGGCGACCCAACAGCCGAAGGGGCCGGTTGTCAGAACCCTGCATGGCGGACGCCCGCTGCCGGTCGCCTTCATCGACGACATGGCGCACAATCTGGTTTCGGTCGGAACCCATGTCACCGATTGCCTGCTCTTGCACATGATCCCGGTCTCCGAGATCCATCGGCATGCGCCGCCGGCCTTGCCGCCTGTCCTGCGCGTTGCAGACTGGCCCGAGGCAACGCAGCACATCCGCCGGCATTGCAGCACCAGCCGGACCTCATAAGAACGCCAGCCGCATCAACGGCCTGCCCTCCTTGCGCAAGGCCACTTCCTCAAAACCGGCAGCGCGAAAAATCCGCGTCGGCCCGACATAGAGACCGACGGATTTCGACTGTTTGGTGCGATCGATCGGACAGGCCTCCACGTGGCTTGCTCCGTTTTGTCTGGCAAAGTCGACGGCTGCGGCCAGCAAGAGATGGCTGAGGCCGACACCACGACCGGACGAGACGACGAAAAAGCAGCTGATTGCCCAGACGCCCGGATCGGCGGCATCGGCCTCGTCCACCGGGCGGGACACGGTGCGCGGCGAGTTCCAGTTGGGCACATCGCTGCGCGGCCCCACCTGCACCCAGCCGACCGGTTGGCCGTCGCGATAGCCGATCAGGCCCGGCGGCGGCCCGGACAGCACGCGCGCCCGCATGTACTGCTTCTTTTCGGCACCACCGAGCAGCTTGCGCTGCGCCGGCGCAAGGCGAAAATAGGTGCACCAGCAGCCATAACAGGCGCCCTGCGGCCCCACCACCGTCTCGAAATCGGGCCAGAGGTCAGCAGTCAAAGGCTTTGTTGTGAACACGGCCTCATTCATCGAATCTTGCCTCTTGAGTGCGATCACGCTAGCGCCTAATCTGCCGATGTTCAACCTTTGTTCCGATCGATGACCGATGAACCGCCCCCATCTCCCGGCTTCTGTCGCGACTGCCTGGCCGGGCAGCCGGAGGGAAAGTCGCGCTGTCGGGCCTGCGGCAGCCCTCGACTCGTCTATCATCCGGAGCTCCACAGGCTGACGCTCGCGCATATCGACTGCGACGCCTTCTATGCCTCGGTGGAAAAGCGCGACAATCCCGATCTCATCGACAAGCCGGTGATCATCGGCGGGGGCAAGCGCGGCGTCGTCTCGACCGCCTGCTACATCGCCCGCATCCACGGCGTGCGCTCGGCCATGCCGATGTTCAAGGCGCTGGAGGCCTGCCCTCAGGCCGTGGTGATCAAGCCGGACATGGAGAAATATGTCCGGGTCGGGCGGCAGGTGCGCGCGATGATGGAGGAGCTCACGCCACTCGTGCAGCCACTGTCGATCGACGAGGCCTTTCTCGAACTGAAGGGCACCGAGAGGCTGCACCACGATCCGCCGGCGCGGGTGCTGGCGCGCTTTGCCCGGCGCGTCGAGACGGAGATCGGCATCACCGTTTCCGTCGGGCTCTCCTACTGCAAGTTCCTCGCCAAGGTAGCCTCGGACCTGCAGAAGCCGCGCGGCTTTTCGGTGATCGGCGAGGCCGAGGCGCTGGCCTTCCTGGCGCCCCGCCCCGTCACCACCATCTGGGGTGTCGGCAAGGCCTTTGCCGCGACGCTGGAGCGCGACGGTATCCGCACCGTCGGACAATTGCAGACCATGGAGGAAAGCGACCTCATGCGGCGCTACGGCACCATGGGGCAGCGTCTGTTTCGCCTGTCGCGCGGCATCGACGACCGCGACGTGCACCTCAACGACGCCGCCAAGAGTGTTTCGGCCGAGACCACCTTCTTCGACGACATCTGGCAGTACGAGGAACTGGTCACGCATCTGCGTTCGCTGTCCGAAAAGGTCGCGTGGCGGCTGAAAAAGAGCGGTATCGCCGGCCAGACCGTGGTGCTGAAACTGAAGACGGCGGACTTCAAGCTGAGGACGCGCAACCGCAGGCTGGACGACCCGACGCAGCTTGCCGACCGGATCTTTCGCACCGGGCTCGCCCTGCTGGAAAAGGAAGCGGACGGAACGCGTTTCCGCCTGATCGGCATCGGCGTCAGCGACCTTCAGGACGAGTCGCGCGCCGATCCGCCGGATCTCGTCGACGAACAGGCGCAGCGCCGGGCTGCGGCAGAGATGGCCATGGACAAGCTGAGAGAGAAGTTCGGAAAGGCAAGTGTGCAGACCGGTTATACGTTCCCGGGCAAGGGAAATACACGCAGTTGACGGCCTTTACTTAGGCGAGCCGACTTTGCTTAATACAAGGTGAATATCCGACACCCTCCACAAGTCTTTGTGCCTCTACACGAGTTCGTGAACGTCGAATTTTCTTCAAACTTTCCTTAAGCTTCCCATTATAATCTGCCGAAATCCGTATTGCGTAGGGGATCCTGTATCATGTTCAAGTCGCTGGCTGCTTCGCTCGGCCTTCTGTCCGCGACCGTTTTCGCCGCGCCGGCCATGGCCGGCAATGGCGCAGTGCTTCAGATTTTCGTCTCGAAGGCGGAGCAGACGCTGACCGTCTATGACGGCGACCAGGTCATCGCCACGTCGAAGGTTTCCACCGGCAAGGCCGGCCACACCACCCCGTCCGGCGTCTTCTCGATCCTGGAAAAGCGCAAATATCACGAGTCCAATCTCTATTCGAACGCGCCGATGCCGTGGATGCAGCGCATCACCTGGTCGGGCGTGGCGCTGCATGAATCCAACAGCGTGCCGAACTATCCGGCGTCGCATGGCTGCGTGCGCCTGCCGCGGGCCTTCGCCAAGCAGCTCTTCTCCATGACGGAGCGCGGCGCCCACGTGATCATCACCGACCAGCCGGTCGCACCGGTCTGGCTGGAGCATGCCAACCTCTTCACCCCGCGCGTTCCGGTCGAGGCGGGCCAGCTGCTCTCCGACGCGGAACTGCGCCCCAGCACGCTCGACGCATCGCTGAAATCCGTCGAAGTGGCGATGGCCGACGTGCTGCCGAAGGCCGGCGCCGAGGCCAAGGTCGTGCTCGAGGAAGAACCGCCGCTTCGCATCCTCATCACCCGGCGCGGCCAACGCGAAATGCTGATCGACGCGCAGACCCTGCTCGGCGAACTCGGCTTCGACGCCGGCATTCCGGACGGTCATGTCGGCAAGGCGACGGTCTCCGCCGTCAACGGCTTCAAGCGCTGGAAGGGCCTCGACACCAAGGGCGAGCTGATCACCGCCGAATTCCTCGGCGAACTGTTCAAGAGCGCCGGCAAAGGCGAGCCGCCGCTCGGCCAGATCATGGTGCGCCAGAAGTTCACGCCGCTGTTCGAGGCGCCCGTGACCATCGCCAATCCACAGGTCGCGCTCGGCACACATTTCATCGAGGCCGTCGACGTGGATCGCTATGGCAGCAAGGCCAAGTGGCGCGCAGTGACGCTGGAAAACCATCTGTCGAACGCCACGACCAAGCGGCTCGGCATCACGACGCCGGCGGACGATACGAGC
>Ga0180012_1000300_pt1 | contig 18544 bp, 18 predicted proteins | sample KR11_S2_MetaG_FD_122243 | JGI IMG/M metagenome (GOLD analysis project Ga0180012, IMG submission 122243) | Groundwater microbial communities from the Olkiluoto Island deep subsurface site, Finland - KR11_S2_MetaG | ecosystem: Environmental > Aquatic > Deep subsurface > Groundwater | place...
CATGAGCCGAAAACAACGAAGGAGAAACGCAGGAACTTGACCCCGACCAGCAACACGAACGATACCTAAAGGCGGGTCAATTCTCGGTGGAAATGCCGGGTCAGCTCTCAGTGGAAATCAACAGCTGGTCAAGCTCAAGCGAATCGAGCGCGGGATCGCCGACGAGCTCGAGCCGGGGCATGCGCTTACCGTATTGGGCGAATCCGGTTCGGGAAAGAGCACCGTCGTCCGAAAAGCCCTGAAATCCCTTACCACTCTTCAGGACTACGACGACGGGTATGGCAACCTGATGCGGCCGATCCTGTATGTGACGGCACCCTCGTCATGCACGATGACCGATCTGGCGGCCGAGATCCTCGAACGCCTGGGATACGAGAATAGCGTCATCGGTCGAGGGGCATCGGTTTATCATAAGGTGCAGCGAAGCCTGAGAAACTACGACACCAAACTCATTGTCATCGACGAATTCCAGCACGTGCTGCAGGCCCCGAAGATCAAAGGTGCGGCGTACGTCACAGATACGCTGAAGAACATGCTTCAGGACAGCTCTTGGCCAGTCCACCTCGTTCTCGTGGGCCTGCCGGAAATCGATACCCTGATCGAGCGCGATCCGGCCGAACAGATGGAGCGGCGTACGGACCCTTTCATCATCCAGGATCCCAACTTCGAGGAGGATGCCGACTATTTCGAATGGATTGTGAGCGAGCTCGTCGAGAAACGTGCCGGGCTACAGCTATCCGCTGACCAGCCGCACGAACTCATCGAGCGACTCATGCACGGTGCGCGCGGGCGCTTCGGCCTGATCATGCACCTTATCGTCTGGGCAATCGAGGATGCTCTCGAAACAGGCGCCGACGAGGTCTCCACCGCGAATTGGATCGAGGCCTATGCGCGCCTCGCGAAATGCAAGCGCGACGATGACAACGTGTTCGCGGAACCCGCATGGCGCGGCATCATCCGGCCAGTGAATCGCGATGGCACGCTGGGTCCGGTCGCGGTCACTAAGCACAAGAAGAAGGGACGCTGACATGGGACTGTTCAAGGTTCCTCTGATGAAGGATGAGAGCCTGACGAGCTTCACTTCCCGGCTAGCCCACGCGAACGCCCGGAGCGCAAGGGAGCTGTGCACCGACTACGGTCTATCCTGGAACCGGGTTGTTTCGGGAACGGACCAAGCGATCACTCGCATCGCCGAACTTTCCGGAATCGACCGAGCGCGGCTCGACGCAGCCGCGGTGAAACGATGTGGCGAAAAGTCGGTCTGGGTGGCGGGTGAGGCAACGCCGTTCATGTTTTACCAGCGTGGCGTTATGAAGTTCTGTCCAGCCTGTTTCGCCGCCGACGAGGAGCGGCAGGACATCAAACCCGGCGCACGGAAACACCTCAGGAAGATCTGGCATTCACGGTTCATCCGGACGTGTCCTGTCCATGCGAGAACCTTGGTTTCGGCAGGAACACACGGACTCCCAGATTACATCCACGACGTATGCTGGTCGCTCGACTATTTGCGTCGCGATATCACGGTCGCGGCAAGAGGGTCGGTGCCGCAAGAGTTTACGCCGTTCGAGCAATATGCGTTGTCTCGATTAAGAGGAACAAAGCCCGGAAACACCTTCCTTGACAACCTTCCGCTTTTTGTTGCTGGAGATGTCTGCGAACTAGCTGGTCTCGTCGCCCTTCATGGAAAGAAGGTGTCGGTCCATGACAAGACCGAACGGCAGCGATGGGAGGCTTGCACGCGAGGGTTCGAGATCTTCGGTTCCGGCCTCGCTGGATTTCATCGTTTCCTGGATGATCTTTCGTCTCAGTGCATCAACAAGCGCGCGTCGCGGGGCGGCAACGAACTCTTCGGTAAGTTCCACGAGATCCTCACGAACAGGAAGATTGACGTGTCTTACGAACCGGTCAAGGAGGCTGCGAGAGCGCACGCATTTGCCAACCTTCCGCTGACGGACGGCACCACCCTCTTCGGAAAGAACGGCAATGCAGGGTTCGTCAGTTTCAGCTCCCTTGAAAAGAAGCATGGCCTCTCTGAACCCATCATGCGGAAGTACTTCAAAACGATCGGCGCAGACATCATCATGCCCGGCACTGACATCGCGGCTGTCCCGGCCGACGAAGTCGAGCACCTTGTGGCTACCATGAGGGACCTGATCCGCGGTGCTGAGGCCGCCAAGACGCTCGGTGTCACGGTTTCAGCCTTCGACTTGCTGGTTGCCAGCGGATTGGTCGCGACTGAGGTAGCTCGGGATGAGTCCGCGATGTTTTCGGCTAGGTACTCGAGAAAGGCCCTGATCGAATTACGTGATGGCCTGCTCGCCATGACGACGACGGAGGATCTCAATGGCCTCATGCCTATCAAAGCAGTCGGCAAATCACTGCTCACGACGCTGGTCTCGATCCTCCGCCTTCTGCTGAATGGAAGCATCAGGACAGTTGGCGTCGATCCTGCTGGATCGGGTATTATGTCATTGATGCTCGACCGGGCCGAGGTCGCGGTTTTCCTTGCTCAGGCCAAACCACCGACGGACATGCGATATCTTACCGCCGACGATCTGGCAGTCCACCTGAGGGCGAGCCCCAACTCCATCTACTACTTGATTAAGGAAGGTCATATCGAGACGGTCACCAGGGCGAATGCCATTACAGGCTATCCCCAGCGGGTTGCAACCATGGAAACCGCGAGGATCTTCTGGGAAAAGCATGTCACGCTCTCCGAGTGCTGCAAGCGTGCAGATCGCCACCACGCTGTTGTACGCCGCACACTGGCCGCTGCCGGGATTGACAGCATCTATAAGAAGGATGCGCTTCGAGAACAGTTCTATCCGCGCACGGAAGCGATGACGGCACTGGGCATGACGGTTCCGGACTGGGCCGACACGCGTTCCAAGGCATTCTAAGAGGGATGCAGGGGCGGCCAATGACACACCTCCTGGCACAGTAAGAATCCGGTGCCGCGAACACGATTTTCGATCACTGAATTCATTACTTTATTCGCCATTTACGAATGGCAGGCCTGATGTCGCGGCACATTCACTGAACAATGCATAACGCTCGCGAGCTGCTTAGCGTCAGGGCTGGGATACGAAGTCCCTGTTCCGATGGCGAACCTAGAAAGAAAACTCGATCTGATGGCTCGCGAGTGACGATTCCCGGCGCCATACCCAGGCATCGAACTGGCGGCGAGAAAGCGATAGGAGGTCGGCCGCGCAGCAGAATACAGACCGGAGGAAATCGTAGTCCTCGTTGAGTACGCCCACCCTTCTCGCAAAGGTTCTGACATGCCTGTCGACGGCAACGGCATCCAAGCCGACAAGGCAACCCATGTAGTCGACTGTCTTGGGGCCGACACCTCGCACCTCCCGAAGGAGCTCAACGAACCGGGGCTGTTTCAGCTCTTCTCCAAGATCCGATACCGTCTCGATGGAGTTGCAATCCAAAAACCTGACGAGGGATTCGAAGCGCCCGATCTTTTCCAGATGTGTCCAGTTGAGAAATGCCGCGGTCTTCCCCTCGCCCACCACCGGGAGAAGCGCGCTTGTCGTGTCACATTGCGGGAACCGCGCGAGGATCGCTTCTACTCTTGGTCGGACGACGGAGTTGTAGTTCAAACCAGCTTGCAGGACAGAGTCCGCCAGGAGAGCGCCCATGTGGTCGTAGACTGGTCGCGTCTCCTGTCTCTCGGTGTCAGCGCCCAGTTCTCTGGCGTAGTCGGCGACAAGACGTGCCGCAAGCAGCATTTGCACGGTCGTTGACTGCATCCTATCCAACCCTTGCATTGAGACCGGCCCCCTCTAGCGCATCGAGGCGATCCACACAATTGGGACAAGCGCCACAAGGAAACGTGCTTGCCGCCTGGCAGGAATAGGTCCGTCCGATCGGGACACCCAGTCGAACCGCCTCGCGCACAACCTCAGTCTTCGTTGAAAAACGGAAGGGCGACGTGAAGCGGACCGGACCGATGTTATCGATCAGGTTGTCCAGGCCGTTCATGAACTCCGAGGTGCAGTCGATTTCCTTGGCGTGATTGCTGTTGATGAATCCGGTGTAGACCTCAAGGATGCCCATCGTCTGCGCCCTCGCCGCGGCCGCGGCGAAGAACAACATCGTCCTGTAGGGAACATACAGGTCTACGTCGCTCACCTCCTCCTCCCAGAGATCAGCCTCCTTTATGAGACGTGAAGGTGATCCCCGGAAGATGTCCGAAATGTCAAAGCGTTCCGGACGTCGGACGGCAGACGGAAGGACCTCGTTGACACGGCTCCACTCCATTTCCACGCAATGCTGCCCGTAGTCGAAGAAGACCGGGTGCACGTCTATGTTCTCGCTCGACAGCGAGTATGCGACGGTCGTTGAGTCCAATCCGCCCGACGCCAGCAAAACGACCTTCTTCATCGTGAAGCCATCCAGAGTTTCGATATTTCGATGAACAACCCGTTGATGCAAATATCCAGATCATCAGAGTAAGCGGCGCTGCCGCCGGCCACCATAGTATTGTTGTTCTCCCGCCTGGGATCGAATGTGATGACCGTTTTTTTGCTTGCCATAGCGATCCCCATCTCGACCAAGGTTCCGGGATCACGTTCCAAGGGAACAGCAAAGATCACACTGCACTCTTCAAGCAGCGCGGTGTCCTTCGCGAACATTGCCCGCAACACGGATGGCGAACTTCCACGCGGGAGCTCGCCGTTCTCTTTGATCGGACGGCGAACGGTGAAGTTATGGTACTGCAGGGCTTCGACGGCACGATCCACCTCCGGCTTGTCCACGTAGGAGAAATCCGGCGCCGCTAGATAGATATGGAAGCTGGGTCGGGCATGCCATGGAAGCATGGTTCCACCCAGGTCCTGCATCTCCTCGAGCGATAGGGCTAGTTCACGCCGCACGTCCTCTCGAAAATCGTCAGGATACGTTGTAACCGCATACGAGGTCGCCGCCCTCGCGCCCCGCCAAGCCGCTTCTTTCCAGCCCCGCTCCCGAAACCCGACCATCACTGCCGAGTAGACATCCCCGACACCGACGGAGTTCGCGGTGGCAGAAAGGATGGCGGGCACACTCTCAACTTCATGCGTGCGCAGGTCAAAGAGGCGGCTGCCGCCGCGGTTTTCCTTTAATAAAAAGACCTCTGCGCCCAGCGCTGTGGCGACCTCGATCATAGGGTCGATATCGACCGCACCGACGCGGGCGAAAAGCGGTGACGACGTCGAGATGGCGACCGCTCCCACCCGACCCGCAAAGCACTCGATCGACGAGAAATCTTCGGTATCGTAGGCGATGTCGAAGCTTACGCGCGCGGTCGCGGAAAGAAACTTCGTGATCTTGGAAAGGTGGAACTTCCCCGGAAATATCAAGACCTCGGAGAATGAGTTGAGCGCGTCCCCCACTTCCTGGAACTCGACAGACTTTTCCTCGCGAAGGAGATCTTCGTATCCCTGGTCGGAGACTTCGGTTGCATCACCGATCACGATGACGTTTGGACTGCCCTTCACTTCGCCTAGCCAGACGAATTCATTGCACCCATGGGCAGCGAGGAACCGCTGAGCTTGATCAACGATGTATCTTGGGCAAACAGCGGCGACGGAATAGGATATACCACACGCCCACAATCCCCGCGCGGCGTGCACGATCCCGCCAAGTCTGAGCTTGCACTCGGCACCGGGCCTTGCGACCGTGAAATCGACGATGATCTCGCCGACGACAAGGATTGGAGTGGCGCTGCTCGCGCTCATTTCGGTGTGAACACGGCTGACACGAAAGGCATCGGGGTTGAACCCGACGCAGTGACGGCGCCGACGTATGAGTGGCCCGCCTTGATGCACCCAGCGATGTAGTTGTACGCCGTAGGAACCGCGCCCACTTTCAGGCCGTCGGGAGCGACAGCAAAGATCCTGCGCTCAAGCACGAGTGTCAACTCGGTTCCCACAGGCGGGACAGTACCATGCATTGTGAAGTAGTCGCACTGCGCCACGTCTTCCAGCGAACAATCGAAGGACTGTCCGCAGCGATCAACTCCGCTGGTGCCTCCAGTGCCGTTTGAATTCTTCACGCCACTGTAGTCCGTAAGACGGCCCGATGTCCTGCTGCCCATTGATCAATCCCCCCGATACAGATTGCGACTACGCAACCTGAGGTGATTCTCAGATCACCGCAACTACCGCCTTCACCGGCACACGAGTTGGCACACTTGAATATGGCCACAGGAATACGACTGATCGCGCGGGGATCCGTAGCTCCCGTCATGCCACGCCCCCCTGCAATGACAAAATGCGTGGCGCAATGACATTCCCAGTGGCGCGGGCGCAAAACAGACCTGTTGATTCCACAGTTTTATTAGCATCATCAAATGACAAACCTAGTGGCGCGGCACAAGAGGGACGACCGATCCGGATCAGTTCCCTCTCACGGGCTTCTCATCGACAAGCCGTGGTGATTAAGTTCATCACGGCTTTTTCATTTGCTGACGCACACCCGGTCAGCCTTTTCATCAGGTTTAACACGTGCAGCTATTTTCTTCCTATCGGAGACGACATCCGGCTTGGGCCGCCTCCATCAGCTTCTTTCTGTCCCCTGAACTCGGCATGTTCTATCTCGGCAGAGGCTGGATGGGGACCGCGTACCTTGTCGCCGGCACTGCTGTAACCTATGCCGTGCCAGCTGCGCTGCATCTGCAGGCCATAAGCTACCCGAGCTGGATGGCGATCCTGGTAGGCCTAGCTTTCCGTCTCGCTGGTGGCATCCATGCCTACATCGCGGCGTCAAACCAAGTGCCGCGGGATCGCTATCCGTGGTTCGCGAAGCTCCACAACTGGATTCTCTTCTTCTTTCTCGTGCCGCTTTTGGCAGCACTGCTCATCCGAAATCTCCTGGTTCAGCCGTTCCACATCCCCTCCGGTTCAATGATGCCGACGCTCCAGGTCGGCGACTATCTGTTTTCCGAAAAACTGACCTACGGGATCAGCAGGTATTCGCTGATGTTCGGCATGGGCCCGAGCCATCGGATCGGGGGCCGGCCGCCCAAACGGGGTGAAGTCGTCATCTTCGCCTTTCCCGCGGAGCCGACGGTCGACTATGTCAGCCGTGTGATCGGCCTACCTGGAGATCGTATCCAGATGCGGGACGGCAGACTCATCATCAACGGCGTGATGGTCGACAGACAGCCTCTCATCACAACAGACATCCCGCATGAGGCCGGCGTACCCATCTACATGGAACATCTCCCCGGCGGCGTTGTTCACCCCATCATCGAGGTGCTCGGCGACAGTTCACGGGGCGACGACAGCCGCGAATTCCTGGTGCCTGACGACCACTATTTCATGATGGGCGACAACCGGGACAACAGTCTGGACAGCCGCTTTGATGTCGGATTCGTGCCCGCTGAGAACATCGCCTCACGGCCATGGCTCCTATATTTCAATTCTGAAGTGGCTGGCAGGTCTTGGCTCAGGGTCCGGTAGCTAAGTCTACCGCGTCCACCCGGAATGCGTGGCGACGGCACTGCGGTTGATGAGACCGCGCCTGCCATCGTCCCGCCCTTGCGCCAAGTCGGCACAACGCCCGCTCCGTGGATCCTCGGGTCAAGCCCGAGGATGACGACCTTCCGGTGAGAGCGATGGTGCCCCAAGCCACCGCCTGAACGAGCCAACGCCGCCGTCGCTCCCAGCGCGCCCCCACACTCCGTCATCCTCGGGCCTGACCCGAGGATCCACAGCCAAGCCGTTCAACATCGATGGCAAGGATGCGGCCGCAAGTCTCGACGCCCCACCTCTCCCCCTGTGGGAGAGGTTACAAAATCGCGGTCTTAGCGGCAGCTAACTCGCAGATTTTGTTGGTGAGGGGGTAGGTCAGTGGGCACAAGGCAAAGCCCCCTCACCTGCAATTTCTAGCACTTAGCGTGCGCTAAGATGCTGAAATTGCTTCCTCTCCCACAAGGGGAGAGGAAGAGGCCTCACTCCCCGCTATTCCTCAACACGCAAAGGATGGCGCGGCACACGGCATCGGGACTGTCCGTCACCTCGTCGTTCCAGAAGCGCAGAAACCGAAAGCCCTCGGCGCGAAACGCCGCGTCACGCACGGCATCGGTCGGGCTTTCGGCATGCTGCCAGCCATCAACCTCGACGATCAGCCGCGCCTCGAAACAGACGAAATCGAGAATATAGCCCTTGAGCGGCACCTGGCGGCGGAACTTGACCCCTTCGAGGCGCCGGTCCTTCAGCATCTGCCACAGTGCATCTTCCGGGCGCGTCGCGTCCGCCCGCATGTCGCGGGCCCGCTTGCGGTGAAGCTCCGGCGGGCGGTGGCGCATTCGATCCCCCTGTCGCGTCAGAGGATAACACGGGGGCGTTTCAGGGAGAATGGCAGAGTATTGGATGATCCCCCTCACCTGCAATTTCTAGCACTTAGCTAACGCTAAGATGCTGAAATTGCTTCCTCTCACACAAGGGGAGAGGAACGCGTGGCAAGCGCTGCGGCACCCCACCTCTCCCCCTGTGGGAGAGGTTACAAAATCGCGGTCTTAGCGCCAGCTAAGTCGCAGATTTTGTTGGTGAGGGGGTAGGTCAGTGGGCACAGGGCAAGCCCCCCTCACCGGCAATTTCTAGCACTTAGCTGACGCTAAGATGCTGAAATTGCTTCCTCTCCCACAAGGGGAGAGGAGGAGGCCGCAAGTCTCGACACCCCCCGCAAACCACAAAAGGCGCCGGTCACCCGGCGCCCTTTGTCCATCCAAATCGCTGAAAAAACTAAAACTTGTAGTTCACGCCGCCCTTGATGACATGGTCGCTGATGTCGGTCTGCGAGGTGGTCACGCCGTCGAAGCTGCGCACGTCGTTGGTGCGGACATAGTTGTATTCGACCTTGGCGGAGAGGTTGGCGTTGAGGTTCTGCTCGACGCCGACGCCGAGCAGGTAGCCGGGCTTCCAGCCGTCGGGGCCGCCGACATTCTTGCCGTCGCGCAGGCTGGTCATGGCCATGCCGGCCGTGCCGTAGAGCAGCGTTTCACCCAGCGCCGCACCGGCCTTGGCCTTGGCGGCGACGCGGTGGCGCTCCTTCAGATTGCCGCCGGGCACGTCGACTTCCGTGTCGCCGAGATGCGAATATTCGAGTTCGCCGCCGACGATGGCGCCGCCCATTTCGGTATTGTAGCCGCCCTGGATGCCGCCCATGAATTCCTTGTCGCCGGAAAACGGGTTGATGCGCTCGGACGACATGCCGGCATGGATACCGGCATAGGCGCCGGTGAAGCCCGACGAGGTCGCGGCCGGTTCTTCGTAGGAGGGGGCGGGTTCGTTGTAGGTCAGGTCGGCGGCGATGACAGGGGTGGTTGCAAATGCCGCCGTCAGCACCAGCGCGAAGGATTTCACGGTCTTGGTCATAGGTTTACTCCATACAGAGCCCGCATCCGAAGGAGCGGGCGAACACTCAACTACACAGGCCTGCCGCGGCGCGGTCCCTCTCGCCGGACCATGCCCCCCGACGATCCCGCGCGACCGGCAGGCTCCCTCTAAGTTTCATGAATCAATAAACACTTCCTTAACCGACGCGGCGCGTTCTGGGGTTCTCAAGCAGAAACCCGAATGCACCGCGCCGTGGCAAGCGATCGGTTCGGCTGAAGGGTCAGGCGAAGGACGTCGAAAGGGTGATCGGCACCGCCTTCAGCGCCTTCGAAACCGGGCAGCCGACCTTGGCTTGCTCGGCAATCTCCTTGAATTTCGCCTCGTCCATGCCGGGCACGCGGCCTTCGAGCGAGAGCGCGATCGCGGTAATCTCGAAACCCTCGCCGACCTTGTCGAGCGATACCTTGGCGAACGTTTCCAGGCGTTCGGCCGGCGACCCCGCCTCCTCCAGCATCTTCGACAGCGCCATGGTGAAGCAGGCGGCATGGGCCGCCCCGATCAATTCTTCGGGATTGGTGCCGGCGACGCCCTCGAACCGGGCCTTGAAGCCGTAGGGCTGCTGCTTCAGCGCGCCGCTTTCGGTCGAAACGCTGCCGCGCCCGTCCTTCAATCCGCCGCGCCACTGGGCGGAACCATGTTTCTGAATGGCCATTGGCAATACTCCTTGTCGATTTGCGCAGACTGCCTGTCGCCATGGGGAAACACCCCCGGCACCGGTCTGTTCCCTGCTTTCGGGTGGGCCGGTCTGTTCCTGCCCGCCTGCATAGGCGTTCCTGGCCTCGCGACAGAGCTGAGAGCACCGCGCCCCCACCCGCCCCCGCCCTTCGAGGGTCGCTTCGCTCCCACCTCAGGGTGAGGGCTTCCGTTGTGCGCGCATCTCACGGTCAGGCTACCACCGGTGCCAAGCCCCCAACACCACCCCCTCATCCTGAGGTGCCCCGCAGGGGCCTCGAAGGATCGAGGCCACCGTAGACCAACATCGCATTACACCCCATCCGCCCTCGCCCTTCGAGGGTCGCTTGCGCTCCCACCTCAGGGTGAGGGCTTCCGTTGTGCGACCCCCTCATGTCGAGGTGCTTTGCCGAAGGCCGAGCCTCGATGCGTCCGGCCTCACCCCCCTCTGCCCTGCCGGGCATCTCCCCCTCAAGGGGGGGAGATCAGCCCCGCGTTGCCGTCCTGCCCACCGCCAACCACACAAGACCCGGCCACCGACCACCCGACGCCGGCCCATCAACCATATCCTCCGGCACCCACCAATCCTAAGTCAGCCCACCCATCCTCAGCCTCCTCACCAGCGGTCCGTCAGGCCGGCAATGCGGCCGGCGGGCGATCTCCCCCCTTGAGGGGGAGATGTCGGCATAGCCGACAGAGGGGGGTGACCGCGTGCGACCACCGCAAAAACCGGGGAAGTTCCGCCGCGTTTCCCCTGCAAAAACAACAGACCGCAGCGCAATTCATCCCCGCCCCCGCGCCATGCCCGATACTCTCCCCGTCCCGCCATCGGTTACACCGGTCAGCGTTGCCGGCGAGGCGGGGCCGGTGCCCGGGGGGCGCGGTCGAGACGCGGGCCGCTTTCCCGGGGCCGGGCATGAAGGGTCTCCCTCTCGCCTGAAACAGGGCGGGGCGTGCCTGTGGGGCACACATGATTGGACCGGCGACTGGCGGGGGCCTCCCCCGGCTTTCGTGGCGCGGTGGGGATAAAAATAACAAGAAACCCGCGAGCGCAACCCTGGAAAAGGTGCCGTCATCCGCGCAGAGAGACCGAGTTTGCCCGGCAAAAGACACCGAACGGGACACGATCGGGTGTCATGTAATTTAACTTAGTCGCGGCACGCGATCGTGTCCCGGCCGACTACCCCTCCCCAAAAAGGGAGGACATCGCAATGAAGCCAAACCACGGGGCGGAGACGCCCGCGTGAAGGAATAGCCGTATTCACCCAATGCGCGACTGGACAGCCGCGTCCCGTCCGGCCATCAAGGCCACCAGCATTGCCCGAACCGCGAGTCGGTCTGCAGGAAGGAAAAACCCCATGCCGAGCCCCATCATCGAAGCGGTGCCCGATCACCCGGCCGAGGAAGACCGCTATGCCGTCTATACGGCGCTGAGGGCCTACAACACCGCCCAGACCGGAAAGACCGACCGGCCGGATTTCGCCGTGCTGGTGCGCCATCCGGAAACCCGCGCCGTCGAGGGCGGGCTCTATGGCGAGGAAAGTTTTGGCTGGGCCTTCATCCGTTATCTCGTCGTGCCGGAGGCCTATCGCGGCCAGGGTATCGGCAGCCGGCTCATGGCGGAGGCGGAAAAGATCGCCCGCGACCGTGGCTATGTCGGCATCTGGCTCGACACCTACGAATTCCAGGCCCGGCCGTTCTACGAAAAGCTCGGCTATCATGTCTTCGGCGAGCTCGAAGGCGGCAATGGCGCCCACGGCCAGTTCTTCCTGAAGAAGCGCTTCTGATCGCGGCGGGGGTATCGCGTCGGCCATGACACCGGCCATCGCCAAACCGACAGCCTGCCGGCCGCGGTCGCGTCCGCCGGCAACGGCTTCGATCAGCCACCGAGCGCGGCGATCAACTTTCCGGCGGCGCGCTCGCCGCTGATGAAGGCGCCGTGCGCCGTGCCGTGATGTTCGAAGATCGTGTGTTCGCCGGCGAGGAACAGCCGGTCGGCGACCGGTTCGGCCAGCCCGTCGAAATCGGCGGGCGTGTTGCCGACCGCCGGATAGGAATAGACGCCGAGCGCGAAGGGATCGCGCGACCACTGCGCAGCGACGATCTTCTCCGGCGGCCGTGCCTCGGACCCGAACATCTCGCTCAGCACCGCGCTGATGTCGGCCTGGAGCTCGGCCTCGCTCATGGCTTCGGATTTCAGCGCATAATCGCCGGTCGAGACCAGGGTGAGAATGCTGGCGCCGCTCACCGGCATGAGGTTGATCATGGTCGGCCAGCGGCCGCGCTCCTTCGCCGCATAGCTCAGGAACTGCGTCTCTTCCGGCCAGAAGCAGCGGTCGAACTTCACAGACACCTTGGTGACCGCGCCGAAGCCGAGGCTGGCGATCGCACCGGCATGGCTCTGCGGCAACGGCGGATCGAAGACCACATGGCCGGCCTTCAGCACGCCGAGCGGTAGCGTCGAGATGACATGCGTGCCGCTGTGGCGCTCTTTGGCGGTCTCGACCACGACCTGGTCACCGCCATGGGAAATGCGGCGAACCGGTTCGCCAAGCCGGATGTCGAGCCCCTTGGCCAGCCCCTCGACGACGCGGCCGAACCCGTCCGGCAACAGCGCTTCCGGGCCGTCGAAGCTGCGGTCCTCGCCATACTGCAGGGCGGAGATGCGCGACAGCGGCGCGCCGCCGTCGTCCTCGATCTCACTCGACAGCATCCAGCCGGAGAGCGGGTCCTTGAGCATGCCCGGATCGAGCTGGTCGATCGCCTCCAGCAGCGACAGGTCGCTGCCCTCGTCCGCCTCGTCGGCGGCCTTCTCGAGAACGGAGTCGAAGGCGTCGATCGCGTCCTCCAGCTCCCAGTCCTCCGGGCGCTCGCCGCCCGGCAGCCAGACTTCGTAATCGTCGTAATCGCTGAAATAGGTGGCGAGCTTCTGGTCGCGGACCAGGCCGGCGAGCGGATTGCCGTTCAGGCCGTGCAACCAGCTCGCGCCGCGCTCGACGGCGACGCCGAGACTGCGGTCGGTGCTGATCCGGCCGCCGATGCGGTCGCGTGCCTCGACGACGATGACCTCGATGCCGTGCCTCATCAGCGTGCGGGCGGCGGAAAGTCCGGCGATCCCGGCACCGACGACGATCACCTTCGGCTTGCCCGCCGCCGCGGCGAAGGCTGGCTTGAGCGCCGGGCCCGCCAGCAGCGTACCGGCCGTGCCGGCCGACAGGGCGAGCAGGCGTCGCCGCGTCAGCTCAGGCGGCATGGCTTGCTCCGTGGGCATGGGTGTGCGGCTCGGCGCCCTCGTCGCCGGCGAAGCAGGCCCGGCCACGGCCGCCGTCCTTTGAGGCATAGAGCGCCCGGTCGGCGGTCGCCATGATGGCATTGGCGCCCGCCGCATCGTCGGGAGCGATCGCGATGCCGAGGCTGATGCCGACATCGGTGGTGATGCCGTTGTCGAGGGCGATCGGCTGGCCGACGGCGGTCATGATCTGGCTGGCGAGCAGCGAAAGACGGGCGCGGTCGCTGAAGGCGTCGACCAGGATGACGAATTCGTCGCCGCCGATCCGCCCGACCAGGCCGCTCGTGCCGACGACCTCGGTCAGCCGGGCCGCCACGGTGCGGATCACCAGGTCGCCTGCGGCGTGGCCCCAGCTGTCGTTGATCGCCTTGAAGCGGTCGAGGTCGCCGGCAATGACGGCGAAGCGCGACCCCTGGGCTTTCTCGGCCGCCGCCTCCAGCGCTTGGCCGAAGCTCAGCCGGTTGGCAAGCCCGCTCAAGGGGTCGCGAAGGGCGAGCGCTCGGTTGCGCTGCTCGCTCTCCTCGAGCCTGAGCGACAGCCGGCGGATATGGTGGACGATGAACAGGCTGGCGAGCGCCAGCAGCGAGGAGAGCAGGATGCTGACCGGCACCACCACCTGCCAGATATGCGAACCGGGGGCCGCTCCCTTCCAGTCGAAGCTGCCGAGCGCCCGGCCGGAGGCAGAGACCAGCGGCACCTTGCCAGCGGCGCCAGGCCCGAAGGTCAGGTCGGCGAAGTCGAGCTGGGAATTGAGGTCGCGCACCAGATCGCCGTCGATCGGCTTGGCCGAGATGACGATGAACGGCGCGCCGTCGGGCAGCGCCACCTCCTCGTCGTCGGGAACCACCGCCATGGCGGTTGCGATCATCGGCTCGCCGTCGATCTCGGCAATGGCGAATTCGGCGATCCGGCCGACCTCGCTGCTCGTCACCTGCTTCTGGCCGTAACCGCCGGCAATGGCGATGCGATTGGCATTGTGGCGATCGACGGCGCGCTTGGCGATCAGCGCCAGATCGCCGGCCGGGTCGGCGGTGCGGCGGGTGAAATCGACGCGATCCTCGTGGGCCGACATGACGATCTCGCCGCCGGGATCGAAGAGGAAGGTGCGGTCGTGGCCGAAATCAAACCAGAGCGAGCCGACGAACTCCTCCTCGATGAAGGCCTCGCGGAATTTCAGCGTGATGTATTTGACCGAGCGGTCCCAGCGCGACACGCTCAGCTGGTCGCGGGCGATCAGGCTCTGGCGGTCCTTCAGCGCGTTGACGAACAGCGTGCGTTCGGTGACGGCGGCCTGCTGGTCGGCCTCCTCGGAGGCGATCCGGCCGACATAGAGCAGCGACAGCGTCGACAGGCCGATCAGCGTCGCCGCAAAGGCAAGCACCAGCCGTGACAGCCGCCGCGGCGATACCTGCGTGCCTTCTCCCTCGGATCCGCTTGCTGCCGTCATCTCGTCGCGCCCGTTGTTTGTCGGTCCGCGCAGTATGCCGGCGAGCGCTTAAGACCCGCTTAAATTGGGGAGGCGGAAGATCGCCCTGGATCGATATGCTTGACGGAGGATGAAGTCACGGGCGGCCGCAGACAAAAAAGAACCCCGGTGGAGATGACCGGGGTTCAAGTGGAGTGGGGAGTGGAGTTTCTGGAGGGAATGCACGTGAGGGTGTGGATCAACCCTGCATCGGATCGCGGCGGCGCCAGTTGCGCAGTCGCATGCGCGGCGCGATCAGCTTGGCGATGAACGGAGCCACCACGAACGAGATGACGACGACCAGCGGCAGCAGGTATTTGGCGTTCTCGGCCAGTGCCGGGATGGACAGGACCGTGATCGCGCCCGTCCCAAAGACGACGGCATTCACCATCATCGAAACGAAGAAGGTCAGATAGGTGTCGGTCTTCATCGGATTGCTCCTGAGTGTGAACTGTTGACTGTCAACGCGGCGTCAGACGGATTGTTCCGTGATCGCGATCGGGCCCGATCCGGGAGGGTCTCCACGGACCGCGGCAAACGCTTCCTTAACCGCGCAGGCGCTAGACTGCCGTTCGCGATTTTCAATGGACAGACGAGGAGCAGATGGCCAAGCCGACCTTCCGCTTTACCCACTACGATCTCAAGGAACAGCGCGCCGGTGCCATCATCGAGGTGACGCTTTCGGCCGTCAACAATGTGCGGCTGATGACGCCCGGCAACTTCCAGCGCTTCAAGGAAGCCCTCGACTTCAAGTATCTCGGCGGCGTGGCGAAGAAATCGCCGATCAAGCTCACTATTCCGGAAAGCGGCCACTGGCATCTGATCGTCGACATGGAAGGCCATCACGGCCTGGCCGATTCCGCGGTCAAGATGATCGCCGCGCCGACAGCGGCCAAGGCGTCCTGAGCTTGAGCGTCAGCCGCCCCGCTCGCGCCTGAGCTTCGCCCACCAGTCCAGCCGCTTGCGGATCTCCCGCTCGAACCCGCGCTCCGGCGGATCGTAGAAGGTCTTGCGGCCCATCTTCTCGGGAAAATAGTCCTGGCCGGAAAAGGCGTCCGGCTCGTCGTGGTCGTAGCGATAGCCGTCGTTGTAGCCTTCCGCCTTCATCAGCTTGGTCGGCGCATTGAGGATGTGCTTCGGCGGCAGTAGCGAGCCGTTCTCCTTGGCGGCGCGCATAGCCGACTTGTAGGCCATGTAGACGCCGTTCGACTTCGGCGCGGTGGCGAGATAGACGCAGGCCTGCGCCAGCGCCAGTTCGCCTTCCGGCGAGCCGAGATAGTCATAGGCGTCCTTGGCCGCGTTGCAGATGACCAGCGCCTGCGGATCGGCCAGGCCGATGTCCTCGACCGCCATGCGCACGAGCCGCCGCCCGAGATAGAGCGGATCCTCGCCGGCATCGAACATGCGGCAAAGATAGTAAAGCGCGGCATCCGGATCGGAACCGCGCACCGACTTGTGCAGAGCCGAGATCAGGTTGTAGTGGCCGTCCTGGCCCTTGTCGTAAACGGGGGCCCGCCGCTGGACGATGCGGGTCAGGCCCTCGGTGTCGAACACCTCGCCTTCCCTCGCCGCCCGCCAGACTTCCTCCGCCAGCGTCAGCACGGCGCGGCCGTCGCCATCGGCCATGCGGATCAGGCTTGCCCGCGCGTCGGCGTCGAGCGGCAGCGGCTTGCCCTCCACCTCCTCGGCCCGCTTCAGGAGCGTACCGAGGCTTTCCTCGTCATGCGGCTTGAAGGTCAGGACCCTGGCGCGCGACAGAAGTGCGGCGTTGAGTTCGAAGGATGGGTTCTCCGTCGTCGCCCCGACGAGGATCACGGTGCCGTCCTCCATGACCGGCAGGAAGCCGTCCTGCTGGGCGCGGTTGAAGCGATGGATCTCGTCGACGAAGAGCAGCGTCTGGCGGCCGTCCATGCGGCGCATGCGGGCGGCCTCGAAGACCTTCTTCAGGTCGGCAACGCCGGAGAAGATCGCCGAGATCTGTTCGAAAGCCAGCCCCGCCTCGCCGGAGAGCAACCTCGCCACGGTGGTCTTGCCGGTGCCGGGCGGGCCCCAGAAGATCATCGAGCCGAGCGAACCCGACGCGATCATGCGGGCGAGCACGCCGTCCTCGCCAGTCAAGTGCTCCTGGCCGGTGACCTCGGCCAGCGTCTTCGGCCGCAGCCGGTCGGCGAGCGGCCGGCGGGCCTCCACGTCCTTGGGAACATGCGGCGCGAAGAGGTCGCTCATCGGAAGATCTGCCGGATGCGCTGGCCCTCGCGTTCGATCTCGACCCGCCAGAAGCCCGGATCATCGGCAACGGCCTCGGCCATGGCTTCGGTCGAGGTGACGTTGACGCCGTTGACCGAGATGACGATGTCATGCGGAGCAAAGCCGAGGCGTGCGGCCGGCGAACCGGCGATGATGTCGGTGATGACCACGCCGGTGACTTCGGACGGCATGCGCAGCTCGTAGGCGAGCCTCGGCGAGAGATTGGCGACCTTGGCCCCGGCAAAGGGGCTGGCGCCCTCGATCAGCCGCTCGTCGCGCGGCGTGGTCTCCGGTGCGCCGGCCAGCGTCATGACGATCTCTGATTCCCGGCCGTTCTCGCGGATGGAGAGCGTCACCTTCTTGCCGAGGCCGGCGGTGGTCAGGCGGTAGCCCAGCGCATCGGGATGCTCGACCGGGATACCGTCGATGGCGACCACGACCTGTCCGGCCTTCAGCCCAGCCTTGGCTGCCGGTCCGTCTTCGGCCACCCGCACGACCAGCGCGCCGCGCACCTTGTCGAGGCCGAGCGCCTCGGCGACGTCGGAGGTCACGGGCTCGAAGCTCGCGCCGACATAGGGCCGCTCGAAGGTGACGTCGCCCCGCTCGGCCGCGGCGAGGAAGACCTTGACCAGATTGGCGGGAATGGCGAAGCCGATGCCGTTCGAGCCGCCGCCCTTGGAGAAGATCGCGGTGTTGATACCGAGCAGCTCGCCCTTCATGTTCATCAGCGCGCCGCCGGAATTGCCCGGATTGATCGAGGCGTCGGTCTGGATGAAGAAGCCGAAATCGCCCTCCGTCACCCGGTTGCGGGCGAGCGCCGATACGATGCCGCTGGTGACCGTCTGGCCGACGCCGAAGGGATTGCCGATGGCCAGCACCAGATCGCCGACCTCGACCTTGTCGCTGTCGCCGATGACGAGCGCGGGCAGCGCCTCCTTGGCGTCGATCTTGAGCACCGCAAGGTCGATGCGCTCGTCCTTCAGCACGACCTTGACCGGGAATTCGCGACCGTCGGAGAGCGCCACCTTGATGTCGTCGGCACCGTCGATCACGTGGTTGTTGGTGACCACCATGCCGTTCGCGCCGACGATGACGCCGGAGCCGAGCGAGGACTGCTTCTCCGTGCGGTTCGGCATGCGCTGGCCGAAGAACTGCTCGAAGAAGGGATCGCCGGCGAAGGGCGAGACGCGTCGCTGCACCATGCGCTCGGCATAGACGTTGACGACGGCGCCATGGGTCTGCTTGACCAGGGGCGCGAACGACATCTGCATCTCGGAAGCCGACTGGGGAACGCGAAGCTCCTGCGCGAAGGTCGGCGCCGGCAGCGCGACGAGAAGCGCAAGCGCCGAGACAGCCAAACCACGAACGATGCCCTGCATGGGGTACTCCTCATTGTTTCCAAGGATCAATAGGCGCCGGACGGGCAAAAGAAAAGCGCCGGCGCCGCACCGGACGGCGCGTTCCCCAAAGGTAATCGCG
>Ga0180012_1000303_pt1 | contig 18387 bp, 11 predicted proteins | sample KR11_S2_MetaG_FD_122243 | JGI IMG/M metagenome (GOLD analysis project Ga0180012, IMG submission 122243) | Groundwater microbial communities from the Olkiluoto Island deep subsurface site, Finland - KR11_S2_MetaG | ecosystem: Environmental > Aquatic > Deep subsurface > Groundwater | place...
CAACTACCGTCCGCAGTTCTACTTCCGCACGACGGACGTGACGGGTATCGTCTCGCTTCCGGAAGGCACGGAAATGGTCATGCCGGGCGACAACGTCACGGTTGAAGTCGAACTGATCGTGCCGATCGCGATGGAAGAAAAGCTGCGCTTCGCGATCCGCGAAGGCGGCCGCACCGTCGGCGCCGGCATCGTCGCCTCGATCATCGAGTAAGTCTTTCCCGCAAGGGATCGAGAAAGCCCCGCCGGCAACGGCGGGGCTTTTTTCGTTCGAGGACGCTCTGGCGATGTCATCAAGAATCGTTCAGCGGGGGAGGGGTCCTGGCATCCGAGGCCGCCTGAACGTGTCTTCGGCGCCCCGGCGAGGCGCCTCGTGTAGAGCGAAACGCCGCGTCATTGTGGCGTCAACCGTGCCGGCGAGGACGGCTGTGGGCTCTTTGAAAAAGCTTGAAAAAGAGACTTGCCATTTTCTTCAGACCACCTTAAACAGCGCCAAGCTCGCAAGCGACGGTCGGTGACCAGGGCTTGTCGAGAGACGGCATAGGGGTATAGCTCAGTTGGTAGAGCGGCGGTCTCCAAAACCGCAGGTCGTAGGTTCGAGCCCTGCTGCCCCTGCCAGTCCGACATTTCGGCGCACAGAGTTGCGACGGTCGTTTGACAGCGTGTCGGGTCGTTGAAGTTTAAAGTTGCGGGCGGATGGATTCTCTCTTGTATAAAGAGGAATCGGTCTTTATGTAGGGTTCAAACAGACACGCGGTGCGTGGGGCTGACTCAGTCGGCTTTACGCGCCGTAAATGCGTGGGCATTAAATGGCATCCAAGAGTAATCCATTCGCGTTTCTGCAGCAGGTTCGCTCCGAGACGTCCAAGGTCACATGGCCATCGCGCCGCGAGACGATGATCTCGACGGCGATGGTGCTGTTCATGGTGGTCTTTGCTGCGCTGTTTTTCTTTTCGGCCGATCAGCTGATCGGCTGGCTGATCAGCTTTGTGCTGAATCTCGGCAATTAACAGGCGGAGACGAACATGGCTGCACGTTGGTATATCGTCCACGCTTATTCAAATTTTGAAAAGAAGGTCGCGGAAGACATCGAGAACAAGGCGCGTCAGAAGGGTCTGACTCACCTGTTCGAGAAGATCCTCGTCCCGACGGAAAAGGTCGTCGAAGTTCGTCGCGGCCGCAAGGTCGACAGCGAGCGCAAGTTCTTCCCCGGCTACGTGCTGGTGCGGGCCGACCTGACCGACGAGGCCTATCACCTCATCAAGAATACCCCGAAGGTCACCGGTTTCCTCGGCTCCGACAACAAGCCGGTTCCGATCCCGGACTTCGAGGCTGACCGCATCCTGGGCCAGGTCCAGGAAGGCGTCGAGCGCCCGAAGTCCTCCGTCTCCTTCGAGATCGGCGAGCAGGTCCGCGTTTCCGACGGTCCGTTCGCTTCGTTCAACGGTGTCGTTCAGGACGTCGACGAGGAGCGTTCGCGCCTCAAGGTCGAGGTTTCGATCTTCGGTCGCGCGACGCCGGTCGAACTGGAATACGGTCAGGTCGAAAAGGTCTGATCGGAAGGGTTCTTTGAACCCGCAAGCGCGTGGGAGGGTGAGGGTCTGAAGCCGGACCTTTCAAACGTACCACGCAACCGCAGCCGCCGGGCAAATCCGGCACATCTGGGCCGGGCAACCGGTCCTCATCGAAAGGCAGAGAGATATGGCTAAGAAAGTTGCAGGCCAGCTCAAGTTGCAGGTCAAGGCAGGATCGGCGAACCCGTCCCCGCCGATCGGCCCCGCACTTGGTCAGCGTGGCATTAACATCATGGAATTCTGCAAGGCGTTCAATGCCGCCACGCAGGAAATGGAAAAGGGCATGCCGATCCCGGTCGTCATCACCTATTACCAGGACAAGTCCTTCACCTTCGCAATGAAGCAGCCGCCGGTTACCTACTGGCTGAAGAAGGAAGCGAAGATCACGTCCGGTTCCAAGACGCCCGGCAAGGGCGCCAAGGTCGGCACCATCACCAAGGCTCAGGTCCGTACGATCGCCGAGGGCAAGATGAAGGATCTGAACGCGGCTGACGTCGAAGGCGCAATGGCAATGGTCGAGGGCTCTGCCCGCTCCATGGGCCTGGAAGTGGTAGGTTGATCATGGCTAAGCTCGCAAAGCGCATGCAGAAGATCCGCGAAGGCGTTGACCCGACGAAGCTCGTCGCTCTGTCGGACGCCATCGCAATGGTCAAGGAACGGGCCGTCGCCAAGTTCGACGAAACCGTTGAAATCGCCATGAACCTCGGCGTTGACCCGCGTCACGCCGATCAGATGGTCCGTGGCGTCGTCAACCTGCCGAACGGCACCGGCCGTGACGTTCGCGTCGCCGTCTTCGCTCGTGGCGCCAAGGCTGACGAAGCCAAGGCCGCCGGCGCCGACATCGTCGGTGCGGAAGACCTGGTCGAAATCGTCCAGGGCGGCAAGATCGACTTCGATCGTTGCATCGCGACCCCGGACATGATGCCGCTCGTCGGTCGTCTCGGTAAGGTTCTCGGCCCGCGCGGCATGATGCCGAACCCGAAGGTCGGCACCGTCACCATGGACGTCGCTGGCGCCGTCAAGGCTTCCAAGGGCGGTGCGGTCGAGTTCCGCGTCGAGAAGGCTGGTATCATCCATGCCGGTATCGGCAAGGCCTCGTTCGACGCCAAGGCGCTCGAAGAAAACATCAAGGCTTTCGCCGACGCCGTCGTCAAGGCGAAGCCGGCTGGCGCGAAGGGCAACTACGTCAAGCGCGTAGCCATCTCTTCGACCATGGGCCCGGGCGTCAAGATCGACCCGGCGACCGTTTCGGCCTAATCAATTTGTCCGGAGCTTCGGCTCCGGACGAGACTGAATTTCCGGCCCTTCGGGGCCGGGAATTTCCGGAGAAACCCGGAATTCCTGTCCGAGATTGTGGGTGGCCGAAAGGCCTTAATTACCGCCTGCATGAGACGGGTAAGACCCGATATTTAAACGTCTGAAGACGTCTTGAAGTTCGGTTCGAGCCTTGTGTGCCTTGTGCCTGGAGCCCTTGTGGCAACAGTGCGAGGGGACAGGATCCTCAAGCGTCGCTTGGGATCCAGGATAAATGGATCCCTTGGGGCAAAAGGCAAACCCGATGGGGCCTGCAGGATTGCGGTCCCATCAACTGGAGACAGACAGTGGAAAGAGCGGAAAAACGCGAATTCGTCACGGAGCTGAACGAAGTCTTCAAGACTTCCGGTTCGGTTGTCGTGGCCCACTATGCTGGTGTCACGGTTGCGCAAATGAACGACTTCCGTTCGAAGATGCGCGCAGCTGGCGGTACCGTCAAAGTCGCGAAGAACCGCCTGGCCAAGATCGCTCTTCAGGGCACGGAGTCGGAAGAGATGTCGGATCTCTTCAAGGGTCAGACGCTGATCGCATTCAGCGAAGACCCGATTGTGGCTCCGAAGGTCGTCATGGATTTCGCCAAGACCAACGACAAGCTCGTTGTTCTCGGTGGTGCCATGGGGGCAACCAAGCTCAACGCCGAAGCAGTCAAGTCGCTTGCGACCCTGCCTTCGCTGGACGAGCTGCGTGCGAAGCTGCTGGGCCTTCTCAATGCCCCGGCTACTCGTATCGCCACGGTTGTCGCAGCGCCGGCAAGTCAGCTTGCTCGCGTATTTGCGGCCTATGCCAAGAAGGACGAAGCCGCGTAAGGCGGTTTTTCGCTGTTCATACCCTAAACCCGTTCGTTTCGAACCGAACATCTATTAAGGAACTAGTAAAATGGCTGATCTCGCTAAGATCGTTGAAGACCTCTCCTCTCTGACCGTTCTGGAAGCTGCTGAGCTTTCCAAGATGCTCGAAGAAAAGTGGGGCGTTTCGGCTGCTGCTCCCGTAGCAGTTGCTGCTGCTGGCGGCGGTGCTGCTGCTGCTCCGGCTGAAGAAGAAAAGACCGAATTCGACGTTATCCTCGTTGACGCTGGCGCCAACAAGATCAACGTCATCAAGGAAGTCCGCGCCATCACCGGCCTCGGCCTCAAGGAAGCCAAGGACCTCGTCGAAGGCGCTCCGAAGGCTGTCAAGGAAGCTGTTTCCAAGGCTGAAGCCGCTGACCTCAAGAAGAAGCTTGAAGACGCCGGCGCCAAGGTCGACGTCAAGTAATACTGGAATAGCGTTTGGGAGACGGCGCACGCCGTCTCCCATTCGTCTTTTCTTCTGGAACAAATTACCCAAAAGCCCGTCAAACGGCTTTTGGGTAATGGGTTCTCAAGAGGATGGTCCTGAACCGAGGCACCCGGCAATCCGGCCGGCCGCTTCGGACCCAGGACGAGATTGAGCGATCCATTTATTGACGGAGTCGACTGGCCAGCGGTCTCCGTCTGTTGCAGGCCCGGATGCAAATTGACAAGGAGCGACGATGGCTCAGACCCTTTCCTTTAATGGTCGCAGGCGCGTACGCAAGTTTTTCGGAAAAATCCCTGAAGTCGCGGAAATGCCGAACCTCATCGAGGTTCAGAAGGCATCCTACGACCAGTTCCTCATGGTTGACGAGCCGGTCGGCGGCCGTCCCGATGAGGGCCTGAATGCCGTTTTCAAGTCCGTCTTCCCGATCACCGATTTTTCCGGTGCGTCGATGCTGGAATTCGTGTCCTACGAATTCGAGCCGCCGAAGTTCGACGTCGACGAATGCCGTCAGCGCGATCTGACCTATGCAGCGCCGCTCAAGGTGACGCTGCGCCTCATCGTGTTCGATATCGACGAGGATACGGGCGCTCGTTCGATCAAGGACATCAAGGAGCAGTCGGTCTACATGGGCGACATGCCGCTCATGACCAACAACGGCACCTTCATCGTCAACGGTACCGAACGCGTCATCGTCTCGCAGATGCACCGTTCGCCGGGCGTATTTTTCGACCATGACAAGGGTAAGAGCCATTCCTCGGGCAAGCTGCTGTTTGCGGCCCGCGTCATCCCCTATCGCGGTTCCTGGCTCGACATCGAGTTCGACGCCAAGGACATCGTGCACGCCCGTATCGACCGTCGCCGCAAGATCCCGGTGACGTCGCTGCTGATGGCGCTCGGCATGGACGGCGAGGAAATCCTCTCGACCTTCTATACCAAGTCCACCTATCTGCGTGACGACAAGGGCTGGCGCATTCCCTTCACGCCCGAAACGTTGAAGGGCGCGAAGACGATTTCCGACATGATCGACGCCGACACCGGCGAAGTCGTCGTCGAAGGCGGCAAGAAGCTTACCCCGCGCCTGCTGCGTCAGCTGCAGGACAAGGGCCTCAAGGCGCTGAAGGCGACCGACGAAGACCTCTACGGCAACTACCTCGCCGAAGACATGGTCAACATGGCGACCGGCGAGATCTATCTCGAAGCCGGTGACGAGATCGACGAGAAGACCCTTCCGATGATCCTCGAATCTGGCTTCGGCGAGATTCCGGTTCTCGGCATCGACCACATCAATGTCGGCGCATACATCCGCAATACGCTGGCCGCCGACAAGAACGAGAACCGCCAGGACGCGCTGTTCGACATCTATCGCGTCATGCGTCCCGGTGAACCGCCGACCATGGAATCGGCCGAAGCCATGTTCAACTCGCTGTTCTTCGACAGCGAGCGCTACGACCTGTCGGCCGTCGGCCGCGTCAAGATGAACATGCGTCTCGACCTCACCGTCGAGGACACGGTTCGCGTTCTGCGCAAGGAAGACATCCTGGCCGTGGTCAAGATGCTGGTCGAACTGCGTGACGGCAAGGGCGAAATCGACGACATCGACAACCTCGGCAACCGTCGTGTGCGTTCGGTCGGCGAACTGATGGAAAATCAGTACCGTCTCGGCCTGCTGCGCATGGAACGGGCGATCAAGGAACGCATGTCGTCGATCGAGATCGACACCGTCATGCCGCAGGACCTGATCAACGCCAAGCCGGCAGCCGCCGCCGTTCGCGAATTCTTCGGCTCCTCGCAGCTGTCGCAGTTCATGGACCAGGTGAACCCGCTCTCGGAAATCACCCACAAGCGCCGTCTTTCGGCCCTTGGCCCGGGTGGTCTGACCCGTGAGCGCGCCGGCTTCGAAGTCCGCGACGTTCACCCGACCCACTACGGCCGTATCTGCCCGATCGAAACGCCGGAAGGCCCGAACATCGGTCTGATCAACTCGCTCGCCACCTTCGCCCGGGTCAACAAGTACGGCTTCATCGAAAGCCCGTACCGCAAGATCATCGACGGCAAGGTGACGAAGGAAGTCGTCTACCTGTCGGCCATGGAAGAAGCGAAGTACTACGTCGCGCAGGCCAACTCCGAACTCACCCCCGACGGCCAGTTCGTCGAAGAGTTCGTCGTTTGCCGTCATGCCGGCGAAGTCATGCTGTCGCCGCGCGACACCATCAACCTGATGGACGTTTCGCCGAAGCAGCTCGTTTCGGTCGCAGCAGCGCTCATCCCGTTCCTGGAAAACGACGACGCCAACCGCGCCCTCATGGGCTCGAACATGCAGCGTCAGGCCGTGCCGCTGGTCCGTGCCGAAGCGCCGTTCGTCGGTACCGGTATGGAACCGATCGTTGCGCGTGACTCGGGCGCCGCCATTGCCGCTCGTCGTAGCGGTGTGGTCGACCAGGTCGACGCGACCCGTATCGTTATCCGTGCAACGGAAGACCTCGAAGCCGGCAAGTCCGGCGTCGACATCTACCGCCTGCAGAAGTTCCAGCGTTCCAACCAGAACACCTGCGTCAACCAGCGTCCGCTGGTCACCGTCGGTGACATTCTGAACAAGGGCGACATCATCGCGGACGGTCCGTCGACCGACCTCGGCGACCTGGCTCTCGGCCGCAACGCACTCGTCGCGTTCATGCCGTGGAACGGCTACAACTACGAAGACTCGATCCTGATGTCGGAACGCATCGTCGCTGACGACGTGTTCACCTCCATCCACATCGAAGAATTCGAAGTGATGGCCCGCGACACCAAGCTTGGTCCGGAAGAAATCACGCGCGACATTCCGAACGTTTCGGAAGAAGCGCTGAAGAACCTCGACGAAGCCGGTATCGTCTACATCGGTGCGGAAGTTCAGCCGGGCGACATCCTGGTCGGCAAGATCACCCCGAAGGGCGAAAGCCCGATGACGCCGGAAGAAAAGCTTCTGCGCGCCATCTTCGGCGAAAAGGCCTCCGACGTTCGCGACACCTCGATGCGCATGCCGCCGGGTACCTTCGGCACGATCGTCGAAGTGCGCGTCTTCAACCGTCACGGCGTCGAAAAGGACGAACGTGCGATGGCCATCGAGCGCGAGGAAATCGAGCGCCTGGCCAAGGACCGCGACGACGAACAGGCGATCCTCGACCGTAACGTCTACGGCCGTCTGCTCGACATGCTGCGTGGCCAGATGGCGGTTGCCGGTCCGAAGGGCTTCAAGAAGGGCGTGGAGCTTTCGAACACGGTCGTCTCCGAATACCCGCGTTCGCAGTGGTGGATGTTCGCCGTCGAGGACGAGAAGGTCCAGGGCGAGATCGAAGCCCTGCGTGGTCAGTACGACGAGTCGAAGTCGCTGCTCGAGCATCGCTTCATGGACAAGGTCGAAAAGGTCCAGCGCGGCGACGAAATGCCTCCGGGCGTCATGAAGATGGTCAAGGTCTTCGTCGCTGTGAAGCGCAAGATCCAGCCGGGCGACAAGATGGCCGGCCGCCACGGCAACAAGGGTGTCGTGTCGCGCATCGTTCCGGTCGAGGACATGCCGTTCCTCGAAGACGGCACGCATGTCGACATCTGCCTGAACCCGCTCGGCGTGCCGTCGCGCATGAATGTCGGTCAGATTCTCGAAACCCATCTGGCCTGGGCTTGCGCTGGCATGGGCAAGAAGATCGGCGAGATGCTCGAGGCCTACCACAAGTCGCTCGACATCACCGAGCTGCGCACCGAGCTCACCGACATCTATGCGAGTGAATCGCATGACGAGGTGAAGCGGTTCGACGACGAGTCGCTCGTCCGTCTGGCCGAGGAAGCCAAGCGCGGCGTATCGATCGCCACGCCGGTCTTCGACGGTGCGCACGAGCCTGACGTCGCTGCCATGCTGACCCGCGCCGGTCTCGATCCGTCGGGCCAGTCGGTTCTCTACGACGGCCGTACCGGCGAGCAGTTCGACCGCAAGGTGACCGTGGGCTACATGTACATGATCAAGCTCAACCACTTGGTCGATGACAAGATCCACGCCCGTTCGATCGGTCCTTACTCGCTCGTCACCCAGCAGCCGCTGGGCGGCAAGGCGCAGTTCGGCGGTCAGCGCTTCGGGGAAATGGAAGTCTGGGCGCTCGAAGCCTACGGCGCCGCCTACACCCTGCAGGAAATGCTGACGGTGAAGTCGGACGACGTGGCTGGCCGTACCAAGGTCTACGAAGCGATCGTCCGCGGCGACGACACCTTCGAGGCCGGCATTCCGGAGAGCTTCAACGTTCTCGTCAAGGAAATGCGGTCGCTGGGTCTCAGCGTCGAGCTCGAGAACTCGAAGATCGACGAGACGGCGGCAGGCCAGCTGCCCGACGCGGCAGAGTAACAGGTTGACAAGGGCGTGCGGGGTTCACCTCGCACGCCATTCCCTCCTTGGCCAGGTTCGGCCGGGCAGGGAAGTTTCGCCGCATTTTGCGGTTATTGTCATTTAAGGGTTCGGTGCGGCATCCCGGGAATTTGCCGGCACCGTGACCCAATTGAGGGCTCTTTTGCCCCATGAAGGAGACAGGCATGAACCAAGAGGTCATGAACCTTTTCAACCCGTCGGTACCGGCGCAGCACTTCGATTCCATCCGGATTTCGATTGCCAGCCCGGAAAAGATTCTTTCGTGGTCGTACGGCGAGATCAAGAAGCCGGAAACGATCAACTACCGTACGTTCAAGCCGGAACGCGACGGTCTCTTCTGCGCGCGCATCTTCGGGCCGATCAAGGACTACGAATGCCTGTGCGGCAAGTACAAGCGCATGAAGTACAAGGGCATCATCTGCGAAAAGTGCGGCGTCGAAGTCACGCTGTCGCGCGTTCGCCGCGAGCGCATGGGCCATATCGAGCTCGCAGCGCCGGTTGCCCATATCTGGTTCCTGAAGTCGCTTCCCTCGCGCATCTCGACGCTGCTCGACATGACGCTGAAGGATGTCGAGCGCGTTCTCTACTTCGAGAACTACATCGTCACCGAGCCGGGCCTCACCGCCCTCAAGGAGCACCAGCTCCTCTCGGAAGAAGAATACATGCTGGCCGTGGATGAATATGGTGAAGACCAGTTCACCGCGATGATCGGCGCTGAGGCGATCTACGAGATGCTCGCCTCGATGAACCTCGAGAAGATCGCCGGCGACCTGCGTGCCGAACTGGCTGAGACCACTTCGGATCTCAAGCAGAAGAAGCTGATGAAGCGCCTGAAGATCGTCGAGAACTTCATGGAATCCGGCAACCGCCCGGAATGGATGATCATGAAGGTCGTTCCGGTCATCCCGCCGGATCTGCGTCCGCTCGTTCCGCTGGACGGCGGTCGTTTCGCGACCTCCGACCTGAACGATCTCTATCGCCGCGTCATCAACCGTAACAACCGTCTGAAGCGCCTGATCGAGCTTCGTGCGCCCGGCATCATCATCCGCAACGAAAAGCGCATGCTGCAGGAATCTGTGGACGCGCTGTTCGACAACGGCCGCCGTGGCCGCGTCATCACCGGCGCCAACAAGCGTCCGCTGAAGTCGCTGTCCGACATGCTCAAGGGCAAGCAGGGCCGTTTCCGCCAGAACCTGCTCGGCAAGCGCGTCGACTATTCCGGCCGTTCGGTCATCGTGACCGGTCCGGAACTCAAGCTGCACCAGTGCGGCCTGCCGAAGAAGATGGCGCTCGAACTGTTCAAGCCGTTCATCTACGCCCGCCTCGACGCCAAGGGTTACTCCTCGACCGTCAAGCAGGCCAAGAAGCTGGTCGAAAAGGAAAAGCCGGAAGTCTGGGACATCCTCGACGAGGTCATCCGCGAGCATCCGGTTCTGTTGAACCGCGCACCGACGCTGCACCGCCTGGGCATCCAGGCCTTCGAACCGATCCTGGTCGAAGGCAAGGCCATCCAGCTGCATCCGCTTGTCTGCACGGCCTTCAACGCCGACTTCGACGGCGACCAGATGGCCGTTCACGTGCCGCTGTCGCTCGAAGCCCAGCTCGAAGCCCGCGTGCTGATGATGTCGACCAACAACATCCTGCACCCGGCAAACGGCGCGCCGATCATCGTTCCTTCGCAGGACATGGTTCTCGGCCTGTACTACCTGTCGATCATGAACCAGAACGAGCCGGGCGAGGGCATGGCCTTCTCCGACATGGGCGAGCTTCAGCACGCCCTGGAGAACAAGGTCGTCACCCTGCACTCGAAGATCAAGGGTCGCTTCAAGACCGTTGACGCCGATGGCAAGCCGGTCTCGAAGATCCATGACACGACGCCGGGTCGCCTGATCATCGGCGAGCTTCTGCCGAAGAACGTCAATGTTCCCTTCGACACCTGCAACCAGGAAATGACCAAGAAGAACATCTCCAAGATGATCGACACGGTCTACCGTCACTGCGGCCAGAAGGACACGGTCATTTTCTGCGACCGTATCATGCAGCTCGGCTTCGCCCATGCCTGCAAGGCCGGCATTTCGTTCGGCAAGGACGACATGGTCATTCCGGAAACTAAGGCGAAGATCGTCGGTGACACCGAGTCCTTGGTCAAGGAATACGAACAGCAGTACAATGACGGTCTGATCACCCAGGGTGAGAAGTACAACAAGGTCGTCGACGCTTGGGGCAAGGCAACCGAGAAGGTCGCCGAGGACATGATGGCCCGCATTAAGGCCGTCGAGTTCGATCCGGCAACCGGTCGTCAGAAGCCGATGAACGCCATCTACATGATGTCGCACTCGGGCGCCCGTGGTTCTCCGAACCAGATGCGTCAGCTGGGCGGCATGCGCGGCCTCATGGCCAAGCCGTCGGGTGAAATCATCGAGACGCCGATCATCTCGAACTTCAAGGAAGGCCTGACCGTTAACGAGTACTTCAACTCGACCCACGGTGCCCGTAAGGGCCTCGCAGACACCGCTCTGAAGACCGCGAACTCCGGTTACCTGACCCGTCGTCTCGTCGACGTCGCGCAGGATTGCATCGTCAACCTCGTGGATTGCGGCACCGACAAGGGCCTCACCATGACGGCGATCGTCGATGCCGGCCAGGTCGTGGCTTCGATCGGCGCCCGCGTTCTGGGCCGTACCGCGCTCGACAACATCGACCATCCGGTCACCGGCGAACGTATCGTCGATGCCGGTCGCATGATCCTCGAGCCCGATGTCATCGAGATCGAGAAGGCTGGTATCCAGTCGATCCGCATTCGCTCCGCTCTGACCTGCGAAGTTCAGACCGGCGTCTGCTCGATCTGCTACGGCCGAGATCTGGCCCGCGGTACGCCCGTCAACATGGGCGAAGCCGTCGGCGTCATCGCCGCACAGTCGATCGGCGAGCCGGGTACCCAGCTCACCATGCGTACCTTCCACTTGGGCGGTACCGCGACCGTGGTCGACCAGTCGTTCCTGGAAGCTTCGTACGAAGGTACGGTGCAGATCAAGAACCGCAACATGCTGCGCAATTCCGAAGGCAATCTCATTGCCATGGGCCGCAGCATGGCCGTCACCATTCTCGACGAGCGTGGCGTTGAGCGCTCCTCGCAGCGTGTGGCCTACGGTTCGAAGGTCTTCGTCGACGACGGCGACAAGGTCAAGCGCGGCCAGCGTCTGGCGGAGTGGGACCCCTATACCCGCCCGATGATGACGGAAGTCGAGGGTATCGTGCATTACGAGGACGTCATCGACGGTCTCTCGGTGCTCGAAGCCACCGACGAATCCACCGGCATCACCAAGCGTCAGGTTATCGACTGGCGCTCGACCCCGCGCGGTTCGGATCTGAAGCCGGCAATCGTCATCAAGGACGCTTCCGGCAATGTTCTGAAGGTGTCGCGTGGTGGCGAAGCCCGCTTCCATCTGTCGGTCGACGCGATCCTCTCGGTCGAACCGGGCACGAAGGTCTCCCAGGGTGACGTTCTGGCTCGTTCGCCGCTGGAAAGCGCCAAGACCAAGGACATCACCGGCGGTCTGCCGCGCGTTGCTGAACTGTTCGAAGCCCGTCGTCCGAAGGACCACGCCATCATCGCTGAGATCGATGGTACGATCCGTCTGGGCCGCGACTACAAGAACAAGCGTCGCGTCATCATCGAGCCGGCGGAAGACGGCGTCGAGCCGGTCGAGTACCTGATCCCGAAGGGCAAGCCCTTCCATCTTCAGGATGGTGACTACATCGAAAAGGGTGACTACATCCTCGACGGCAACCCGGCACCGCACGACATCCTGGCGATCAAGGGCGTGGAAGCACTTGCTTCCTACCTCGTCAACGAGATCCAGGAAGTCTACCGACTGCAGGGCGTCGTGATCAACGACAAGCACATCGAGGTGATCGTTCGCCAGATGCTGCAGAAGGTCGAGATCACGGACTCGGGCGACAGCCAGTACATCGTCGGCGACAATGTCGACCGCATCGAACTGGACGACGTCAACGAGCGCCTGGTCGAGGAAGGCAAGAAGCCGGCTTACGGCGAGCCTGTCCTTCTCGGCATCACCAAGGCCTCGCTGCAGACGCCGTCGTTCATCTCGGCCGCATCCTTCCAGGAAACCACCAAGGTTCTCACCGAAGCTGCGATCGCCGGCAAGACCGACACGCTGCAGGGCCTGAAGGAAAACGTCATCGTCGGCCGTCTGATCCCGGCCGGTACCGGCGGCACCATGACGCAGATCCGCCGCATCGCATCCTCGCGCGACGAACTGATCCTCGAGGAACGCCGCAAGGGCACGGGCGCCGATCTGGCCACCCCGATGCTGCAGGATCTGGCTTCGGCCGAAGGCCGTCCGGCCGCGGAATAAGGCCGGACAAGGGGAGGCGATTTTGTCGCATCCCGGACTTGATGAACATCAGGCGCCCGGGTCTCCCGGGCGCCTTTTTCGTTTGCACCCCGCAAGTGCCGGACCTATTCATTGATCCAGGACAAGGCCTCAGATTAGAATCATTCTAAAATGATCTCCGTTCACAACGAACGGAGGCTATCATGAAAAAGCTACTGACATCCGTCGCCGTCCTGGTCCTGGCCACCTCGGCCTTTGCCGCCGACCCGGCGCCCGCGGATCTTCGGGCAAGCGCGCTCGAGATCTTCAAGGCACTGCCGTCGACCACCCCGGCTGTCGCCAACAACCCGATCACCCCAGACAAGATCCTGCTCGGCAAGGCACTGTTCTTCGACCCGCGCATCTCGGCGTCGGGCGTGTTCTCGTGCAACTCCTGCCACAACCTGGCGACCGGCGGCGACGACAATCTCGAAACCTCGATCGGCCACGGCTGGCAGAAGGGTCCGCGCAACTCGCCGACCGCCCTCAATGCCGTGTTCAACGTCGCCCAGTTCTGGGACGGCCGCGCCGAAGACCTGAAGGCCCAGGCCAAGGGTCCGGTTCAGGCCGGCGTGGAAATGGCCAATACCCCGGTGCAGGTCGTGGCGACGCTGAAGTCGATGCCGCAATATGTCGAATGGTTCAAGGCGGCCTTCCCGGGTGAGGAAGATCCGGTCACCTTCGACAACTTCGCCAAGGCGATCGAAGCCTTCGAAGCGACCCTGGTGACGCCGGCACCCTTCGACGCCTTCCTGAACGGCGACGATGCGGCGCTGACGGCTGAACAGAAGAAGGGGCTGGCGCTCTTCATCGACAAGGGGTGCTCGACCTGCCATGCCGGCACCAATGTCGGCGGGGAGGGCTACTTCCCCTTCGGCCTGATCGAAAAGCCCGGTGCCGACGTGCTGCCCGAAAAGGACAAGGGCCGCTTCGCCGTCACCAACACGGCAGACGACTCCTACGTCTTCCGTGCCGCACCGCTGCGCAACGTCGCCCTCACGGCGCCGTACTTCCACTCCGGCAAGGTCTGGGACCTGAAGCAGGCCGTGGGCGTCATGGGCACCGCGCAGCTCGGTGAGGAGCTGAAGGAGGACGAAGTCGACCTCATCGTCGCCTTCCTCGGTTCGCTGACCGGCAAGATGCCGGAAGTCACCTATCCGGTGCTGCCGGCCGAGACCGATGCGACGCCGCGTCCGAGCGGCGACATCGTCGCCAAATAGGCGATAAGCGCCAAGGCGCGCAAACAGAAGGGCCGCCCGGCATCCGGGCGGCCCTGGTCTATTGATCGGCAATGGGATCAGTTGAAGCGGATGATGGCCACTTCGCCTTCGAGCGCGCCCTGATAGGCGGACGCATGGGGCTCTTCGTCCGGCACTTCCGTGATCATGCCGATCTGGTCGAGGTCGGCCTCAAGGAAGCCCTCTTCGGACAGCGCGTTGAGCGCCATGCGCACCGCCGTATCGTCGTCCGGCGCAGCCAGCATCACATGCAGGTCGATGCCTTCGTCACCCTCGACCTCGTAGGCCTTGGCAATGATGATGAAGACCATCGGTTCGTCTGGGGTGTTGTCGTTGTCGGGGTTGGAGATCATGACCTGGTCTTCTTCTGATGGCGTTGGTTGATTCCCTCGCGCGGCGAATCGTGCGCGGCGGGCAGGGGAGTTGACGGCTGCCCCGATCTTTATCTAAGACTTCCCCGGATAAATCCCAAAGCAATTTGTTTGGATCACGCCGGATTCAGCCGCGACACCCGCCAAACCCCTACGGTTGCGGGGCTCTGGGCCAATAATTTGCGATAGAGACTTGACGTCTACGGGTGAAAACAGTAGTACGCCCCCCATCGGAGCCTATGTGAGGCTAGGCTTTTCGGAACGACACGTTCTGGAGTTCGCCTCAAACAGGGTTCTTTTCGCACGTTGACGACACGAATGCTGCACGCAAGACGCACTCATCCGTGCGTCCTCTGCTTTTTGTGGTCCATCCGCTAAAGGCGGGTCGGGCCACATTTTGCGCATGAAGAAATCGTGCGATCACTGCCGGAAACGGTTAAGCCGGGGCCTGAAAGGGCCTTAGAGACAAGAATTTGCAAGGGATGGTTATATGCCTACCGTAAACCAGCTGATCCGCAAGCCGCGCCAGGCCCAGGTAAAGCGCAATAAGGTTCCTGCTCTGCAGGAAAACCCGCAGAAGCGCGGCGTTTGCACCCGCGTCTACACCACGACCCCGAAGAAGCCGAACTCGGCTCTGCGTAAGGTTGCCAAGATCCGTCTGACCAATGGCTTCGAAGTCATCGGCTACATCCCGGGTGAAGGCCACAACCTGCAGGAACACTCCGTCGTCATGATCCGTGGCGGTCGTGTAAAGGACTTGCCGGGCGTTCGTTACCACATCATCCGCGGCGTTCTCGACACCCAGGGCGTCAAGAACCGCAAGCAGCGCCGCTCCAAGTACGGTGCGAAGCGTCCGAAGTAATTTCGGGTTTCATTTTTCCGGCGCTGCGCGAGGTTCTCCGCGTGATAAAGCGTCCTAACTAGTTGAGAGACAAAGTATGTCCCGTCGCCATAGTGCAGAAAAGCGCGAGATCAACCCGGACCCGAAGTTCGGCGATCTGGTTGTAACCAAGTTCATGAACGCCATCATGCTTCACGGCAAGAAGTCGGTCGCTGAAAGCATCGTCTACGGTGCATTCGACGCGGTCGAAGGCAAGCTGAAGCAGGAGCCCATCACGGTCTTCCATCAGGCGCTCGAAAACATCGCGCCGCATGTCGAAGTCCGCTCCCGCCGCGTTGGCGGTGCGACCTACCAGGTCCCGGTCGACGTTCGTCCGGAGCGCCGTCAGGCTCTCGCTATCCGCTGGCTGATCGCTTCTGCGCGCAAGCGCAACGAGACCACCATGGTCGACCGCCTCTGTGGCGAACTCATGGATGCCGCAAACAACCGCGGCAGCGCTGTCAAGAAGCGTGAAGACACGCACAAGATGGCCGACGCGAACCGCGCGTTCTCGCATTACCGCTGGTAATCTGAACCGATCGAATATTGAAAGGCAGTCCGTTATGGCTCGCGAATATAAAATCGAAGACTACCGCAACTTCGGCATCATGGCGCACATCGATGCCGGTAAGACGACGACCACCGAGCGTATTCTTTACTACACCGGTAAGTCTCACAAGATCGGCGAAGTGCACGACGGCGCTGCCACCATGGACTGGATGGAGCAGGAGCAGGAACGCGGCATCACCATCACGTCCGCTGCGACCACGACCTACTGGAAGGGTCGCGACGGCAAGATGCGTCGCTTCAACATCATCGACACCCCCGGCCACGTCGACTTCACCATCGAAGTCGAACGCTCGCTGCGCGTGCTCGACGGTGCGATCGCTCTGCTCGACGCCAATGCCGGCGTTGAGCCGCAGACCGAAACCGTCTGGCGTCAGGCTGAAAAGTACAACGTCCCGCGGATGATCTTCTGCAACAAGATGGACAAGACGGGTGCTGACTTCTACCGTTCGGTAGAAATGATCAAGACCCGCCTCGGCGCCACCGCCGTGGTCATGCAGCTGCCGATCGGCGCTGAGACCGAGTTCAAGGGCGTCGTCGACCTGATCGAGATGAACGCTCTGGTCTGGCGCGACGAGTCGCTCGGCGCTGCCTGGGATGTCGTCGAGATCCCGGACGACCTGAAGGAAAAGGCCGAGGAATATCGCGAAAAGCTGATCGAGACGGTTGTCGAAGTCGACGAACAGGCGATGGAAGACTACCTGAACGGCATCATGCCGGACAATGACAAGATCCGTGCCCTGGTTCGCCGCGGCACCATCGACGTCAAGTTCCATCCGATGTTCTGCGGTACCGCGTTCAAGAACAAGGGCGTTCAGCCCCTGCTCGACGCCGTCGTCGAATACCTGCCGTCGCCGCTCGACATCCCGGCGATCAAGGGCATCGACGTCAAGACCGAAGCCGAGATCGAGCGTCATGCAGATGATGCCGAGCCGCTCGCCATGCTCGCCTTCAAGATCATGAACGACCCCTTCGTCGGTTCGCTCACCTTCGCCCGCATCTATTCCGGCAAGCTCGAAAAGGGCGCGTCGGTCATGAACACGGTCAAGGACAAGCGCGAGCGCGTCGGCCGTATGCTGCAGATGCACTCCAACAGCCGTGAAGACATCGAAGAAGCCTTTGCCGGCGACATCGTTGCTCTGGCTGGCCTCAAGGAAACCACGACCGGCGATACGCTCTGCGACCCGCTGAAGCCGGTTATCCTTGAGCGCATGGAATTCCCGGAACCGGTCATCCAGATCGCGATCGAGCCGAAGTCCAAGGGCGACCAGGAAAAGATGGGCCTCGCGCTCAACCGCCTGGCAGCAGAAGACCCGTCCTTCCGCGTCAAGACCGACCAGGAATCCGGCCAGACCATCATTGCCGGCATGGGCGAACTTCACCTTGATATCATCGTCGACCGTATGCGTCGCGAGTTCAAGGTTGAAGCCAACGTCGGTGCTCCGCAGGTTGCCTACCGCGAAACCATCACGCGTCAGCACGAAGAAGACTACACCCACAAGAAGCAGTCGGGTGGTACCGGTCAGTTCGCACGCGTCAAGCTCGTGTTCGAACCGAACCCGGACGGCGACGACTTCAAGTTCGAATCCAAGATCGTCGGCGGTGCTGTTCCCAAGGAATACATCCCGGGCGTTCAGAAGGGTATCGAAAGCGTTCTGTCTTCGGGTCCGCTCGCGGGCTTCCCGATGCTCGGCGTCAAGGCAACCCTGATCGACGGCGCATACCACGACGTCGACTCCTCGGTCCTCGCCTTCGAAATCGCCTCGCGTGCCTGCTTCCGTGAAGCAGCCAAGAAGGCCGGCGCCCAGCTGCTTGAGCCGATGATGAAGGTCGAAGTCGTCACCCCCGAAGATTACGTCGGTGACGTTATCGGCGACCTGAACTCGCGTCGCGGCCAGATCCAGGGCCAGGAAAGCCGCGGCATCGCCGTGGTGATCAACGCCCATGTGCCGCTGGCCAACATGTTCAAGTACGTCGACAACCTGCGCTCCATGTCGCAGGGCCGCGCTCAGTACTCGATGGTGTTCGACCACTACTCGCCGGTACCGAACAACGTCGCCGCCGAAATCCAGGCAAAGTATTCCGGTCAGAAGTGACCGGAATACGTTCCAAGCCTTAAAGAATAAACGGAATTTCCCCTCAGCGGGATCAAGAACGGAGAGCCGAAAATGGCAAAGAGTAAGTTTGAGCGCAATAAGCCGCACGTCAACATCGGTACGATCGGCCACGTCGACCATGGCAAGACGTCGCTGACGGCTGCGATCACCAAGTACTTCGGTGAATACAAGGCCTATGACCAGATCGACGCAGCGCCGGAAGAAAAGGCCCGCGGCATCACCATTTCGACGGCCCACGTCGAGTATGAGACGCCGGCCCGCCAC
>Ga0180012_1000321_pt1 | contig 17712 bp, 17 predicted proteins | sample KR11_S2_MetaG_FD_122243 | JGI IMG/M metagenome (GOLD analysis project Ga0180012, IMG submission 122243) | Groundwater microbial communities from the Olkiluoto Island deep subsurface site, Finland - KR11_S2_MetaG | ecosystem: Environmental > Aquatic > Deep subsurface > Groundwater | place...
GATGATCCGCAGCCGCAACGCAAGCGCCGAGATGAAGACAGACGAAGACGTGACGCTTTTGGCGCCCCTCGCCGTTTACCTGAACGCTCGTCCCGGCAAGGGCGTGCATGTCGTTACCGTCAACGACTACCTCGCCAAGCGCGACTCCACGACGATGGGCAAGCTCTACAGCTTCCTCGGCCTCACCACCGGCGTCATCGTCCACGGCATCACCGACGAGGAACGCCGCGCGGCCTATGCCTGCGACATCACCTACGCCACCAACAACGAGCTCGGCTTCGACTATCTGCGCGACAACATGAAGTACGAGCGCGGCCAGATGGTGCAGCGCGGACACAATTACGCGATCGTCGACGAAGTGGACTCGATCCTGGTCGATGAAGCCCGCACGCCGCTGATCATTTCCGGTCCGCTCGACGACCGCTCCGATCTCTACACAACGATCGACGCCTTCATTCCGCTTCTGTCGGAGGAAGACTACGAGATCGACGAGAAGCAGCGTTCAGCCAACTTCTCGGAAGTCGGCACCGAAAAGCTCGAGAACCTGCTGCGCGAGGCAAACCTCCTGAAGGGAGTTTCGCTCTACGACGTCGAGAACGTCGCGATCGTCCACCACATCAACAACGCGTTGAAGGCCCACAAGCTGTTCTCGCGCGACAAGGACTACATCGTCCGCAACAACGAAATCGTCATCATCGACGAGTTCACCGGCCGCATGATGCCGGGACGGCGTTATTCCGAAGGCCAGCACCAGGCGCTCGAAGCCAAGGAAAAGGTGCAGATCCAGCCGGAAAACCAGACGCTCGCCTCGATCACCTTCCAGAACTATTTCCGCATGTACGGCAAGCTGGCCGGCATGACCGGCACGGCTTCGACCGAAGCGGAAGAGTTCCAGAACATCTACGGGCTCGACGTCATCGAGGTTCCGACCAACCTGCCGATCCAGCGTATCGACGAGGACGACGAGGTCTACCGGACGGCCGAAGAGAAGTTCAAGGCGATCATCGAGGAGATCAAGGACGCCCACAGCCGCAACCAGCCGGTTCTGGTCGGCACCACCTCGATCGAGAAGTCCGAATTGCTCGCTGCCATGCTGAAGCAGTCCGGCTTCGACAATTTCGCCGTGCTCAACGCCCGCTATCACGAGCAGGAAGCCTATATCGTCTCCCAGGCCGGCGTTCCGGGCGCAGTGACGATCGCCACCAACATGGCCGGCCGCGGTACCGACATCCAGCTCGGCGGCAATCTCGACATGCGCCTCGAGCGTGAACTCGAAGGCATGGAGCCGGGTCCGGAGCGTGACGCCAAGATCGCCAATGCCCGCGCCGAAGTGGCCGAGCTCAAGGCGAAGGCTCTCGCCGCCGGCGGCCTCTACGTGATCGCCACCGAACGCCACGAAAGCCGGCGCATCGACAACCAGCTGCGCGGCCGTTCCGGCCGTCAGGGCGACCCGGGCCGCTCCAAGTTCTACCTGTCGCTGCAGGACGACCTGATGCGCATCTTCGGCTCCGACCGCATGGATTCGATGCTGCAGAAGCTCGGCCTCAAGGAAGGCGAGGCGATCGTCCATCCGTGGATCAACAAGGCGCTGGAACGCGCCCAGAAGAAGGTCGAAGCCCGCAACTTCGACATCCGCAAGAACCTCCTGAAGTATGACGACGTGCTGAACGACCAGCGCAAGGTGATCTTCGAGCAGCGCATCGAGCTGATGGATGCGACCGACGTTTCCGGCACCATCGAGGACATGCGCCACGAGGTCATCGAGACCATGGTGCGCACCCACATTCCCGAGCGCGCCTATGTCGAGCAGTGGGACGTGGCCGGCCTCAAGCAGCAGGTTGCCCTGACCCTCAACCTCGACCTGCCGATCGACGCCTGGGCCGAAGAAGAAGGCATTGCCGAAGACGACATGGTCGCCCGCATCACCGAAGCGACCGACAAGGCGATGGCCGACAAGGCCGAGCGTTTCGGCGACGAGATCATGGCCTATGTCGAACGCTCCGTCGTCCTGCAGACCATCGACAACCTGTGGCGCGAGCATATCGTCAACCTCGACCATCTGCGCTCGGTCGTCGGCTTCCGCGGTTATGCCCAGCGCGACCCGCTGCAGGAATACAAGGCCGAGGCCTTTGAACTGTTCCAGGCGCTGCTCGCCAACCTGCGCGACGCTGTGACCACCCAGATGATGCGCGTCGAACTGGTGCGCGAGGCGCCGCCGGCTCCGACCGTGCCGGAAATGGAAGGTCACCACGTCGACGCCACCACCGGCGAAGACGACTTCGGCGAGGGCTCGGTCACGGCCGGGCTTCCCTTCGTCGCCCCGGAAAACCGCGATCCGAACGATCCTTCGACCTGGGGCCGGGTCGGCCGCAACGACGCCTGCCCCTGCGGCTCGGGCAAGAAGTACAAGCATTGCCACGGCGCCTACGAAACCGCCTGACGGTTTCGAGAACCCTGAATTAGACCCAGAAAAGGCGGCCTCGTGGTCGCCTTTTTTCTTGGCCGGCCGGGCCGGCGGGCGCGCCACCGGAACCGTTTCTTAACCGTGATCTGACAAGGTCGCCGTTGTTGTTGCGTCACCAGCGGGCCCTAGTTGTCGATCATGGCGGTCATCCAAACAGCGGAGAAGATTCTGCCGTCCGGCCTCCACCCGGCATTGCACAGGCTCGTCTCGGCGCTGGCCAGCAAGGACGAGACGGCGCGCGCCCAGCGCACGGCGCTGATCGCCTTTGCCATCCGCGTCGTCTCCGCCGCCATCGCCTTCGTCGCCCAGATCGTCCAGGCGCGGCTGATGGGCGAGTTCGAATATGGCATCTTCGTCTTCGTCTGGGTGCTGGTCGTGCTGTTCGGCAATCTGTCCTGCCTCGGCTTCCACACCGCCGTCATCCGTTTCCTGCCGCAGTATGACGCCCGCGACGAACGCGACGAGATCCGCGGACTGACGATGACGGCCAGGGTCTTCGCCATCAGTTCGGCCAGCGCGCTCGCCGTGATCGGCTTCCTCGTCCTGCATTTCTTCGGCCAGGCGATCCAGGCCTATTACTTGGTTCCCCTGTTCCTCGGCCTGCTGGCCCTGCCGATGATCGCGCTCGGCGACGTGCTCGACGGCACGGCGCGCGCCAACAGCTGGCCGGTCGCCGCGCTCAGCCCCACCTATATCGTCCGTCCGCTGCTGATCCTCGGCTTCATGCTGGCGGCCGTCGCCTTCGGCGCGCCGCAGACCGCGACGACAGCGATGCAAGCCGCCCTTGCCGCGACCTATGTGACGAGCCTCGGCCAGTTCCTGACGATCGACCGCAGGCTGCGCGACCGCTTCGTCGCCGGACCGCGCAAGATCGACTTCCTCGCCTGGTTCAAGGTGGCGATCCCGATCTTCCTGATCGAGGGCTTCGGCTTTCTCCTGACCAATTCGGACGTCGTCGTGGTCGGCCTCTATCTCCAGCCGGACCAGGTGGCGATCTATTTTGCCGCCGCCAAGACCATGGCGCTGGTGCAGTTCGTCTTCTTCGCCGTCAAGGCGGCTGCCGCCCCCCGCTTCTCGGCGATGATGGCCGACGACGACCTGCGCCCGCTCGCCGTCTTTGCCGGCACCACCGCCCGCTGGAGCTTCTGGCCGTCGCTGATGGTCGGCCTGGCCGTGCTGATGGCCGGCAATCTCCTACTGTCGCTGTTCGGCAATGCGTTTACCGCCGGTTACTGGCTGATGGCGATCCTGTTTGCCGGCAGCCTGTCGAAGGCGCTGGTCGGGCCGGGCGAAGTGCTGCTCACCATGGCCGGCAAGCAGCAGCTCTGCGTGCTGCTCTATGTCGTGGCGCTGGCCGCCAATATCGGCCTCAACATCACGCTGATCCCGCTCTACGGCCTGACCGGCGCGGCGACCGCCACCGCGGCGGCGATGATGGTCGAGGCGATCCTGCTGCATGTGGCCGTGCGCTCGTCGCTCGGCATTGTGCTCTTTGCCTTCGCCGACCCGCTGGCGATCCTGAACAAGACGAGGATGTCCTGATCATGGGAGAACCGCCGATCTACAACGAGAGCATGAACAGCAGCGCCAACCGCCTGGTCGGCAGCCTCGCGAGCGAGGCCGAGGGCCGGCCCGCCGCCGACATGCGCCTCGACGTCGGCCGTCCCGGCCGCCAGCTCAGCCTCTATCCGGGCCGGGTCGGCTACGACCTGCAGGAGGAGCTCGACTTCCTCACCTACCGGGTGATGGAGGCGAACGTCTTCTTCGCGCCGCGATTCCTCGCCCCCGCCATGCCGCGTCTCGACGACCGGCAGATCCGTTTCGCCGTAATCCGCGACGAAGACGCGCGTCGCAGCCGGGTGCGGCTGATGATGCCGTTCTCGGTCGAAAAACCCGGTTTTTCCGTCGGACCGTCGATCCTGCGCGTCTGGTCCAATCCGTTCGGCCCGCTCGGCACGCCGCTGGTCGACGCCGAAGGCGCGGCCGAGACGATCGACAACATGCTGGAAGCGTTGGCCCGCCCGGACGCCAAGCTGCCCGGCATCCTCGTGCTGCCCGACCTCAGGCTCAACGGCCGCTTCACCCAGCTGATCAAGGCCGTGGCGATCGGCCGCGACCTGCCGCTGACGGTGACCAACACCTTCGAACGGCCGATGCTGGAAAGCCAGGAGGACGGCGACACCTACCTGAAGACGACGATCTCGAAGAACCACATGCGCGACATGCGCCGACAGTTCCGACTGCTGGGGGAAGAGGGACGCGTCAGCTACAATGTCGCCCGCCAGCCGGAGGAGATCCGCCGGCGCATGGAAGAGTTCCTCGCGCTGGAGGCGAGCGGCTGGAAGGGGCGCAAGCGCTCCGCCATGGTCATGGACCGTTTCCGCGCCGCCTTCGCCCGCGAGGCGATCACCAATCTGGCCGAGGTCGACGCCGTGCGCATCCACACGCTCGACCTCGACGGCCGGGCCATCGCCTCGATGGTCGTGTTCATCATGGCCGGCGAGGCCTATACGTGGAAGACCGCCTATGACGAGCGCTATGCCCGTTTCTCGCCCGGCAAGCTGCTGCTCGCCGACCTGACCGACTGGCACCTCGACGACCCGAACATCGAGCGCACCGACAGCTGCGCCGTGCCGGACCATCCGATCATGAGCCGCTTCTGGAAGGAGCGGGAGGAGATGGGAACGCTGCTGATCGGGCTTAGGCCCAATGCCGACCGCGACATGCGCCAGGCCGCCACCCAGCTGCACATGTACCGCAACACCCGCAACCTCGCCCGCATCCTGCGCGACAAGATCCTGTCGCGCCGCTTCAGCGACTGAGGCGGCAGCCTTCGTGCATCACTCGGCGGCGACCGCCAGTTCGCGGTCGCGCAGCAGCCGGCGGATGACCTTGCCGCTGGTGGTGAGAGGCATCTCGGCGATGAACTCCACCTCGCGCGGATATTCATGCATGGACAGCCGCTGCTTGACCCAATTGCTGATCTCGCCGGCCAGCGCCGGGGTCGGCAGATAGCCGTCGGCGACGACGACGAAGGCCTTGACGATCTCGGTGCGCAACGGATCCGGCTTGCCGATCGCGGCCGCGAGCTTGACCGCCGGGTGGCCGACCAGACAGTCCTCGATCTCGGCGGGGCCGATGCGGTAGCCGGACGAGGTGATGACGTCGTCGTCGCGGCCGAAAAATTCGACATAACCCTCGGCATCCTGGCGGCCGAGATCGCCGGTCTTCATCCAGTCGCCGACGAACTTGCGCGCCGTCGCCGCATCGTCGTTCCAGTAGCCGAGGAACATCACCGGATCGGGCCGGGCGATCGCCACCTGGCCGGTGACGCCGGCCGGCACCTCGCGGCCGTTGTCATCGATGATCGCCACGCGATGGCCGGGCACGGCGCGGCCGATCGCCCCGCCCCTGGTGACGCCGAGATGGGCGGCGGAACCGAGGACGAAATTGCATTCGGTCTGGCCGTAGAACTCGTTCGGCACGATGCCGAGCGTCGCCTTCACCCATTCATAGGTCTCGCGGCCGAGCGATTCCCCGGCCGAGCCGATGCTGCGAAGCACGAGGTCGTATTTCTCCAGCGGCCGCTCGACCGATTTCAGCAGGCGCAGCGCGGTCGGCGGGATGAAGGCGTTCCTCACCTTCATCTCGGCCATGATGCGGAAGGCCATGTCGGGATCGAACTTCTGTGCCGGCGAGGAGACCACCGGAACGCCGAGCATCAGCGCCGGCAGCAGCGCGTTGAGCAGACCGCCGGCCCAGGCCCAGTCGGACGGGGTCCAGACCTTGTCGCCGGGCTTCGGCAGGAAATCATGCACCATCTGGAAGCCGGGAATGTGGCCCGGCAGAACCCGGTGGCCATGCAGCGCGCCCTTCGGTGGGCCGGTGGTGCCCGAGGTGAAGATCATCAGCGCCGGCGTGTCCGGGTCGGTCTCGGCGACGTCGAAGACGGACGGATGGGCCTCGACGAGAGAGGCGAAGGAATGCACCGCGCCGGAGGCGGGCCCGGTCGAGATCACATGCTCGAGGGCCGGCAGGCGCGGACGGATCTCTTCCAGGCGCGAGAGGCCGAACTCGTTGGTCACGACGGCACGGGCGCCGGCGGCGGAGAGCCGGTACTCCAGCGCCTCGACGCCAAACAACAGGGCCAGCGGCAGGGCGATGGCGCCCATCTTGTAGATTGCCACATGGGCGATGACCGTCTCGAAGGACTGCGGCAGCAGGAGGGCGACCCGGTCGCCGCGGCCGATGCCGAGCGCGGCCAGGGCATTGGCGAAGGCCGCCGATCTTGCCGAGAGCTCGCCATAGGTCATCGACAGATGCCGGCCATCCGGCGAGAAGTGCTCGAGACAGACGCGGTCGGCATGCTGCACCGCCCAATCGTCGCTCACGGCACGGCCGATATTGAAATTCGGCGGAATCTGCCACGAAAATTCGCGATAAAGGGCTTCGTAGGAACCGAATTCGGGGAGAAACATGCCGATTTCCCGCTAAATGACGAAAATTCTAGTTAGCACTCCTTTCGCACATGCACAATGGACGTGAACGTAACCTGCCGCCGCATCGGCTGGACAGTTTTTCCGGCCGCGTGCTAACGTCGCCCGGCGCAAGGCGAGGCCGTCAAACAGCGATCAGCTCCACCTTCGTATTTTTTTTCGACATTGCATCCGACGAGCATGGAACGGGCAGACATCATGACCAAGACGCCAACCGGCAAGAGTGTTCGACTGGCCCAGCCCGTCAAGCAGGTGACCGTGGATGCCGGCCTCATGCCGAAGAAGCCCGGGCGCCAGCAGCGCCGGCCAACCGCCGAGGCGGAGCCTGCCACGGCCACGGTCAACATCTTCGCGCCGGTCCATCCGGCGGTGGCGGCGACGCGGCAGAAGATGAAGCAGCAGGCGGCCAAGACCGCAGCAGTCAGGCTCGGCGCGGCGATCGACGCCGGCGCGCTGCCCGCAGCGGAGGCGAAGCGCCTCGTGCTGTCGCGCATCGTCAAGAGCCTGGGCTCGACCGAGGCGGCGGAGAAATGGTATCGCAGCCACCACTTGAGCGAACTCGGCGGCCGGACCCCGGCGCAGATGGTGCGCGCCGGCGAACTGCGGGCGCTGCTCGAATATTTCGCCAGGGACACCTCGGAAAAGGCCTGAGGCGATCGATCCCGGCAGGCCCGGGATCACCGTTCACCGCACCGCGGCCATCATGCGGCGTCAAGCCGGCCCTTGATATAGCGATATTCCTGCGTGACGCCGCCGAAGCCATAGGCCGCGGCCGAGACCTCGTGGACATGCACATAGCTCTCGGAATGCACGCCGCCGAGGGCTTCGCCCATGGCCGAAAACACGGCGGCCATGTAGTCGGCCAGTTCGCCCTTGGTGTTGGTGCCGTCGACCACCTTGATGTCGAGCCAGAAGCTCTCGGTTCCCTGGGCGGCGAGCGACTGTCCGCCGGCGAACCAGTGGTTGGGATCGATATGGGAGATGGCGACCGCCGTCACCGTCGGATCCTTGTGCAGATGCTGATGGGTCAGTTCGGTGATCTCTGCGGCAATCCGGGCCGAGCGATCGGCATCGGGGGCAGTGGAGACGGCGATATTGATGATCGGCATGGTTCTTACCCTTCTCTTGTTCGATGGCAGGGCCAGCGGTCTGGCAGACCAAGGAATGACAGAAGAGACAGATCAGAAAAATCGAATTGTTCTTCATTCAAGTTTCGATAATATCGAAACATGGAAACCATCGACCCGGAACTGCTCCGTACCTTCCTTGCCTTCGCCGACACCGGATCGCTGACGCGTGCCGCCGCGATCGTCGGCCGTTCGCCCTCGGCGATCACCGCGCAGATGCAGCGCCTGGAGGCGGTGGTGGGGGATACGCTCCTCGAACAGGCCGGCCGCGGCCGGAGCCTGACACCGACCGGGGAGGCGCTGGTCGGCCATGCGCGGCGGATCATCGCCGCCCACCGCGAAGCGCTGCTCAGCCTGAAGGGTGCGCGGGCCGATGGCCGGATCGCGCTGGGCTGCACCCAGGATTTCGCCGAAAGCGGCCTGCCGGACATCCTGCGGCTGTTTGCCGACACCCATCCGCGACTGCGCCTGGATCTGAGGATCGGCCGGTCGGCGGAACTGGCCGGTGCCTTCGAGCGCGGCGAACTCGACCTGGCGCTCACCATGCGCAGCGGCGCATCGCCCGACGAACGTCTGGTGCTGCGCGAGCCCATGCTATGGCTCGGCGCAGCCGAGTGCCTTAAACGCGCCGGCGGCGAAGTGCCACTCGCCCTGCTCGACGCGCCGTGCGGCTTTCGCCACGCCGCGATCGCCGCCCTCGATGGTGCCGGCCGCCATTACCGGATTGCCGCGAGCAGCGCCAGCCTGTCGGGACTTGCGGCCGCGGTGAAGGCCGGGATTGCCGTCACGGCCCGGACCGCGCGCATGGCAGGGTACGGGATCGCCCGGCTCGACGGCGCTTTCGACCTGCCGGCACTGCCGGAAGCGGAATTTGCGCTGCGCCTCAGGCCGGCAGCGACATCCGCCGCCACGGATCTGGCCGACCTCCTGGCGGAGATGCTGCCGGAGACCGGAGTTTAGCGGGATCAGTCGCGCGTCCTGGAGTGCATGCCCAGCTCGCGGCGGGAGAACCACATGCCGGGCAGCATGGGCAGCCAGAAGGAAAGGCCGCGGAAGATGATCACCGCGGTCAGGGACGGCGCGACGGGAACGCCGAGCACGGTCAGGATGGCGACCGCCGATCCCTCATAGGTTCCAAGCCCGAGCGGCGCCGGGCCGATCGTGGCACCGATCGAGCCCGAGACCATGCCGGCAAAGGCCACGAAAGGATCGACGGAATAGCCGATCGCCTTGAAGGCGATCCATAGCGTCGCCGCATCGAGCACCACCACGGCCATCTGGAAGGCGACGGTGCCGAGGAACAACCGCAGCGTCATCAGCTCGAACAGCGGTGCCTCCGACATTTCGAGCAGGATGATCTGCACCGTCTTGCGCCGCTTCAGCCATGCCGGAATGTAGCGCTGGCTCAGCGATCGCATGGCGATCACGGCAAGCGGAATGAACAGCGCAACGAGGGCGAAGACGGCAAATGCGGTGGCGAGCGCCATACCCATGCGGTGGTTCGTCCAGATGATCACGAAGGTCGCGATCGCCGAGGCGAGATAGGCCGAATAATAGGAGAACAGGCCGACCAGCATGGCGAAAAAGGCGATCCTCAGCGGAATTCCGCGATTGCGCAGGCTGGCGGTAACCAGCACCGTTCCGCTGGCGCCGCCGGTCGGCAGGGCCTGGTCGACGAACAGTTTGCCGATGCCGAGAAAGGCGAACTCGCGCAACCGCATGGCATAGCCGGCATGGCGGAGCGCCAGCCACCAGACGCCGCCGGCACAGACATAGGTGAGCGCCTGGGCCACGATACCGAGCACGAGCCAGCGGGGATCGGCGGCCGCGGCAAGCTCGACGAAATGTTGCAGCTCGGTGAAACGGAAGACGGCGATCGCCAGGACCAGAATGACCAGCAGCCCGGGAAGCCAGACCCAGAGCGAGCCGCGCCCGAGCCCGGCCTTCTGCTTCTCAATTTCCTCGAACAGCGCGGAGGCGCCATCGCCGCCCGCCGGAGGCGAAGACGGGGCGCGCGGCCGGTCGTCGAATTGGGAGTTTATATCGCCGCCTGGCGGTTCAGCGGGTGCCGGACTGTTGGACCTGGGAGGCATTCACCGTTTCCTACCGCTTCTCACCTGACATCCAAATTGCCTCCCCGGCCACTCTGCTGCCTGTCGCGGCTGAAATCAACGATGGGCATGGCAGACGACCCGGGTTTCGCGGCATCCTGCCGACGCCGCTGCATCGAACACGCCCGGTGGCCGGATGGTCGCTTGGTGCCCCATGCCGGAATCGAACCAGCACTCCTTTCGGAACTCGATTTTGAGTCGAGCGCGTCTACCAGTTCCGCCAATGGGGCACAGAAGCGTCTAGGTCAGTAGAACAGCGCCGGACTATACGAAGCGAACCGAGGCGGTCAACCGCCTTTTTCGCCGAAAGCCGTTCACGCGAATGTTTGCAGGCGGGATGATGCGCCGCAGCGCAAGGCATTTACAGCCGCCTGCCGCTTGCTTACAACCGCTCGGCCAAAGCAGGGAACAAAGAATGCTGCGACGACTGTACGACTGGACCATGTCGCTTGCCGCGCGCAAGTCGGCGGAAAAATGGCTGGCGATCATCGCCTTCATCGAAAGCTCGATCTTCCTCGTTCCGGCCGACGTGCTGTTCCTGCCCATGGCCCTCGCGAAGCCGGAAAAGGCCTATCGCTACGCGGTGATCGCCACGGTCGCCTCGGTGCTCGGCGGCATTGCCGGCTGGTTCCTCGGCTACTTCGCCTTCGAGACGGTGGCCAAGCCGATCCTGGCCTTCTACGGCAAGCTCGAAGCCTTCGAGGCGCTGCGCACCGCCGTCGACTACCAGATGGTGGTCCTGCTGCTGATCACCTCGGGCCTGTCGCATCTGCCGCCGATCAAGGTGGTGACAATCCTGTCCGGCGTGGCCCACATCAACATCTGGCTGTTCATCGTCTCGGCCATCGTCGCCCGCGGCGCGCGCTTCCTGCTGCTTGCCTGGCTTCTGCAGCGCTATGGCGAGCCGATCCGCCATTTCATCGAGAACAGGCTCGGCCAGATCGCCGGCTTCGGCGCGGCTGCGCTGATCGTGCTATACGTCGCCTATCGCTATTTCCTGCACTAGAACGGATCCGTCCATGAACGCCCCCGCCTCCCTCGCAAAATCCGATACCGCCATCGCCGCAGTCCTGACCCTCGGCATGGCCGTGGTCGTCGGCTCGGCGCTCGGCTTCGAGCATATCGGCGGATACATTCCCTGCGCGCTCTGCCTGATGGAGCGCAATCCCTATTATATCGGCATGGGCGTGGGCGTGCTGGCGGTGCTCTCGTCGGTCTTCCGGCTGCCGCCGGTGGTCACTCGCGGCCTGATCGGCGTCATCGCCGTGCTGATGATCGTCAGCGTCGGGCTTGGCACCTACCACGCCGGCGTCGAATGGAAATTCTGGGAAGGCCCGACCAGCTGCACGATCGGCGCGACCGGCGGCGACGCTCCGGTCAATGTGCTGGAGGCGCTGAACGCGACCAAGGCGCCGTCCTGCACGGAGGCGACGCTGCGCGTGCTCGGCCTGTCCTTTGCCGGATGGAACGTGCTGACGAGTGCGGCGCTGGCCGCGATGGCGCTCTGGGCGACGTTCCGCAAGCGCGGCTGAGAACGTTTACGGCTGCAGTTCGGAATCCCAGTAGAGATAGTCGACCCAGCTCTCATGCAGGTGGTTGGGCGGGAAGAGCCGGCCGTTGTTGTGCAGGTCCTGCACGGTCGGGCGATAGGGCTTCTGGTGCGGGAACATCTGCGCCTGGCGCGGCAGCTTGCTGCCCTTGCGCAGGTTGCACGGAGAGCAGGCGGCCACCACGTTTTCCCAGGTCGTCTCGCCGCCATGGGCGCGCGGGATGACGTGGTCGAAGGTCAGGTCCTCGTCGGAGCCGCAATACTGGCATTCGAATTTGTCGCGCAGGAAGACGTTGAAGCGGGTAAACGCCGGATTGCGGGTCGGCTGGACGTAGGATTTCAGGCTGACGACGCTCGGCAGCCGCATGGAAAAGCTCGGCGAGCAGACGGAATGGTCGTATTCGGCGATGATGTTCACACGGTCAAGGAAGACCGCCTTGATCGCGTCCTGCCAGGACCACAGCGACAAGGGGTAGTAACTCAGCGGCCTGTAGTCGGCATTCAGGACGAGTGCCGGCAAGGACTGTGGTGAGACTGCAATCGTCAAGGCATTCTCCTGATCGATTCGGCACCTGCATTTGTATATTAGGTCCGTTGTTACAGCATTGTGAAGCCCCATTCCTGAGGGGTGTCCATCTGCCGCGCTATTGCGCCGCAGGCACTGCCTCGCGTCCGGTGCGGGCGGCATAATGCGCCCAGAACAGCCGGGCGGCGACCGACCGCCACGGCCGCCAGGCCTCGGCGATCTGGACGACCTGGCGGATGTCCGGCCGCACCTCGTGGCCGAAGACATCGCCGACCGCGGCCCGCAGGGCCACATCGCCGGCGGGGAAGATGTCAGGGTGACCGCCGCAGAACATCAGGTAGACCTCGGAGGTCCAAAGGCCGATGCCCTTCAGCGCCGTCAGCCTGGCGATCGCTTCCGCCCCGTCGAGGCGCGAGATCGCCGACAGGTCGAGCGCCCCCGAGGCGACGGCGCGGGCGGCAAGCTCCAGGGTGGAGGCCTTGGCGCGCGACAGGCCGAGGCCGGAAACGACGTCGGCCTCGAGCGCCAGATAGGCCTCGGCGTACGGCACCTCTCCTGTCGCGGCACGGATCCTCGCCCAGATCGCCTCGGCGCTCGCCCGCGACACCATCTGCGAGACGACGATATGCGCGAGCCCGGCAAAGCCGGGCTCGGCAAGGCGCAGGGGCAGGGGCGCGAGCCGGCAGGCGAGCGGCTCCAGGCGCGGATCGATCGCCACGAGTTCGGCGAGGCCAAGCGCCACGTCATCGGCGGTCGTGATGATCATTTCGCTCCTTCCCCGCCCTTTTCCGCGACCCGCATTTCGTGGCAGATGGAAGCATGATCCCGTCCAACCGTCAAAACCCGGTTCTGCGATTTGCGCCGAGCCCGAACGGCCTGCTGCATCTCGGCCATGCGCTGTCGGCCCTGCTCAATGCCGATATGGCGGCCGCGCTCGGTGGGCGCCTGCTGCTGCGCATGGAAGACATAGACGTGACGCGCTGTACACCCGAATTCGAACGGGCGATCTACGAGGATCTCGCCTGGCTCGGGTTCGACTGGGAGCGGCCGGTGCGGCGGCAGTCGGAGCATTTCGACGACTATCGCACAGCACTGGACACGCTGATCGCCCGGGGTCTTGCCTATCCGACCTTCCTCACCCGCGGCGAGGTGAAGGCGCGCGTCGCGCGGGCCGAGGCCGACGGTCGGCCCTGGCCGCGCGACCCGGATGGCGCGCCGCACTATCCGACGGAGGAACGGGATCTGCCGGATGCCGAGCGGCGGCGTCGGATCGATGCCGGCACTCGTCACGCCTGGCGGCTCGACATGGGCCGGGCGATCCAGGAATGCGCAAAGGCGCTGTCTTGGACGGAAACGGGCGGCGGCGAGACCGGCCAGATCGCCGCCGATCCGGCGGCCTGGGGCGACGTGGTGCTGTGGCGCTCGGATGCGCCGTCGAGCTACCACCTGTCGGTCACCGTGGACGATGCCGGCCAGGGCATCACCCATGTGGTGCGCGGCCTCGACCTCTTTCACTCCACCTCGGTGCACCGGCTGCTGCAGCACCTGCTCGGCCTGCCGGCGCCGGTCTATCACCACCACCGGCTGATCCTCGGGCCGGACGGCCGCAAGCTGTCGAAGAGCGAGGGCGACACCGGGCTGTCGGTGCTGCGGCGGCAGGGCCTGACCTCAGCCGATATCCGTCGACTGGTCGGGCTGTGACGGCGGCAGGTCGACCACCAGCGCCTTGTGGCCGAACACCTCGAACTTGAGCAGCGCCGCATTGAACTCCGCGCCGATGATGAAGATGGCGCCCACCATGTAGAGAAAGACCAGCACGACCATGATCGAGGCAAGGCCGGCATAGGTCGCGGCATAATTGGCGAAGCTCGCGAGATAATAAGCGAAGATCAGCGCGCCGATGAGCCAGAGCACCAGGGTCAGCAGCACACCGGGAATGACGTCGCGAATGCGCCGGTGGCCGGCCGGCAGGCCGAGATGGAAGACCACCAGGCCGAAGATCAGCACGGCGAGCGTGCCGTAGATGCGCCAGTTGGCGACCGTGGCGAGGAAATCCTCGAGCAGCGGAAACCATTTTTCGGCAAAGGCCAGGGCCACAGGGACGGCGACGAGAAGCGCGCTGATCGCGGCCAGCGCGATGACGGCGCCGATGACGAAGCCGAGGCTGACGAGACGGGTGATGTACCAGGGCCGTGTTTCGGGCACCCGGTAGGCGCGGTTGAGCGACGCCCGCAGCGCCTCGACGCCGTTCGAGGCGAAATACGCGGCGGCCAACACCGAGACCGTCAGCAGACCGCCGCGCGGGATGGTGAGGACCTCGACCACCTGTTCCGACAGCGGCTTGGCGATCGCCTCCGGCCAGGTGTCGAAGATCAGATGCACGGCCGTCTCGGCAAAGCTGTCGGCGCCGAGAAAGCTCGCCAGCGCCGTGCCGAAGATCAGGAAGGGAAAGACGGCGAGCAGGGCCGACAGGGCCACGTGGCTAGCCATGGCCCAGCCGTCATCCTCGGTGAAATGATTGAGCGCGTCGAAGCAGACCTTGTAGAGCATGCGCAGGAATTGCGGCATCCCATCTCCCTGGTGCGGCGGGCCGCCGAAATGGTCAGGCCGATTGTCACCCGCGAACGAATATGGGAAACCGGATCGGTTTGTACAGGGAACATTCGATGACCGACCCACGCACCATCATCGTCACCGGCTGTTCATCGGGCATCGGCGCCCATTGCGCAAGGGCGCTGGCCGCCGACGGCTGGCGCGTTTTCGCCACCGTGCGGAAATCCGAGGACCTGGCCCTGCTCGAGGCCGACGGTATCGAGGCCCTGCTGATGGACTATACCGACGAGGCGAGCATCGCCGCGCTGGTCGACGAGGTCTCGAAACGCACCGGCGGGCGGATCGACGCCCTGTTCAACAATGGCGCCTACGGCCAGCCCGGCGCGATCGAGGATCTGACGACGGACGTGCTGCGCCGCCAGTTCGAGGCGAATTTCTTCGGCTGGCACGAGCTGACGCGCCGCGTGATCCCGCTGATGCGCGCCCGCGGTGAAGGCCGCATCGTCCAGTGCTCGTCGATCCTCGGGCTGCTGCCCTATCGCTATCGCGGCGCCTATACCGCGTCGAAATACGCGCTCGAAGGCCTGACCGTCACGCTGCGGATGGAACTGCAGGGCTCGGGCATCCATGTCAGCCTGATCGAGCCCGGTCCGATCGAAAGCCGTTTCACCGCCAATGCGCTGAAGATGATCGAGGAGAATGTCGATCTCGAAAACTCCGCCCACGCCAAGGAATACAAGCGCCAGCTGGCGCGCCTCGGTGGCACCGGCCCGATCAACCGCTACAAGCTCGGCCCGGAGGCAGTCTACAAAGTGCTGAAACACGCCTTGACCGCCACCCGGCCGCGCCCACATTATCCCGTGACCGTTCCGGCGCGGCGTGGCGTCCTGCTGAAGCGCTTCCTGCCGTCCGACCTCTTCTACCGGCTGATGCGGACGCTGGACTGAACGCCGATTTTGAAAGCAAGCAGAGACAGATGTCCACGTTTACCACCGTCCTTAGCCTGATCGTCATGGGTCTTGTCGTCCTGGTTCTCATCCGGGGCCTCTACAACATGCTGAAGGGCGGCAGCGGCAACACGTCCAACAAGCTCATGCAGATGCGCATCGTGCTGCAGGCGGTGGCGATCGCGCTGATCATGCTCACCCTGTGGCTTACGGGCGGCGGACGATAGGAAGGGACCAACCGATGGTCAGGCTCAACAAGATCTATACCCGCACCGGCGACGACGGCACGACGGCGCTCGTCACCGGCCCGCGCCGGCTGAAGCACGACCTACGCGTCGACGCCTATGGCACGATCGACGAGACGAACTCATCGATCGGCGTGGCGCGGCTGCACACGGGCGACATGCCTGAACTCGACGCCATGCTGATGCGCATCCAGAACGACCTTTTCGATCTCGGCGCCGATCTCGCCGCCCCGGAAACCGGCGAGACACTCGCTTACGAGCCGCTCCGGGTGATCGAGGCGCAGGTGACGCGCATCGAATCCGAGATCGACCAGCTGAATGCCGGTCTCGATCCGCTGAAATCCTTCATCCTGCCGGGCGGCTCGCCGGCCGCAGCCCATCTGCACATGGCCCGCACCGTGGCGCGGCGCGCCGAGCGCATCATGGTCGAGCTGTCACGCTTCGAGGGCGAGACGATCGACGAGCCGGCGCTCAAATACATCAACCGCCTCTCCGATTTCCTCTTCGTCGCCGCCCGCTTCGCCAATGACGGCGGCAGGGCGGATATTCTCTGGGTGCCCGGCAAGAACCGGTGAGCGGCCGACAGGCCAAAGGGGCGCCAAGTGTTCATTCCGCTGCACGACCGCAACGCCCTCAAGCACATCCGGCGGCAATACGTCACCTTCGGCCTGATCCTCGCCAACGTCATCACCTTCGCGGTCACGGTGCTTCTGACGCCGGAGGCGGTGGCCCAGGCGAGCGTCTTCGGGTTCGGCTTCATTCCCGCCGTGGTGTTCGACAATGCCGTGCTCGACCCGTCGCTGGTGATCGTGCCGCCGGATGCGACCTTTCTCACCTATTCCTTCCTGCATGTGGACCTGATGCATCTCGGCTCGAACATGCTGTTCCTCTGGGTGTTCGGCGACAATGTCGAGGATGCGCTGGGACACCTGCGCTTCCTGGTCTTCTACCTCGCCTGCGCGGCGGCCGGGGCGCTGTTCCACGGCCTCGTCGCGCCGATGTCGGAAGCGCCGCTGATCGGCGCCTCGGGCGCGGTGTCGGGCGTTGTCTCCGCCTATCTGATGCTGCATCCCAAGGTGCGTATCTGGGTGCTCGTGCTGTTTCGCTTTCCCCTGCCGCTGCCGGCCTTCGTGCCGCTGCTTTTCTGGATCGGCCAGCAGTTCGTCATGCTGGTGACCGACGGGGAAGGCACCGTCTCCTGGGGCGCCCATGTCGGCGGCATTCTGACCGGCGCCCTCCTGGTGTTCTTCATGCGACGGCGCGGCGTTCCGCTGTTCGACCGCACCATCGTGACGCCGGCGGCGGTCCAGCATCGCCTGCAACCCGCGCCCCGCGTCGTGCTGCCGGCACCGGCGCAGGCGAAACGGCCGGTGCACTGGGGACGCTGACGGAATTTTCCGGGCGAAAATGTTGACGCGCACGTAAACGTCAATTATTCATTCGGCAAAATCGGAACGCCCTTCGCAGGAGCGTTGTGTTTGGGCGAAAAATGCGTATCGATGTCGCCATTCGAACATCGGCGGACCGCGCTTAAGCGCATTTTCCGGCGGGAGCAGTGAAGGAAGGAACCCATGAAGATACTCGTGACCGTTAAGCGGGTTGTGGACTACAACGTCAAGATCCGCGTGAAGCCGGACGGCTCCGGCGTCGAGCTGGCCAATGTCAAGATGTCGATGAACCCGTTCGACGAAATC
>Ga0180012_1000328_pt1 | contig 17426 bp, 16 predicted proteins | sample KR11_S2_MetaG_FD_122243 | JGI IMG/M metagenome (GOLD analysis project Ga0180012, IMG submission 122243) | Groundwater microbial communities from the Olkiluoto Island deep subsurface site, Finland - KR11_S2_MetaG | ecosystem: Environmental > Aquatic > Deep subsurface > Groundwater | place...
GCCGCCGATCGCGATTGACCTGATCGGACCGCGCGAGCTACCAAGCGCGCCTGCCGAAGCGAGCAACCGGCCTGTGCGGGCGTGGTGGAACTGGTAGACGCGCCGGACTCAAAAGCCTGTCGATCACGCCGGTTTTACCGCCGATCCATTGATTTCATAGCATTTTTCTGGCCCTATGGTGCTGCAAGCGCCTAGCGCAGTGCTAGCGCAAACAGCGCATTTTGGAGGCCCTGTCGATGACCACTCGACACGCGCTTCTCGGCGGCAAAGTCCAGGTCTTCAAGCGGCCGAACAGCCCGCACTGGCAGTGCTCGGCGTCCGTCGGCGGCCGTCAGTTCCGGAGTACCACGAAGCAAGAGAGCCTCGCTCTGGCGAAGGACTTCGCCGAGGATTGGTTTCTTACCCTTCAAGGCAAACACCGTTTCGGCGGCGGCATCGCCCCCAAGCGTTCTGGCAAGACATTCAGGGAGGGCGGAGAGCAGTTCGTGCGCGAGTACGAAGCCCTCACCTTGGGGGAGCGGAACCCAGAGTACGTTAAAGGCCACAGTGATCGACTGAGGGTTCATCTCTACCCCTTCTTCGGTGACAAGCTGCTGAGCGAGATCACCCCCGGATTGGTGCAGGAGTACCGGGTTCACCGGATGACATCCCGGCTCGACCCGAAAACCGGCGAACCGAAGCGACCAGCGCGCACCACCCTGCACCATGAAATCGTGACGCTCCGTCAGGTCTTGAAGACAGCCAATCGACACGGCTGGCTAGCCATCCTCCCCGACCTTTCGACCCCGTACAAAACGTCTGGCAAGATCGTCCACCGGGCATGGTTCTCCCCGGCCGAGTACAAGCTCCTCTATGAGGCCACACGCGAACGGGCCGCCAACCCTCGACACAATCGGGGGCGCTGGAAGTTCGAAAGCCAGCGCTTGCACGACTACGTGCTATTCATGGTCAACACCGGGCTTCGCCCTGATGAGGCCGGTCGCCTGGAGTTCCGGGATGTCGAGATCGTTCTCGATGAAGACTCCGGCGAACGCATCTTGGAGATCGAGGTGAGGGGTAAGCGGGGCGTGGGTTACTGCAAGAGCATGCCGGGTGCCGTGCAGCCCTTTCGACGCCTCTCACAGCGGAACACATCTGCCGGGGCGAAGGCGCCCAAGCCCACCGAGAAGGTCTTCGGTTGCACCCCGCGCGAGCTACTCAACACCGTGTTGGAGGAACTCGATCTTAAACGAGACAGGGACGGCCAAGTGCGCACCGCGTACAGCTTGCGCCACACGTACATTTCCATGCGCCTGATGGAAGGCGCTGACATCTACCAGATCGCCAAAAACTGCCGAACCAGCGTCGAGATGATCGAGAAATACTATGCGTCTCACATCAAGAATATGATCGACGCCTCTGCCATCAACGTTCGGCGTCCGAAGCCGAGCCGAAGAGCGGGAACCCGCTCGACCCCACCGGGCGAACGCCCATCCTTGTGAACACGATTGCTGCGCGAGGAGGGTTGGCGACCTATCGCCGAACCGCCATTTCTCTTCTGACCAGCGTACCGGCAGATTGCAGCCGGGGCCCGCGACGAGTCTTGGCAGACACAAGCGTGAGCCGTGCGAAGGGTCGCACAACCACATCGCCAAGGAACAATCCGCTAACTAGAGAGCAAAACTGCTACATGGAAATTGAATCCGGAGTAGCGGCAAATCCACGCCCTGCCTGAACTAGGCGGCAACCTAGAATCCGCACGTTTTGAGCCCGCCTCATTATCTAGTAATAGGGCTCGATACAGCTACACCTTCAGAGTCGGGCCGGGCACCGTGCGTCAGAGCGAGTTCATCGACAAACGCCAGTTCGATCAGTTGGACCACTCGGTCCGCTTCGCTGCTGAGATCGGGCTGCCTCTCAATACAATGACCACGATCCAGTTCGGGGCTACGGGTTGCGAGGCAGAAAATGTTGGCCCCGCAATCCGTCGTCTGATCCGAAACTACTTCACGCCCTGGCTAAGGCCGACACGCGCGCACCCCATCGACCATCGACCGGCCGCTTGGTTCTATGTCGTGGAGAACGTTCACGAGCACGGGCATCATTCACACGGCACCCACGTCCATTGGGTGACGCACATCCCGGAGGGCCGCCGCGTCGCTTTCGAGGCTAAGCTTCCGTATTGGGTGCGCCGTGTGGCGGGCGAGATATTCGAAGCCACCGTCGCCATTGACGTCCGCGATGCGGACAAGCCGAGAGGGGCTGCCCGCTACTTCGGCAAGGCGTTGAAGCCCCATGACGCCATGCGTCGCCGTATCCGCCCCTCTCCCCAAGGGCTGGTCCACGGACGTCGACTGTCGATCAGCGAAGCGATTAACATCAGCGCCATCAACGAGCACCGGGACCGATTACGGGCGGCAGCGATCTCGCGGGTCGATAGCTCTGCCCCGGCCACCTCCTCCCCTTGGCCGGCGAATGATGCTGATGCCTCTTCTGGTCTGCCCTGGCGATCTGCATAGCACAGAGAAAGGCTCCTCCTGTGTCCGCTATGGTTCGAGTGCTCACATCAGTTGAAACCCGCGCCCACGCCTTGTAGATCAACCCTCACTAGACCTGTGCGGGTGTGGTGGAATTGGTAGACGCGCTGGATTCAAAATCCAGTTCCGAAAGGAGTGCCGGTTCGACCCCGGCCACCCGCACCACTCATTTAAGGCTCTGACATTTCGAGCGGTTTTCTAGCCTAGCGCTGCCGAACCCTATCGTGACGCGGGTCTTTTCCGGCCTTAAGTTCAGTCTGCGGCCGTACTCAGCGCGGAGCTGGGCCGGGCTTTGCATCACCGGCAGCAGCCGCAAGCCATAGCCAGCCACATAGGCGAATTCGGAAGCTTCAATGCGTTCGTCCCGTCCCAATCTCGCCCCTGATGATCTCTGTAGTTGCGACAGCGGCCGGATCTACCGGGACTGCCACCAATCCGTTCTTGAAGCACCGAAGGGCAAGGCAATCGCTATAGGGCAGGCCATGTACGCGAACGAATGGGCGGCGAACGCCGACGCCTATCAGGCCCAAGGCCTATACGCCGCGCTCGCGGCCGATCTGATCGCGACAGGCCCCGTCCATCGCCTTCTGGATATCGGCTGCGGCCTTGGGCAAGGGGTGGCCGCGCTTCAGGCCGTCATGTCCTTGCCCGACCGCTTGATCGTCGGACTGGATGAGAACCCTGACTGCGTAGACAAGGCTGCGATCGCACTCGCGGTGCCTGTTGAAGGTCAGGCCAATCGACGCACGCGGGCGACCCAACAGCTGAGCGGGGCCTACGACATCATGGCGGACGGAAAGACGGTCCGCCCGCAAGGCGACACCGTTCTCGTCCAGGCGGACCTTATGATCGAGGACCAGGCGCTGGAATCCTGGCTCGATCTCGTGGGGCCGTTCGACGCGATCACCCTCTGGTTCAGCGGCGTTCACAAGGGCCGCCAGCTCACCAAGATCGCGCAGCGCATGGGCGCGGACGGCGACGCCGCCCTGCGCAAGGCCTTGGAACAGCGAACCTTTGACCTCGCGCGCCAACGTCTGAAATCGGGCGGACGTCTGCAGATCGTGATCCGCGCGGCAGGCGACGCGGATGAACGCCGGGAAGAATGGCGCGATGCGGCGCGGGCCTGGGGCGAGAGTGAGGGGTTCGACCTCCTCGACGCCAGCACCCATCCGTACGATGAGCCGAGCGCGCCGGGCGCGATCGCCGTCAAATCGGTGACGGAAGACCTCGACGGTCAGCAAACGCTAGCCTTGTCCGCAATCTTCACGCCCAAGCCCGTTTCGACCGAAGAAGCGACCGACGGCTTGTTCAGGCTTGCGAACCGGTCCCTCTTCAACATCGCACCGGAACGCGCGCAAGAGCTTGCGACCGAGGTCCTCAAGGGCGGCAATTGGACGGTTCAACCCTGCGGCGGGCCGGCCAATTTCTACGCGATCGTCCCCGACCAATCGATCCATGCTTCCTGGGCCGGGCTGGCCAGTCTCTGGTGCCTGTCTCACGCCATCTATTGCGCGATCCACCTCGGATCGTCGGCGGCCAGAGACCCTCGCACCAAGGGGCGGCAGCTGGATTTCGGCGAGGCCTGGGTCGCCCTGGACCTCGGCGACCATGTCGCATTCGCCGAATCCCTCTGCCGCGTCGATACACACTGGCCCAACCACCTTCGCCGTCCGGACGCGACCGCTTCGGCTGAAAGCGTCGAAGGCCGGATCAACAACCTGTTCTTCGGCGCGTTGAGCTGGATCCTGCTGCACGAAGTGGGACACGTGACCAAGGACCATCAGCACGTGGCCACGGCCGACCAACGCATTCGGCAGGAGTATGAGGCGGACGGTTTCGCCACCGACTGGATTCTTGAGAAGGCCGGATCCGGCCTTCAGCGCGAGTTTCGGGCGCTCATGATCATGACGGCCCTCGCTTGGCTTTTCCTTTCCGAACGGGTCATGGGCCAAGGCAAGACCCACCCGCCTGCGATCTACCGTTTCCGCGAGGCCCGCGGTCGCCTCAATCTCGGAGAACGAAGCGCGTCGCTGGAGAACGGCGCCTATTTGTTCAAGGCCATGTTCGATCCCGCCAATCCGGAAATGCCGACCGGGATGACGCCGCTACAGGCCTTCGACTGGATGGCGGACCGCATGGAGGCGCTCTTTCCCGCCCAGTGACCTTGGCGGGAACGGCGAACCGCTGACGCGAGATCAGCTCGCCTCAGCCTGACGCGTGAGTTCCGCGACTAGCGCCTCGGGCATCTCGCCTGTCATGACGTTGGTCAAAATCCAGTCGAGGCTGGCGAACTCCGCGGCGAGCCGCCCCAGGACATGGAAGCCCACAAAGCTGATCCCTTCGGTCGCGGTCTCGGACCCCAGAGGTCCGACCTTGAAGGGCATGCGGTCGTCCTCCATCACCTCCAGGAACCAGCCAGCGTCACGCAAGGCACTCGTCATGTAGGTCAGGTCTGCGACGACGAACATGACGAACTCGCCGTTGTAGAACCGGAACGTCGCCGCCGGGTCGTCGAAACTCAAGGGAAAGGGATAGTAGCCCAACTGGTGCGCCTTCATCCCGTTGACCGAGAGCACGAAGGGGCGCGCGTCCACGACGAGCCCACCGAAGACCTCCGCGAAGTTGTAGTCCGCGCTGCAATCGATGAGGATGTAGTGCAGCCCGCGTTCGACCTCTCGAGTAAGCCAGCCCGCGTCGGGCAGCGCCCTGATCATCTCGGCCGCAACCAATCCATGAGAGACGAACGGCTGCCCCGTGGCGACGCGCCGCCAAACTCCGCCGTCCTCCTCGCGGACGTCGGTCGTCAGATAGTCCATCATCGTGTTCGCCGCCGCCATCTGCCGGTCGGTTCGCGAACGCTTGCCGCCCCTGCCGGATTTGGCCTCGATGAGCATGAGCGGGCGATCCTTGGCGAGCACCATGACATCGCCGTGCCGGACCGTGTGGGTCAGGTCGTTGAGAATTCCGACCGCGTCGCGCCGATAGACGGCGCGCAGGATCGCTCGCTCGAGCCGTGCGCCGACCTTGCCTGTTATGAACCCGGGCGCTTCCCTGAAGGCCAGCGGCTTCAGATCGAACCGATCGACGTAGATGAAGGCGATGCAGTCCCCGATGTCCCGCAGTAGGTCGATCAGATCCCGTTTGCCTTGGATGCCGTTCTGCACGCGCACCATTCGCGCCTTGAGGACGCGCGACTGCGCCTTCGTATTGCGCTGGCTGGACAAGGCCTTCTTGATCCCGGCGACGACCTTTCGTGACCGCTGAATGCTCCGTTCGGCCGCGCTGATCCGCAGGATCAGCTCTTCCTGAATCTCCAACCCCAGAAGACGGTTCGCGTCGGGCTCACGACTGAGCGCCTGCACCTTCTGAAACAGGGCGATCAACTGCGCTTTATGGCGCTCGAACGGACTTGGAGCGTCGGCCAAGGCGGCGGATGTCCTCCCGCTCACCGCAGGCTCCGAGGAGTACTGACGGGATCCAAGCGTCTGACCGTCGCCAAGCGCCCGATCAGGCCACTGAAGGCGACCGGCATCCGGCTCGGGTTCTTCGAAAGGCGCGGTGGCTTGAAGGTCAAGGGCGCACCCAATGATTGAACGCTCACTGTCGGGGTTGCACGCTCGCCCGTCAAACACTGGAGCGATATGGACCGAATCTATCTCAGCTCAGCGGAACGCTCGAAGTATTCGGTCGCCATCGAGCTATTGGAGCGGCTCGCCAAGGAAGTGGGTGTCGAACCGCCCATCTCCTCAAGACGCCTAAGGCGGACGACCAGTCGGCAGCCGCGTCCCGCCACAGCTGACAGACCCGCCCTCGCGCTTGCGTTGAGAAGCGAATGTATCGAAGCTGCGCTTGGCCCGAGTGGCCTATCGTGGATCGCGCGGGGAGGGTGCGAGAGACATGCCAGCGCCTGCCGAGCCCAAGATCTACCACATCACCCATATCGATAACCTGCCCGGCATCATCGGCGCGGGTGGGCTGCGAAGCGATGCGCGCATGATTGCCGATGGCGCGGGCGTCACCGCGATAGGAATGGCGTCGATCAAGCAGCGTAGACTGGCCCTCCCGGTGCGCTGTCACCCGGGCACTTCGGTCGGCGACTACGTTCCGTTCTATTTTTGTTCTCGCTCTGTGATGCTGTACCTGCTATATCGGGCGAACCACCCTGAAGTGGCTTATCAGGGTGGGCAGGATCCGATCGTGCACCTTGAAGCCGACCTGAACGCAGTGGTGGCTTGGGCGAATGCACAGGAACGCCGATGGGCGTTCAGCCTTTCCAATGCTGGAGGCGTCTACGCGGAGTTCCGAGGAGACCTTGCTAACATTGAGGACATATCTTGGGACGCGGTGCAGGCCAGGCAGTGGTCCGGAATGCAGGACCGTAAGCAGGCGGAGTTCTTGTTGTTCGATCAGATGCCCTGGTCGTTGGTCTCTCGCGTGGGGGTGCGAAACATGCCGATGAAGCTGAGAGTGGACGCCATCCTTAGAGGTCAGGCGCAACAGCCTCGGGTCGATCTTCAACCCGATTGGTACTACTAGGCCGCGCCATGATCTCCTTCACGACTGGCGACATCCTGAAATGCGAGGCCGAGGCGCTCGTCAACACAGTCAACTGTGTAGGCATCATGGGCCGTGGCATCGCCCTGCAATTCAAGAACGCGTTTCAGGACAACTGGGAAGCCTATGCTCGGGCTTGCGAGGCCAACGAGGTTCAGCCGGGACGCATGTTCGTTCACGGACGGCATCGCCTCGATAATCCGCGCTTCATCATCAACTTCCCGACCAAGCGCCATTGGCGCGGCAAGAGCCGAATGGAAGACATTGATGCTGGGCTGATCGACCTCGTCCGCGTCATCCGGGATCGTAAGATTAAGTCGATCGCCATCCCGCCGCTTGGAAGCGGCTTGGGGGGCCTGAACTGGTCGGACGTGAAACCTCGTATCGAAAAGGTTCTTAGCCAGCTCGATGGGGTGCAAGTGATCATCTTCGAGCCGGGCGCGCCTCCCACGGCCAAGGAAATGGTGTCGTCCAGCGCGGTGCCGAAAATGACGGCTGGTCGCGCCTCTCTGGTGGTGCTCGTCGATCAGTACCTCGGAGGACTGCTCGATCCTTTCGTGACCCTACTTGAGATCCACAAGCTGATGTACTTCATGCAGGAGGCTGGTGAGCCTCTACGGTTGGACTACGCCAAGGCTCCTTACGGACCGTACGCGCAGAACCTGCGGCATGTGCTGCGCCAGATCGAAGGGCATTTGATCTCGGGTTACGCCGATGGCGGAGATAAGCCGACCAAGGAGATTGAGCTCGTCCCAGGCGCCATCAATGATGCGCGCGAGCTGCTCGCAGAGGCGAGCGAGTCCAAGTCTCGCTTCGATCGCGTCGCCGCGTTGGTCGCAGGGTTCGAGACTCCCTTCGGCCTGGAGCTGCTCGCAACCGTGCACTGGGTCGCGACACGGGGCGCGGCCTCGACCTTCGAGCAAGCGATTGAAGCGACCTACGCGTGGGGTGATCGCAAGAAGCAGTTCACACCGCAGCAAATCCGGATCGCTTTCGAACGACTGCAACAAGAGGCTTGGCTGCCAGCCGCAGCTTGAGCTGCCGGGCGCGAGGGCCGCACGCCTGACTCGCCGACTTCGTATCCACGCTTGAACGGCCGGAGGGCCAAGGGACCATGGCTGAGACGCAGATTGAGTGGACCGACGCGACCTGGAATCCCGTCGCCGGCTGCGCCATTCTCTCGGCGGGCTGCACCAATTGCTACGCCATGGAAATGGCGCGCCGTCTCGAAGCCATGGGGGTCGCGAAGTATGATGGCCTCACGCGTCGTTCGGGCGTGAGAACGATATGGAATGGCATCGTCCGCGAAGATCCTTCAGCGCTCGACATTCCTTATAGGTGGCGAAAGCCTCGGAAGATTTTCGTCAACTCGATGAGCGACCTCTTCCACGAAGCGGTCAGTGAAGAATTCATTCTGTCGGTGTGGAAGGTGATGCGAGAGACGCCGCATCATAACTATCAAATCCTCACCAAGCGGCCGGAGCGAATGGCCGAGGTTCTACAGGCACTCGTGCCCGACGCATTGCCGAACGTCTGGCTAGGAACATCCGTCGAGAATGCCGACGTCGTTGGACGGATCGACGCTCTCAGGCAGGCTCCCGCCGCCATTCGCTTTATTTCTTTCGAACCCCTGATCGGCACCGTCGGCCCAGTGGACCTGTCCCAGATCGACTGGGCCATCGTCGGCGGTGAGAGCGGAAAGAACGCCCGACCGATACGCGAGGTCTGGATCGACGACATCTACGAACAGTGCGCTGAAGCCGGTACGGCCTTCTTCTTCAAGCAGTGGGGAACCTGGGGGAAGGATAACAAGAAGCGGTCCAAGAAGGCCAATGGCCGCGAATATCGCGGTCAGACCTGGAACGAGATGCCGCCGGGCTTGAGCTTCTGAACGGAGAGGGGCGAGATGGTTGCCAAGCCGGATAAATATCGGTGGGAGCACGGGGCTCAGCTCGACGATCACTCACGCCGCAAGCACAAGATCCTCGCGGAGTACTTCCACCAGTATCTCGCCGTCCGGTGCCGAATTCCCCAGCAGGCGAAGTTCCGGCTCGCTGTTGTGGATGGCTTCAGCGGTGCTGGCCGATACGCTTGCGGCAGCCCTGGATCTCCTCTGATCTTCATCGAAGAGCTAGGGCGCGCGATTGACGCGATCAACCTGCATCGAGTGACCCAAGGGCTTGGCACGATCGAGGTCGAATGCCTGCTGATCTGCAACGACGCCGACAAGACCGTCATCGACCTCCTCAAGAGCCATGCGGAGCCGTTGGTGGCCGCCGCCCGCGAGGCGTCCCCGAAGCTGCACCTTAACGTGCACTACATGACCGGGACGTTCGCGGGCTCCTACCCCGCCATCAAGGCGCTGATTGCGGAAGGGCGATATCGGAACGTCATCTACAACCTCGACCAGTTCGGTCACTCATCTGTCGATGCATCGACGTTGACCGACATCATGCGATCAACCACGTCAGCCGAGATCTTCTACACATTCGCGATCGAGGCGCTTCTCGCCTTCCTGAGCAAAACTGACCCGGTCTTGCTGGCGAGCCAGCTGAAGCCTCTTGGTGTCGATGCCTCGACCCTTTTGGCGGACGGAACGCTTAGCAACAGCGCGTGGATGGGAGCAGCCGAACGCCTCGTGTTCGAGTCGTTCAAGGGATGTGCGACGTATGTCAGCCCGTTCTCGATCAACAACCCCGGCGGCTGGCGCTACTGGTTGATCCACTTCGCTAACATCTACCGTGCCCGCCAAGTCTACAACGACATCCTGCACGACAACAGCAGCAGCCAGGCTCACTTCGGCCGGTCCGGCCTGAACATGCTTTCGTACGACCCTGGGCAGGCGGGATCACTATATCTGTTTGACCCTCCAGGCCGCGCGGAAGCACGGACGGAGCTTTTGGAGGATATCCCGCGCCTCGTGTCGGAGACTGGCGATGCGATCCAGGTCGGGGCGTTCTACGAGACCATCTACAACGCGACCGCGGCCCATAAGGATGACATCCATGGCGCGATGATCGACAGCGAGGAACTGGAGGTGCTGACGCCAAGCGGCGGCGTTCGCCGAAAGGCTAATGCGATCGACGTCGGGGACACGCTAAGACTGAAGACGCAACGCAGTCTGTTCCCGATGTTCCTCGCTCATTTCAATACGACGAAGAGCCGGCCCTGAAGGTCAGAGCGGCCCTGCAATCAGAAGACTTCGCTATTCGCGCTAGGACCGTTCATGGCCTCCGAGAACTTGGATCTCACCGAACTCGTGGATGATCCCAACGAGCGTTTGGCCGTGGAGTACAAGGCGTTCGTTGACCCCAACGCGCCAGTCGCGCGAGCGAAGCTCGCGCGACACATCGCAGCACTTGCGAACCACGGTGGCGGATATCTTGTTGTGGGCTTCAACGACGACCTGAGCCCGTCGAATCCGCGCCCGGGTCCACTGGATCGCGACTTCGTCGCTTCTGTAGTCCGGAAGTACCTTGAGCCGCCATTCCAATGCGATGTCCGTCAGGTGACGGCGCGCTCAGGTTTGAGCTTCTCTGTCGTGGTCGTGCCGAGTCATAGCTCGGTTCCAATCTGCGCGAAGGCCGGCGGCCCTCAGATTGAGGGCAAGGTTCAAGGGCTGCAGGCTGGAGCCTACTATGTACGGAAGCCGGGCCCCGCCAGCGAGGCCATTCTGACTGCAGCGGAATGGGGGCCGCTTATCCGGAGATGCGCTCTACATGAACGCGCCTCAATCCTCGGTGCGATTGACATCGCCCTGAGGGGCGCCGAGCCCTCCAAAGACCTCGAAGGCGAGTTGGAAGCTTGGCACAGGGCCGCAGCCGAGAGCTATATTCGCGACATCGCGACCCATGGCGCATCCGTCGCCGATGTCGACAAACGGCATTTCCAGTTCTCGTATTTGATCGACCCATCCGACGGTGGTCCGCCCCCAAAAGACTTCATCACGATCCTCGATCAGGTGAACCAGGCGGTGGATCAGCAAGTCCACACGGGTTGGGGCATGTTCCACATCTTCTATGGCGGTAACGGCGCACGGTTCACGGTGGCACCGGACGTCCAAGGCGGAGGCTCGGAGTTCGTCGAAACGAATTTCATACGAGACGACAGCCGCGTCGGCGCCACGGACCTATGGCGAGTTTCGCCGGAAGGCTTTGCGACCCTGATCAGAGGCTACATCGAAGACACCCATTGGTGGACAAGTCGCGGTGCAACCGCCGGAACCGCCTTCAGTCCCAATCAGATGGTGATGTCGCTCGCAGAGCTCGTCCTGCATGCCGCGACCCTCGCAATTCACTACCCTGCATCGACCCAGGTCCTGTTCCGTTGTGAATGGGTCGGTCTCGAAGGTCGCTCGCTCGATGATTTCCAAGGTCGATGGATGTTCTCAGGCCATCAACCGCGTGAGGATCGCCGCCTTGCAACAGCGGCGTTCTCGATTGGCGAACTGACGGCAGATTGGTCGAATGTGGTCGAACGCCTTGCTGGGCCGGTGGCCCGCGCCTTTGGTGTTGATAGAACCCTGACCGCCGATTGGATTGCAGGCCAAGCTTCATCGTGGCGGCGGCGGTAGTACCTCCTTGGTTTCACCTCCGACTTTTCGGCCTGTGCGACATGTGGCCGGAGCACTTAGTTATCGGACGCTGAGGAGCGCATGGACTACACACACATCCTCGTCGCGGCGCGACTTGCTCAGGCGGACCTGAAGACAGCCGACGAAGCGTTGGAGGCCAGCCCCGATTTCCCGATGCGGCTGGTTTTGATGCGCCACCTGTTGGTTGCCATCGCAAATGTCGCCGATCTGGAGGTGTCCGTTCGAAACCTCTACCAGAAGCATCCCGACCTAAGCGGGACCATAGGCCCACACCGCAAAGCGCTCGACTTCGCGAAGTACCTTCGCAACATCTGCGTCGGTCACCTCAATCTGGGTCTCGCGGCGAAGGCGGTGGAGTGGAGACCTGAGTTGAACAAACTCCTCAGGGAAGACGAACCGCCGGCCCTCGCATTGGCCGCGTTCATGGTGCTGGAAACAGCGATCAACACATACGTCGTGGACGAAGTTCACCGCTTCTTCGAGAGCGAAACCGACTTAATGTATCCGCCGGATCTTCAGCGGTTCCATGACTTCCTCGGCCAGACCGTGCACGCCAGCCTCCGCTTCGTTGAGCGCCTGGCAAATGTCGCGATCAATGAGGGGAAACTTGCCGACTATGACGCCACTTGGCCCGACCTAGCTCTCAAAGCGGGCCAGACTGACTTCCAGTTTCTCACCAAGGGCCGTCGATAACGCCTCCGCCGTTGGAGCGGCTTCTTCCACAGTCTCTCACAATCCAGAGAAATCCCGTAGAAACAGCTTCTTCTGGCATGTGCGCGGGCTCAAAATGCAGTTCCGAGAGGGGTGCCGGTTCGACCCCGGCCACCCGCACCACCCTTAAACGGCATCGCCCGTGGAATTGTCGGCGGGAGCCGGTGAGCCGACAGGGCGGGTAGCTCGCACCAGTTCAACCAGTGCATCAGCTATCATAGTTTGAACCGTCGATACTTCGAGACCAAGATGGCTGGCGATCTCGAAGTACATAAGTCCCGCCATTCTGTGCAAAAGAAACACGTCCCTGAGTGGCTCTGGCAACTTGAGGATGGCGGATTTGAGAACTTCCATCTCGCTGGTTAAGGCCGATTTCTGAGGTGCTGGTTGATCAAGGGCGACAGCCGTGGACGATCGCGTGGGACTGGGTGACCCAAACTTGCCTCTGAGGCTTCTCACCGCTTCCGCTCGACGGGCATATCGTCATACGCCCCTGCTCCATCCGCATCTTCGACAGCGTGAAAAAGCTCGGTCACAGCTCTTGTGGACACCTCCCAGCCCCGATCGGAGATCAATGCCTCGGAAGACCTCGTGAATCCGCCGCTTTGATAGGGCGCCCCCAAGAGGTGGGCGATGTTTGCGAGAGCCACTGAGTGAGCTTTGAGCCCTCCCCTTCGCGCAAACCTCAATGTTTTCGCCGAGTCATGACGGAGATAGCGCCGATTCCAATCGTCAGTGACGCCCAAGCGCAGGTGGTAGCTCTTCAAGGTCAACTCGATGGCAATAGCCAGGAAGTGCTCTGAGGCATGCGGGTTTGATGAGCGCATTTCCAAAGCTGATGCTCTGAAGCTGCGAGCATTCTGATGGAACGCGTTGGCCAAGGACCGATTGGGTATTCTCGGCCTCACTCTGACCCGACGCTGGGTCATGGCGCCAACTCGAGGCTGGCGAGAAAATCAGCGGCTTCCGCGACGACGTCGGCTTCAAAGCCTCCTTCATCGTTGAGGAGCCGCGCGGCGATCGCCAACTTGCTAGCGGTATCTTTGATCGTGCCAACGGGAAGGTGCTGAAGGGCTTGTCGGCAATTTGCCCGTCGGTTGTCGAGACCTTCAAATCTATGATCAAAAGATCTCAGTAGCGCTGCTGCGTTGCCGTCCGATTGCGCGGCTTCGACCGATCCGAACGTTTTGATCAGTTCCGTTTCTACCGACGAGTACTGAGCTGTGAGGGCGTCAAGCTCTTCATCAACCGACCACCAATCTCGGCAGGCACTGGCGATGTCACTTTGATTTTCCAAAGGGCGCTCCATCGTGCCAGCGAGGCTGAGAAGGAGCCTGAGTCAGGCTGGAGCAAAGGCCAAGATATATCTGGAGTATATTCGAACCGACTTGGACGAGAGCGGCCTGCGCATGCCGTCGCTACGACCGTCAATCACTGGAGCCCGGCAAACTCCGCGTCGGCGAAGTAGGAGATTTTGTATCCCCAAAGCGGCTGTCGGCCAGGTCTAAGCAAGATCATCGAGTAGTCGGGCGCGCGCATCACCTCGTCGGGGGTCATGAGATCCCGCTTGGCATAGTTCAACGTCGTGGAGCTCGATGACCCCGTCTGAGCGCTGCCGCCCTGGGTACTCCATGAGCTGCCGGAACTGGTCGTGTCGCCTTCGGTGTAGAAAGCTTCCGTGCTCGCTCCCAAGGTGCGTGACACCCAGGTCGCCGTCTCGATGTCGGCTACGTTAAAGACCTGGATCACTCCGGCATTGGCGATGAATGTTCCCGCCGCCTGTCCGTAGTTTGACCTCAACTGATTTAGGTCTTGAAGGAAGCTCCAGAACTGGACGCCATAGCCAGCCATCAGACCAAAGGCCCGCTCGACCTGTTCCAGCCTCCCGAGTGTGGCGAATTCATCCAGCATGAAAAGGACGCGCTGCCTTTCGGCGTTCGGCATGCTTCCTGAGCGCGCGAGATCGTAGACGGCTTGAGCGACCAGAAGCCTTAGCCACCTTGCGTAGGTACCCAGCCGTTCCGGGGGCAAGACCAAGAACACGCTCCCCACCTGCCTTTGCAGATCGGCAAAGTCGAAATCCGAACGGGCAAGCGCCGCGACCATTCTTGGGCTGTCGAGAAAATGAGTGTGACGTTGGGCTGACGATAGAACACCTGCCGCTTCACGATCACTCTTCCCCAGATGCCGGTTCGCAGCACGAGCGACGAGACCACCTGCACCTATGTTGCCTTGCATGCTCCTCAGTAAAGCCGCGAAACGCTCCGGCGCTGCAGTGAGGAGATCGCGAACGGAGCCGAGCGTCCGTCCGCTTGGCGGGCTCATCGTGACGACATGAAGGATCACTCCCGCGATCAGCGCTTTGGCCTCCTCGTTCCAGTGCGCCTCCGCCGAGTGGCCGGGCGCGTCGTGAACCAAGGCTTCAGCGATGAGGGCCGCTTCTTCAGCGACGTCGAGACTGTCTGGATCGAGTCTCGACAGGGGATTGAACGATGACGCCGGCTCGCCTGAGACGCCGAAGGGATCCAATACGTGCACCTCCCCGAACTGGCGCCGGCGCTTCGCCGTGATCCGCGCGTTCTCACCCTTAGGATCGACGCAAATGATCGATCGCCTAAGCGCGAGGAGATTGGGGATGATCGCACCGACCCCTTTCCCTGACCGGGTTGGTGCGAAGGTTAGAAGATGAGCTGGCCCCTCGTACCGCATGAGCCATTGGTCGAGGGATCGGCCCACGATGATCCCGCTCGAATTATCGAGTTCGGCACGGGCGTATTTGGCTTCGCCGAACGCGGCGCTTCCGTGCACCGTCGAACGGACGACTTCTTGGCCGCCGCCGAGCCAAATGAAATAACCGAATGCTCCGCCGCCAATCGTCGCGACGGCCAGCGCAATGTAGCCCCAGATGGTCGGAATGGTCTCGGATCGAAACCCGAGCACCCAGAGCACGAGCGCAAAGACGAGGTTGCCCACGAAAGCCCAGACGACGATCGGCCTGATGGCTGCGAGGCTCCACATCAGCCCTGAGACTTCCCTTCGGCGAAGGCGTGAAATCCGCGCCTCCTCCACAGAGCCAGGGCGCTCTCTCGATCGTTTCCCTGCATCTGATCCGCGAGGGTGAGAAAGGCGCCCAGCAACACCGCGCGATCATCTGCCGTCAGTTCGACCAATCTGGCCTTCTCCACCAGCCCGCCAAGCTCGATGAGGTGGCGCGTTCGCTCGCGCCGTTTCACGACCCACGCCCTTGTATCTTGGCGCGCCCTGACGGCTTCAATGCGCCGGCCCGCTGCCGACACCCGCCGCGCCTGTTTGGCTATCGCCGTCAGCCTTTTTCCGAGCCCGCTTCGAGCGGAGAAAAAACGAGGAGCCACGCTGACGCCAGTCTGCTGTCGGTTCGTTCTCGCCTGACTGCTCGACAGCCGCGAGAAGGGCTCCGGCGAGCACTTCGACATCAAGGCCGTCCGCGCCGGTCGCGGCTACCAGTTCGCCAAGCTGACTCAGCTTCCGAGCCTTCAGGCCTTTCGCCTTGTCGGCGAGCGCCTGTAGCTCGGCGTCAATATCGCGAGGCCGTCGCATGCCTTCGCTCCAATCCCGGCAAATTGCGATTGGCCGATTGTACACCCCTGGAGGGCAATCAGCCAATCGCCTCAACTTGCGCGTCGGAACCAACTCACGAGCGAAAGTATTTTGCGAGTGCGCGCTTATACGTCGTGACCGACGTGCTGCTTTTGGGTGGTGGCCGATGGCGATCTATCTCTTCTCTGCAAAAGTGATCTCCCGCGCCAACGGATCCAGCGCTGTCGCTGCCGCTGCGTACCGTTCGGCGTCCCGGCTGGATGATGACCGGATAGCCAGATCGCATGACTTCACGAACAAGGCTGGTGTCATTCATTCGGAGATTCTCGCTCCGAGGCAAACGCCGGAACGCTGGCTAGATCGGGCGACCCTGTGGAACGAGGTCGAGGCCAATGAGAGGCGCAAGGACGCCCAGCTTGCTCGAGAAGTGGAGTTCTCCATCCCTCGTGAAATGACCCGCGCTGACGGCGTCGAATTGGCCCGGTCGTTCGTGCAGCGCACGTTCGTCGACAAAGGTATGGTCGCGGACCTCAACGTTCATTGGGACACGGCCCAGGACGGAACTCCGAAGCCTCATGCCCATGTGATGCTCTCAATGCGGCAGGCTCGCCCCGAGGGCTTCGGAGCAAAGGTTCGCGATTGGAACGGCGTGGAGCTGCTCTCCGAGTGGCGCCAAGCTTGGGCAGACCACGCTAACGAACATCTCGCACGGCTGGATATCGATGCCCGGATCGACCACCGCTCGCTTGAAGATCAGGGCATCGAACTCGAACCTCAGGACAAGATCGGACCAGCCGGAGCAAGGCGGGTGGATCGAGGGGAAACTGCGGAAAGAGCATCCGACCATCGAGAAATTGCCCGCCGCAACGGCGCGCTCATCATTGCGAGCCCTGGCGTTGCGTTGGATGCCATCACGCACCAGCAATCGACCTTCACCCGTCACGACCTGGCCAAGTTCGCTCACCGTCATTCCGACGGAAAGGAGCAGTTCGATCAGGTCATCAGTGCCGTTTCGCTGTCGTCTGAATTGGTGCCGCTCGGACAGGACGGACAAGGCCGCGAGCGGTTCACCAGCAGGAGCATGCTGGCCATCGAACAGCGCCTTGAACGCTCGGCCGCATGTCTGTCCGAAAGGGCCGGTCATGGCGTGGCGAGCGGTCAGGTTGAGAAGGCAATTTTACAGGCGAAGGCGCGTGGGCTGACCATCTCGGGGGAACAACTCGACGCGCTGAAAAAGGTGACCGGCGCTGCCGATTTCGCGATGGTGGTTGGCTATGCGGGAAGCGGCAAGAGCACGATGCTCGGAGCAGCGAAAGAGGCGTGGGAGGCCCAGGGTTTTGTCGTCAGAGGCGCGGCGCTCTCGGGCATCGCAGCCGAAAATCTGGAGTTTGGTTCTGGTATCCAATCGCGGACGATCGCCAGCCTGGAATACGCATGGGAGCACGGATGGGCGAGTATTCCGGCCCGGCGAAGAC
>Ga0180012_1000346_pt1 | contig 16773 bp, 18 predicted proteins | sample KR11_S2_MetaG_FD_122243 | JGI IMG/M metagenome (GOLD analysis project Ga0180012, IMG submission 122243) | Groundwater microbial communities from the Olkiluoto Island deep subsurface site, Finland - KR11_S2_MetaG | ecosystem: Environmental > Aquatic > Deep subsurface > Groundwater | place...
AAGGGACAGTGCTCCGCCACACGACGGATCTGGTTGAGTAGCCTTTTCTATGAGGCCTCAAGCTCTGGTGTCGACGTCCACCGGAAGCTCTCTCCGGTTGTCCATGTTGGTTTGCACGCGGAACTGAGCCGGTTTTTCCACCGAGAAGTGAGCCACCTCTAAGTATGGTTTTCTGATCAGGCTTTGGTCAATGGGCTGGCCTTTTCTCCTCTCTTCTGTGCTGCTGCGGCCGAGCTGGCCTTGAAGCGGAAGCTATCGTTACCGGTTTCCAGGATATGGCAACGGTGGGTCAAGCGGTCGAGGAGAGCTGTCGTCATTTTGGCGTCGCCGAAGACCGTAGCCCATTCGCTAAAGCTGAGGTTGGTGGTGATGATGACGCTGGTGCGCTCGTAAAGCTTGCTCAGCAGATGGAAGAGCAGCGCTCCGCCTGAGGCGCTGAACGGAAGGTATCCGAGTTCATCGAGGATTATCAGATCGAGACGGACCAGCGTCTCGGCAATCTGGCCTGCCTTGCCCTTTGTCTTCTCCTGCTCGAGCGCATTGACCAATTCGATAGTCGAGAAGAAGCGGACCTTTCGGCGGTGATGCTCGATAGCCTGAACACCGATGGCAGTCGCGATATGGGTCTTTCCTGTGCCCGGCCCACCGACGAGGACAATGTTATGCGCATCGTCCATGAACTCGCATCGATGCAGTTGGCGCACCGTCGCCTCGTTGATTTCGCTGGCGGCGAAGTCGTATCCGGAGATGTCCTTGTAGGCCGGGAAGCGAGCCGCCTTCATATGATAGGCAATCGAGCGGACCTCGCGCTCGGCCATCTCGGCTTTTAGCAACTGGGACAGGATCGGCACGGCCGCATCGAAGGCTGGAGCTCCTTGCTCGATCAGGTCCGTGACGGCTTGGGCCATGCCGTACATCTTCAGGCTACGCAGCATGATGACGACGGCGGCGCTGGCGGGATCATGACGCATGGCGACCTCCCACGATCCGGACCCGCAAGCCATCGTAGCGTTCTACATTGGCCTTGGGTTCACGTAGCAAGGTCAGCGCCTGTGGCGTGTCTATGTCGGGACCGTCGGTGGTTTTGCCGTCAATCAGGCGATGCAGCAGGTTCAGCACATTCGTCTTGGTCGCGACGCCTTGATCCAGAGCCAGTTCCACAGCCCTGACAACGATCTGCTCATCGTGATGAAGAACGAGTGCGAGAATGTCGACCATCTCACGATCGCCGCCGGGGCGGCGAAGCATCTGGTCCTGCAATTTGCGTAGGGCGGGTGGCAGTTCCAGGAAGGGTGCGCCATTGCGTAGAGCACCGGGCTTGCGTTGGATGACCGCAAGGTAATGCCGCCAGTCGTAAATCGTTCGCGGCGGTTTGTCGTGGCTGCGTTCTATGATCCGCGGATGTTCGCAGAGGATATTGCCCTCGGCCGCAACGACCAGCCGCTCGGGATAGATCCGCAGGCTGACAGGTCGGTTCGCAAAAGACGCAGGCACGCTGTAGCGGTTCCGCTCGAAGGTGATCAGGCAGGTGGGGGAGACGCGCTTGCTCTGCTCGACGAAGCCGTCAAACATAGCGGGGAGCGCCATCAATGCTACCCGCTCATCAGCCCAAACATCCGCGATCGTGCCGGGCAAGGTGCCGTGCGCTGTGTCGCGCCACAGGTCCTGGCAATGCTGTTCCAGCCAGACATTCAATTCCGCCAGATCCGGAAAGTCCGGCATCTGTTGCCACAAACGTGGTCGGGCATCCTGAACGTTCTTCTCGACCTGGCCCTTCTCCCAGCCTGCGGCGGGATTGCAGAACTCTGGCGCAAAGACGTAGTGGTTCGTCATTGCCTGGAAGCGGACGTTGACTTGCCGTTCCTTGCCGCGACCAACACGATCGACCGCGGTCTTCATGTTGTCGTAAATGCCGCGGCCAGGCACGCCACCGAATACGCGGAAGCCGTGCCAGTGAGCGTCAAAAAGCATCTCGTGCGTTTGCAGCAGGTAGGCCCTGACCAGAAAAGCTCGGCTGTGCGATAGCTTGATATGCGCGACCTGAAGCTTCGTGCGCTCACCGCCGATCATGGCATAGTCCTCACTCCAATCGAACTGGAATGCCTCACCAGCGCGGAAAGACAGCGGAACGAATATGCCGCGGCCCGATGTCTGCTGCTCAACCCGCCACTCACGGGCGAAGGCGGCGACACGGCCATAGGAGCCGGTAAAGCCCAGAGCCGTCAGATCGGCATGAAGTTGCTTCAGCGTCCGGCGCTGTTTGCGTGACCTTCCGGCCTCGGTCTTCAGCCAGCCAGAGAGTTTGTCGGCGAACGGATCAAGCTTGCTAGGTCGTTCCGGTACCGTGAACGTCGGCTCGATCGTACCCGCGCTCAGATACTTTGCGATCGTGTTACGTGACAGCCCGGTGCGTCGGCTGATCTCGCGCACTGACAGCTTCTCACGCAGTGCCATCCGACGGATGATGTTTAAAAGTCCCATGTGGATCACTCCGTTGCCCCCGTCGCTCTCCGCGTTGGGGGAAGGTTCACATGGCTCAATTCTTAATGGAAATTATGCGCCTAACCGGCTCAGTTCTGCGTGCAAACCAACAACTGTGTTCCGACAGATCGCGACAGCGGCGCCTTCATAAGGAACGCTCGACCGGGAGAAGTCGGTCCGCCTGACCCTTCGGGTCGCTATGCTCAGGCTCCTGCGGCTTTCCCTTGTCCGTCCTTGGCATGGCGAGAATTCCCGGCATCCTGCGCGTGCCGGGCGTCGCTTCTCTGCTCGGCGGGGCGAGGTCAAGCTCTGTTCAGGCTTATTGCAGCGCTGCTCGATCATGGCTTTCGTTCCCCCGGCTCGCGTGGGATCGGTCATCGCAATATTTTCGCCATAACCGGGTTAAGCTGGTGTGCATCAACCATCTTCCAGCCGATTTTGAGATAGAAGGCCACCGCATCGGGCGCGACGTGAGCCTTTAACCTAACGGCACCCCGGGCCATGGCCAGGCTCTCGACAGCAGTCATCATGCTTCTGCCAATACCTTGACGCTGCCGATCCGCAACGACCGCTACGGTTCGAACAACACCACTTCCATTCTCATGAAGGTCAAGACGAACTGCACCAAGAGCGTCTTCTCCTTCGACAAATATCAAAGGCAGATGCTTTGGCTCGCGGTCGTCAGGATGCTGGTCGTCATAGCCCGTCAAGCCTCGCAGATCGAAAAGCACGTGCCGTCTGATCTGATGATACCCGGCCCATTCAGTTTGCGTAGAGACCTGTACGAGCTTCAAATTGCCACCCTTTTTGCAGCAGATCGTCAATAGACGCCATCTTCAGGAGCGCGACCATCGGCTTTGCCGCTTTGCCGCCAACTTTGTTGCCGCCCTGCTAACCCAGGCGGCATTTTGTCCGTACGTCACAGACTTCCGACTTCGCTTTGCGGCCCGCGCTTCTCTCCGGGATCGGCAGCCAGCTCTCCCGCCATGGGTCCATTCGATAACGCGGTCCAACCCAAGGCAGTGGTGGCCGTCCCTCAGAACAAGGGTGATCCACCTCACGAGGCAAGCGACCATGGGCGTTGCCTTCTGGCCCAAATCCACATCAGACCTTGCCGAATTCGGCTCTCACGCCATTGAAGAATGACCTTACGGTGTTCTCGACCACAGTATCGATGTCGATCTCGACCGAGACGTTGTAAACGTATTTTCGGATTGCAATGTAGAAGATACTGCCGTGCAACGCCCAGAACAACTCGAGCTCGTTGTCTCCAGGCGCCTCGCTCGTCGATGAGGCACCAAGTTCGAAGCGCAGTTCCATGACCGCCGGCTTGATGATCTTTTCCCGGATGATCGAAAGGTAGCGGCCGGTGAGATCGTAGGATTTCAGGCCTGAGGATACGAAGATGCGCACCCAGTCGTAGTCGAATACGCGCGCGGCATACTCTCTGTAGAACTGGGTCAATCGCGCCTCCAGCGTGCGGCTGCGATCGAGGACCAGCGGTTCCCAGTCCGGATTCCACCGGCGCAGATAGATGTGGTCGTAAACCCGCTCGATCAGTGCGTCCTTGCTTTCGAAATGGCGATAGATCACCGCATGGGAGATACCCATGCGCTTGGCCAGTTCGCGGGTCTGGCCTTCAAAACCGACTTCCGCGAAGAAGCGAACGGCTTCACTCACGATTGCCTTCTCGCGTTCTTCGGCGCGCATGTTCTTGCGACGCCGGGGCTCCGGCGGCAGGTCGGAGGTCTGTCTGGTCATTCCCTGTCTCCTGTCTCGCCTCGTTGTAGTCACAGAAAATAAAATAACCAAGCGGTCACTTTTCCTCTTGCGGAAACTTTCGTCTCGGATAACTTGTGACCAATTGGTTACAAATGCGGTGGAGGCCGTGTTTGGGAGGACACATGAAATCGCCTGCATTGGACTATCTTCGGGTGGAAACCCTGTCGGCCGCGCTCGATGCTTTTGCAGGGCAGGGCGGCGAGGCGATCTATCTTGCCGGCGGCCATAGCGTCGTGCCCTCGCTGACCCTGCGGCTCCAGGCGCCATCGCTGTTGATCGACATCTCGCGTATTGCCGAATTGTCGGGCATCGAGTTGATCGACGGCTGGCTGCGGATCGGAGCCATGACGCGCCATGCAGAGATGATCAGCAATCCCTTGATCGCCGCTCACGCGCCGTTGCTCAAGGCCGCGGCCCCCCATGTTGCCCATCCCGCCATTCGCAACCGAGGCACCATCGGCGGCAGCCTGTCGCTTGCCGATCCGGCGTCGGAATTTCCCGCAGTGGCGATGGCCATGCGTGCCGAGATCGAGGTGGTCGGGCCTCACGGCGCGCGGCGCGTGAAGGCGGATGATTTTTTTCTCGGTCTCTATGAGACGGCGATGGCGCCGGGCGAAATCCTGCGTTCGGTCTTCGTGCCGCCGGTGACCGCGGGTCAGGTCGTGGCCTTCGATGAACTGGCCCGGCGACGCGGCGACTATGCCATGGTCGGGGCCGGTATTCAGGCCTCGCTTGAGGGCGGCCGCGTCGAGGATATCAGTATCGCCTTTTTCGCCGTCGGATCGAAGCCGACCCGAGCGGCGAACGTGGAAGCCGCGTTGAGCGGCCGCATGCTCGATGCCGTGCCTATCAAGGCTGCCCAGGCGGCCCTGGCCGACGATCTGGAACCCGATGACCAGCCGCATATGTCTGCCACTATCCGGCTCCACCTTGCGCGCGTCCTGCTCGGACGACTGCTTGGCAGCCTTGGAGGACCAACGGCGTGACGATCGAAATCACCATGACGGTCAATGGCGAGGCCGTGCGCGAAACGGTCGAGGCGCGTCTTAGCCTCGCGGACTTCCTGCGGGATCGTCTGCGCCTCACCGCCACTCATCTCGGCTGCGAAATGGGCGCCTGCGGAGCCTGTCTCGTCCTGCTCGGCGGCAAGCCGGTCCATGCCTGCCTGACGCTTGCGGCCCAGGCCGACGGCGAAGTCGTCGAAACGCTGGAAGGACTGAATGAGCGTGGTGCGATCGCCGATCTCCAGGCGGCCTTTCACGACCGCAATGCGCTGCAATGCGGGTTCTGCACGCCGGGCATGATCATCACCGCGCATGCGCTGCTCGTGGACAACCGCACTCCCGACCGCGCCGAGATCCGCGATGCCCTGTCGGGCAACTACTGCCGCTGCACCGGCTATGAAGCGATTGTCGATGCGATTGAGGCGACGGCGACGCAACGAATGGGGGAGGCGGCGGAATGACGGCCTTGCCAGACAAGCAAGCCCATATCGGGCAGTCGAAGCGGCGCCAGAACGCTCTTCGCCATCTCGCCGGACGCGGCCGGTTCGTCACGGATATCGTGTTGCCTCGCATGGTGCATGCCGCCTTTGTTCGCAGTCCGCTTGCGCATGGCCGTATCGTTGGCCTGGACATCGAGGCAGCATCACGCGCGCCGGGCGTCACCAGGGTTTTCACGGCGGCCGACCTGAACCCGAGCTGCGAGCCATGGACGGGCACTCTCGATCACTTCGCCCGCATGACCAGCATTGCCCAGAATATTCTGGCGGATGGCGTGGTGCTATGGGCCGGCCAGCCGGTCGTCATGATCATCGCCCGCAGCCGGGCAGAGGCCGAGGATGCCTGCGAATTGGTCGTCCTCGATATCGAGGATGACGAGCCGGTTGTCGATGGAACGCTGGCGCTGCAGGCCGATGCCGCAATTGCCGCGCCCGGACTGTCCGGCAACCTGTGCTTTGGCACGGTTCTGGAAACCGCCGGCGTCGACCGCGCGTTCGCCGAGGCGGCACATGTGGTGGAGGCGGAGTTCGTCTTCGGTCGCCATACGGCCGTAACGCTCGAGCCGCGCGCCATCGTCGCCGATTTCGATCCCTCGACGGGGCAATTGACCGTGCACCAGGGCACGCAAACCCCCTATCAGTTCCAGGACGTCTATGCCCGCCATTTCCGGCTGAACGAGGGGCAGGTCCGGGTGATCGCGCCCGATGTCGGCGGCTCGTTCGGCATGAAGCTGCATGTCTACCATGAAGAAATGGGTGCGGTGGCGGCCAGCAAACTCCTGGGGCGCCCGGTGCGTTTCGTCGCTGACCGGCTGGAATCCTTTCTCTCCGATATCCATGCCAGGGACCACAAGGTGAAGGCACGGATGGCGGCTTCCGCCGACGGCCGGATCACGGCAATGGAGGTCGACGACCTGACCCAGATCGGCGCCTTCTCCTGCTATCCGCGCACCAGCGTCGTGGAGGGCAACCAGGTGATCCGCCTGATGGGTGCGCCCTATGCAATGCCGGATTATCGCGGCAAGCTCTCGGTCGTGTTCCAGAACAAGGTACAGACCAGCCAGTACCGCGCCGTCGGTCATCCCATCGCCTGCGCGGTGACCGAAGTGCTGGTCGACCGGGCGGCGGAGGCCCTGGGCCTCGATCCGCTCGACATGCGCGCGCGCAACGTGGTCGCGGACAGTGCCTATCCGCATGTATCGGCCACCGGCTACCAGTTCGAGAAGTTGTCGCATGAGGCATGCCTCACCCGTCTTCGCGACATGATGGACTACGAGGTCTTGCGAGCCGAACAGGCGGCCTTGCGGAAGAAGGGGGTCTATCGCGGCATTGGCATTGCGCCTTTCGTCGAGATCACCAATCCGGGCGCGGCCTTCTACGGCGTCGGCGGTGCCCGGATTTCCGCGCAGGACGGCGCCATCGTCAAGCTGACGCCCGCAGGCGACGTCCAGTGCATGATTTCTGTCACGGAGCAGGGTCAGGGCACCGAAACGATCATCGCGCAGGTGGTTGCCGACCAGCTCGGCGTGGAGCCGGACCGGGTCAAGGTGATCACCGGCGATACTGACACGACCCCAAGCGGCGGCGCGACATGGGCATGCCGCGGTGCCGGCATCGGTGGCGAGACGGCGCTGAGGGCCGGGCGCAAGCTGCGCGACCAGATCCTCGCCCTTGCCGGCCAGATCCTGCAAGCCGATCCGGATGGGCTCGCCCTTTCGAACGGCAGTGTCGTCGATGCCTCGACCGGCGCGCCCAGGATGCCGCTGGCCGAAATCGGTCGCATCGCGACCTACCGACCGGACACCCTGCCCAGGGGCTGCGACAATTCGCTGACCGCGGTCCATCACTTCGCACCGGGCGGCTATCCGTTCGATTTCACCAATGGCGTCCAGGCAAGCTATGTCGAAGTGGATGTCGAGACCGGCATGGTCAAGCTGCTGAAGCACTGGGTCGTCGAGGATTGCGGTCGCATTATCAATCCGCTGCTGGTCGACGAACAGATCCGTGGCGGCGTGGTTCAGGGTTTGGGGGCGGCCTTTTTCGAGGAATGCCTCTATGACGACGCGGGCCAGCTGACCAATGGTTCGCTCGCGGACTATCTGGTGCCGATGGCCGGCGAAATGCCCGATATCGAGATAGCCCATGTCGAAACGCCGACGCTCGATACCATTCTCGGCGCCAAGGGTGTGGGAGAAGCCGGCACAGCGGCGGCGGGCGCTGCTGCCATGAATGCGGTCAACGACGCACTGCGCCCGTTTGCGGCCGGCATAAGCCAGACACCGATGACGCCTGTGCGCATATTGCAGGCGCTCGGCCATGTTTGAACGATCGATCGAGGGCGGATGCCATGGAACTTGAAGGTAGCGAGATGCTGACGGCCAGCCCCGAACAGGTGTGGCAGGCCCTGTTCGACCGGTCCGTGCTCGAGCGGGCCATACCGGGTTGCGAAACGTTGGAGCAAACGAGCGCCACGGAGTTTTCCGCGGTGGTAAAGCTGAAGGTCGGTCCGGTGTCCGCGCGCTTCAAGGGCGACGTCGAACTGAGCGATATCGAGCCGTTCGTCGCCTGCACGCTGTCTGGCAAAGGTTCGGGAGGAATTGCCGGATTTGCGAAGGGCTCGGCGCGGGTAACTCTGACACCGCAGGGAGACGTGACGCTGCTCACCTACCGGGCCGATGCCGCGGTCGGGGGCAAACTGGCAGCGCTCGGCAGCCGCCTGATCAAGTCGACGGCGCAAAAGCTGGCGGGCGAATTTTTCGCGAATTTCAAGGCGGTGCTGTCCGCAGGGGCCGGGACGGAGGCCGGCCCGACGCATGAGGACACCGGCGCGACGGAGCAGGCCGGTTCGGTTTCGTAAGCTGAATATTGCATACTGTCCGCGCAGATCGCGGGATTTCAAGGGGAGGAAATCATGGGAACCACACGTCGGACATTCCTGGCGGCATCTTCGGCAACGCTTGCGCTGCCATTTCTGAATACCCGCGGCTTTGCGGCCGAGGCCATCGATATCCAGATCGGATCGAGCCATCCGACCAACAATATCTGGGTCTACGCCATGCAGACGGCATTGCAGCCGGAACTCGACCGCCTTCTGGCGGAAGCCGGCGGCAAATACACCATCAACTGGCATGAGAATTACGGCGGCACGCTCTACAAGTTCAGCGATACCCGCGCTGCCGTGCGTGACGGGATCGTCGATATTGGTATGGTCGGAACGGTCTGGGAGGGCTCCGCCATGCCGTTGCAGAATGTGACCTATTTCACGCCCTTCGCCAATGCGGACCATGTCGCGGTTATCGATATTTTCGACAAGCTGACCGACGATCTGCCCGAATTGAAGGCGGGTTGGACCGACCAGAACATGGTCCATCTGTCTTCATTGGTGACGGACAGCTACGATATTTACGCGAACTTCCCCATTACATCGGTTGATGACGTCCGCAATCGTCGCCTCAATGCACCGGGAACCTCGGCCAATTGGCTCGCCAATACCGGTTGCACGCCGGTCGATGGGGCACTGACCACCTATTACACCGATATCCAGACCGGGGTTTCCGAGGGCACGTTGTCTTTTGCCAGCGGCATCCAACCGACCCGTGTCTACGAGGTCGCGCCTCATCTGGCGCGCGTCGGTTTCGGTTCGATGTATTTTGGAGGGATCGCCGCCAACAAGACCTTCCACGACCGGCTGCCGCCGGAGGTCCAGGCAGCACTGCGCGAAGCCGGCCGCATCACCTCGCGCAAGCATGGAGAATACGTCACCGAGAGGGCCACCAAGGCGATGTCTGAAATGGTTGCGGCAGGCCTCAAGGTCAACGATCTGCCGGATGCCGAAAAGGAAAGATGGGCAAACACCCTGCCGAACGTGGCAAAGCCTTGGCTTGATTCCAACGGTCCCGCGGCGACGACCGTGTTGAAGGCCTATTTCGCCGAACTGAAAGCGCGTGGGATCAAGCCGGCCCGCGACTGGTCTGCCGAGGCATGAACCGTCACTAGACGCGAAACAGCCAAACAATTCCCGCCGCCCACGGACAGGATCTCAAATGCAGGTAGATACGGTTACGACACCGAGCGGTTCGCCCTCGCGCCGGCGATTGCAGGCGGCTCTAAATGCCATGGCGGCAATTGGTACGGTTTGGATATTCGCAATCATGCTGTTGATTGTGGCCGACGTCGTCGGCCGCAATTTCTTCGGCTCCCCGATCACCGGCGTGGCCGAAATCGCCGCACGTTCTGTCGTGGCGATCGTCTTCCTCATGCTGCCCGCCGCGGTCCTGAGCGAGACCCTGATCCGGGCGGATTTTCTCCTGCGGATTCTGCGGGATCATTCGGGAAGGGCGACGCATCTTCTCGACATGAGCTTCGCGTTAATCGGCGCGATATTGTTCGCACTGGTGGCGCTGGCGGCGTGGCCCGACACGGCCGGAGCCTGGCGCACGTCGGAGTTTTTCGGCGTGCGCGGCGTATGGACGCTGCCTGCCCTGCCATTCCGGCTGATCGTGGTGTTCGGGTCCGCGGCATCCGCGCTCGCCTTCGCGGTCTGCGCGTTTGGCAGCCTCGCTTCAATCCGCAACTCAAAGGCCAAATGACATGGGAACTATCGGGATCGGGCTGCTTCTCATCGCGGTCCTGTTTTTGCTCGTCTTGCTCGGCATGCGAATTGCGGTGGCCCTGATGGCCGTTGCCTTTGCCGGCGTGTGGATCATTCGCGGCAATTTCGATCTTGCTATGAAACTGATGTCGATCGCCGCCTACAGCGGGGTGGCGAACTATCTGTTTGCGACCATCCCGCTGTTTGTGCTGATGGGCCATCTGGTCAGCATCTCAAATGTCGGCAAGGATACCTTCGACGTAGCCGAGTCCCTTTTGCGCCGTCTGCTCGGTGGGCTTGGCGTCGCAACCGTCGCTGCAAATACGGTGTTTGCTGCGGTGACCGGCGTGTCGATTGCATCTGCCGCCGTGTTTACCAAGGTTGCCGTTCCGGAAATGACGCGGCATGGCTATCGCGCCTCGTTTGCGGCCGGAACGGTCGCCGGCAGCTCCGTCCTCGGCATGCTCATTCCGCCAAGCCTGCTATTGATCATCTATGGCGTGCTAGCCGAGCAGTCGATCGGACGCATGTTCATAGCCGGCCTCGTGCCGGGTATCCTGCTTGCCGTCGGTTTTGTCGCGCTGATTGTCGCCATGGCGCGTTTTGCTCCCGGTTTTGTTTTCACCAGGGAGTATCTGGATCGCCAGTTGGAAAAGCGCCAACCCCTGCCGCGGATGGGCGGGGCTGAAATCGGCCGTAAGCTCGCGCCGATCCTCCTTCTGGTCGTCTTCGTGCTGGGTGGCCTCTACAGCGGCTTCTTCACGCCAACGGAGGCCGGCGGCGTCGGGGCCTGCGCTGCCCTCGTGATTGCCGTTGTCCGGCGCAGCCTTGACCTCAAGAAATGGTGGGCGGTCCTGACACAGACCGGGACGATCTCTGTCGGTATCCTCATATTGCTGGTGGCGGCCAGTTTCTATGGCCAGATGCTTGCGGTCGCCGGCATTCCATCAGCGATTGGCCAGTTTGTTCACGGCAGCGGCCTTGGCGCGACGGGCTTTCTGATCGTCTACATTGGCCTGATCCTGCTTTTGGGCATGATCCTCGACAGCAGCTCGATCTTGCTGATCGTCGTACCGATTGCGGCCCCCATCGCCCAAGGTCTCGGCTTCGACCTCGTGCATTTCGGCATCATCACGGTGATCGCCGTGGAGGTCGGCCTGTTGACGCCGCCGTTTGGCATATCGATCTTTACCGTGCATTCAACCCTCGGAGACGAAAAGACCTCCCTGGAATCGATCTTCGCAGGTGCCTTGCCATTCGTTGGCGTGATGCTCGCTGTCCTCGGGGTAATCGCAATATTCCCGCAATTGATCGTCGGTTGATCTTATTCGCAGGCAATTTGGTTTCGGGTCGTGGCGGGCAGGAAGCTGGCCTTTCCAAGCACTGACGGCGTTTGAGCAGTGGCTCTGACCGTTTCACGCAGTCGAGAAAAGATCGGCACCCAGATTGGGAAGCGATATCCGCATCTGGGCGTTGCTCTTCGATGAGACCGCGCCTTTTTCTTTGCCTATGCGGCCTCTCAAACCTGGTTTTAGTATCTTGGCCGCAAGCACTGTTTTGTCCTGCGGCAGGAAAGGGCCATAGTGCTGCACGACGTCGGGAGTGTCCTGCATGGCGTAGCGTGTCTGCTCGTAGCGCCCGGTCTGCCTGAGGATGTGCGTCGCCAGGGATATCACGAGGATTGTGCGGACCGTGGGGCAGCAAGCCCTTGATAGCGCAGCGGCCGGTGTACGGATTGCAGATCCCATAACGCGCGACGGAGCTTATATAGGCTAACCGCCCCGCCCGATATCAAATGTTCTCGAAAGGGATCATTGGTCCGCGGATGATCTGAATTGATGTCTTTTGATTGATCAACTGTGATGCCAATGATATGGAGACGTAACGTTACATAAAGAATGAAATCTATAGGTATCATATGGCGTCGGAATCGGAGGCCCTCCTGGAAATAGGACAGCTGTTGAAGACGACCCGCAGGGGATTGGGGCTCACCCAGGAGCGGGTTGCGGAAATGGCGGGCATATCGCGTCCCCGGTATCGCGAGATTGAAGCTGGAAGCAGCGCGGCTCGGACGACTACACTGATCAACATTGCTCGCGCGCTTGGCCTCGAACTGATGCTCATCCCCCAGGCCATGGTCCCGGCCATTGACGCTCTACTGCAGCCACACGGCGCCGACGATGACCTTCCGGCTTTCGTCGTCAGTCCCGATGGTGATAATAATGGTTAAGGTGTCTACTGATCCAAGATCCCTATCGAGGCTCGAAGTGCTGCTGAATGACCTGAAGGTTGGCACGATCGTCAGGACACCGGGCGACTTCAATGCGTTCAGCTTCGAGGACAGCTATCGCGAGACGGGCGGCTTTCCGGTGCTTAGTCTGTCATTTCGCGCGGCAACCGGAGGATTGCGTAGGGATCCAAAACCGGTAGCTCGAGCTCTGCCCGCATTCTTTGCCAATCTTCTTCCTGAGGACAAATTGCGTGAGGCGATGGAGAAGCACCATGCAGGCAATGTTCGGGCTGGAAACGACTTTGACTTGCTCGCCGCACTTGGCTCGGATCTGCCCGGCGCCGTTCGGGTCGTGCCAAGCGAGAGGAGTGCTGTTCGCAGTGAAGATGTGCCCACTGTCAGACCGAAGGCCCGATTTTCGCTCGCAGGCGTGCAAATGAAGCTTTCCGTCGTCAAGAACACCGGCAAGGGTGGCGGCCTCACCATACCCTTGGGGGACGAGCAGGGTTCATACATTGCCAAATTTCCCTCGACATCGTTCCCCGGCGTCTCGGAAAACGAATACGCCAATCTCGCCTTGGCTGAAGCGATCGGCATGGACGTACCGGAACGCGAGCTCGTCGAGCAATCAGAATTCGAAGGGATCCCGGAGGAATTCAAGACGCTGTCAGACGGAAAAGTACTGCTCGTCAAACGCTTCGATCGCGGCGCTGAAGGCCAGCGGATCCATATCGAGGATTTCGCCCAGGTCTTTGGCATCTATCCCTCGCGAAAATATGAGGGCGCGGCCTATCACGATATAGCGGCCGCCCTCGGGGTCGCCGTCTCATCCGCAGCAGCGCTCGAATTCGTCCGCCGTCTGGCTATGGCTGCCGTGACCGGTAATGGCGACATGCACCTCAAGAACTGGTCGCTGATCTATCGTGGAAAGGGCGACCAGCCGTCACTTGCTCCCGTCTACGACCTGCTCTCGACCGTCCCCTATCTTCCGGCGGACGCGATGGCACTGTCGCTTGCAGGTGAGAGGTCTTTCAAGGCGATGAATGCACAGCGATGGAAAGTCTTTGCCAATCGTGCACGGCTCCCGGAGGCTGCTGTTTTGAAGGCGGTCATCGATACGGTCGAGCGCGTCAACCAATTCTGGTGGTCCCTGCCGGAACGTGGCGTAGTTCCTGCAAAAGTGCTGGATCGGGTCGATGCCCACATAAAGCTGATGACGCCGACCCTTGGCACTTGCGCCGACTAGGTGCGACGGCCGGCAGCGCGACGGCGACGTAGTCCGAGCGCCTGAGGCGTACGCTGCTGATGCTGCGGTCATCGACGGGGTATGTGAAGAACATGGTGCTGTGCGCCGACTTCTCATCGGTCCTTCATTCATTGGACAAGCAATTCCAGACTCTCAGCCGTTCCAACGCCTTCTAGGGGCGCGCTTCGCCAAGAGGTTCCGGCGCGAAGCCTGCCGTCACTGCGGCGATTGATCGAGCTGGCGCCTGAAGAGCACACCGGGCCGGTCATGCAATCGCCGCGCGTCGCTCCACCATCACCGCCCGAAAGTTTGAGAACAGAATGATCGCGCCGCCGAGGAAGACCCAAAGATCGATGGCTTCGGCATAGGCCAGGTAGCCGACGAGGGCTGCTGTCGGCACGCGCAGGAAGTCGATCGGCATGATGACAGAAGCGTCAAGGCGTTTCAGCGCCTGGGCCTGGCTGTAATGGGCTGCAAGCGCGCCGATGCCAGAGACGAGCATCCAGGGTATGTCGCTGAAACTGACCGGGCGCCAGTCCGTCAACGAGGCAAGGAAGCCGAGCGGGAGCTGGATGAGGATCATCCAGACAACTACAGCGCCGGGAGAGACGTGTCGCGTCAATTGCTTCACGAGGATCAATGACAGACCATAGCCGGCAGCGGCCAACAGAACCAGCCCGGCTGTCGGATCAACCATGCCTATGCCGGGACGAACGATAACGAGCACGCCGACGAAGCCGCCGATGGTGGCAATGATACGCGGCGTCGTCAGTCGTTCCTTCAGGAAGAGGAAGGCGAAGAAGGCGACCCAGATGGGCATGGTGAATTCCAGCGCGAAGACGGAAGCAAGGGGCAGCATTACAACGCCGATCGTCCAGAGGTACTGGGCAAGGAAATGGACCCCATTGCGGAGGACATGCAGCTTCATCAACTTGCCGTTACGCACTTCTGGAAAGAGCACACGGGCGAATGCGAGGATGACAAAGAGGCCGACAAGGGCGCGAAAAAATAGCACCTGCTGGATGGACAGCGCGCTGGCAAGCTCGCGTGAGCCGACTGACATGGCGATGAAGGAAACCATGCTGAGCCCCATCCACGAGAGGCCTTGCAAGAACGCGGAGCGGCGTCCGGCTTGTGCAGGGATGGGTTCGTTTGGCATGCTCGTCCTTGTTCCTGTTCTGTCACGGACGCGCGCCGTATCGGGCGAGCGTCCGTGTCTGGTGACCGGGCGTGCCTCAGGCAGCCGACGGGCCCGGATCATCGAAACCACCCGGCGTGACGGAAATCGGGCGGTGCGCCTGGCCGAGCGCACCGGACACTATGCGCAGTAGCGGTTTTTGTCCCTTGGCAACCGTCGACTGACCGAGCGCCCGGCGTTCGCGAAGCGACGCCTCGGGTTGGTACTCCACCTTTTCCAAAAGAATCCGCTCTTCGAAACCGTCTGCGTTGGTCAATACGATGTCCTGGCCTTCTGCAAGACCGAGAAGAGCGAGACCACGCTTGGTCGTGATGGGCATGAACATGCCAACCGGTCCGGTTGCCTGGCCGGTCGAGAGCACGCGCGTATCGCTCCCGCCGCCGTTGACGCGGAAGGTGACCCGACTGTTGATGCTGGCGATGCCATCCGGCAGATCGTCTCGGAATACGACGATGGCCCTGCCGATCTTGTGAACAATGAGCGGCAAGAGCGGCGCGTGGCGACCCAGAGGGTTGTCGCGCATCGCCTCCAGAATAGTAAAATCCTTCGTGGTGAGGACAAAGTTGTCGTTCGACATTTCGCAGTTCTCCTTCGCTCCGCAAGGAGCGCGTACATAAACATGGACGAGAGATCCCCTGCCCGCACGTGGCGGGGCAGGGGTGATTATCCTGCGATGAGGCAGCCTCCATAGAGCGAGAGGCGGCAAGGCAGCAGACGGCGCCTCATGATGCCGTCCGATGGTCCGCGGAGGCCGCGACTGCTGCGGTGCCAACAGCCGGTGCCTTGACCGCCTCCACGGTAAGGCGATGGACGCGGCCGTCACGGGCGGACCAATCGATGGACTGGCCGGCGGAGAGCCCGATCAGGGCGGCACCGATCGGGGTGAGAATGGAGACCTTGCCGGTCGCGATATCCGCTTCGCCAGGGAAGACGAGCGTGATGGTGCGGTCTTCGCCAAGATCGCTGATGAATCTGAGGGTCGAGCCCATGCCGACGACGTCGGCGTGGATCTGGTCGTCCTTGACGATGCGGGCTCGGTCGAGTTCGCTCAGGAGTTCGCCGGAAACCTCCGGATCGCGCGTGGCATGCGCCTCGGCCAGCCGTGACAGCCTCTTGTAATCGGACAAGCTAACGATGATCGCAGGCTTGCGGTGTGTCTTCTTCTCGGGAGCCATTGCTGGTTTCCTGTACATGTATTCAGCCAGGCGCCAGGGCGCATGCTGCAAAAGTTCGTTAATGACTATATGGATTGTCGCTTCGCGGCTGCTTCATCCGACTTGCGGAAAGCTACCTGTTCCCCGTGCCCTGTTCGCGACGCGAACGGGCCGGGGTCATATGCCTGCGATAAGGCACACCCGCTTAGGACCGGTATGGAAGCATTGGGTCAACATGAGCCCATGATGGGCGCGGCGGAGCGAGAAGTCAAGGAAGGCGAGACCGCGGTAGATGTGGCCAGGTGAGCTTCGGTTCCGTTGGTCCCGGTTGGGTGTATAACGCACTTCCACCTTCGCCGAACCAGGTCGGCCGGAGTCACAGAGGTATCATGCTGACACGTCATATGCGGGAGCTCCTGATCGACCAGGCGCAGACAGGGCGCACGATCACCTATAATCAACTTGCACTTGATCTCGGGCTCACTCCGCCGCAGACCATTCATCGCGTGACGGAGGCACTGGAGATCCTCATGGCTGAAGACGTCGCGGCAGGCAGGCCGCTGCTCGCGGCACTCTGTATCAGCAGGTTG
>Ga0180012_1000347_pt1 | contig 16723 bp, 17 predicted proteins | sample KR11_S2_MetaG_FD_122243 | JGI IMG/M metagenome (GOLD analysis project Ga0180012, IMG submission 122243) | Groundwater microbial communities from the Olkiluoto Island deep subsurface site, Finland - KR11_S2_MetaG | ecosystem: Environmental > Aquatic > Deep subsurface > Groundwater | place...
TCCGTAACCTATTGTGGTTCTACGTCTGGAAGTTCGGCTTTTTCCCGTGCTAAGGGACAACAGCCGATCCAGATTCTGTCGCGGTCAGGAGTGCCCATTTGAAACGCGTTGTTGTTGCCATCGTTTGTGCAGGCCTAGCGGGCTGCGAAGCGGTTCCTGGTGCAGGCCCGCTTGCATCCGATATTAATATGCAGGCAGGCAAGTCGATCTCCGATGTCCACCGTTCCAACGCGGCCGTGTTTGAGATCGTCGATGTGAACGCGGAAAATGCGCGCACCGTCGCCGACTTCTCCGTCGGCATGCTGAAGCGCCGCTTCGGCATCGGCGGCGCGGCGCGCAACGTCGTCATCGGCGTGGGCGACCAGTTGCGGGTGACCATCTTCGAAGCGGGCGCCGACGGCCTGTTTTCTACCCAGGACTCCAAGAAGACCGATATCGACGTCGTCGTCCAGCCGGACGGCAAGGCCGCCATCCCGTATGTCGGCCAGGTCCAGTTCAGCGGCCGCACCCTGGAACAGGCGCGCCAGGCCGTATTGAGTGCCCTGGCCAACAAGGCCGTGGAGCCGGACGTCATCATCAGCAGCGGCGGCACGTCGTCGCGCAACGTCACGGTTTCCGGCGCTGTCGGAAAGCCCTCCATGGTGCCGCTCGGCCTGTCCGGCGAGACGATCATGGAAGTCATCGCCAAGGCCGGCGGTCCCGCCGCCCAGCCGTACGAATCCTACGTCACACTCGCCCGCGGCAAGAAGACCGGCACGGTTCTGCTGCAGTCGATCGTCGAAAACCCGTCGGAAAACATCTTCGTCGAGCCGAAGGACCAGATCTTCGTCACCCACGATCCGCGCACCTTCACGGCGCTGGGCGAAGTCTGGAAGAACGGCCGCATCCCGTTCGGCTCCAACGACGTCAACCTGCTCGAGAGCATCGCGCTGGCCGGCGGCGGCTCGGACGAGCGGATCGACGCCAAGGGTTATTTCGTCTTCCGTTACGAGGAGCCGGAGATCGTCTCGGATCTGCTGTCTCCCGAGCGCTTCCACGAACTCGTCGCCAAGGGCATGAAGCCGAACAAGGAAGGTCGCTATCCGATCGTCTACCGCTTCGACATGTCGGTCGCCGACAGCCTGCTGGTGGGCCAGACTTTCCCGATCAAGAATCGCGATGTCATCTATGCTTCGCGCCATCCGGCGGTCGATATCGCCAAGTTCGTCCGCATGGTCTCCGCGCCGCTCTCCGCCGCCCGCACTGGCCAGATCATCGCCAATCAGTAAGGGGGTCCGGCTTCGGCCGGCTTCCCGTTGGAGCAACAAAAAACCCGCCGTCGCCGGCGGGTTTTTTGCTGCCGGGACATTCTTGAGAACGTCCCGGCCTTAAGGTCTTTCCTGTTAGTCGCGATTGCCGAGGAAGCGCAGCAGGAACAGGAAGAGGTTGATGAAGTCGAGGTAGAGCTGCAGGGCGCCCATGATGGCCTTGCGGCCGGCAACGTCGCTGCCGTCGGCTTCGTAGTAGGAGTCCTTGATGTTCTGCGTGTCGTAGGCGGTCAGGCCGGCGAACAGCAGGACGCCGATGGCCGAGATTGCGAATTCGAGCGCCGAAGACGCCAGGAAGATGTTGACGAGCGAAGCGATGATCAGGCCGAAGAGGCCCATGATCAGGAACGAGCCCATCGCCGACAGGTCACGCTTGGTGGTGTAGCCGTAGAGCGACAGGGCACCGAACGAAGCGGCCGTCACGAAGAAGGTCTGGACGATGCTGGCACCGGTGTAGACCATGAAGATCGACGACAGGGACAGGCCCATCAGGGCGGCATAGACCCAGAAGGTCGTCTGCGCTGCCGAGACGCTCATCGTGTGGATCTTGAAGCTCATGAAGAACACCAGCCCGACGGGGGCAAGGATGACCAGCCACTTGAGCGGGCTCAGATAGATCGCCTGACCGAAGGCCGTCAGCTGGCCGTCGCTGCCGATCGCCATCTGTGCGGTGACGAATGCAGCAATACCCGTGATCGCCAGTCCGAGCGCCATCAGGTTGTAAACCTTCAGCATATAGGCGCGCAGGCCCTCGTCGATCATCGTCGCCGACTGGGCGCCAGTCTGGCCCGGTCGACTCTGGTAGTTGCGAAGTTCAGACATTGTTTCCTCTTTTCAAGCCCCGAAAAGGTTACGGTGTCGGGTTTCATACCCAGGCGCCGCTGCGGAGCTCCAGCATGCCTAGGGCCAATATGAGGTTTCCCTGCGCGCGCGACAAGTCCTGCGCTCCTCAAAATGCCGTTATCGCTCGCGAATCCGGTCGGTATGGTGACGTAAGCGACGCCGTCACAGCTCCCGGAGGACGGGTGCGGCCTTCTGCCCGAGGATGCGCCAGGTGCCCGCAAGCCCGATGCCGATCGTGGTGACGAGCGACAGCAGGATGGTCGCCAGAGCGACATCCGGCAGGAAATTGGAGGGCAGTTTCATGACCTGGCTCAGCACGAACCAGGCGATCCCGCCGCCGGCGATCAGCGCAAAGCAGGCGGTTGCCGCACCCAGCAGGAAATATTCGTAGGTGAAGGCACGGATCAGCATGGCGCGCGTCGCGCCCAGCGTCTTGAGGATAACGGCGTCATGCGTCCGCGCCCTGTTGCCGGCGGCCAGAGCGCCCGACAGGACGAGGATCGAGGCGATCAGCGCAACGGCTGCGGCGGCACGGATGGCGGTCGCCAGCTGCCCGACCAGGCGGTCGATGACATCGAGCGCGTCCTTGACCCTGACGCTGGTGATCGTCGGATAGGCCTGCGTCACCGCCTTCAGGATGGCGGCCTCGTCGGCCTGGCTCGCCTGGGGGTCGGTCAAGGTCGCGAGCCAGGCATGCGGGGCGCCGGCGAAGGTGTTGGGCGAGAACACCATGACGAAATTGATCGACAGGCTTTCCCATTCCACCTTGCGGAAATTGGCGATCTTCGCGGTGATGTTGCGCCCGAGCACGTTGACGGTCACGGTGTCTCCGAGCTTCAGGCCGAGCTCGCCGGCCTCCTCGGCGGAGAACGACACCAGCGGTTCGCCGCTGTAATTGGCCGGCCACCAGGCACCCTCGGCAACCGAGGCGTTCTCCGGCACGGTTTCGGCATAGGTGATGCCACGATCGCCTCTCAGCACCCAGCGTCCTTCCGGCGGCACCTCCATCTTGGTCACGTCCTTGCCGTTGAAGGCGAGGATGCGGCCGCGCAGCATCGGCACTTCGACCAGCTTGCCCTTCGGCGCCTGGCCTTCGATGACGGCGCGGAAACCGTCGATGTCGCTCTTCTGGATGTCGACAAAGAAGAAGTTCGGCGCACGCTCCGGTAGGTTCCCGGTGAGTTCGCGCCGCAGGTTGCCGTCGATCAGGGCAAGCGCCACGAGCAGGCTGAGGCCGAGGCCGAGCGACAGGGTGACGGCCGGGGTGAGCGCGCCTGGACGATGAATATTGCCGATCGCCAGTCTCAGCGCGGCGGAGGGCACGCGCGGGCTACGCTTCGCCAGATAGGCGATGCCGAGGGCGACGAGCCGCAGCAGAACGAACCCGGCCGCCATGGCGACGAGGAAGATCGCCGCGATCCGGCGCTCCTCCGAGGTGAGAATGGCGAGAGCCGCCAGGGCCGCCAGCGCCGCAGCCGTCGCCGCCACATAGGGCCAGGACGGCAGACCGCGCCGCTCGAAACCCTGTTCGCGAAACAAGGCGGTCGCCGGAACCTGGCGCGAATGCCCAAGCGGGATGATGGCAAAGGCGAGCGTCACCAGCATGCCGAAGACGGCGGCAAGCAGCAGGGCGCCCGGATAGAGCGTCGGCTCCGCCGAGATCGGCAGGAAACCGGACAGATAATAGGCGGCGACGAGCGGTGCGATGGCCCCGAGCACCAGGCCGGCAAAGATGCCGATCACCGCGACCATGGCAATCTGGAAGAAGTAGACCATCACGACGACCGAGGCCGGCGCCCCGAGGCATTTCAGCGTGGCGATGACGGTCCGCTTGGAATCGAGGAAGGCGCGCACGGCATTGGCGACCCCGACGCCGCCGACCACCAGCGCGGTCAGTCCGACGAGGGTGAGGAACTGCGAAAAACGGTCGATGTTCTCGGTAAGCGCGGGCGCGGCGCGGTCACTGGAGCGGATCGACCAGCCGGCATCCGGCAATTCGCTCTGCGCCTTCTGGCGGATCGCTTCGGCGCTCGGCGCGGGCGCGGCAAGGCGGATCTTGTAGGCATGTTCGACGAGGCTGCCGGTCTCGATCAGCCCGCTCGCCCTCAGCGCCTCCCGGCTGGTCACGAGCCGAGGCGCAAAGCCGAAGCCGTCGGAAATGGCATCCGGTTCGGTGACGATCGAACCGGTGATGACGAAGCGTGCCTTACCGATCAGCATCTCGTCGCCGACGGAAAGTCCGAGCCGTTCCAGCAGGAGCGGAGCGGCGACGGCGCCGAAGCGGCCATCCTTCGCGGCGATCATTTCGGCAAGCGGCTGCGCCGGCTCGGCCACGAAGGTGCCGTAGAGCGGATAGACATCATCGACGGCTTTGACCTCGACCAGCGACTGGTCCGATCCGTCGGGCAGGCGCGCCATGGAGCGCAGCACGGTCGAGACCGCGACGTCGCCGAGACCGTCGAGGAAGGCCCGTTCCTTGGGATTGGCCTCGCGATTGTTGAGTTCGAACCGTACGTCGCCCGCCAGCAGCGTGCGCCCTTCGGAGGCGATCGACCCGGTGATCGCGGTCGCGACCGAATTGACGGCCGCGATCGACCCTGTGCCGAGCGCGATGCAGGCGAGGAAAATGTAGAAGCCTTTCAGGCCGCCGCGCAGTTCGCGCAGCGCGATGCGCAGGGCAATGGACGCTCTCTTCGCCGTCGTTCTCATGCCGTCTGCGCTTCCGCGAGGCGTTCGGCGGGCAGCGCATCGGCCGCGATCCGGCCGGAGGCCACACGCACCTGGCGCGAGCAGCGCGAGGCGAGCCCGAGGTCGTGGGTCACCAGCACAAGGGTCATGCCGCGCTGGGCCTGCTGGGCGAATAGGAGGTCGGCGATCTGCCGCCCGGTCTCGGTGTCGAGATTGCCGGTCGGCTCGTCGGCGATCAGCACGGCCGGCGATGGTGCCAACGCCCGGGCGATCGCCACGCGCTGCTGTTCGCCACCGGACAGCTGGCCCGGATAATGGCCGAGCCGTTCTCCGAGACCCACGGCCTGAAGCTCGCGCCGGGCGATGTCGAAGGGGTTGCGGACATTGGCGAGCTCAAGCGGAATAGCGACGTTTTCGAGCGCCGTCATGTTGGCGATCAGGTGGAAGGACTGGAACACGATGCCGATGTTTCGTCCGCGGAAATCCGCCAGCGCATCTTCGCCGAGCTTGTGCAGCGGAGCGCCGTTGACGCTGATCTCGCCGCTGTCGAGGCGCTCCAGCCCGGCCAGCACCATCAGCAGAGTCGACTTGCCGGAACCGGAGGGGCCGACGATGCCGACGGCTTCGCCCGCATCGATCGTCAGGTCGATGCCTTTCAGCACGTGCACCGAGGCTGCGGCGCTGCCGAGGGTCAGATCCGCCTTCTTGAGTTCGATGATGGTTTTTCTCACGCGTGCCCGCCCTATATATGTGACGCGAAGACACCTTCACGCGCTGTTGCAGCACCTGCCAATTTAGGGAACGCCCGATGACATTTAAAGCGACGTACCTTCATTTAGCCGTGATCGTCGGCGGACTTCTCGGCCCGGGCGTCGCAGCCTCCGCCGAGACGCTGCCGCTGGTCGGCTTCGGCGACAGCCTGATGGCCGGCTACCAGCTTCCCCAGGAGGATGCCCTGCCGGTGCGGCTGGAGAAGGCCCTGGTCGCCGACGGCGAGGATGTGACGGTGGCGAATGCCGGCGTCTCCGGCGACACCACCGCGGCGGGCCTGGCGCGGGTGGACTGGTCGGTCCCGGACGGCACAAGGGGCGTCATTCTGGAACTCGGCGCCAATGACGCGCTGCGCGGCATTCCGCCGGAAGAGACGGAAAAGAACCTCGATGCGATCATCGACAGGCTGAAGAACCGCGGCATCGCCGTCCTGCTCGTCGGCATGCTGGCCCCGCCCAACATGGGCGCCGACTATGGCGAGCGGTTCAATTCGATCTATCCGAAACTGGCGCAGAAGCACGACGTCGCCCTCTATCCCTTCATTCTCGATGGGGTGGTGACGCGCTCGGAACTGCAGCTCGAAGACGGCATGCATCCCAATGCCAAGGGCATCGCTGTCATGGTCGAGCGCATGACGCCGGTGGTTCGGGACTTCGTGAAGTCCATCCGGGACACGCCGAAATAGGCACTTGCGCCTGCAGGCATTGCGTGATTCGCTGTGTGCATCTGCAAGAAGATTCGGGGAGCTCGCTATGCCGAGATTATTCACTGCCCTCGAAATTCCGCGTAGCGCGGCATTGAGCCTCTCCCTTTTGCGCGGCGGCATCCCCGGAGCACGATGGATCGATGTGGAGAATTACCACATCACCCTGCGCTTCATCGGCGACGTCGATGGCCGCACCGCCGACGAGGTGGTCGACCGGCTCGACCGGATCGACCGGCCCGAATTCAACCTCAGCCTGAACGGGATCGGCTCCTTCGGTTCGAAGAAACCGCATTCCATCTGGGCCGGTGTTTCGCCCGCGCCGGAAATGTTCGCCCTCCAGGCCGAGATCGAGCGCATCTGCCAGCGCATCGGCCTGCCGCCCGATCCGCGCAAGTTCATGCCGCATGTGACGCTGGCGCGCCTCAAGTCCTGCCGCGTCGACGACGTGGTGCATTATCTCGCCGGCCGCGGCGATTTCCATACGGCGCCCTTCCTGACGACACGCTTCGTTCTGCTGTCATCGAAGGAATCGGTCGGCGGCGGCCCTTACCTCACCGAGGAAGTGTTCCCGCTCCACGAGGCCCGCTCCGCCTCGAGCTTTGCGACGATGGATCTGCAGCCGGTCAAGAGCATGCTGTAGACGTCGCGGAAGCCGTCGATCCCGCCGTAATAGGGATCGGGCACATCGATGTCGGAGCCCAGCGCAAAGGCGCCGAACAGCGCGACGGTCGCCGGCGATGCGGGCGGCTTCATGCCCTGGAGATGGCGCAGATTGCTGCGGTCCATGGCGAGAATCAGTTCGAAGCGGTGAAAATCGGCTGGCTCCACCCGGCGGGCGCGCAGGTCGGAGATGTCGATGCCATGCTCGCGGGCCACCTGGACCGACCGGCTGTCGGGCGGATGGCCGTTGTGCCAGCCCCCGGTGCCCGCGGAATCGGCGGGATATGCATCGGCCCTGCCGGCCTCCGCCGTCAGATGGCGGAAAATGCCTTCGGCGAGGGGCGAGCGGCAGATATTGCCGAGACAGACGAACAGCACGGGAAACGGAGGCATCTGGTTTTCCAGGGGCGATAGCGAGGTAGAACGATGAAATACGAGAAACTCGATCCCGCGGCAATTGCCGAAGGCATGCGCGGACTGCCCGACTGGTCGATTTCGGCGGAGGGAGACTCGATCACCCGCAGCTTCGTCTTTACCGATTTCGGCGAGGCCTTCGCCTTCATGACGCGTTCGGCCTTTGCCGCCGAAAGGCTCGATCACCATCCCGAATGGTCGAACGTCTACCGCCTCGTCGACGTGACGTTGACCACCCATACGGCCAAGGGTCTGACCGAGCTCGATTTCAAGCTCGCCGCCGCCATGGACCGGGCCGCGGGGCCCCACGATTGATTTCCGCCCCGCATTTCCCATATTCTTGTCGTGTCCACACACGAGGATCGAGACGCAATGGACGATATCAAGATCGGTGAAATCCTGTTGCCGGGCGACGAGGATACCCAGGCGCGCCAGGAGAGCAATGTCCGGGCGAAGTTCTGGCCGACCATGAAGAAGGCCGTCCGGCAGATCCCCTTCTCCCGTGACGTGATCGCCGCCTTCTATTGCGCGACCGACCGGCAGACGCCGCTGCGCGTGCGCGGCATCCTGCTTGCGGCACTCGGCTATTTCGTCCTGCCGCTCGACGCCGTGCCCGACATGTTCGCGCTGGTCGGCTTCACCGACGACATTGCCGTCCTGACCACGGCAATCGCGCTGATCAACGGCCACATCAAGGAGCGGCATTATGACGCCGCCGACCGGATGCTCGCCGACGAGCCGCAGCGCGGGGCGGCCTGAGCCTCGAACCAACGGCCAGCTTCGCTCTATTGGAGACCCGTGCGTGACTTTTTCCGGCCGGAGGGGGCCGGAGTGCCGGGGAAAAACGGTCGAGGCCCAACTCTCGCCAGAATTCTTCATTCTAGTCCCGCCTATCGGGGGGATTGCCTTTTGTCGGACATGCTATGTCCCGGAACAAGGCGGCTTGACCCGCAAATATCGCGGTTTGCGGCCGGAATCGTTTATTGTTGACGGTTTGGTAACGTAAATTAAGTCATACTGAATCAAGTTTTGACGATGGAATGTCCGGCTTACCGTGGCCGGGCAATGGATGGACAAGCAACCGGCAGGAAGACATGTTCGTAAGAAGTAGCGTAACCGCAGTCGCAATCATTCTGGCAAGCAGCACTCTGGCTGCGGCGCAGTCGCCGACGCGTATCGAGCAGTTCAAGGCTTGGGGCGCCTATTCCTACAAGTCGAACGGGGGGAACGTCTGCTACGTCCTGTCCGTCCCGACCGCCAAGGAGCCTGCATCGGTCAATCACGGCGATATCTTCTTCGTCGTATCCCAGCGTCCGGGCCAGAACATCTCCTATGAACCGCAGGCGATGATGGGCTATCCCCTGAAGGAAACCTCCAAGGTCAACGTCACGATCGACGACCGCAATTTCGTGATGTTCGTCAAGGAGACCTCGGCCTGGGTCGAGAACGCCGCGGAAGAGCCGGCGCTCGTCGCCGCGATGAAGACCGGCAAGGCGATGACCGTCAAGGCGACTTCGGCGCGCGGCACCGGCACCTCCTACACCTATTCGCTGTCCGGCATTTCGGCGGCTCTGAAGAAGATCGAGAACTGCAAGTAAGGCTTGCGGATCTCCCATGCAGCAAGGGGCCGGCATTAAGCCGGCCCCTTTGCGTTTTGCCCCGCAGACCCTGCGGAGACGACATTCCGGGTGACGCAGAACGAAAAAACTGCTAGAGGCCCCGGAAAATGCCGGCGAATGGGAAACTCGGATCCCGCCCGGCGCGATTTCTAGGTTCATGCAGGATCGGGTGCGATCGCCGCTTCGGTGGCGGAGGCCGCACCTTTGATCGAAAGGATTCTGACGACATGGCTGTGATGGAAAGTGTGATGGGGCGCAATGACGCCCGGCCTTCGCCGATCGCCAAGGCGGGCGCGGAAATGCCGACCCTGATCGGCGCCAGCCGCGAGGAAATGGCGGCCATGCTGCGTGAAAAGGGCGTTCCCGAGCGGCAGGTCAAGATGCGCGTCAGCCAGTTGTGGAACTGGCTCTACGTGCGCGGCGTGTCCGACTTCGACGCCATGGCGAACGTGTCGAAGGACATGCGCGAGATGCTGAAGGCCAACTTCACCATCGCCCGGCCGGAAATCGTCGAGGAGCAAGTGTCGAACGACGGCACCCGCAAATGGCTGCTGCGCTATCCCCCGCGCGGTGCTGGCCGTCCGGTCGAGGTCGAGACCGTCTATATTCCCGAAGAGGGCCGCGGCACGCTGTGCATTTCCAGCCAGGTCGGCTGCACGCTAACCTGTTCCTTCTGCCACACCGGCACGCAGCGCCTGGTGCGCAACCTGACCGCCGAGGAAATCCTCTCGCAGCTGCTGCTCGCCCGCGACCGGCTGGGCGACTTCCCGGACCGCGACGTGCCGCAGGGCGCCATGATCCCGTCGAGCGACCGCCGGATCACCAATATCGTCATGATGGGCATGGGCGAGCCGCTCTACAATTTCGAGGAAGTGAAGAAGGCGCTGCTGATCGCCACAGACGGCGACGGCCTTTCACTGTCGAAGAGGCGCGTCACGCTGTCGACCTCCGGCGTCGTTCCGGAGATCTACCGCACCGGCGAGGAAATCGGCGTCATGCTGGCGATCTCGCTGCATGCGGTGCGCGACGAACTGCGCGACATGCTGGTGCCGATCAACAAGAAATATCCTCTGAAGGAACTGATCGAGGCCTGCCGCAACTATCCGGGCGTGTCGAACGCGCGCCGCATTACCTTCGAATATGTGATGCTGAAGGACGTCAACGACAGCCTCGAGGACGCCAAGGGGCTGATCCAGCTGCTGAAGGGCGTGCCGGCCAAGATCAATCTCATCCCGTTCAACCCCTGGCCAGGCACCAACTACCAGTGCTCGGACTGGGAGCAGATCGAGAAGTTCGCCGATTTCATCAACCAGGCCGGCTATGCCTCGCCGATCCGCACCCCGCGCGGCCGCGACATCCTCGCCGCCTGCGGCCAGCTGAAGTCGGAATCGGAGCGCATGCGCAAGACCGATCGCCTGGCCTTCGAGGCCATGATGATCGTCGGTCACGGCGAGGACGACTGAGGGCGGAACCGGTGCGACAATGCATCACGAGAAATCATCGACTCCATACCGGCACGTGAATTGATTTCAAGCGATCGCTTACCTAAGACGATCTGCGGTACACCAACCTTTTGGAGGCATTCATGCGCGCCACCCTACTCGCACTTTTCGCTGCTACCGCCCTGATCCTGCCGGCCAAGGCCGAGGAAGTCACGGTCGCCGTCACCGCCATCGTCGAACACCCGGCACTTGACGCCGCCCGCGACGGCATCAAGGAAGCCCTGTCCGAAGCCGGCTACAAGGAAGGCGAGAACCTGAAGTTCGTCTACGAGTCGGCCCAGGGCAATCCGGGCACGGCCGCGCAGATCGCCCGCCAGTTCGTCGGCGATGCGCCGAACGTCATCGTGCCCATCTCCACCCCCTCCGCCCAGGCCGTCGTCTCCGCCACCCGCGACATTCCGGTCGTCTTCACCGCCGTCTCCGACCCGCTTGGCGCCGAGCTGATCAAGGACATGCAGAAGCCGGGCGGCAACGTCACCGGCCTTTCCGACATGTCGCCGGTTGCCGACCATGTGGCGCTGATCAAGGAGATCACCCCGAACGCCAAGTCGATCGGCTTCATCTACAACACGGCAGAGGCCAATTCGGTCTCGACGCTCGCCGCCCTGAAGGCCGAAGCCGAGAAGGCCGGCCTGACCATCGTCGAATCCGTCGCCACCAAGTCGGCTGAAGTGCAGGGCGCCGCCCGTGCGCTGGTCGGCCGCGTCGACGTCATCTACATCCCGACCGACAACACCATCGTCTCGGCCTTCGAGGCAGCCGTCGGCGTCGCCGAGGAGGCCAAGATCCCGCTCTATGCCGGCGATACGGATTCGGTGAACCGTGGTGCGCTGGCCGCCCTCGGCTTCAACTATTTCGACGTCGGCAAGCAGACCGGCGAGATCGTCGTGCGCGTGCTCAAGGGCGAAAAGCCGGGCGACATTCCGGTCCGCGTCGCCGCCGGCACCGATCTGGTGATCAACAAGAAGGCCGCGGCCAAGATGGGCGTGACCTTCCCGGAAAGCATCACCAGCCGCGCCACCAAGACGATCGAGTAAACTTCGACAACCGGGGCCGTGTTCGCGCGGCCCCGCCAACTGCCTGCGCACGCGCCGCGCCGAAACGGCGGTGCGTGGCCTACAAGGACTTCTCCACCGTGAGCCATATCGCCTTCTGGGGTGCCGTCGAGCTGGGACTGGTCTTCGCCTTCGTGGCGATCGGCGTCTATCTCGCCTTCCGCGTCCTCGACTTTCCCGACCTGACCGTCGACGGATCCTTTCCGCTGGGCGCAGCCGTCGCCGCCGTTCTCATCATTGCGGGGCTCAACGCCTGGGTCGCCACGGCCTTTGCCATGGTCGCCGGTTCCGCCGCGGGTCTGGTGACCGCGATGCTCAACGTGCGGTTCAAGATCCTCAACCTGCTGGCCTCGATCCTGACGATGATCGCGCTGTTCTCGGTGAACCTGCGCGTCATGGGCAAGCCCAATGTCGCCCTGCTCAACCAGGACACGATGCTCACGCCGTTCTACGGCCAGGGCCTTCCCGAATATCTCGTACGCCCACTCTTCATCTTCCTGCTGGTGGTCGCCGTCATCTTCCTCGTCTGGCGCTTCCTCGAAAGCGACGCGGGGCTGGCGATGCGGGCAACCGGCGCCAATGCGCGCATGGCGCGGGCGCAAGGCGTCCAGACCGACAGCCAGATCTATCTCGGCATCGCCCTTTCCAACGCGCTTGTCGCGCTTGGTGGAGCGCTCTTTGCCCAGACCAACGGCTTTGCCGACGTCACCTCGGGCGTCGGCACGATCGTCGTCGGCCTTGCCGCCGTCATCATCGGGGAAACACTGTTCGGCAAACGCGGCCTGCTGATCGCGCTGATCGGCTGCGTCTTCGGCTCGATCGCCTATCGCCTGGCGATCCAGCTTGCGCTGTCGAGCGACGTTCTTGGCCTCAAGGCCTCGGACCTCAACTTCGTCACCGCCGTGCTCGTTGCCGTCGCGCTCGTCCTTCCCAGACTGCGCCGGGGAGGCGTTTCGGCATGATCGCGCTTGAAAACATCGAAGTCGTGTTCGGCCGCGGCACGCCGTTGCAGAAGCAGGCGCTGAAGAACGTCAACCTGACGATCGAAACCGGCTCCTTCGTCACCGTCATCGGTTCCAACGGCGCCGGCAAGTCGACCCTGCTCGGCGTTCTCGCCGGCGACGTCCTGCCGACCTCCGGCCGGGTCACGATCGGCAAGACGGACGTGTCGCGCAAGACGACGGCAACGCGCGCCGGCCTCGTCGCGCGCGTCTTCCAGGACCCGCTCGCCGGCAGCTGCGGCGCACTGTCGATCGAGGAGAACCTCGCGCTCGCGTCGCAACGCGGCAAGCGGCGCGGGCTGATGTCGGCGCTCGGCGGCGCACGCCGCGGCGAATTCCGCGACCGCATCGGATCGCTCAATCTCGGCCTGGAAAACCGCATGGCCGACCGCATGGACCTCCTGTCCGGCGGACAGCGCCAGGCGGTGTCCCTGGTCATGGCGACGCTGGCCGGTTCCGAGGTCCTGCTGCTCGACGAGCATACGGCGGCGCTCGATCCGGGCATGGCCGAATTCATCATGGGGCTCACCCAGTCGATCGTCTCGGAACGCAAGCTGACGACGCTGATGGTCACCCATTCGATGCGCCAGGCGCTGGATTTCGGCACGCGCACGATCATGCTGCATGCCGGCGAGATCGTCCTCGACGTGGCCGGCGACAATCGCAAGGACCTGCAGGTCGAGGACCTGATCGACATGTTCCGCCGCATCCGCGGCCAGACGCTGGACGACGACGAACTGCTGATCGGCTGATTCGACCGTGGCAAGACGTGAAAAAGGCGCCGGCCCCCTGGGGCTCGGCGCCTTTCCTTTTCAGGCTTGTCGGTTCAGCGTGCCTGGGTGAACAGGATCTTGACGGCGAAGATCGAGAACACGCCGGCAAACGTATAGTCGATGGCGCGCAGGACCTTGCGGTTGGCCTGCAGCCAGGAGGAGAGAATGTCCGCCATGAAGATGATGGCAAGGCCGATCGGCAGGGACAGGATGATCGACCAGATGCCGAGGAAGAGCAGCTTGCCGGTGACGTTCGGGTCGCTGGCGCTGACGAACTGCGGCAGGAAGGTCATGAAGAAGATGATGACCTTGGGGTTGAGCAGATTGACCCAGAGCCCGTTGAGGAAGGCCTTGGAGGGCGAAGCCTGGCGCTGGCCGTCGGCCCGGATGACGAAATTGGAACCGTGGCGCACGGCCTGGATCGCCAGCCACAGCAGATAGCCGGCGCCGCCGGTCTTGAGGATCAGGAAGGCAGTCGGCGAGGCGACGATCAGCGCAGAGATGCCGAAGGCCACCAGCATGGTGTGGATCGAGATGCCGAAGCTGGTGCCGGCCAGCACCATCAGGCCGGTTGCCCGGCCGTCGCGCAGCGAACGGCTGATCCACAGCGTCATGTCCGGCCCGGGCGTGATGGCGAGCAGCAGGATCGCAAGGCTGAAGGCGAGGAAGGTTGGCAGGCTCGGAAGGAATTCCATGGCGCGGTTCCGCAACGAAGAGAGCCCGGTATGGGCGACGCAGGTTGCGTCTTCCATACCGGGCTCCGCGTTGCTTGCCAATCGGGCTTATTCGCCGGCGAGATAGGCCTTGAAGCGATCGGCATAGTCCGGATGCCAGCGCGACAGCGGCGGGCGGTTCTCGACGATGTCGCCGGCGGCCCAGAGAATCCGCTTCTGATCGGTCGCCCGGTCGACGTCGTTGTCCGGGCAGAGAATGTAGAAGTCGCCGCGACCGATAACTTCCAGCATGAAATCCACCGTCTGCTCCGCCGTCCAGGCGCCGTCCGGCTTGGCGGTGCGCCCATTGGCCGTCAGCGCGGTGAAGACGAAGCCGGGGATCAGCAGGTGTGCGGTGACCTTGCAGTCCGTCGTGTTGCGCAGCTCGTGCTGCAACGCCTCGCTGAAGGCTTTCACGCCGGCTTTCGAGACGTTGTAGGCAGGATCGCCGGGCGGGGTGGTGATGCCCTGCTTGGAGCCGGTGTTGATGATCAGCGCCGGTTCGCCGTGACCGATCATGTGCGGACCGAAGGTGCGCGTGCCGTTGATCACGCCCATCAGGTTGACGGAAAGCACGTTCTCCCAATTGGCCTGCGGGCCGAACAGGCTGCTGCCCGGCTGGATACCGGCATTGTTCATCAGCACGTGGATCCGGCCGAAGCGCTGGATGACCGCCCGTTCGAGCGCCTCAAGCTCGTCGATCTTGCCGACATCCGTCTCGATGGCCACGACATCGGTGTCGGGGTGCGCGGAGAGCGCGGCGACCTGACGGCAAGCGTCGGCAAGTCTGTCTCCGCCGAGATCCGCGAGCACGACGCACATGCCGCTTCTGGCGAAGGCCTTGGCAGCGGCAAGCCCGATCCCGGAAGCGGCGCCGGTGACGACGGCCACCTTGCCGCTGGCGATTGCTGGATGTTGCATGTCGATGTCCCTCTTCGTTTACAGTCCAAGACTGGTGATATGGGGCCTGTTGCAGTGCGGGTCAAACGCCAAGGGCCTCGCCCGGCTTTTCGCAGGCACGCCGCGGACCATGGCCTCTTCCCCTTGCGCGGCGCGATAATCTCGCTAAAAGTGCCGCAAACCAAGAGCCCTGGTCGATGCGGCTCAACGCTCACGAACGGACTTTCATCATGGCATCGCATAAAGACGTGAAGAAGGTCGTCCTCGCCTATTCGGGCGGGCTCGACACTTCGATCATCCTGAAATGGCTTCAGACGGAACTCAACGCCGAAGTCGTGACCTTCACCGCCGACCTCGGCCAGGGCGAAGAGCTCGAGCCGGCCCGTAAGAAGGCCGAAATGCTCGGCATCAAGGAGATCTTCATCGAGGACGTGCGCGAGGAATTCGTCCGCGACTTCGTCTTCCCGATGTTCCGCGCCAATGCCGTCTATGAAGGCGTCTACCTGCTCGGCACCTCGATCGCCCGCCCGCTGATCTCCAAGCACCTGATCGAAATCGCCAAGCGCACCGGCGCCGACGCGATCGCCCATGGCGCCACCGGCAAGGGCAACGACCAGGTTCGTTTCGAGCTTTCGGCCTATGCGCTGAACCCGGACATCAAGATCATCGCCCCGTGGCGCGACTGGTCCTTCAAGAGCCGCACCGACCTTCTGGAATTCGCCGAACAGCACCAGATCCCGGTTGCCAAGGACAAGAAGGGCGAAGCGCCGTTCTCGGTCGACGCCAACCTCCTGCATTCCTCGTCCGAGGGCAAGGTCCTCGAAGATCCCTCCGTCGAGGCGCCCGAATACGTGCACATGCGCACCATTTCGCCGGAGGCCGCTCCCGACAAGGCGACGATCATCAAGGTCGGCTTCGAAAAGGGTGACGCAGTCTCCATCAACGGCGTTCGCATGAGCCCGGCGACGATCCTCGCCAAGCTCAACGACTATGGCCGCGACAACGGCATCGGCCGTATCGACCTCGTCGAAAACCGCTTCGTCGGCATGAAGTCGCGCGGCGTCTACGAGACCCCCGGCGGCACCATCCTGCTGGCGGCACACCGCGCCATCGAATCGATCACGCTCGACCGCGGTGCGGGCCACCTCAAGGACGAGCTGATGCCGCGTTATGCCGAGCTCATCTACTACGGCTTCTGGTTCTCGCCGGAACGCGAGATGCTGCAGGCGGCGATCGACCTCAGCCAGCGCCATGTCGAAGGCGAAGTGACCCTGAAGCTCTACAAGGGCAATGTCATGGTCATCGGCCGCGAGAGCGACAAGTCGCTCTATTCCGACAAGCTGGTCACCTTCGAGGACGACCAGGGCGCCTACGACCAGAAGGACGCCGCCGGCTTCATCAAGCTCAACGCGCTGCGCCTGCGCACGCTCGCCAAGCGCAATCTCAAGGGCTGATCAGCCCGATTGTGAGGTTTCAGGCCCGCCGTTGCAGTCGCAGCGGCGGGCTTTTCGTTCCAAGTCCCAGGGCGTTCAGAACCAGCATCGGATCGGCTTCACAGCGCCACATGAATGGCAAAATTGGCAAGTACAGGTTCGCAAGTGACAAAACTTTCGACCGACGACGTGGTGGAAATCGCCATCGCCAGCTATCCCGAGGTCTGGCGAGCGGCCGTGCAGGCCCTGAGGGACTTGTTGGGGGGGGCGCAGAAGCACGACAATCACCAGTCGACACCAAAACCCCGGCGGCTGCGGGTCAGCCACAACAAACTCGA
>Ga0180012_1000355_pt1 | contig 16449 bp, 25 predicted proteins | sample KR11_S2_MetaG_FD_122243 | JGI IMG/M metagenome (GOLD analysis project Ga0180012, IMG submission 122243) | Groundwater microbial communities from the Olkiluoto Island deep subsurface site, Finland - KR11_S2_MetaG | ecosystem: Environmental > Aquatic > Deep subsurface > Groundwater | place...
ACCGGCGCCAAGGGCAAGGCCCTGTTCATGCCGCTGCGGATGATGATCACCGGCCAGGCGCATGGCCCCGACATGGCGACGCTCGCGCCGATGATCGGTCGCGAGCGCATCGTGAAGCGGCTGAAGGGCGAGACGGCCTGAGGACGGCGGCGCCGCCCCCAGGCCTGTTTCAGGCAGGCGGGATCAGGCGTTGCAGGCCGCGATCTGTTCGGCCGACAGGGCGACGCCCTTGTAGCTGAAGGCCGACACCGCGCCGAAGCGGGCCGCGACGCGGCGGCAGGCGCGGGTCGCGGGCTGGTTGGCGCCGCCGCTGGCGGTGCAGGATGGGCCGTCGCAGGTCCAGGAGGCGCCGTCGATGATGGTGCGGCCGGTCGGGGCGCGGGCAGCGTCGGCGAGGACGGCGCTGGTGGCCGCGGCCGGGGCCTGGGCGAAGGCGGGGGCGGCGGCGAACAGGGCCGCGGCGATAAGCAGAGCACGCATGGGGGAGGTCTCCGGTTGGATGGGCGCGTTCAGCCGCGCCGCTTCGCCAAAGTCCGTTGTTTTACGCAACTGTCAAGGTGCGTAGTGAAAAGCAACGTACGGACGTCGGCTGACTGACCAGTGATTACTTATCGGCGATCATGTTGCAAGTGCGGCGTCTTGCCCGCCGTCTGCATGGCATCGATCGCCGCCTCGACCGTGTCGCAGACGACCCAGGCCTCGCGGAAGCTGGCGGGGGTCATGCCCTCGGCGATGCTGTGCTCCATAACAGCCAGCAGCGGCTCCCAGAATCCTTTCAGATTCAGGAAGATGACGGGCTTGGAATGGAGGTCGAGCCGCTTCCAGGAGAGGACCTCGATGACCTCTTCCAGCGTGCCCACGCCGCCCGGGGCGACCACGAAGGCGTCGGACTGGTCGTACATGATGGTCTTGCGCTCGTGCATCGAGGGCACGATCAGGGTCTCGACATCGTCGAACAGCCGTTCGCGGCTGCGCAGGAAGCCGGGCATGACGCCCAGCACCCGCCCGCCGGCGGCATGGGCGGCGCGCGCCGATGCCCCCATCAGGCCGACGCCGCCGCCGCCATAGACCAGCCGCCAGCCGACCGCCGCCGTCTGGGCGCCGAACGCCCGCGCGGCTTCGGTGTAGGCGGGGTCCGACAGGTCGGACGACCCGCAGAACAGGCAGACGGACTGGCCGTCGAAGGGCTGGATGGCGACAGGCGAAGACATGGGGCCTCGGGAACGGAAGGGAGACAGCGGCCGTCCCGGCGCGCTATCTGGACCGCTACTCCTAGCGGTCGGAAGCATGCGATGAAACGGGCCATGTTCGACAAGACGACAGCGGCGGCGCTGCTTTGCGCCACGCTCGCCGCCTGCGGGCCCGCCCCCGCGCCCGAGGCCGAGCCGGCCGCGGCCCCGGCCGCGGTCGAGGGCTGGACCCGGCCGCCGATGATTCGGACGGTGCAGCGCGTGACGGGCGGACTGGTGTTCGCCGGCCTTGCCGAGCCGGGGGCCCGGGTGGTCCTGCGCAGCGATTCCGGGCCGGCCCACGCCGCCGCGGCGGACGAGCAGGGCCGGTTCCGGATCCGGATGACGCCCCCGGCCGGCGACCTGCTGCTCCGACCGGAGACGCAGATCGGCCAGGACGCGTCCCCGGCCCCCGAACGGCTTCTGATCGTGGACGGCGGGCGGGGCCCCGTCGCGATTTTGACGGCCGGCGGGGCGACGCGGCGACTGGACCGGGCGCCGGCCCTGGGGGCGGTCGACAGCGACGGGCGGATGCGGCTGGTCTCGGGGCGCAGCGCCCCCGGCGGCGCGCCGATCGAATTGCAGGCGGGCGGCGAGTCGGGGCGGGTGACGCCGGACGACGCCGGCCGCTGGAGTCTGGTGCTGCGACCGTCGGCGGGGCCGGACGAGATCCACGTCGGCGGTCGCTCCTTCACCTGGCCGGGCGAGGGCACCGGCGCGGGCGGCGCGGCGCTGCGGGTCGTGCGGGCGGGCGCCGGCTGGCGGGTCGACTGGAGCGGCCCGGCGGGCGGAAGGCAGACCACCTGGCTGCCGGACGCCGAATAGACGGTTTACGCGTCGTTAACCAATTCGCGCCAACGGAAGGATGTCTTCCTTCTTCGAGGACACCCACCATCACCGAACTTCTTCAGCCCGGCGCGCGCGTCGGGCTTTTTTTTCGATCTGACGTCGGGGTGGGAAAGAGTGGCTCCGCGGGTAGGATTCGAACCTACGACCAGCCGATTAACAGTCGGCTGCTCTACCACTGAGCTACCGCGGAACACTTCCTCTCGGGAAGGCGGGCGCTATAGCAGCGCGAGTCAGACTGACGCAACGGGAAATATCCGATCTTGGCCGTGATCCGCATCGACGACCCCGATGATCCGCGCATCGCGGGCTTCCGCGACATCCGCGAGCGGGACCTTACGGGCAGGCAGGGCCTGTTCGTGGCCGAGGGCGAGGTCGTGCTGAACGTGCTGACGTCGCCGCAGTCCCTGTGCCGGCCGGTCGCGCTTTTGCTGGACCGCAAGCGGCTCGAGGGCCTGGCCGGGGTGATCAGTCGCCTGCCGGCGGGCACGCCGGTCCATGTCGCCGAGCCGCCGATTCTGGACGCCATCGCGGGATTTCATCTGCACCGCGGCATCCTGGCCCTCGGCGAGAAGCCGCCGCCGCGGTCGCTGGAGGCCTGTCTGGCGGGAACCGGGCCGGACGCCGTGGTGGTGGCGGCCTGCGGCATCGGCAATCACGACAACATGGGCGGCCTGTTCCGCAATGCGGCGGCCTTCGGGGCGGCGGCGGTGCTGCTGGATGCCCGCTGCTGCGATCCCTTCTACCGCAAGGCCATCCGGGTCTCGGTCGGCGCGGCGCTGCGCACGCCGATGGCGACCGGCCTGGACGCCCTGGCCATGGTTGAGGGTCTGAAGGCGGCGGGCTTTGCGGTGATGGCGCTGACGCCGGGGGCGTCGACGCCGCTTGATCAGACCCCGCGGGGCGGGCGCGTCGCCATATTGCTGGGCCCCGAGGGCCCCGGCCTGTCGCCCGAGGTGATCGCCCGCTGCGAAGCGGTGGGGATTCCGATGTCAGGCGGCTTCGATTCGCTGAACGTTTCGGTCGCCAGTGGAATCGCGCTGCATCATTTCACCCGACGGGCGTGAATCGATCACCAAATCGCGATTAACGCTTTGTACACCTTGATGAACCGGCAAAGCTGTGGCGCTGTGTGGGCGTCCGGGGGGAGTTCAGTCATGCTTGGTGGCGTTTTCGTCTTCATTCACCGCAATGCACGCGTCGCGCTGGCCGTGGCCATTGTCGCCGCCGGCGTCAGCGCCGCCAGCATCATCGGCTGGATCACCGCACCGGTCGCCTGACCGCACGCGAGGCCTTCGGCTCAATCGATCGCGGAAGCGGCTCGGCGCGGGCGCCAGAGGGCGCCGGCGATCAGGCACAGCAGCACCGCGTCGCCCCAGACGTAATAGGCCGTGACATAGGCCCATTGCTCAAGCTCGTGGAAGCGCACGAAGGCCAGGTGGTTGGCCATGAGCAGAAACTGGAAGGCGGTCGCCCACACCGTCCAGCGGCGCTTCGAATACAGGGCGAGATACAGCAGCAGGAGCAGGGTCGCGCCGTCGAGGGCGATGGCGACCCACGGCGGCCGCGCCGGGTCGAAGGGCGCGAGCGCCGTCCCGATCCAGGTCAGGACCAGAACGGCCGCCGTCGTGCGCTCCCAGGGCCCGCCGCGCCACAGCGCGACGGCCGCGGATACGATCAGAAGAGCCAGCGAGACCGCATAGATGGGCGACATGCCCTGGCATCGCCAAATCAGGAAACCAGCGCAAGGGCCGTGGGACGGGGAACCGGATTGTCGGATTTCTCCAGACCGCCCAGACGGACGCTCCGGTAGGCGGTGTTTCGCTTCACATCGGCGAGCGCCTCATGGAGGGCGACTACGGAGCGTTGCGCCGTGACCTGGGCCGTCACGGCCTCGGCCAGGGCGTCGAAGGCCGCCTGGCCCACGGTGGCCGACAGACCGGCCTCGCGCCGGCTGCGGGTCAGGGATTGCGCCAGCCGGCCGAGCTGGCTGACCGCCTGGTCCTGGCTGGCTTCGGCCTGGGTCAGGTCGGAGGCCAGGCGCGCGACGACGGTCGCCGCATGTTCGCTGCGTTTCATTGGCTTACCTTGTTGGGACGGTGGCGCGGCTCAGCCGCCGTAGCGGATGTCCTGGAGCAGGAAGGCGAACCGCTCCGCGCCGATGACGCTCGTCATCACCAGGACGGCTATGGCCGCGATGGCGAAGACGAACAGGATGCGGCCGAGGTGTTCATATCCGACTCCGCCGGCTGGAAGCCGGAGTCCAGCAGGGCGGCTCCAATGTGGAGGATTTCCCGGAACGTGCTTTCGGGGGTCAGGAAGGTCGCCTGTTTGCGGGTTCCCTCCACCAGATGCTGGACCATCATCTGCTTCATCGGCGAGTCCGCCAGGGCGAGAAGCACCGTCTGCAGTTGCGTCCAGCTGATGTCTGGCAGCCGTCCTTCGATGTCGGTCATGGTTCACTCCTGTCGCGACGCCATCGGAGGCGAAATCGGGAGCGGGCGGGATTGGGAGCGTTTCGGATACCGAGTCGTTCGGAACGGTCTGTTCCGCCAGCAGCAGCAGGGCGGCGTCGACCCGACCGGCGGCGTTCAGCTTGCGCGCGGCGTTTTCGCAGTGCCGGTCGACGGTCGACGGCTTGATGCCGAGGCGACGGGCGATCTGTTTGGAGTTCTGATGGGCGTGGACGAGGCGCAGGCATTCGCGCTCGCGGTGGGTCAGTCGATCAGTGCGGCTCGGCATCAGCGCCCCCCGGCTCTTCGACGTGACTTAACCACGGCAGGGGGATGCCGGGAACCGGCAATACGCGAGCTCGCGCCGTCGCCGCCGGCGAAGGCTGGAGGAGCAGTAAAGGGATGAAATCGCGATGGAGGCCTGACCGAGAATCGAACTCGGGTGCAAGGATTTGCAGGCCGTAGCACGGCTGGCGAAATCAACGCCTTGTCTGCAAACCGACCACTTGTAGCCCTCAATGGGGGAGGGGCTGACAGCGCCGCCTGCAAACCGCTTTCGGGCTTCCGCGCCGTCATCATGGCGGGCCGTTTCGTCTGTCTGGAGCGGTTGCATGGATAACCGCACCGGCAAGCGCCACAACGCCAAGGGACGCTCGACCGGCGAGGTCCGGCACTTCGGTGGACGGGCGAAAAGCTGGAAGTTTGCAGAGGGGTTTGTTGGCGAGCCGATGAGCCTGCTGGAGTCCCCGGCATATCGGGCGCTCAACTTCCCCGCCCTCAAAATCCTGGGCTTCCTGAAGCTTGAACACGTCCGGCACGGCGGGGCGGAAAACGGTCGGCTGATGGCCCCGTATCGCCAGCTGGAGGCGCAAGGAATCTCGCCCCGCAAGATTAAGCCCGCTCTAGCCATGCTGGAGGCCTTCGGGATCATCCGCTGCACTTCGGACGGCGAACGCCTTGGAGGCCGCCCCAACGCCGCCAAATACGCCCTAGCGTGGCTCCCGACCTGTGACGGCTCATTGCCTACCGATGGCTACAAGCGGGTCACTGAAGCCGCCGTGAAGGCCTACCGCTTCGAGCTGGCGATAGACGCCAAGCTGGCCAGCCGGAAAACAGCCGCAGCCCTCACAAGTGAAGTCGCTACGCCTACACAAGTGAAGGCGGCAAGCCGGAAATCAGGCCCGAACGCCTACACAAGTGAAGGCGGCACCGCTGACACAAGTGAAGGCACTATCTATATCTTGGGGGGTAGCCACACGGCGAAGGCCGAAAAGCCCCTTTCAGAGCCTCTTATTCCTGAAGGGCTCCGAAATCGGTCGGACGACCCCCGCAAATCCTGCGTCCCTGAAGGCCCCGCGACCGCTGCGGAGGCCTGCCAATGATGGCCCCTCCCTACAGCGTCGAGATTGGCCGCAACGCTCGCGAGGTCCTGAAGGTCACGCTTCAGACGGCGCGCGGCGTGACCGTTCTGGACGCCCGTGTCTGGGAGGACGCCAGCTTTGGCCCGGTGGCCTCGCGCTGCCCGACAAAGCGCGGCTTCGACCTGGACCCGCGCCGCATCCCCGAACTGATCCAAGCCCTTCAGGGCGCTTACGCCGAAGCCTCGCGCCTTGGCCTTATCGGAGACGACGCGTGATGACTGACACCGCCTCGCGCGGCCCTGTCCAGATTGAGGGACTGACCAACATAGACGGCGAGCCCCTGCTTTGCTGGCAATGGGACGACGCTGCCCCGGCCCCCACAAATCCCCACGACCCAGACGCGCTGGACCCGCGGGGGAGCGCAAGCGCCATAAACCGTAACATCACGGGCGTTGCCGCCGTGACACCGGGGGCCTCGATAACTCGACAGCCCGCCGCCGGGAAACCGGGGATGCTGACGAAAGCTAACGCTAACCGAGTTTTCTCGCGCGCACGCGAGGGCGACCGATGAAGGCCGTCCCCAAGCCTGCCGACATCGCCCGACTTCTGACCCTGGCCGAAGACGGCCTCCGCCGTAGCGGTTTCGGGGAGCGGGCTATCCAGCGATCTCGCAAAGCCAACCGCGCCGCGATTGAAGCGCGCCTGTCACAGGAAGCGCCACATGAATGAGAACCTGACCCCTCGCGAGCTTGCCGAGGCGTTCGGCCTAGTGTCGTCCGCCATTGATGGCCACCGCGCGCACAACGGGCGCGACGACGCCCTTGCGATGGCCCTCCTGTCGGCTGGCGCAACCCTCCTGTTGCCCAAGTGGGGCGTTGAGCGGGTAGGGGACGCCGCCGCGAAGATTGTCCGCGACAACGCCCTAGCCCTCGCACAGACGGGGGCCGCCCATTGATCTGGTATCCCGCACCCGCGCCTTGCTCCGGTGGCGACCGCAACGATCAAGTCCGGGTGATCCGGCTGGACCCGGCTAACCCCTGCCCAACCGTTCCTGGCCTGACTGCCTATTTCACGATTGAAGTTGGCCGCCTTGTCCAGATTGGCGGGGTGCTGCTGAAGGCCGGGGACAACTGGAGCGTCAAACTGGCCTCGCCCTCGCATCGTCGCGACCGGATCGACTTCGCCCCCCCCGCCGGTCGGAAGATTGTCCGCGACGCGGTTGTGAAGGCTTGGGAGGCGCGCAATGTCGGCTGACGCCAACACCTTCCCGCCGGACATTCTGGCCGTGGTCGAGCGGCTCACCGAAGAGATGCGCGGCCTTCGCCGTGACTTCGCAATGCACACCGCGACCGCCACGCCCGGCGGGGGCATCCTCGCTCCGATTGCCGCTGAGTTCGGGTCGAACCTGTTTACCGCGTCGGAGGTCATGCGGCGCGCTGAGGGGCACGTGGGGCCTCTACGGGCGGCCTTGGCGGCCAACCTTCGCAGCCTGTCGGCTAGGGGGCTGGGGCGCGCGCTGGGGCGGCTACAGGGCAAACCATGCGGCGGCCTGACTGTGTCGCGCATCGGAGAGGAAAGCGCAGGGGTGATCTGGAAAATATGCCGGGTGGATGACGCGGCATGAAACCCGCGAAACCCCGTCATGGCCTGCCTTTCGCGCGCGCGAGGGTGCACGGATGGCCTCATGTTTAATCCCCATGAAGGCCTCCCCATGCAGACCGCTACCGCCCGCCCCGCCGCCTCGTTCCGTGGCGTTTCCGCTGTTCGCAACGGCCCACGCGACGCCGACCCGGCCACGATCCTGAATGGCCTTGCCGACGCCTTCGGCGAGTTCAAGGAACGCCACAACGCCGAGATTGACGGCATCAACGCCCGGCTTGCCGCCGCCACCATCGGCGGCGCTCCCGTTGGCACCGACACCCCCGCTGGCGTTCGCGCCGCTCAAGAGTCGTTCGGGCGCTTCGCCAAGACCGGCGTTGCCCCGATGGCGGCTATGTCCACCGACGACAACAGCAAGGGCGGCTATCTGGTCCAGCCTGAGCTTGAGAAGGTCATCACCCGCCGCCAGGCCGATCTGTCGCCCATGCGACGCCTCGCCCGCGTCCAGACCACGACTTCCGGCGAGTATCAAATTCCGATGGCTGACGGCGGCGTTGAATCCGGCTGGACTTCGGAACGCGGGGCCCGCCCTGAGACGGACGCCGCCGCTCTGGCCATGCTGACCATCGTTACTGGGGAGATTTACGCTAACCCGGCGATCACGCAGAAAATGCTTGATGACGCCGTTGTGGATATCGGCGCTTACCTTGCCGATGAAATCACCCTCGCCTTTGAAGAGAAGGAAGGCGACGCATTCGTGAACGGCGACGGGATCAACAAGCCGCGCGGCTTCCTGCAATACCCGTCCGAGGCCACGGCTGACGCCACCCGCCCGCGCGGCACTCTTGAGTTCAAGGAAACGGCCGGAACCGGCGTTATCGCCCCGGATGACCTGATCAACCTTCTCTATAATCTCCGCGCCGGATACCGCGCCGGTTCCGTCTGGCTGATGAACAGCGAAACCGCTGGCGTCGTCCGCAAGCTCAAGGACGCGGACGGCAACCACATTTGGAGCCTCGCCACCACGGCGGGCGAGCTTCCGATGCTGCTGGGCTATCCGGTCGAGATTGACGAGGGAATGCCCGCCATCGCCAACGGCGCTTACCCGGTCGCCTTCGGCAATTTCCAACGCGGCTACATCGTGGTTGACCGCACCGGCATCCGCGTTCTGCGCGATGACCTGACCAACAAGCCCTATGTCCACTTCTACACCACGAAGCGCGTAGGCGGGGCTGTCCATGATGGCAACGCGATCAAGCTGCTCAAGATCAAGAGCTGATGAGAGGGGCGGGGTTGTCAGTGACCGGCGACCCCGCCTCGCCCTTGCGCCTTTGCGGATGCGGTCGGGAGATAGTGCGCGGATGCAATGGGGGCCGATGGCCTACCCGCTGCACGATATGCCGGAACGTCCCGCCGCCTCCCTATGCGGACCACGACCGCGCGAAGGCTTCGGCCATAAGCCCGGACGGATGGCCAGCCGGGGCGGGGCCGAAAACTAGAGAACCCTCGCGAGCGGACACCGGCGGGGGCCTGAACTTGCGCCGTCCACGATTCAGAACATGAGGCACCAATGACCAAAGCCCCAAACCCAAGCCCTGAGCGAGACGCAGCCGGAGCCTGTTACGACCGGGCCATGGTGGAGCTTCGCGCATCGCTCCGCGCCCTAGCTGCGATTGACGGGATAGACCTTCCCCCGGTCTTCAACCTGAAGGTTGAGATGAGTCCCGCCGCCAAAGGAGGGACCGCCTGATGGCCCTCGCTGAAATCCGGCTTGTGGAAAGTCAAATCGCTGTCGAGGTTGGCGGGACCGCGCTTCTGGCTCCACTGGTGGCCGCTGCTGGCGCCCATAGAGACGCCGCCGAGACGGCAGAGGCGAACGCCGAGACGGCTGCTGGGACTGCCACAACCAAGGCCGGAGAAGCGGCTGCCAGTGCCGCTACCGCGCTAACCAACGCAGCCAACGCCACGCGCGCACGCTCGCATATCAGCGGGCGCATCTCGGCTCTGTCGTGGAGCTTGGCCCCGTTCGGAGCCACATCGGTTCCGACCGTGACGCTGACTGCTGGGTATCACTGGGAAGAGAACAACAGCGGCACCTTCAAGCGCAACATCTCGGCCCTTGGGGCCACCGCGCTTTCCGCCGGGCAGGCCATTGCGGTTGACTTCAGCACCGGGACTGATCCGTGGACGCCCGCCGTTATCTTCATTGGCAGCAGCGCCGCGCCGGACTGGCAAACGACCAGTGCTTACATCCTTGTGGGCCGCGACGCGCAAGGGACGCTGTTCGGCCCTTACGTCGATTGCACGCCGGACCTGATGTTCTCGGACAAGGCGGCCCGAAACGCCCGCAAGGTGATGACCGGCAACGCGACGGTCAACGCGGACGGAACGATCGACTTCAGCCTCGGCTATCTGCACAACGAAAACATTTCTGGCGTCCCCGAAAAGACCATCGACACCTACGCCGCCGCCCCGGCGCTTGGAACAAACGAGGCGTATTTCGCTGACATCGTCGCGGGCCCCTTCAGTTCCGGCAAGGTGACGCTGACGAAGGGCCTGATCGGCGGATCCCTCTACACCGGCTGGGTCAGTGGCGACCGCTACGTCGTGTTGGCGAAGGACGCGAACGGCGTCTATTCCGCTCCGACTGGCTACCGTCTGAAGCTCCGATCTGATCCGGCCCCTGACATCATCACGGCGGTAAAGGCCGGAAGCCAGATCAATCTGATCTCGCCCATCTCCAACGGGCGCTCGGTCAACTTTGTTCTGAAGCGGATAACCGACGTCGCAAACCGCGTCGACATTTGGCTGGTAAGCCGGGTCTGGCTGGCGACGGGCACGGGGGCCGTGTTTTCCAGCGTGAGGCCATACACCGAGGAAGGTGAGCACGAAATCGCTATCAAGATGCTGCGCGTTCCGGCGGCGTCTGACTTCATGGGGGGGTTTAGCCACGGCGACCAGACCGCTACCGTGATGAAGCTGTTTGTCGATGGCGTGGACATCACCTCGGCCGCTGACGGAACCTACACGGGCGGGGAGCTGTCGATCATACAGCGTTCGTCGCTCACGGACCCGGACGAGGCGGGCAACCCGGTTCGCTTCTACCTGGACAGCGAGCACACCCTGCGGGCGCGCGGGCGGCTCAGATACCGGGGGTGCCTGACGGCGGCGGGAACCCCCCAAGTCATCTATGACTACATCGGGATGATGAAGCCAACGCTGACCTACAGCTCGGCCAACGTGATGACGAAGGCATATCTAGAGGAGCCTTGGCAGGAGATCGACCTGACGGGGACGATCCCGAGCGGACTAGTTACGAAGGGCCGCAAGGTTCGATACACCAGCCCGCAAGACGGAATGTTCATGACCATGGAGATTACGCAAGGATGGACCGCTTCCGGCCGCCAGCTTTACGTCGCTCCCGCCAGCCCTACCGGCAAGGCATACTTTAACCAGCACGGTAACTCATCAAACTATACTTACGCGAATGGCGAACGCGTTGAGTTCTGCATCGAATACCAGTTCGGCGCGGCGGCTTAAAGCACAGGCCCGCCCCCCTAGAGCGCGCCCTGATAGCCACGCAGGGCGCGCTTTCTCTTTTCCGCCCCCTGATGAGCAAAACGCGACTTTGCGCTCTAGGTGGCCTTCAGGGGTCAAATAGAGGGGATCAGCCCAGAATGGTCGCGGCCGCCTGACACAGGGCGGCCCCGGCGGCGGCAATAGCTCCCCACGCATTCCGGCGGCTCTGCGTCCGCAGGGCTTCGGCCATCGGCTTTAGCTGGGGAGGGGCCTTGCCGTAGGGGCTGGTGAATGTCTCGGGCAGCTTCGGAGCGGTTGACCACAACCAGAACCCGGCGGCGGCGAGCGCAAGGGCGGCGGACGCTAGATTTAGGCCGGTTGCCAAGGTCACAGCGCGCTCGCGACAAGCCGCCGGATAGCTTCAGGCCGCGACGGTTTGTCGTCCTGCCGCTCGCGCCATTGATCGACCTTGGCCAGTTGTTCGGGCTGAAGGCGAACCATGACGGGCATGCCTTGTCCGGTCGGAGCCGGGCCGCGCTTCTTTGGTATCAAGGTATCTTGTCGGTTCATGGAAACCCTGATACCAGAGAGTCAGGCCGGGGGGAAGGTGAGACTTCCCGCCCGGCCCTGAACCGAAACGGATCACGGAAGGATCACGTCATGGCCTTTGAGGACATTAGCACACCCTCGCCTGTCTCGCGCGACCTGCAAGCCCGAGTGACAGTCGAAGCGCTGGACGAGGTGCTTTACCAACTGACGGACAACATGAAGCCCAAGGCGCGACAGCGCGCCCGCGCCAAGCTGGAGGCCTACGCCGACCGTCTGGAAACATGGCGGGGCCGAAGGCTCCCCGCGAACGTGACGCCCATTCGGGGGCTGCGTGGCGCAGAACGTGACCGTGCCGACGAACGCCAGCGCCAAGAGGCCGCTGTGAAGGCTGAAGCACTCCGCGTCCTGATCGGGAGGGCCTTCCAATGAGCAAGAAATCCGCCTTGCGGCCCGCCGCATTCGTTCGCGAGCTGCTGGCCCATGACATGACCGTCCTGGCCTCACGCTCCGGCAAGCTGGAGCTTCTATTCTGCCAGACCGTCCTAGACCGCCACGGAGGCGGCTACCGCGAGGTTCCCCGACACCCCGCCACCGACGCCATGAAGGCCCGCTTTGACGCCCTGACCGGGGCAGAGCGAGCGGCCCTGTGTGACTACGTCGCCGATCTTCCCCGGTGAATGCGCGCGCTTGTGGACGGTTTGAGTTTTTGTATGCCAAACCCATTGCAGTCCGCGCGCGATTTGCGTATGTAAACAGACAACGCAAAAGAAGGCCCGCCTATGTCTGACTCTCTGCTATCCGCTGCCAAGGCGCTATCGGAGGCAACGCATGTCCCGTGGCCGAGAGTGAATGCGATCTACCGCGAACTTCAGGAAGCGGAAGAGCTGCCCGTGAGCGCCGGCCGCCGCATCTGGTACGCCAGCCCGCAACTTGTCGCCCGGCTCCTTATCGGCGTCGCTGGCGATCTTGTGATGATCGGCGCTGTTCCGGCGGTTGCCGCTTATCGGGAGGCCCTGTCCCCGGACGGGGAGAAGCTGGAGACCGCGCTTGCGCGTGAGCTTACCGGATCGTCTGAGGTCTCGTTGTTTGGCCTCGGCGGCCTCGGGGGAGGGGCTAGCGTATTCAACGATTCCGGCATGACACAGTTTAGCCCCGGCCCGGACTTCCAAGGCGACATGATAGATCGGCCCTTCGCCGTAAGCTTGAACGTGGCCGTCAATATCCGGGCCTTCGAGCATTTGCGGGCCGCCGTAGCTTGGCGCGGCGCGGACGAACCGCCTTACGGCCCGCCGTCGCGGAAGGCCCGCACCTGATGGCCTATCAACTCAAGTTCCAGAAGGCCGCGACCGCAAGTGCCATCCGGGCCGCTCGCGCTTGCGGCCTAGACTCGTTTGACGTGCTGCCGGGTCCGAACGGTCCGATTATTCGCGTCCGGCCCGCCAGCGACAGCGGCACCCCGCAAGACATTCTGGACGAGCTGAAAGAACTTTCCTTTGAAGCGTAAAACCGACCTGCCGAAAGGCGTTTGGTTTCAAAAGAAGCGCCTCTCAACGGGCGAGGCCATCCGCTATGGCTACTATGGTCGCGGCCCCGGCGCGGAAGCCCTGGGCCGTGAAGGTTCCGCCGAATTCCACGAACGGCTAGCCGAAGTTCTCCGCCGCGCTCCTCAAGAGGGTCATATGACCTTCCTGATCTGGCGATTCAAAAACTCAACCGAGTTCGCCAAGCTCCGGCCCCTGACCCGCCGCGACTACAACCGCCAGCTAGACAAAATCCAAGCCAAGTTCGGCAAGCTCCGCATCGCCGCGATGGCCGCGCCTGAAGTCAGCGATCACCTTTACCGCTGGCGCGACACGATGGCGGAAACGTCCCCGCGCCAAGCCGACTACGCCGTGTCAGTCCTAGCGGCTATGCTGGCTTGGTCTGTCCGTCGCGGCCTGATCAATCACAACCGCGCCGCTGGCATCCCCGACGTTTACAGGCCCGACCGCACGGAAAAGGTCTGGACGCCAGAAATGGAAGCCCGCTTTCTGGCGGTGGCTCCCGACCCGATCCGCCGCGCGCTGATCCTAGCTGTCGAGACCGGCCTGTCTCAAGAGGATTTGCTTGTGCTGCCCAAGTCGGCGGTTGTCGGCAACGTCATCGTTGCCCGCCGTCTGAAAACCGGAACGCCCGCCGCCATCCCTATCTCGCCGCGCCTCGCCGCCATGCTGGCGAAGCTCCCCGCGTCCGATTCGGTGACCCTTCTCAACAAGGCCGATGGCCGCCCGTTCGACCCCAAGGGGAACGGCCTCCGCTCATTGTTCCGCGCTGCCCGCGATGAGGCTGGGGTGGTTGAGAGGACGTTCAACGATTTGCGTGGCACGTTCATCACCCGCCGCCGCGTCATGGGCTGGACGGCAGAGGAAACCGCGCTTTGCAGCGGTCACCCGATAGCCGGGGAGAAGGGCGCACAAGGCGCTTACGTTGACCGCGCTGCCGTCGCTCTTGCCAGTGCGAACCGGCTTTGGGAACGGTTCTACGGACCGAACAGCGAACAGAAACTGCAAACCGGCCTGCAAACCGGCTCGCCTGCTGAAAGGCTAAGTCATTGAATCGCGATGGAGGCCTGACCGAGAATCGAACTCGGGTGCAAGGATTTGCAGTCCTCTGCGTAACCACTCCGCCATCAGGCCCTGGGCCGTTGGAACGGCCGCGCCATCGCGAGGGGCGTTCGCTATCAGATCGGATTGTCCCCCGCAACGCACAGACCTATAAGCGCGGCAGATTTCCGGCGCGTCGCCGGTCGCTTCAGCCTCAGGATCACGCCTCCATGGATTTCGCCGCCGCCCGCAAGGTCATGGTCGACAGCCAGGTCCGCGTGAACGACGTCACAGACCGCGAGCTGCAGGCTGCGCTCCTGGCCGTGCCGCGCGAACGCTTCCTGCCGCAGGAGCGGGCCTGGTCGGCCTATGCCGAGATTGAACCCGAGATCGCCGGCGGTCGCCGGCTCATGCTCGCACGCGACCTGTCGAAACTGCTCATGGCGCTGGACGCACAGCACGGGGAGACGGCCCTGGCCCTGGCCGCGCCCTACGCCGCCGCGGTGCTGGCGGAGCTGGGCCTGTCCGTGACCGCCCAGGAATCGGACGCCGCCGTATTCGAGGTGGCCGGCGCCGCCCTGGGCGAGGCCGGGGTGCAGACCGTGGTCGCGCCGCTGACCACGCCGGCGGGCGGCGGCTACGACATCATCATCTGCGAGGGCGCCGTGCCCGGTCGGCCCGAGGCCTGGCTCAAGGTCCTGAACACCGGCGGGCGCATGGCGGTCGTCGAGCGGACCGGTCCTGTCGGCAAGGCGGTGCTGTATGTGCGGGGCGAGCAGGGCGTTTCCCGGCGGGAACTTTTCAACGCCGCGCCGCCGATGTTGGCGGAACTGTCGCCCGACCCCATCTTCGCGCTGTAGGATCGCAGGCGTCGACGGACTTTCAGGGCGGGTGCGTGAAAAAAACTTAACTGGCGCGAGCGCAAAGCGTCCCGCATCAGACCTATGAGATATGAAGGGCGCGCTACCCCGCGCCAGGCAGGAACAGACATGCTGAAACGTTCACGCGCGCTCGCCTCGGTCGCCGTCATCGCCGTCATCGCCGGCATGAGCGGACCGGCATGGGCCGAAACGCTGAAAGACGCGCTGGCCCTCGCCTATCAGACCAATCCGACCCTGCTGGCCCAGCGGGCCAATCAGCGCGCCCTGGACGAATCCATCGTCCAGGCGCGGGCCGGCCTGCGTCCGCAGCTGGATGTCACCCTCAGCGCCAACTACAGCCGGTCCGACAGTGCGACCCTCGGCGTGACCGAAACCGACACCGGGGGGGTCAGCATCGGTCTTTCGCAGACTCTCTGGTCCGGCGGCCGCATCGGCCACGGAATCTCGGCGGCGGAGGCCGAGATCCTCGCCGGCCGCGAGAACCTGCGCGATATCGAACAGTCCGTGCTCGCCTCGGTGATCCAGGCCTATGCCGACGTGCTTCGCGATGATGAGATCCTGGCCATCCGCCAGTCGAACCTCGGCGTGCTGCAGCGGCAACTGGAGGAGGCGTCGGCCCGGTTCGAGGTGGGCGAGATCACGCGCACCGACGTGGCCCAGTCCGAATCCCGCCTTGCCCAGTCCGAGGCCGATCTGGCCAATGCGCGCGCCCAGCTGTCGGTTTCGCGCGCGGTCTACGCCGCCGTGGTCGGTCAGGCCCCGGGCGACCTGGCGCCGATGCCGGAGCTGCCGGGCGTGCCCACCGATTTCGACAATGCCCTCGATGTCGCCCTGATGGACAATCCGTCGATCCGCGCCGCCGGCTACAGCCTGCGCGCGGCCGAGGCCAATGTGGCGGCGGCGAAGGCGGAATACATGCCGTCGGCGCGGCTGACGGCCTCCTATGGCGGTTCGACCGCCGACCTCGGCAATCTGAACGACATCGCCGACGAGACCCGGTTCCAGGCCGGCGCCACCATTTCGGTGCCCCTGTTCACGGGCGGCCTGAACAGCTCGCGCGTCGCCCAGGCCCTCGAGCGCGCCAATGTGGCGCAGATCTCGGTCGAGGGTGAACGCCGCAGCACCCTGCAGGCGGTCAGTTCGGCCTACGCCCAGTCGATCTCGGCCCGCGCCACCCTGCAGGCCGGCGAGGAAGCGGTCCGCGCCGCCACGGTGGCCGCCGAGGGCGTGCGCCAGGAGGCCCAGGTCGGTCTGCGCACCACCCTGGACGTGCTCAACCAGGAGCTGGAACTGCGTAACGCCCAGATCACCCTGGCCAGCGCCCGCCGCAATGAATACGTCGCCCAGGCCAATCTGCTGGCCGCCATGGGCCGGCTGGAAGGCCAGGATCTGGATGCGTCCATGACCGTCTATGATCCGGTCGCGAACTA
>Ga0180012_1000361_pt1 | contig 16420 bp, 15 predicted proteins | sample KR11_S2_MetaG_FD_122243 | JGI IMG/M metagenome (GOLD analysis project Ga0180012, IMG submission 122243) | Groundwater microbial communities from the Olkiluoto Island deep subsurface site, Finland - KR11_S2_MetaG | ecosystem: Environmental > Aquatic > Deep subsurface > Groundwater | place...
CGACAATGAGAGAAGTGCAGGTATCAGGGCTTGTATTAATATGGGCCGTGAAACCCGGTGTCTCAGGAATCACTCCGGGGAAATGGTGATCGATGTAAAGTGTCTCGTTGGAGTTGCTTAGCAATTTCTCTAGAAAAGGTCGGTTGCTCTCCAGGGAGATGTCAAGGACGGTGAGCGAGCTTTGCTTTACATCCTGCAGTGTTGATAACAAGGTGATATGTCGTTTTGGTCCGGTGATCAGGATGGCATCAGGGTATGGCGTGTCAAGACGAAGTTGGTGCAGGGCACAGATTCCGTCGGCATCGCCATTAAAGATGTCATAATGCATAATGCGTCACTGTCCTGGGAGGCTGACACCGAAGGGGTTGCCAATATTTGCCAGGTTGAACAGCAACATGATGCCCTGGTCGCCAGGGGTATAATTGGAACGCAGCTCAACAGACCAGCAGGATGGTTGATAGATGAGGGAGATATTTTGTTCTATGGTTTGAGATTGAGAGAGCGAATGTTCAACTTGGTAGGCGGCGGAAATGGTGTCAATGATCTTAGCTTTCAAAGTGATGTTGATCTGATGAATATCATCAAGGCTATAATCGTAATAAGGATAAACAGAGTTTGGTGTGTTGCTGTAGTAGTTATTTGTGCTGCTATAAGGCGAACCCAGGATTTTCTCGGCACTGCTGTAACGATAATCCAAACCGAGAGAATCGCCACGGCTGTTACGGTAATTGCTGGCAAGGCTGTAGAAGGTAGCTCCTTCACCATATATGCCGATATCTGTTTTATAGGAGAGTAAAAAATTATTGGCAGGAGCCCAGCCAAGTTCAAAACTGACAGGAGTCAGTGGGCGGTCAGAATATGCTTCTCGGATGTCGTAGCTTTCCCAAATCTTGAAATAGGCGTAGTCGCGGCCCGAGCTTCTGGTGTTATCGTTAAAGAGTTCAAAAAAATTATTGACCCCGTAGGTGATGGCGTTGCTGTCAGTGATGCGGTCCATTTCATCAAATAAAGGAAGGTCGTCCTGGTTGGTTTTAGGCAGGTAGTCATATTGGACATAAGGGCGAAGCCGATGATCCCAGCTTGCAGCTTCGTCCCAATTCAACCCAAAATTCCGAAGCAGAGTGGTACCCACCTCACCATGCAGGTTAAAGAGAGAACGATTAGGGCTGTCGTCTTGATTCCAGATTCCGTCTCCGTAAGTCTCAACCATGTAAGAGGTCTGCCGTACCCCTACTTCAGCCCGTGATTCAAGATAGGGGCTTAAAGGTACAGGGGCGCTGAGGCGGGGGAACAGGTCGAGGCGATGGCCGCCGACACCATTCTCTCGCCAGTAATTGACATAGTCTGCATTCCAATCAACGGAAAGAGAGGTTTCAGCAAGGGGGAGAGAACCGGTGAAATCCAGTCCCGGCAATTTCCAGAGAGGAGTAGGTGAGGTTTCGTATGTGCGAACATCGTTAATGGCCAGGAGATTAGTTTCCAGAGACATGGAGTCCCATGCCTTGAGTACCTTCATGGTGTTGATGCGCTGATCCTCTGTCCTGTTCTGGAAATTACGGCCATACATGGTTAGAAATCGGTTGTCGGTTTGCGTGAAGCCAGTGAAGCCGGTGTTGAACTCTGTCAGATAATCGCGATCGGAGACGACACCAAGATCAACGCGGGTGTACAAGTTGTTGGCAAGGTCATGGTCAACCTTACCCCGGAACCAGTATCTGTCCTCGTTGGTATGGGTGTACCCCGTTTCCCGGTAATAGTCGATCTCAGATGGATCAGAGAGCTTATCCTGAAGAAAGCTACCCATGAAGGTCCCTTTTTGTGCTTCTCCTAGAATATAACGAAACTCCATACCCGGCATGACTCCTCGCTCCGCGTGGTATTCAGGAAAAATGGTCAGGTCGGTGGAGTCGGAGACATTAACAAACAGAGGCAAGTCAAATCCAAAACCATTGCGATCGGAGACGGAGATTTCGGGGAACATCAGACCTGTCTGGCGCTTATTTTTGGCAGGTAGGATCATCCAGGGTGTGTAAAGAACAGGAACATCTTTTATCCGAAAGGTGGCATTTCTCATGACTGCGTAACCACCCTCGGTGATGGTGGTATCGGTGCTGGCAAAGCTCCAAGGTGGAGTCTCGTTGTTTTCCAGTTTACAAGTGATGACCCAGCCGTTTTCGATATGATAGGTGTTGAACCCTGTTTTTTCAATGGTAGTACCTTCCAGATGCAGGTCCAGGGATTTCCGCAGGATGGTGGCATCGGTAAATGTCCCGGTTTCCTTGTTAAGATCGACCACACCCTCTTCGGCCTTAATCTCATCGTCAGCACCCTTGATAGACACATGGCCGCGGGCCTTGATAGAACTTCGATCTACGTCGTAGGCAATCCAGTCGGCCTGGATAGTAACTTTGGTCTCATAGCGAGGTGCTGTATGTGTCTCTAAAGCCTGTCCGGTTGTTTCTTCCGGTCCAGGGGTTGTTTCTTCCAGAAGTTCTGCCCATTGTTTATTTCTCTGCTGTTTTTTTGGCAGTTCTGGTGGTAGCTGCTCCCTTTTAACGAGAACCACATTACCTTCAGCAATAATGGATCTAGGGGCTTCGTAGCGGGTGATTTTGTCCGCAGCTATCTGCCATTCCTCAGTAGTGACAGTCTCGGCAAGGCCATTGCAGGTTGGGAGTGACAGCGCTGTCAAAGAGGTTAGGCAGAGCAGATGGCAGAGACGGGAGTGGTAGAACTTTGTCACAGTGAACTCCTTTGCGGAAATGAATAGCAAATATTTTATGGGACTTCAGGCCGGTCTGACTGTTGATAGGTGCCAGAAGCGGATTGTCTGTCAGAGATACACTTTGTTCAGGTGGTTAGATAAAAGGTCCTTTTGGGACGGAACTCTTCAAAATTATTAACTGAGCAATTTGAATAATTATAAAAATAGAACTATTTAGAAAGACTTTACTTAATCAGGTTGAATGTTTCAAGTTATTCGTGTTTAAAAGTGTGCTATTGTCACTTGATATGACACTTTCTTTGAAAGTTGAGTATTCTGCCAGCAGAAATTTGAGACCCAAGAATCATCTTGTCTGAATATGACTCTCAGTTGCGTATGGTTATCGAGTGGCGTGATCCAAAAACAAAGATCCTTCGACAGTATCGTATGGATAATGTGGTTGCCGATGTGATGGTTGAGGGGCAGGAGGCAGGTGATTTCCTTAAGGTAAACCCCCGGCTTTGGCGGGGGACAACAAAAGTTTGACAGTTCCAGAATAATATAGAAGCCTCCTTTAACGTGAACCGGTCAAAGTCACGAAAAAGGAGGCTTAATGAACAACATAGAAAGTTTAAATCATACAAAATGGGATTGCAAGTATCATGTGGTTTGGATTCCGAAATGTCGGCGGAAAATGTTATATGGTCAACTCCGCGTTAACCTTGGAGAAGTTTTCCATGAACTTGCTCGGCAAAGGGAATGCAAGGTGCTGGAAGGTCACCTGCAACCATATCATATTCACATGCTTATATCGATTGCTCCAAAATATTCTGTTTCTCAAATTATTGGATATATCAAAGGAAAGAGTGCTATTCATATTGCGCAGACCTATCTCGGACAGAGGAAGAATTACAGCGGGATGTCTTTTTGGGCAGTGGCTATTTTGTTTCTAGTGTAGGAGCCGATGAAGAGGTTGTTCGGGTCTATATCAGAGCGCAGGAAAAGGAAGATCATCGTGTCGAGCAACTATCGCTGTTCAAGGATAGATAGTTGCCCCCCGAATGGTGGTCAACTAATCTTTTGAACATACCGCTTTGAGCGGTTCACATTTTTAAGCCTCCGGCTTTGCCGGAGGTAATTTAACTTATTCTTGAATGTTTTTGGGAAATCTGTCACTGATTTCTGAAAACATGTCTGCATCATGTGCACGGTATTCGTATAACTACGAATACCGTGCACATGATGCTTAGAGGAAAATTGGTGGCAAAGGTGGAGCCTATTAATAATGAACATAATGAATTCTATTCCCCCTGCTGAACGCTGGTACGATTGGTTAGAGAATGTAAAGGAAGGTGTGAAAATGCAATACTAATTTAGTGGCTGCTGGATACTGAAGAGTTACCGCTGACGATTTACCTTGATAATGAGAGGGGATTGTTTTATTTTTTAAATATTATGTATTGTTATAGTTGTAGAAGAAAAGTAGTCTTTTTCTGCCGTAAGGCATTGAGTGTTCTTAACGATGAAATATCTTTTTGGCCCGGTCTATTCCAGGCGTCTAGGCCATTCACTGGGCATTGACCTGCTTCCTCCCAAAATCTGTAGCCTCAATTGTGTTTATTGTGAAGTCGGTCCAACCACTGACCTGACCTGTGACCGTAAAGAATACGTGCCCACAGAAGAAATATTGAAAGAGATTGATCAGGTTCTGGCCAGAGGGGCAGCTGAGCGGCATATTGATGTGTTTACCTTGACTGCTATGGGTGAGCCGACACTGCATACCGGTTTAGGTGAAATTATTGCCTATTTGAGAAAAAAGACGGATAAGCCAGTCGCTGTTCTCACCAACGGGACACTTTTTTTTGATCCTAAAGTTCGTGCTGAGCTTTCAGCCGCCGATATTGTGATTCCTTCCCTTGATGCGGCCAGGCAGGAGAGCTTTGATCGGGTGAATCAACCGGCTGCTGCGGTCAACCTTGAACAGGTTATTGAAGGTCTGGCCCTCTTCAGTCGTGAATTTCGGGGAGAGGTCTGGCTTGAGATCCTGCTGGTTCGAGATATGAATGACAGCCTTGCGGATCTTGTGGCTCTGCAACAGGCAGTGCGCAGGATACATCCGGCGCGGATTCAGTTGAATACGGTAGCCCGGCCACCCATGGATGGTCGTGCCCGGCCAGTGACCCGGGAAGTGATGGAGCAGGCTGCAACAATGCTGGCTGATGGGTATGATGGTCGGGTGGAAATCCTTGTTGATTTTCAGGCCATCGAGAAAAAAGAAATTGGGCAGGGAAAGCAGTTGCAGGCGACGCTCGTGGAGGACATCGCGGCCTTGCTGCAGCGTCGTCCCTGTCCTATTGAAGAGATTGATAAGGCCCTGCATGTGCAGGATCTGGAAATGACCAGAGCATGTGTGCAGATGCTGGTTGTCGCCGGCAGGATTGAGAAGAAAGTTTATAATGATAAAGAATTTTATCAGCAGATAACGGTCTGAAGGAAACCATGAAAAGATGTCTTTATGTTCAGTGGAACAGGATGTCTAATTTTACATGGTGTCCTGAATAAGTATTGAAGAATGTTGATGGGGTGGATGCCGTGTAGGGTATCCCATCCCATGGAAGGTGTCAGCCCCCCCCTTTTTGAGTTGTGGGAGTGGCGTCTATTTATTTACGATAGCCTGCAGCAGAGAATGTCTTGCAGGGTGTCATGAGATGTATCCAGCATTGTTTTGTCCGTTAAGGGAAACGGTGCCTGGATCAAGGAAAGTGAGAATGACTGAGAAAAAAACAAGTCCTGAAAACGAAGCTGCGCCAGAGCAGAGTGAGAAAAAGGTAAAGGCGACAACGGGAGCCTGGTGGAAGAGTTCTGTTGCCGATGAGGCAGGACAAGAGCCTGTTGCTAAGGAGCAGGCGCCGGTCTCTGAGGTGGTACCAGAGGCCAGTACTCCAATACAAAAAACGCCCAGAAGACCTGCTCGGCCGAGGAAGAAAAAAACAGACATTGCCCCTGAGGTGATTGCTCCTGATCTTGTATCCCAGTCAGGAGAAACATTACCTCCGGAGGGAGAGAAAGGAACCTCTGGCCAGGCTGAAGCGCAAGGAGAAGAGGCTGTTGCAGAGATAAATTCTTCACCGAAAAAGAGTAGCAGGCGACCTGCCAGGCCGAGGAGGAAAAAGTCAGAAACAGTTACCCCGGCAGAAGAGATTGCTGCTGAGGGAATAGCTGCCAGTGGCGTGTCTGAGGTGCCGGAACCTCCGGAAGCGGTTGTAGAGAAACCAGCAAGTCCGGATAAGGCTAAGCGACCTTCCCGGTCGCGTGGGAGGAGAAAGCCAGCCCCTGAAAACATTGAGATTCAGGACGAGGAAAAGTCTCAGGGGCAAGAGCTACCTGAAGTGGTTGCAGAGAAACCAGTAAGTCCGGAGCAGGTCGTTGAAAAGGCTAAGCGACCTTCCCGAATTCGGGGGAGGAGGAAACCTGCCTCGGAAAATCTTGACATTCAGGACGAAGAAAATGATGAGGTCCCTGATGTCGAAGATGAAAAGGTGGTCAAGGGCACGATCAGCAGGTTGTTGATTAATGCGGAGGAGCCGGAAGAGTGCCGAATAGCCCTGCTTGAAGATGGTCGCCTGGAATCCCTTCATGTCTCAACTGTTGCCAAAGAGCATACGAAAAGCAATATTTACAAGGCTAGGATTGTGGCGGTAGAGTCGAACCTGCAGGCTGCTTTTATTGATTATGGGACTGAGAAAAACGGTTTCCTGCCCTTCAGTGAAATCCATCCAGAGTATTATCGACAAGATGTCAGTGAAAAGACCCTGAAATTGATTGAACAACATCAATGGAAAAATCTGAATATCAATGAGGTGCTGGAGCGAGGTCAGGAGCTGCTGGTTCAGGTCGTGAAAGAAGAGGTGGGGAATAAAGGCGCCAATATGACCACGTATCTTTCGCTACCGGGACGCTGCGTGGTGCTCATGCCCGGTTCTGATTCAGCCGGTATCTCGAGGAAAATCTCTGGTGAAGAGAGACGTTCACAGTTGCGCGAGATTATGGACAGTCTGGAGATCCCTGAAGGGATTGGCTGGATCGTGCGTACCGCCAGTTTTGATCTGACAGAAACTTCTCTGGCCAAGGATGTCAAGTATCTGTTGAAGCTCTGGGGTGAGATCAAAGGGAAAGGGCAGGGCATGGATGGAGTAGGCCTTGTCTATCAGGACCAGGATTGTGTCCTTCGCTTCCTTCGGGAACATTTTGATCCAGAGATCAAAGAGATTCTGGTGGATGATCTGGCCGCCATGGAAAAGGTTCGGGATTTCATCGAAATGCTGCCGGACAAACAAAAAAACACCAAGGTCAGATTGCACAAGGGTGCCCGTCCGATTTTCAATCAATACAATGTGGAAGATCAGATCGAATCAATCTATCAACCACAGGTCTTTCTGCCATCGGGTGGATCAATTGTCATTGATCCCACTGAGGCCTTGGTGGCTATTGATGTGAATTCTGGATCCACCGGCAAAGGTCAGAATTTTGAAGATTCTATTTTTAAGGCCAACATGGAGGCGGCAGCAGAGCTTGCCCGCCAGCTGCGGCTTCGGGATCTGGGTGGGTTGATCGTGGTCGATTTCATCGATATGCGGAGTCAGAAGAATATCCGTGAGGTGGAGAGGCAGGTCAAGGTCGCCATGAAACGGGATAAGGCCAAGGTGGATATCAGCCGGATCTCTAAATTCGGCTTGATGCAGATCTCCCGGCAGAAACTTGGCGCCCCTGTTGAGGCCCTCAATTATCAGGTCTGCCCGCATTGCATAGGGCGTGGTGTGGTGCGTTCAGTGGAGACCCTGGCCCTCTTTTATCTGCGCAGGATGCAGACCGGCGCCAGTCGCAAGATGGTTGGTCGGGTAGAATGTCGTTTTCCCCTTGATGTAGCCCATTATCTTTTGAATAATAAACGGCATGAGCTGATTGATCTGGAAAACAGGCACAAAATCACGGTGGATATCATCGCTGATCCTGCCTTGAAACCGGCGGATCATGAGATTATTTTCCATAAAGGTGAAATAGATCGGCAGGTAAAAGAATCGTAGAAATTTAATGTGATATGTGTTGAGCACCTTGAACTTTGCATGAAAGTTTTTCAAATTTCAAGGTGCTCTTGTTGTCCTTTGTTTTTCAACCGTTATCTGTCGACCTGACTCTTTCTCTTTATGGAACTGCAGAATAAAGCAGTGATTTTTATAGGTGAGTTGCGCAAATCTCTGCGGGCATTGGGGATTGGTGTTCTTGCCGTAACGATTACAATCTTTTTCCTTACCCCTGATCTGCTGCGAGTTGTTCAGCATCATCTTGCCGAAAAACTCTACTTTTTTAGTGTGGCTGGTCCATTTCTCGCCCATGTGAAACTGGCGGCTTTTTCTGCCATTTATGGACTGGTGCCCTGGCTAATGGCGGTTTTCTGGCGTGCTATAGGAAAACCATTTGGGGTTGAGGGGATGCCGTTATTCTTTTTTATTCTCTTTACCACCCTGCTTTTTTATGCAGGAACGCTGTTTTGTTATTTTGTGACCCTGCCCTTTGGGATTAATTTTCTCCTTGGCTTTGGTTCGGAACAGCTGCGACCGGTGATCTCTATCAGTCGTTTTGTAAATTTTGTCACCCTGTTTGTCCTGGCATTTGGCGCCATCTTTGAGCTTCCTGTGTTTATGGTCTTTCTGGCCAAAGTAGGGCTCTGTCCCCGCAGTTTCTTTGAAAAAAACAGGCGTTATGCATTGCTGCTTATTGCGATCGTTGCTGCCCTGCTGACCCCGACACCTGATATCGTGAATATGCTGCTCATGGGCGGACCCCTTTATCTTTTGTATGAGTCAGGTATCTTGATTCTTCTGCTGATGCGGATAAAATAAGAGGGTAGGAGCTACGGCGGGGATTAGGCTTCTAAAATTCTGTTAGATGAAATCCATGTTTGTTGAGGAGGGCGGCAGTAACCCCTATTTTCCCAGAGATTCCACAGGAAGGGCTGCTGCTCTTTAAGCAGATGGAAGTTACCTGTTGGCTCTTTGCCAGTAGCAGGGTTTGTTCAGCCCCCTTGATAAACTGTGGGCTTACGTCTATTCCGTCTCGGGTTAGCACTCTTGCTTTTCCCGAGAGGACATCGTTGCCATCACCCTCAATGATGTCTGCGGCCGTTCTTGGGGTAGGAAGGCCGCCCATCTGCTCAGGGCAGAAAGGAATCCAGATCCCATTCTGCAGGCGTTGCTGACATACCTTGTTGGGCCGTGTTTTGCCGTCATAACGACTACAAAGGCCGATAAGACAGGCGCTGACCAGAAAAATGGTGGGTTGAGAGAGCATAATGTGGGGAATGGTCATTGAGCTGTCTGTTGTCGAACAACTGTTAGGCAATAATCATGGCATTTCTGCCCATTTAATTGTGCAGGGTGCAGTGTTTCAACGTTTTAGTTTTTTTTAATGATGGCCTACAACTTTTGAGGAGATGTTCATGAAGAGAACTTATAAAACATCTTTATCACCACTGCAGCAGAAAAAGTTATGTCGGATCTCGTTTTTGCTTTTTATTATACTCCTCTTGGCCATTTTTTTCACTCCGGGCAAGGGACTTTATTTTCTGAGAAAGCAGAAGTTACAAGTTGTCGCTTTGAATGCTGAAAAGCAGGAGTTGATGGAAAAGAACACTGCTTTGCGTGAAGAGATCAAGCGTTTGAACACCGATGTCCATTTTCTTGAGGAAGTGGCAAGGGAACAACGAGGTTTGTTAAAAAAGGATGAAATGGTCTTTGACTTTTCACCTAAGGGACAGAAACAGAAAAAATAACTTGGGACATTTAATGGAGCTTGCCACTTCCTCGGCAGGTATGGGTAGGGATCACACGGATCCCTTGCTGTCTATGCTCAGGAAAAACCTGAACGGGAAGAACAGCCGGAGAGGGCGCCCGCTGGGATGGATGTCCCTTTGGTCGGTTGGCTGCTGGTGGCAGAGAGTATCTTTTTGATGTTTGCACTGTTGCAGTGTTTGCAACGAATGGTGTCAATAGCGGAGGCGATGAGTACCAGACTTTCAAAGGTCTTCTTGCAGTCTTCGCACTTGAATTCGTAGATAGGCATTTTTGTTCCTTTTGTAACTTTTTAATGATACAAGAAAATGAGGGTGTATCATTTAAAATATTTTTTTATTTAGTAATGCATATAATCTGTCTTTTATGGATTTTGTCAAGGTGTTTTGGAATAGTGACAAAGTAATCATTCTTTTTGATATCATCTCGTTATGATGGCTATGGCTATGGGGCTCATTCTCAACTGGCTTGCCTAGGTTTGTGTGACTGCTTTTAGAAGAGGATACTTCCGGGGGAAACGCCATTGGGGAGTGAAGATTGACCGGCTTCTTGTGCCATTCATAACACTTTAGATAACGATTTTTTCACAATGACTTGTCCTGAATGTCGCGTGATACATGTTTATGTCCGGGCAAGTGCTCTGCATTTAATGGAAAAGACCTACCGGCAGAAAAGCATATGGACCTGCAAAAAAATGAAATTATAGATGAGATACGATCATTAATCGTCTATCATCACACCATAGGAATTGAATACTATCCTGGGGATGCCGCGAGCTTTCCGTTGCTGGATAGAAAAGTTGAGCCCCCTGCCGCTCTGGTGAATACGTTGTTACGCCAGAGAGAAGTTACACCTGTTGTTTTAGAAACGCTTCAGGATATTGCCGCAGAAATTGATGGGTGTAGTCATTGCGAGTTGCACGCCAAGCGTGTGGTTCCTGTACCGGGCAGAGGGGCGTCACAGGCCAGACTTCTCGTGGTCGGTGGTTGGCTGACGGTCCCTGAACAGGCATCGCTTCCCGTGGGAACGATTTTCGGTTTGGAGGAAGACAGGATGCTGTCCCGGATGCTGGAGGCGATCCATCTTGTACCTGGTGACGTCTTTGTCACCAATATTCTGAAATGCGGCCTACCCGTATCCTGTCAGCCTGTGGCTACCAATATTCATTGCTGTCTCTCGTCGCTGAGACGTCAAATAGCCGTGGTTGCACCTGAGGTGATCTGCTCTATGGGAATCATTGCGACCAGGGCCCTTCTGGATCTGCCGCAGTCCCTGTCTCAATTGCGAGGACGTTTTCATGTGTACACGGCACTTAACGGGAGACAGATCCCGCTTATGCCAACTTATCATCCTTCCTATTTGCTCCAGGCTGCAGAGATGAAATCTGAGACCTGGAAAGATCTACAACTCATCGAGTTAAAATTAAAAAGGTAAGCTATTGTAACAAAATGGTCAGGGATGGAGAGGTTATTTTGTAACGGGTTCTAAGGAGAATGACGTCAGGTCAGTTGTTTCTTGCTGTTGTTTCATCTGTCCGCTGGCACAGTGAGGGGTCGATAATCCTCTTGTCTCTCAAGGAGAAATGTATGGTGCGTACAAGAAGTCCTCAATGGCTTTTGGCAGCAACAAGTCTTGCATATCTTCTGATCGCAATTGAAATCATCATTATGATTTCCCCGTTTGCCCTTTATTTTTATGGTGTATATGGGCCAATCCTTAACTTTTTTGCATCGTTCCAACTAACCAGGTGGACTACCGAGTTTTTTCTCCCCCATATGGTTTTTCTCGATGATCCCCTCATCCTCTTTATCTCCTATCTGCAGGTTCTTCTGGTAATCGGCCTGATTCTTTTTTTGAGCGCGGCGATTCCCCTTTACTGGGGGAGGTTTACGAAGAAGGGTGTCGTGCATATCAGTTTTTATTCAAAGATCAGACATCCTCAATACCTGTTTCTCGCTATATCCGGCTTTGGGCTCATGCTCTATTGGCCGCGGTTCATCATTGTTTTCATGTATGTTACCATGTTGTTTGTCTACTATTTTCTGGCTCGCAACGAAGAGTGGCGCATGCAGATCGAACAACCCGCAGTCTATGAATCCTATATGGCTCAAACTCCCATGTTTCTTCCTGGTGAACCCGGAGGGAAGATATATCGTCTGCTCTTTGGTTGGATTACACCCAGAGGGCTTGGTCTTGTGACTTTGTATCTTGTAACCCTTGCCGGGGCGATGCTTCTGGCCATGGGTATCAGGATGTACACGATTAACCATATTTATCCTGTTTATGAGGAAGGGCTTGCACTGGTATCTGTCTTTCCCCGACCACCAGAAGAGATAAAGGAGCTCTATCGTAAAGCGCGTATTGTTAAAGAAGTGGATTCGCTGATTGCCACTCAGAAAGGAGCGAATCTTGTCTATGTCATGCCTGGAGATTTTTTTCTGAATGCCTTGGTAACGGATGAGGATCGACGATTCTCTGATAATATGATTGAACGATTTCCCGAGATTCTCGAATGGCATCAGCATAAATTCAAAGGAGGACTGGGGAAGTTCTTCAGAATTTTTTATAACTTTGTCAGCACATTGGGGTCAGTTCCTACGAACTATGATGTTGAACGTCTTGTTTTTGTCAAGGTCACCGATGCGCAAAACCGTTTGGTGCCACCTCAAGAGGTCCTTACCATGGGCCTTAAACGAGTGCCAGTCTTATTAATTGATTTGGATGCCACAACCTATAAAGTGATTTCTGTGATTCGGACCTCGGAAAAAAACAAATGGGGAAAGATGCCGATGCCTACGTTCTAAAGATTCTTTTCTTTTCAAATGAGGATAGTTCAAATCCACAGCTGCATGGAAAACAGCTGACCTGAATGGGTTGTTGCTTTTGTGTTAGGGCTTCTTGCCTTGCACTTTAGTAGGATAATACAAATTTTTTAATGGAGGAGTGATGGTGACTCAAAAGAATAAGGTGATTTGTCCGTTATGTCAGGGAAAGAAAGTAGTCGCAGGCACCTGTGAGTGCAATTCGGAGTGGCGTGGTACTCAGAGGGGTGAAGACTGGGACGAGTGTCAGTGTACCCCTGAACAGCAATGTGAGATGTGTAAGGGAACTGGTTATATCGACACGGATGACAAGTCTTCTTGAATTGACTTTTAGTGAAAGAGGATCCCGTCTAATGAGAGAGTTGAGAGCAAGAACATTTTTTTATATTTGCAGGGTGCGATATTTGAGATTCAATTCAGGCAGAATGATGGTGGATAATTATGAAAATACTGATTGTTTATTACTCCATGTATGGGCACATTTATAAGATGGCAGAGGCTGCGGCAGAAGGAGTGCGGGCAGTGGAAGGGGCTGATGCCGTACTCCGGCGGGTACCGGAAACGCTCCCTCCTGATGTGCTGGAAAAAATGGGCGCGGTTGCAACCCAGGATTTGCAGAAGCAAATCCCTGTCTGTACTGTGGAGGAACTGGGTGAGGCCGATGCCATAATCTTTGGCACTCCCACCCGCTTTGGTAATATGTGCGGACAGATGCGCCAGTTTCTCGATGGTACGGGACAGTTGTGGATGAAAGGGGCGTTGGTGGGCAAGGCGGGCAGTGTTATCACCAGTACTAATACCCAGCATGGTGGTCAGGAGTCCACAATTCTCAGTTTCCACATTACTTTGCTCCATCAGGGGATGGTTGTTGTTGGGCTGCCTTATGCGTTTCAGGGGCAGATGAACACCAGTGAGATCAGCGGTTGTTCCCCGTATGGTGCTTCAACCATTGCCGGAGCTGATGGCAGCCGCTCTCCCAGTGAAAATGAGTTGGCAGGAGCCCGTTTTCAGGGTGAACATGTTGCCAGGATCGCCAGGAAGTTGACTGCTTAGAGGTGGGAGGAGGGGCCGTGTTTGCTGAAATATTGCGGAACTAACTCTCTTATGAAGCTTTTGTCATTTGTGATTATTGTAAGGTTGTCTTGTTATGATGCTGGAGACCTTCATCCAGCGGAAAATGTTGCTGGATGAAGGTCTCTTCCTCTTGCCTGCTCTGTACTGCTCCGTCAAGGTGGGCGGTCAGCAGTTTGTTCAGTGCGGTCTTAAAACGTGGGCCGGGAGAATAACCCATTGCTTTGAGATCCCTGCCTGTTATCTGGGATTTCGCCTTACGCAGTTCGGTTACATAAAGAGAAACTCCTTTCTTGATCTCATTTTTTCTGGCAATGGCCATGAGGTAAAGCAGGCCAACGTTTGAAAGTTCTTTCAGTAGCCAGTAGAGCTCAGATCTGCCTATGGTTAATCGTTGGTAGAGAATATGGGAGATCTTGTCGGCTGTGAGCTTCTGCTGGACAAGAAAATCCCTGGTCTTGGGTGGGAGTTGAAAACGCTGACAAAAGGCAGAAAGTTCAGCGGCCTTGGAGCGGCCCATGATTGCCAGCAGATATACCTGCCAGGCTGGGCATGGTTCATCGAGATAGAGAAGATGATGCCAGGAGAGGGCCTGCCCAGCCTGGGTCAGGATATGGTTGAATCGGCGGTCTATTTTCAGGTGGGGTTTCAGGTCTGGCCATAAGAACTGGAAGAGCTTGAATTCTGCCAGGCGGTTGATGGCAGGCAGCGGGTTTTCCTCGGAAAAGATAAGCTGAAGTTCGGTGAAAAAACGGGGGTCAGTGGCCTTGCCAAAGAGCTTCATCTTGACCGCACTCTGGATCAGACGGCTGGTATGGATGTCAATCTTGAAATCCATGCGTTTTTCAAAACGGATGGCCCGGAAGATACGAGTGGGGTCTTCCACGAAGCTGAGGTTGTGCAGGACCTTTATGGTCTTTTCTCTCAAATCGCTCTGGCAGTTGAAAAAATCGATCAGGGTGCCAAAATGGGCAGGGTTGAGTTGGATGGCCATGGCGTTGATGGTGAAATCGCGGCGGTACAGGTCAAGCTTGATGGAAGAGAGCTCAACCGTGGGCAGGGCAGCCGGATAGTCATAGTATTCGAGTCTGGCTGTGGCCACGTCGATCTTGAAACCGCTTGGCAACAGGATCATGGCGGTAATGAATCGTTCGTGGGCCTTGACTTGGCCTTGAAGTCTTCGGGCCAGTTTCTTCGCAAAGATAATACCATCCCCTTCAACAACAATGTCGAGATCCTGATTTTTGTTCTGCAGCAGCAGGTCGCGAACGAAACCGCCGACGGCAAAGGCCTTGAAACCAAGCGATTCAGCCACCTCACCAATGGCCTGCAGGATGGCAATGAGCTTCTTGTCCAGAGTTTCAAAGATCAGTGCACTCAAGTTTCTGGTTCGTTCCTGAAGTGGTTGTTCATTTTCGTGCAGCAGATTTCTCGGCAGATGGGCCGGATCATTGACCAGCATGTTCAGCAGATCAGTTCGGGTTATAACTCCTGCCAACTGATGGTCATGAACAATGGGAATCAGGCGCTGTCTGCGTTCAATAATCAGCTCTTCAATGTCGGAAAGCGTTGCGCTTAAAGGAAGAGTTTTAATGTCGCTGGTCATATATTCGCTCACCGGCAGGTGACCGAGTGCATGATGAATAGCCTTTTCTATGACTCGACGGGTGATGATCCCTGTAACCAGTGAGACTGGGCGATGTGGCTTGTTTTGGTTGGTATCAATCACTGGCAATGTCGTGATATTGTATCTGGTGAGTAGATTGTGAGCCTGGTTGATGCTGGTTTCGGCCGGTACGCTGATGACGGGTTGGGACAACATCTCTTCTGCAATGGCCTGGGGCCGGATGTGTCGGTGCAGGATGCGGATCAGCTTGTCCTGAGTTTCAATCAGGGTCATGTCATGGATTGTGGCTGAAGCCGCTGTGGCATGGCCTCCTCCGCCAAAATCCTTCGCGACTATTCCTGTATCGACCTCTGTGATGCGGCTCCTACCAATCAGATAGATGCGTCCGGCCATGGATACCAGGGCGAAGATGGCATCCAGGTTTTCCATGACCATGAAACGACGGACAATCAGGGCGAAATCATCGAAGTAGTCCTGGAGAGTCAGGGTAATTACCACGACTTCGATGCCCTGGATAGTGTAACTGCGTGCGGTCTCTATTAGCTTGTGCAGCAACTCAACTTGGTGGGCGGTGAGGTCGTAGGTGATGAATTGGGAGATAATCTCCAATTGGGCCCCTTGTTCAAGGAGCCAGGCAGCGGCTTGTAGATCGGCTGGCCTTGTGGTCAGATGCGTGAGTGAGCCGGTGTCTTCGTAGATGCCAAGGCCAAAGATGGTGGCCTCTGAGGCCGAGATAGGGACTTGTTGTTCCTGGAAGAGCTGGGTGAAGAGGGTCGTGGTTGAGCCCACTTCTTTGACCAGCTCCAGGTCACCCTTCATGTCCCCTGGACTGTCCGGGTGATGGTCGAAGAGGTGGACCGAGATGTCTGGATTGTCGAGGCAGGTGGCAAAGACGCCGATTCGTTTCGAATTCCGGGTGTCTACCACGATGAGTCTGGTGATTGTCTTCAGCTCGATCTGTTTTATCTTGGTAAATTCATAACGATCTTGCAGGTTTTCATTGATGAAGTCGCGCAGGTTCTTTTCCTGGGACCCGGAGAAGACCATGACCGCGTCAGGGTATATCTTCTGGGCGGCAACCATTGAGGCCAGACCATCAAAGTCGGCATTGATATGGGTGGTGATTACTTGCATGGTCCAAGCTTCATGGTCAACGGAAAGAGTGGTCTTGTGGGCAATAAGATTGAAAAATATGACGATATGTAATCGCTGTCAGTCAAGGTCAATTGGCATCCTCTTTTCTTTGGGCTGGAGGGGAAGAAAAGATTACCAGGACTACTCCGGCGCCGATAAGCATAAGGTTTGCAACTGCTGAGATCCCATGTAATTTTCTGAACTGAACACGCAG
>Ga0180012_1000367_pt1 | contig 16293 bp, 12 predicted proteins | sample KR11_S2_MetaG_FD_122243 | JGI IMG/M metagenome (GOLD analysis project Ga0180012, IMG submission 122243) | Groundwater microbial communities from the Olkiluoto Island deep subsurface site, Finland - KR11_S2_MetaG | ecosystem: Environmental > Aquatic > Deep subsurface > Groundwater | place...
CCGCTTTTCGTGGCCGTGAAAAAGTGCTCAATCCTGCTGAAGAGAATAAAACCGAACAAAGGTCACAACCACAATTCGGAATCCACAGCCTTGACCCAGCCCAACTTGCCGGCCGGATCAGCAAAGGTGATATCCGTGGCATCGCCCTGATCATGGGCTGCGACAACTACCATCAGCAACAGGACAGTCATGCCGCCATCGCCGAGATTCTGCTGCGAAACGATATTTTCATCATCAGCAATGGCTGCGCCGCCAACTCTCTGGCCAGAAGTGAGGAGATGCAAGGAAACAGGGTCTGGGAAATGGCCGGTTCAAAGTTGCAGGCCGCCTGTCAGGAGATGAACCTGCCGCCGATACTGCCCATGGGAACCTGCATTAACAGCAGCCAACTGTTGCAGATTGCCGACCTGCTCATCCAGCAGGGGATGGGAAAGGACCTTGCCGATCTGCCGCTGGTGGCAGCCGCTCCGGCCTGGATCAGCGAAAAAATTGTAACGGCTGGTCAATGCCTTGTTGCAAGCGGGATAGATGTCTTTTTCAGCGCGTTGCCGGTCACAGGCTCCCGCAAATTGGCCGACTATCTACAACACGGGTGCCGCACTGAATACGAGGCCTGCTGGCAGATTGACAAGGAACCCAACCAGATGGCGCAAAAAATAATCGCCCGGATAGACAGCAAACGACAGGAGTTGAATCAGGCAAACAGTCTTTTTGTCCTGACAGCAACAACATCGGCATAACTGACAGGCAAAGTCAGACTTTCAATATTTTCACAAACAGAGGGAATCATCATGTGCATGATAAAAAAAGCTGGGACTGTAGCGTCGAATTCCACAGTCACTCCCGCCCCCAGGTCTTGCCATAGGTGATAGGGACTTCGAGGCCGCCGGGGACCGGGATGTGATCACCCCGGAGAACATCCACGCCGTCTTTCACATTGAGGCGGCTATTCATGAGATTAACGGGGTGCCGATTGTTGTGCCGTTTCCGCACCACCACACAAGTTATGAAAAAGAGCCACATACCCACAACCATAAAGAGCTTCGGCCCGGAAAAATATTAAAGCAAGAAAAGGAGTAAGACAATGGATTGGCTGAAATCAGTTATCGAATACGGCGTCATCGGCCTGCTGGGTGCGCTGAGCGTAATCGCGGTGGCCATTGCCATCGAGCGCTTCCGCTTCTTCAGGGGCCTCTGCCTTGAAGAATTTAACAACCGGCGACTTTTGGAGCTGGCGCTCACCCGCCGGTTGCACCTCATCGCCACCATCGGCAGTAATGCCCCCTATGTCGGGCTGCTTGGCACCGTGCTCGGCATCATGCTGATTTTTTATAATATGGGGCAGGAGGGAATGGTGGATTCAGCCCGGATCATGACCGGGCTTGCCTTGTCGCTGAAAGCCACCGCCGCCGGCCTCCTGGTGGCCATCCCGGCGGTAGTGCTCTACAACCTGCTTCTGCGACGGGCCAAGGAATTGCTGCTCACCTGGGAGGCGCATCATGAATGAGAAAGGCTTTGACGGCATCAACGTCATCCCTTTTATCGACATCATGCTGGTGCTCCTCACTATCGTGCTGACCACAGCGACCTTCATCGCCAACGGCACGATCCCGGTCAACCTGCCCAAGGCTGAAAGCAGTGCCACTGCAGGCCGAGGCGTGACCGTGGAAATCAACCAGGCTGGAAAGATCTATTTTCGGGGAACTGAATATACCATAGCATCCCTTCGCGCTGCCCTGTCTGCTGAAGACCGGCAAACACCATTCCTTATCCGGGCCGACCGGGCGGTGGCGTTGCAATCATTTGTCGATGTCATGGGATTGGTCAGGGAGCTTGGCTTTTCGAAGATGAGCCTGCAAACGGAGGCAACAAAATGAGACGTGATGGACGGGCGCTCACCGAATCGTTTGTGCTGCATGGTTTGCTGACAGGGGCCATAATCATCATGGCCGGGGCGCTTACCCCGCCACCACAGACAATACGTCTCGATTTTTCCATGTTGCAGCCGACTGCCTCCCCGAGGCCGGATGAAACCCCGCAGGCACAGGCAGCGGTGGCAACGCCAACACCTCCAGCGCCACAACCCGAGCCCGTGGCGCTCCCACAAAAACTGGCACCGGTCGCGGCCAAGATCAGGCACTCTCCACAGCCGATCACACCCGCACCACAACAATCTCAGGAGCAAAACAGTCCGGAAGTTGCCGAAAACCCCGCGCCCGCCCCTGTCGCGGCAAAGCCTGCCGGCACGGCCTCAAGCACATCTGTGACAGAAGCCCCGGCCGTTCCCGCCGATGAAGAATACAGACGCACCAATTTTGGAGCCATCCGCGACTCAATCCTTGCCAATCTGCGCTATCCCATGCTTGCCCGCCGCCGGGGCTGGAGCGGTCAGGTGGAGATCGCCTTCAAGATTACCCCGGATGGCAGTGTCAGTGAATTACGAATCGTGGCCAGCAGCGGCTTCCCTGTACTTGATGACCAGGCGCTGGCCGCCATCCGCCACTCGGCCCCTTTTACACCGCCGCCACGCATAGCCGCAATCCTGGTCATGCCGGTCAACTTCCAGCTCAACTAAGGAGTATGCAGAAAGGGAATTGAGAACAAACAACATTTCCCAAATATGCGCTTCCTTGCAAAAGATTCGATGAAAAATATTTAAACAAACTCACACACCGGGTATTCGGCAAAGGAGGAAAAAGCAGGCAAGAAAAAGTTCATAACGACCTGAACTCAGATCAAGAAAAGAAAGATTCATTGTCGCTAAATCAACAAACATCAAAATTTTGAAGTGAGAGAAGGAATGAAATTTTTAACCAGAAAAAAAAGTCTGCTCCTGGCAGCACTCACCGCCACCATAACCATGCCTCTGGCTGTTCAGGCGGCGGAACCGGTTGTTCTCGACAATATCACGGTCAAGGGTGAGGCCATAACCTCAGCCACCGAACCTATCACCGTCAATACCGTAACTTCTGAGGATATTGACGGACTCAAACTGCTGCGTCCGGAACAATTGCTGGAACTGGTGCCAGGCGTCGAGATCCATAACTACAGCCAGGGTGGCGTAGCCAATGAATTTGAAATGCGCGGTTATAACAACTGCGGTCATGGCGGCGATGCCGCCATCGCTATCGATGGTATCCCTTTAAATGAAGGGCAGTCCCATGCTGATGGCTATGCAGACATGAATGTTATTATTCCACTGGAAATTGACCATGTCGATGTTGTCAAAGGCCCCTCATCCCCGCTATTCGGCAATTTCGCCAGGGCAGGCGCCATCTCCTTTAACACAAAAAAAGATGGAGAATACAGCACATTACAGACATCAATCGGCTCCTATGAAACCTTTGACACCCAGTATGTCTTTGGTCGTTCCCTAACCGATACTTTCCGTAACAATACCGCCCTGCAGTTTGCGACAACCGACGGCTACCAGGATCACTCATCATGGCAACGCGGCAACTTCAGCACTCGCCTTGGCTGGCAGACCACACAAAACCTCGACCTCGCTCTCTCTTTTCGGATGAATAAGTCCATCTGGGATGCCCCTGGCTATATTCCTGAGTACCAGTTTAAAAACGTCGACGCCTCCTTTCATCAGGCGGTCAATGCCGAGGATGATGGCGGCAACAAGCTCTTTACGACCCAGCGACTCGATGCCGGCTACCGTCTGACTACCGACAGCAAACTCCTTGCCTGGACCTATGCAACTGAACAGGATTTCACCCGATTTGCCAAGTTCGGCTATGATGCGGGAGGTCAGACGGAGAAACATCATGATCGTTTGGTCTATGGTGCCGGGACAAGTTATAACTATGAAAGTAAATTCGCCGGTAAGGATCTGAACGGCGTCGCCGGTATCGAATATTTTCATGAAGATACCGACACCGAGATCTACAACACGACAAACCGGGTCCGCACATCGCAGAGCGAGGATCGTAACTTCATTATCGATACCGTGTCTCTCTTCGGCCAGATTGATTATGCCCTGCATCCGCTGTTCAAACCCTGGCTTGGTTTTCGTTATGACTCATTTGGTGGGGACTATACCAACAAAGACCCTGGCTCCACGCCATTTTCCGAAAATATGAATGACTATTCGCATCTCAGCCCTAAAATCGGTTTTCACAGCGAGCTGCACAAGACCCTTGATTTTCATACAAGCTTTACCCAGGGCTTTGCCATCCCGGCAGATGCCGATAAGTATAACAGCGCCATTGGCAATGAGGCCCAAACAATCAATCAGTATGAAGCCGGTCTCAAATATACGCCCTCCAAGCTTTTTACCGGTGACTTGGTGGTCTTCCGGATTGACAACCTGAACGAAATCCAGGAATCCTTTCCCGGTTCAGGCATCTATCTTGAACTTGGCGAGACCCGACGTGACGGCCTTGAGCTTTCTGCCGTGCTGAAACCCTGGTTTGCCGGTCTTGAGCTGTTCGGTGATCTGACCGTTACGGATACGGAAATCATGAAGAATGTTGACCCGACAATAGTGGGCAAGCATGTAACCGGAGTGCCGGATTATACCTCCAATCTGGGTGTGCGTTACCGGGCCGAATCCGGAATCAATACCCAGATTAAATGGCGGCATACGGATCGTTTCTATATCGACAGCGCCAACCTGGAATCGTATGACGGCTACAACGTAACTGATTTTGCCATAAGCTATAATGACAAGACCCAGAATGGCACAAAATGGCGGATAGGGGCTGATATCGACAATCTTTTTGACGAACACTACAGCCAGGCGATATGGAACGGCTACGGCACCAACAACTATGCGGTGAGCGCGCCCAGAACCTTCTGGCTGCGACTCGGCATTGAGATATAGGTGACTCATGAACGTACGCCATTTTCTGATCGGCGTGGCGCTTCCCTTGCTGCTGGTTATTGCCTCAGGCTGTGACCGGCAGCAAAAGGTCTCAGCCGATACGCCCAAGACCTTGACCCTGATTTTAGGGGAAGAAAATACCGAAGGGTTTGATCCAACACTTGGCTGGGGCAGTTACGGTAATCCGCTGTTCCAAAGTACCTTGCTCAAACGCGATGCCGATCTGAAGATCGTTTCGGATCTGGCCACAAAATGGGAGCTGGGCGATGGACAGCTGGCCTGGACCGTTAAAATTCGTCCAGAAGTCGTTTTTTCCGACGGCTCACCCCTGACGGCCAGAGATGTCGCCTATACATTCAATACGGCGGCCAAGGCCGGTGGGGTTGTCGATCTCTCAAATCTTCAACTGGCGGAGGCTATTGATGACAGCACGGTGATCCTGCGCCTCAAGCATCCGGATATCACCTTTATCCAGCACCTCATTACCCTGGGCATCGTTCCGGAAAAGCTCCATGGCCCCGGTTACGGGCGCAAACCAATCGGCTCGGGGCCGTACAAACTTGTGCGCTGGGATGAAGGGCAGCAGATGATCGTCGAGGCCAACGACCGTTACTATGGAATCAAGCCCTCCATCAAGCGACTGGTCTTTCTCTTTTCAACTGAAAATGCGGCCATTGCGGCGGCCATGGCAGGAAAAGTCGATGTCCTGGGCGTTTCTTCCAACCTTGCCGGGCAAAAAATCCCCGGCATGACACTGCATGTGGTGAAAAGCGTCGACAACCGGGGACTGATGTTTCCGATGGTCCCGGACACCGGTCGGAAGACACCCCGCGGCCTGGCTATCGGCAATAATGTGACCTCGGATATCGCCATCCGTAAGGCCGTCAACTACGCCATCAACCGGCAGGCACTGGTCGACGGTGTGCTGGACGGTCATGGACGACCGGCCTTTGGGGCGGTTGATGATCTCCCCTGGGATAATCCGGAGATCCGTTTTAAAGACAATGACCCGGAAAAGGCCAAGGCCATCCTGGAAGAGGCCGGCTGGCGCGATAGCGATGGCGATGGCGTTCGGGAAAAAGATGGGAAAAAGGCCGAGTTCGAAATCCTCTACAACACTAAAGACAGCTTGCGACAGGGCCTGGCCCTGGCCGTCTCCGACATGCTCAGGCCGGTCGGCATCAAGGCCGTTCCCCGTGGTGAGAACTGGGACCGGATCAAGGACGAGCTGACCCACGCCTTTGTGATTGTCTACGGCTTCGGTGGACATAGCCCTTTAGAGATGTACAAACTATATCACAGCAACGGCCCCGAGCCGATGTACTGGAACGCCGGATTCTATGTCAATCCGGTGGTGGATAATTATCTGGATCAGGCCCTGCGGGCACCCTCATTCGACGAGGCTATTCCGCTGTGGAAAAAAGCGCAATGGGATGGAAAGACGGGTATTTCTACACCCGGCGATGCTTCCTGGGCATGGCTGGTCAACCTTGATCATACCTACTTTATCAATCAATGCCTGGATGTGGGCAAATCCCAAATGGAGCCTCATGGGCATGGCTGGCCGATCACGGCCAATATCGACCAGTGGCAATGGACCTGTAAATAGAAAGTTGAAGAGAAAGGACTTTCACCGACTAATACCCCTCAAGAGTATCTGTCGGTGATTTTTAGAAATATTATGCACTTAATGATCACTCAGTTTTTATTAGTAAAGACGTTTCGGCTCATTCTGCTTATCGCCGCAGTAGCAACTCTGTCGTTCGTCCTGGTCAGCAGTTCACCCGTCGATCCGGTTGATGCCTATGTCGGGGCCGCCATGCTCAGGATCTCCCCGGATCAGCGGGAGGTCATCGCCAAACGTTGGGGGCTGGACAGACCCCCTGTTGAACGTTTCGGCAGATGGGCCGGGCAAATGGCAACAGGCAACTTTGGCGTCTCGACCATTTTCAACGAACCGGTTCTTTCAGTTATCGGGAAACGTTTTATCACGTCGTTCTGGTTGATGGCACTTGCCTGGAGCCTTTCCGGGGCCCTGGGGTTCGGGCTGGGACTCATTGCCGGGGCAAGGGAAGATACGCTTCTGGACCGCAGTATCAGGCTGTATGCCTATACCATGGCCTCCACTCCAACCTTCTGGGTCGGGATGATTTTGCTCATGATCTTCTCCGTCTCCCTGGGATGGACCCCGGTCTGCTGCGCCTGGCCTCCGGGATTGAGCGCCGAACAGGCAACACTCTGGCAACGACTGCATCATCTGCTGCTGCCGGCCATCACCTTGTCTCTTATCGGCATCGCCCAGATCACACTCCACACCCGTGAAAAAACTATTGAGGCCCTGCGGAGCGATTACTCCATCTTTGCTCGGGCCCAGGGGGAATCAACCATCGGCATCGTTTTCCGGCGCGCCCTGCGCAATGTGGCCTTGCCCGCCGTCACCCTCCAGTTCGCCTCTCTGGGGGAACTGTTCGGCGGCGCCGTGCTGGCTGAGCAGGTCTTCGCCTATCCGGGCCTGGGCGAACCACTGTCGAGGCAGGTATCCGGGGTGACATCCCCCTTCTGCTGGGGATTGTCCTCTTCAGCACGATCTTTGTCTTTACCGGCAACTTCATGGCCGATCTCATCTATCATCTGGTGGATCCACGACTACGAAAAGCAACAGGGGCCATATCATGACGATCAATCCTTTAGCCCTGGATCGCCGGACACGCACCATGATGGTTATCCTCGGTTGTCTCATTCTCTTCTCCGCGATTTTTCTCGGCGCATGGCTGTATGGCGAACAGGGTCAGGTGACCAATCTGGCCCTGCGAAAGCTCCCTCCCGGCTGGGATCAGCCATTTGGGACAGACTGGCTGGGCAGGGACATGTTCGCCAGGACCATCAAGGGACTCCGTATCAGCCTGGAGATCGGTCTGGCCGCCGCTACCTGTTCGGCAGTCATTGCCCTGCTGCTCGGTTTGGCGGCCGCCACCATGGGTAGGATCGTTGACGTTGCCGTTACCTGGTTGTGCGATGTTGGAATGGCCACTCCGCATCTGGTTTTACTGATCCTGATATCCTTTGCCTGCGGTGGCGGGGCCAAAGGGGTCATCATCGCAGTGGCCGCATCGCATTGGCCTGCGCTCACCAGGGTTATCCGGGCCGAAGTCATGCAGCTCCGTACATCTGATTACATCAAACTCTCCCACCGGCTTGGTAAAAGTCCTGCCTGGATTGCGCGGCACCATTTCCTGCCCCATGTGGTTCCGCAGTTCCTGGTGGGGTTGCTGCTCCTTTTCCCGCATGCCATCCTGCATGCGGCCGGATTGACATTCCTGGGTTTCGGCATGTCACCGCACACCCCGGAAATCGGGACACTACTGGCAGAATCAATGCGTTATCTCACAACGGGAATGTGGTGGCTGGCCGTAGCTCCGGGGCTGGCCCTTGTTCTCTCAGCCATGACCTTTGATGTCCTCGGCAATAACGTCAGGGCACTGCTGGACCCAAAAACCTTACGCGAATAGGAAGCCCTTCCATGCTTGACATACAAGATCTTTCCATACGGTTTACCCGTTACACCTTTGGTCTTAAGAAAAAGGAGACCTGCGTCGTCCAGGGTCTTGACCTGTCGATTGCACCGGGCCAGGTGATGGCTGTGATCGGCCAATCAGGGGCAGGGAAAAGCCTGCTTGCCCACGCCTTACTGGGTATCCTGCCGCGCAATGCCCAGGTTGAAGGGAGAGTATTCTTCAAAGGGAAACCTTTGACCCCTGAACGGCTCTCAACCTTAAGGGGGCGGGAGATTGCACTGATCCCCCAATCGATAACCGCCCTGAACCCGCTTCTGCGAGTAGGGGTACAGGTGGCCAGGGCTGCGCGGCTGAGCGGGATCAGCAAGAAGGATGCGCCGACCACTGTCAACCGTGCTTTTAGCCGCTACCTTCTCCAGAAAGAGGTTGCAACCTGGTTTCCCTTTCAGCTTTCAGGAGGCATGGCCCGCAGGGTGCTCACCGCCACTGCCACCGTAGGCATGGCTGACCTGATCCTGGCGGATGAACCTACCAGTGGTCTTGATCCGGCTACGGCCAAGGAAGCCCTTGGTCATCTGCGCGAACTGGCTGACACCGGCAAAGCCGTGCTGCTGATCACCCACGATATTGAAGCAGCCCTTAAGATCGCCGATATGGTGACGGTATTCTGTGCCGGTACCACCGTGGAAGTAGCCAGTGCCGATGATTTTAAAGGCCTTGGCCAACTCCGCCATCCCTACACCAGAGCTCTCTGGAATGCCCTGCCGGCCAACAGTTTTATTGGAACCATGAAACCCATCGAAAGGAGCCCCAATACTACCGGCTGTCCTTTCCAGACCTGCTGTAATGAACAGGATGCCGTCTGTGGTCACAGCACTCCCGAACTTAAACACTCAAGCGCAGGACGGGTGAGGTGTCATCATGCTTGAAGCCAAAACCCTCGCGTACCGATATGGAAAACAATGTTCCTGGCTCTTTGACGATCTTGATCTGCAGATAGCACCGGGGGAGATTGTCGGGATGTCCGGTCCAAGCGGCCGGGGGAAATCTACCTTGGCAAAGGTACTGGCCGGCTATCTGCCCCCTGGTAGAGGGAGCGTGATGATAGGTGGTCGACCCCTACAAGGTTCCGGCCACTGCCCGGTTCAGCTCCTGTTTCAACACCCGGAGCTGGCCGTCAACCCACGATGGAAAGTGGGTAAAATCCTGCAGGAGGGGGAGGAGCCCACGGCAGACCTCTGCAAGGATCTCGGTCTTGAACCGGCATGGTTTGATCGTTATCCCCACGAACTCTCCGGTGGGGAACTGCAACGGATCTGCCTGGCCCGAGCGCTCAGTTCAGGAACCCGATATCTGCTCTGTGATGAGATGACCTCAATGCTCGACGCCCTGACCCAGGCCCATATCTGGCAGATTATCCTGGACATTGCCCGAAGCCGGAGGCTGGGGCTCTTGGTCATCAGTCATGATACGACACTAATCACCAGACTCTGTAGCCGCAACATCAGCTACTTTGGGGATACAGTAAATCATTAGGAATAATTACTACAATGAACCCTGAAAAATTGTCTTTTTGCCCAATCTCTGCCCTGTTGATAAAGCTGCAATTTTTTTTGTGGTTTTTTTCTGGTTGTCATATCAATAGGAATCGAGTTATATATCATTTTTTTAGATTGATGATATTTTGTAACAAAATAATCAACCTTATACTTGTCAAAAATTCATTTTATTTCATCTTCACGGAGAGTTATTTTGAAACACAGATCGCCCCACATCTGAGCAATACCCCGGCACAAGCCGGCCGTCCCGGTTCGGGACGGACGATATTGCGACTCTCCTGCCCCCCATGAATGGTCTCAGGCATTAATCAGGTAGTTTCCCTCCTTGTTTGCTGACGTTGTTCGCGGCTGATTGCAGAGAGTCGCAGCAGATCCGGAAATGTTTTTCCGGTATAACGTACAGCAAAGGAGGAGCTATGCACGCTTCTATTTCCACTCCTTCCGCCCAAAAGGCGGTCGGTGCGGTTCTTGTAGTAGGTGGCGGGGTGGCCGGAGTCCAGGCCGCCCTCGATCTCACCGAACTCGGTCTCAAGGTCTATCTGGTCGAAAAGTCCGGCGCCATCGGCGGGGTCATGGCCCGACTGGACAAGACTTTTCCCACCAATGACTGCTCGCTCTGTATCCTCGCCCCCAAGCTGGTTGAGGCGGGCCGCGATCCCAATATCGAGATCCTGACCAAGTCGGAACTGCTTTCCCTTTCCGGCACCCCCGGCAATTTTACCGCCAAGATCAGAAAAGAGCCCCGTTACATCGACGAGGAAGTGTGCACCGGCTGCGGCCAGTGTACCCTCTATTGCCTCAAGCAGATCGGCGATGAGTACAACGAGAATCTCGGGATCTCCAACGCCGCCCACATCGATTACGCCCAGGCCGTCCCCACCAGCTATTATATCGACGCCAAGGCCTGTCTCATGCTCAACTACCAGACCTGCGGCCTCTGTGCCGTGGCCTGCCAGGCAAAGGCCATCCGTTTTGACCAGAAGGAGGAAATTCTTGACCTGGCGGTCGGTTCCGTGATCCTGGCGCCGGGTCTGGGCCGGACCAGCAAGGAGGTGCTCGGCCGCTACGGCTGGGGCAAGTTCGCCGATGTCCTCAGCGCCTTTGAGCACGAGCGGCTGATGTGCGCCTCCGGCCCCACCGGCGGGGCGATCCTTCGCCCCTCAGACCACAAGCACCCCCGCAAAATCGCCTTTCTCCAGTGCATCGGCTCCCGCGATCAGACCTGTGGCAACAACTACTGCTCCTCGGTCTGCTGCATGTACGCCATCAAGCAGGCAACCCTTGCTCGCGAACACGACCCTAACGCTGAAATCACCCTCTTTTACATGGATATCCGCACCCACGGCAAGGGCTTTGATGCCGCCCGTGAGCGGGCCACGATTGAAAACAACTTTCGGGTGATCTACGCCCGGCCGCCGCAAGTGGAGGACGTCTTTAACGGCGGACTGCTGCTCACCTGGGCCACGGATGACGGCAAACATCACTACGAGATGTTCGACATGGTCGTTCTCTCTCAGGGGGTAGAATCGCCGGACGACGCCGAACAGCTTGGCCAGGCCGCCGGTATTGATCTGAACAAGTACCTCTTTGCCCGGACGGACACCTACGCGCCCCTTGCCACCAGCCGCCCCGGCGTCTACGTGATCGGCGCCTTTCAGGGGCCAAAAGATATCCCTGATTCGGTGACCCAGGCGGGCGGTGCCGCGGCCCTCTGTTCGGGACAACTGGTCGCAGCCCGCGGCACCGAGATGACCAAGGCGGTGTTCCCGGAGGAGCGTGACATCTCCAAGGAAGAACCTCGCATCGGCGTCTTTGTCTGCCATTGCGGCATCAATATCGCTGGCGTCGTCGATGTGCGGGCGGTGCGTGACTATGCCCGGGATCTGCCCGGCGTGGTCTATTCCACCGACAACCTCTACTCCTGCTCTCAGGACACCCAGCAGCATCTCGTTAACATCATCCGCGAACACCGGCTCAACCGGATCGTTGTCTCCGCCTGCACCCCGCGCACCCATGAACCCCTCTTTCAGGCCACCCTGCGCGATGCGGGCCTGAACCGTGCCTTATTTGAAATGGCCAATATCCGCGATCAATGTTCCTGGGTTCACATGCACGAACCCGAGGCGGCCACCGCCAAGGCCAAGGATCTGGTGCGCATGGCCGTGGCCAAGGCGGCCCATCTCACCGCCCTGCCGGAACAACGGCTGCCGGTCACCCCCTCGGCCCTCGTTATCGGCGGCGGCCTGGCCGGCATGACTGCGGCGCTCACTATGGCCGAACAGGGCTTCCCAACGACCCTGGTCGAGCAGGGGGAGACCATGGGAGGCCGGGCCCTGTTGCTGACAGCCGACCGTTTTGGCCGCGATCCGCGCCAGGCCATAGCGAATCTGGCCCACAGGGTGAAAACCCATCCGTTGATCAGCGTGCGCACCAGAGCCACGGTGGCCAGTGTCTCAGGCTATGTGGGCAACTTCACCACCACCATTGCCGGCAAGGCGGGCAGTGAGGTGGTCAATCACGGGGTCATGGTGATCGCCACCGGCGGCAAGCCCTATGCGCCGAAACAGTATCTGCACGGCGACTCCGAGCGGGTGCTGACCCAACTGGAACTGGAACAGCGGCTGGCGTCAGGCCGTCCGCTTTCCGCCAAGATGAAACAGGTGGTGATGATCCAGTGCGTGGGCTCGCGGGGTGATGATCTGGCCTACTGCAGCCGCGTTTGCTGCGGACAGGCCCTGAAGAACGGACTGCGTCTCAAGGCCATGAACCCGGAACTGACCATCTTCATCTATTACCGCGACATGCGGGCCTACGGCTTCATGGAGGACGATTATCTGAAGGCCCGCGAGCTGGGCGTGATCTTCATCCGCTATACCCCGGAAAATCCGCCCAGGGTCACCCCAGGGCGCAGTAAGTCCAGCCCGCTGAAGGTAGTCGGCTATGATCCGCTACTGGGCGAAGAGATGGAGCTGGATGCCGATCTGCTGGTGCTCTCCGTGGGCATAGTCCCGGAAGATCCGACGATCTTGTCCCGCATGCTCAAGGTGCCGGTGACCGCCGACAAGTTTTATCTGGAGGCCCACGTCAAACTGCGGCCGGTGGATATGGCGGTGGATGGGATCTTTGTCTGCGGCCTGGCCCACGCCCCCAAATCGATGGACGAGACCATTGCCCAGGCCCAGGCCGCGGCGGGTCGGGCCTGCCAGCCCCTGGCCAAGGGCTCGATTTCGCCGGAGCCCATCGTCTCCCATGTCGATCCCGAGCTGTGCATCGGCTGCGGCGCCTGCGAGACCTTCTGTCCTTACAAGGCCATCACGATTGACAAGGAGGTCAAGCCCCGCAAGGCCCGGACCCTGACCGCCTCCTGCAAGGGCTGCGGGGTGTGCGCCGCCCGCTGTCCGACAATGGCCATCGATATGGGGCGTTTTACGTTTGACGGCATTATGGCCCAGATCAATGCCTTTGGCAGTAAAGAAACAGGTGTTTAGGCTGAAAGCCGAAGACAGAAGGTTAAAAAAAACAAAGGATGAAAGACTGGAACCCCGTACTGGTGTGCGGCGCGGGCTTCAAACCCGTGATGCCTCCGTCTGATACACGGATGAGTTGTGGGTTCGATTCCCACTCCAGTCTCCACTATTCATAATAAACAACAACGACGACTTATCGGATTGAAAAGTTTTTCGTATTTGGAGCACGTTATGTCAAATTATCAACCAAAAATCCTTGGATTCCTCTGCAACTGGTGCTGTTACACCGCTGCTGATTCAGCAGGGGTGGGGCGCTACCAGTACCCTCCCAATCTCCGGGTCATCCGTATGATGTGCTCCGGCCGCCTCGACCCCTCCTTTCCCTTGGAAGGACTGGCCCAGGGGGCCGACGCCATCTTTGTCGGCGGCTGTCACCCCGGTGAGTGCCACTATCAGGATGGTAACTACCATGCCCTGGTCACCGCTGCCCTGGTGCACGAGACCCTGGCCAGGCTGGGGATAAACAGTCAGCGTTTCCTTATCGAATGGGCCTCAGCCGCAGAGGGCCCGAACTTTGTCAAGATCATCACCCGGTTCACGGAACAGGCCGCAATTCTGGGGCCGCTGGGGACAAGCGAAGGCATCGATGCAACACTGCTGCGAGAAAAACTGGCGCAGGCGGCGGAAACGGCCAAAGACCGCAAGCTCAGAATGAACTTGATCAGCGCCTCTAAAGAGATGATGAAGAACGGGGATTTCTCGCGCCCCACCATTGCCGGACTGATCCATGACAAGTGCAACAAGGTCTTGACTGAGCTGATTGGAGCATCGGTACTATGAGCAGCAACAAGATATCCCTGAGCATCAATGGCCAGCCGGTGAGTGTCCCTTCCGCCACCACTATCATGGAGGCCGCACTCCAGGCGGGAATCGAGATCCCGCACCTCTGCCACCTTCCCAGCAAAGCCGATGCCAAACGCCCTTGTCTCCTGTGCCTGGTGGAGGCGGACGGCAAACAGGTCCGTTCTTGCCGGACCCCGGTGCACGAAGGAATGGTTGTCGAGACCGCAAGCCCGGCGTTAAAAAAACACCGGACTGAACGGCTTCAGCAGCTTGCCGCTGTCCATTATGGTGATTGCAAGGCCCCTTGCAATCTCACCTGCCCCGGCGGGATCAATGTGCAGGGCTATGTCAACCTCATCGGTCAAGGGCAGTATGAGGCCGCGCTGCGGCTGATTAAGGAGAAAAATCCCCTGCCTGGTATTGTCTGCCGGGTCTGCCCCCGTTTTTGCGAAACCCGATGCCGTCGGGTATTGCTTGACGAACCGGTGGCCATTAACCATCTCAAACGTTTCCTGGTGGAACATGCCAATACGCACGAGCTAAAAATTGACAAACCAAAACCGGCTACCGGCCATAATGTGGCCATTATCGGTGGCGGACCAGCCGGATTATCGGCTGCGTACTCTCTGCGCAAGCAGGGACACAGTGTCACCCTTTTTGAGGCGGCTTCGGAATTAGGCGGATTGACCCGTTATGCTATTCCCGCCTTCAAACTTCCCCGGAAAGAGCTTCGCCGGGAGATAGACAATATCCTGGCCATGGGTGTTCACGTCCGCACCGGCAAAAAATGGGGCCGTGATTTCGTGCTCCGTGATCTGCTGGATCAGGGGTTCAGGGTGATTTTTATCGCCATTGGCATGGGTCGGCAAAAAACCTTGGCCGTACCCGGAGGCGAGGCAGCGCTTGATGGCCTCCAATTTCTTGGACAAGTGGCGACTGATACCCTCCATGAGTTGCCCGGCAAAATTTTAATTATTGGCGGCAGCAAGGTCGCGATAGAGGCGGCGCGGTGTGCGATCCGTCTTGGCGCTGCCGAGGTTACCGTTATCCATGACCGTTCGCGAACGGAAATGGCCGCTCATCAGCGGGATATCGTTGAGGCGGAAAAGGAGGGAGTGAAGTTTTTCCTGATGGCCACTCCTCTTGCCATCCACAAAAAAGCAGAGGCAGTCTTCGAGGTGGAGATGGCCAGGACCGTGCTTTCCGAACCCGACGGTGCGGGAAGTCGCAGGCCGGTTCCAGTCGCCGGCTCCTGTCTGACCTGGAACGGGGAGATCGTCATCAACGCCCTGGGCCAGGAGGCGGATGGAGACTACCGCAATTATGGAGAACTGGAAGCGGAGCTCACACTCACGCCCAGACAGACGATCAAGTCCGATCCCACCACCATGCAGACCAATCTGCCTGGGATCTACGCCGGAGGTGAGGTGGTCAGCGGTCCGCGTTCAGTGATTCAAGCCGTGGATGCCGGACGGCGGGCGGCTGAGACGATTCACCAACAATTGGGATGCGTGGATGATCGGCCGGGCGATGGTCGTTTCAACTTCAACAAGGGCAAAAAGTTTGAAGAAGTGGATATGCGCAACTTCAATGGCTTTCCGATCAATCTGAGTGAGCAGATGCCGGTTCGGCCCCCGGAGCGGCGAATTGGCGATTTTGCCGAGGTGGAACTGGGATTCACCGAAGAGATGGCGGTACGGGAAGCAAAGCGCTGTCTGGCCTGCGGCTGCCTGGGTCTGGCCAAGTGCGAGCTGCGTCCGCTCTGCGGTGAGCACAAAATAAAGAGTTCCAGCGCCCCTGAAAAACGGCTCCATGCCCCCGATGACTCGCATCGCTTCATTGCCATTGATCCGAACCGCTGCATTGTCTGTCAACGCTGTGAGCGGGTCTGTGAATTTGCGGCCATTTCAGTTTCCTGCGAGGAAGCAAACGGGCAATTGGTCGACATTCATCTCGCCATAGGCGAGAACTGCGTCTCCTGCGGGGCCTGCGTCGATGCCTGTCCCACCGGGGCCCTGACCAAAAAGCAGCTCTTTTTGCCCCTTCTCCCCGACGAGGCCGAGGAAGTTCAGAGCGTC
>Ga0180012_1000368_pt1 | contig 16200 bp, 16 predicted proteins | sample KR11_S2_MetaG_FD_122243 | JGI IMG/M metagenome (GOLD analysis project Ga0180012, IMG submission 122243) | Groundwater microbial communities from the Olkiluoto Island deep subsurface site, Finland - KR11_S2_MetaG | ecosystem: Environmental > Aquatic > Deep subsurface > Groundwater | place...
GGCAAAGCCGACACCGAGACCGGCCGACACCAGCGAGATCAGCGCGAAGGTGTCGTCGCAGGTATAGGCGACATTGCCGGCCAGATCATGCTCCTCGAACTTCTCGGCAAAGTACCGCTCCGTATGGGAGAGGTTCTGCCGACGAAAACCGATGATCTTCTGATCCCGCAGATCCGAGACGGAGACTTCCTCGAGACCGGCCAGCGGATTGTGCCGTCCCACGGCCAGCAGGTAGCGCTCGTGGGCAATGGAGAAGAAGCGCAGCGAACCGATGTTCTCCACTGGCCGGATGAAGCCGAGGTTGATGCGTCCACATTCGAGCTGGCGGATGATGTCGCTGGTGGAGCCATTGGAAACATGCAGCCGGATGTCGGGATATTTTCGGCCGATGCGCGACAGGAACGCCGGCAGCACACCTGTGGTGGCCGGATAGATCGTCCCGATCCTGATCTCACGCACCGTCTTGCCGGCAACCGAGCGGGCCATCTCTGCCGAAAGCTCCAGATCGCTCAGCATCCTGACACAGCGATCGTAGAACACCTCCCCTGCCCTGGTCAGCTCCACCCGCCGGGTCGAGCGCAAAAGCAGCTGAACACCCAGGGATTTCTCCAACGCCTGCACCTGCGTGCTGAGCGCCGGCTGGGCGATGTTCACCCGCATGGCGGCACGGCCGAAGTGGAGTTCTTCGGCAACGGCCACGAAGTAGGAAAGCTGGCGGATTTCCATGACTACGGCTCCATGACCCGAGGACGGCTGCGGATCGTTCACTTAGCGTTCAACCTTTGCTACATTATGTTCTTATATCACTCCATATTGTTCGTGGCCAGATCAGTGTCCTTGAGGAACAGATTGTTCCCATGGACGTCTTTGCGAAAAAATTGCAGGAGAGAGCAAAGCATTTGGGGATCTCAAATGCTGAGGCTGCGCGGCGTTCTGGCTTAGACGAGCGCAGATATGGGCACTATTCGTCCGGCCGTAGAGAACCGGACCTCGCAACGCTCGTGAGAATTGCCGAGGCACTTGGTACCACCCCGAACTGGCTGCTGGGCGTAACCGCTCCCGACCTCGCCGATCCAGAGTTAGCCGGACTCATCGCTCGATTCTCGAACGCTTCAAACGGAATGACAAAACAAGAGCTAGAAATGTGCGTGATCCAGGCTGAGGCTGTTGTCGCCGCTAAGCGTAAGCCGCGGTCAGAAAACTAGATCTCTGTTGCTCTTGAGCGGAATCGAACTCTCGACACCATGTACGTCTTCGCCATTTCGAATCAAATCAACTCCTTGGCTTTCGAAGCGGACGACAGCCTATTCCCCAAACGGAAGTTCAATTTCTTCGCGGTTCTTCTTTGCTCCCTCGATCAGGGCCGTCTTAAACCGCTCGGCATCTTGTGCCGGCAGCATTCCCGCCCCGGTTCGTATACCTTCCTGCCACGCAGGTCCGCGCTCCCAAGCTTCGTTGTAGACTAGCGCCAGGTCGGCGGATCGCCTCGTCTGCTGCAGGGCTTCGAAGAGCAGCGCAGCTTGACGAATGTCCTTGTCTCGCTTCGCCGGCCCCTGCCCGTCAGTGTGTCGGCGGCTGGCAACGATGAGCTTGTGGACCGCATACCGGGACGGATCAGGGACGACGACTGGGACACCGCTTCGGTGGAGCAGCATCGTTCTGACTGGATCCCTGATGAGGAAGTCGAGAAAGCGCAGCGGATCCGCGCTGGCACCGCCGAGGGCGGGCATCTTCGCCGGCTGGTCGATGTAGTCGTCCGAACCACGATTCGACGTCAGGAATTCAACCCGGTAGCCGTCGGCATTCTGGAACGCCGACGAGGCCGCGGATCCTGATCGATGGGGAACTGGCCGGAAGCTGGCGTCGACGCCCTGCAGCAGTTCAATGATCGGAGGCAGGCTGTCTTCAACCTCCCGGCTGATGGCATAGTCCTGGGCGATGTCCGCATCGCCGGTCAGGATCGCAGCCATGGGAAGGCGGACGCCCAGCAGTCCTGAATAGCACTGGAAGGCCACCGTGCCGATGAGAACACCCCGGAGTCGAAAGAGACCGCCGTCGGCGAGGGCCTCGACGATGTCACCCGACATGGCGTCAGGGGCGATCATCCCGCCTTCGCGGGTCAGGGTATTTACCAAGCGCCTGCGAGCGCGTAAATCGTCCTTGTCCCGCTTATGATCAGCGACGCGCTGCGATATATCCGGATCGTCGGCAGGACCGACGTAACGACGTCTCGTACCACCGTGTCCATCCGGGATGTCGAAGTACCAGTACTTGCGCCCCTTGATGTTTGCGGGGGTGAACCGACCCTCCGGAGGGAAATCGGCCGTCCAAGCGGCGTCGAGCGAGCGTTGACCTAGCTCGGCAAGCATCGTCTGGTACATGAGGTCAATAGACTTCATAAGCTCGATTCCATCGTTATACTGTTTTTCAAAAACAGTATAACCGGCGATAGGATTGCGGGCAAGGTGGGATGGTAGCTCGATCGCCTTGAAGGGACTCGAACCGTCGACCTCGTCGTTGAGTGGTTATGTTTGCGCCGAATTTGTCGGTGAGGCGAACTACTTGCTCTCGGGAATGGCCGAAAAGGCCCCGGAGAGCGACCACTGGTTCCTTTTGATCAGTTGCAAAAGCTGCTATCAGGACAACCGCTCACGCTGCGCTCTTGAAGGAGGTGCCGTTCGAAACTGTGTTTCGGCGTGCAAAATTGGCTCTGACGCACTTTTGCTGGCGTCGGAGCTTACGCTGCACCGATCAATCGGGCCTGCAGCAGATCAAGTTTGGCTCGCCCATACATTTGGCGTTTGATAAGCTTCAATCGTGTGACCTGACCTTCCGTTTGTCCGTTCGACCAAGGTGAGAGAATTGCGTTTCTCACGGCGTCGAGATCTTTCGCAACGCCACCGGCAAACGAGCCGACCAGGCTGTTCTTGGCAGCTTCAAGCCATTCATCCAGCTTTCGCGCTGTTTTCGAACGGATCATGGATTGGAACTCGCCAATGGCCGCACGGGCGACTATCAGTTCCGGAACGTTCACTTCGATAGCCGCAATCAGGATCGCTTCAGGTTTCGCCAAGTCATCGCGCGCGGTTGTCATCAGCCGGGCGATGACCCGGGCCGATGGCGTTCGCGCAAGCCCGCTCTGGTTGGCTTTCTCCGCAAGACGGCGCCGCTGAGCCCATTGCGAGACGACCCCGCTCTGTCCAGGAAAGCCCTTCGTATTCATCTCCCGCCAGAGCGCCAATGCGTTTCTCGCGCCTTCATCCCAGCGGCTGTTGAGCCACGGCAGCCAGCTATCCAATGAGCTGGGCCGTGTCCGGAAGACATCGAGGCGCTGGCCCCTCAGAACATCGCGGACGATCTTCCGGCTATGGCCTGTTTGCCGGACAATCTGTCGAATTGACGTTCCCTTCTTCGACAGCTCTCGGATCGCCTCGTTCGTCTCCTGGCGGCGCAGATATCCCTCGTACTGCAGTTTCTCAGCGTAGGTCAAAAGCTTGGGATCAACGACATTGCTGCCGACCGCTTGCCTGATCTGGCGCATCGACTTGCCGACGGCATCGAGGAAGGCCCGGCTGGAATTCTCCATCAGGTGCCAGCGATCGGCGACCTGCTCGGCATTGGCCAAGGCCTTCGCTATGGCCTCACGTCGCTCGCAAGCGAAGGCGATGGCGACTGCAAGCTCTTCGGCAAGCAGGGCACCAAGAAGGCCGAGACCGCCGTTCCCGGCCAGTTTACCGTCATCGTCAGCCTGCCGGCTGTCGGTGAGTTCATCGGCGACACGCCTGACGCGATCGCCAGCGGCCGCGAATTCTGCACCGCAGTCAACATGCCTACCGTCTCGGCACCGACAAGGTCGTCCTGAAGAACGCCTCGTTGGATTCGATCGTCGCCGGCCAGAACAAGGACTTCGATATCACCCTTGCGCTGATCTCCGTGACCGAGCCACGCAAGAAGGTGGTCGATTTCTCCACGCCATGTCCGCCGGGGCGGCGTGACCCTTCAGCAGTTTGTCCATCAGCTGTTTGGCTGCCTTGACGTTACGGCACCTTGCACGAGAAATTCCAACTCGAAACGCTCATTGTCTCAATAGTCCGAGCGGCCGCCCGACATATCGAACACGGCGCCCGTCGAGAACGATGCTTGGCGTGAGGCCACGAAAGCCACCATATCGGCCAGCTCATCGGCCGTCCCAAATCGGTTCATCGGTATCTTGCCCAAGAGCTCCTGGACATATGATTCCGGCCATTCGTCGAAAATTTGCGTTCGGATCGCTCCCGGTGAAATGCAGTTGGCGGTGACGCCTGTGGTCGCGAGTTCCCGGCCGATTGTCTTCGTCAGGGAAACCAGCGCCGCCTTGCTCGCGGCATAGGCGGCAATCTGCGGCCCCGGCTCCTTGGCCGCTACCGACGCGATCGTGATGATGCGACCATAGCCTCGTGCCGTCATCTCCGGGATCACCGCCTGGCAGCACAGCAATGCGCCTGTCACGTTCACCGCCATAACCTGGTCCCATTCGGCCGAGGTGAGTTCCAACACCGGCTTATTGGGGCCGGGGATGCCGGCATTGCAGACAAGGATAGACACTTCGCCAAGGGATTTCCGGGTCGAAGCCAGCGCCGCCGCAACATCGCTTTCCGATGTCACGTCGACCCGACAGGCATGGGTAGAACCGACATCCGACAGTCGTTCGGCCGTTTCTTGGGCCGCCGCACCGTCCCGGTCCCAGATGGCGACGCGTGCACCACGCTCCAGAAGGCGCCGGGCAATGACCTCACCAAGGCCACGGCCCGCTCCCGTAACGATTGCTGAACGTCCCTTCATGATGCAGCCCTTTGTTTCTTGCGCAAGCTCGACAGCCGGTCCGTGAACTCGCCGACAAAACCCTTGCGCATGGCCAGAATGCAGAAGAGGAACACCAGTCCGATGATAACGGACAGCCATTCGCCGACCTTATCGGCCAGGAAGTTCTGCAACACGATGACGAAAAAGGCGCCGACGACAGGGCCGGACAAAGTGCCCAACCCACCGAGAATGCACATCATCACCACCTCGCCGCTGAGTGACCAGTGCAAATCGTTGAGCGACTCGTAGCTGAGCGCCAACGCCTTCAGACCGCCGGCGAGGCCTGACAGAGCCGCCGAAAGCACGAAGGCCATGACCTTGTAGCGTTCGACATCATAGCCGAGCGAAATCGCGCGTGGCTCGTTTTCGCGTATCGCCGTCAGGACTTGCCCAAAAGGCGAGGTCACGATGCGACGGATTCCGGCGAGCGCCAGCACGAAACAGACGGCCACCAACCCGTAGAGTGCAAAATCGTTCGACAGATCGATGATGCCGAATAGATGGCCGCGTGGAATCCCGTGCAAACCATCATCCCTGCCGGTCCACTCGACCTGCATAGCGATGAAGTAGATGAGCTGGGAAATCGCCAGCGTGATCATGGCAAAATAGATACCCTCGCGTCGTATGGCGATGGCGCCGGCGATCAGGCCCAATAGCGCCGCACCGGCCATGCCGGCAAGTAGACCGACTTCCGGCGGCCAGCCCAGATGCTTCATGCCTAGGCCGAGAACATAACCCGCGATCCCGAAGAACATGGCATGCCCGAAGGACAGAAGTCCGGTATAGCCGAGCATCAGATTGAAGGCAGAGGCAAACAAGGCAAAGCACAGCAGCTTCACGATGAGCATCGGATAGACGAACACCGGTGCAACAGCCAGGATTGCGACCCCGGCAAGGATAAGAAGCGTACGCGAATTCATGCCAACCTCCTATTGCTTACCGAACAGGCCGTGCGGACGCACAAGCAAGACTAGGATCATAACGACGAAAATGACGGTAGAGGACGCCTCTGGATAGTAGACCTTGGCCACGCCTTCCAGCACGCCGAGCGTCAGGCCGCTCAGGATTGAACCCAGGATCGAGCCCATGCCGCCGATAACCACGACACCGAAAACGGTGATGATGATTGAGTGCCCGATCTGTGGGGTAAGCTGCATCAGCGGCGCCGCCAGAACACCCGCGAGTGCGGCCAGACCCACACCCCAGCCGAACACCAGCGTCACGAGCAACGGGACGTTGACACCGAAGGCTTGGACCAGCTTCGGATTTTCCGTTCCGGCCCGCAGGGTTGCACCAAGACGTGTGCGCTCAATCACCAACCAGGTGACAAGGCAAAGACCGAGAGCCGCCACGATGACCCAGACGCGGTAGACGGGCAGACGCATGAAGCCAAGGTCCAGCATGCCCGACAGCGAGGCCGGAACCGGATAACGCAGGCCCGATACGCCGAAATAGACACGTACGAGGCCTTCAATGACCATTGTCAGGCCGAATGTGACCAAGAGACCATAGATATTGTCCAACCCGTAGATGCGATGAAGGATCGTGCGCTCGATAATGATGCCGATACCTCCAGCGACCAGCGGCACCAGAATGAATGCCCACCAGTACCCGAGCCCGAGAGGCATCAGCAGGGCATAGGCGAGAAACGCGCCAAGCATATACATGGTGCCGTGGGCGAAGTTGACGATGTTCAACAGGCCGAAGATCACCGAAAGGCCGAGCGACAGCAGCGCATAGAAGCTGCCGTTGACGAGGCCGAGCAGAAGCTGGCCGTAGAGGACTTGAGCGGGAACGCCAAATATTTCGGTCATGGCTCAGACTCCCAAGAACCGGTGGATTTCGTCCATCCGATGGGCGAGTTCCGACTGCTGCACAACATCGACGACGCGGCCGTGTTCGATGACAAGGAAGCGATCCGCAAGCGGTGCGGCAAAGCGGAAGTTCTGCTCCACCATGACGATGGTAAAACCGCGGGATTTCAGTTCGCGGATAACGCGAGCCAAGGTCTGGACGATCACGGGCGCCAGGCCTTCCGAGATTTCGTCGAGCAGCAAGATGTCGGCACCGGTGCGCAGGATCCGCGCGATCGCCAGCATCTGTTGTTCGCCGCCCGAAAGCCGTGTGCCGGGACTTTTGGCACGCTCCGCCAGGTTGGGAAACATTTCGTAGATTTCGGAGAGCGATACTCTCATGCCGCTGTCCCGCCGCGTGACGGGCGGCAGCAAAAGGTTCTCTTCGCAAGACAGTGTCGAGAAGATACCCCGTTCTTCCGGACAATAGCCAAGTCCCGCCATCGCCAGCTTGTGAGCTGCGACGGCACTCATGTCACGCCCCTTGATCTCGATCCGGCCGTTGCGACGTTCCAGCAGACCCATGATGGCACGCAGGATCGTGGTGCGCCCGGCACCGTTACGGCCGATGAGGCTCACCACCTCGCCGCGGGCGACTTCGAGATTGACACCATGCAAAACATGGGATTCGCCGTACCAGCCGTTTACATCGTTTAGGGAGAGAATGACTCCGGCCATCAGTGCACTCCTCCATGCGCTGTCGCGGCCGCATCGGCTGAGCCCATATAGGCCTCGAGCACGCGCGGGTCAGACGACACCTCGGCATAGGTGCCCTCGGCCAGAACCGCACCACGCTGAAGCACGGAGATGCGGTCGCAAATGCCTGAGACAACATTCATATTGTGTTCGACCATGAGGATTGTACGGCCGGCCGACACCCGCTTGATCAGCTGGGTCACTCGCTCCACATCCTCATGTCCCATGCCCTGGGTAGGCTCGTCGAGCAGCATTACGCGCGGCTCCATGGCCAGTGTGGTTGCAATCTCGACCGAACGCTTGCGCCCGTAAGGCAGGTCGGCGGCCTTCGCCCCCGCGAATCCCTGCATGTCCACCAGTTCGAGCAGTTCCATTGCCCGTGCGTTCAACCGGTTCAGCACACTGCCCGGCAACCAGAAGGCATAGGTAGGCGCTGCCCGGCGCTGAAGCGCCACGCGCACGTTTTCCAGCACGGTCAGATGCGGGAACGTGGCCGAAATCTGGAAAGACCGCACCATGCCCTGACGCGCCAGCGCCGCGGGCTTTTCACGGGTGATATCGCGGCCTTCCAACAGAATGGTGCCTGATGTCGGCTGCAGGAACTTGGTGAGCAGGTTGAAGACGGTGGTCTTGCCGGCGCCGTTAGGCCCGATGAGGGCGTGAATATCGCCCTCCCGAACCTTCAGCGAGACATCCGACACCGCCTTGAACCCGCCGAACTCCTTGCAGAGGCCGGCAGTCTCAAGGACGTAAGTCATAGCGACGGCTCAGCCTTTCTTGACCAGAGGGCATTCGCTCTTTTCGAGAGGAATGAAGGCCTGGTCGGCGGGAATGGTCTTGAGAACGGTCTCGTAATCCCAGGGATACTTGGAATCCTCAGGCTTCTTCACCTGAACGAGATACATGTCGTGCACCATCATGCCATCCTCGCGGATGCGGCCGTTTTCGGCGAACATGTCGTTGACCGGCATTTCATGCATCTTGGCCAGCACCTTTGCCGAGTCCGTACTGCCGGCCGCCTCCACCGCGCGTAGATAGTGCAACGTGCCTGAGTAGTCGCCGGCGTTGACCATGTTGGGCATCTTACCGACCCGATCAAAGAAGCGCTTGGACCATTCACGAGAGGCGTCGGTGCGGTCCCAGGAAAAGGCGGTGGCATATACAAGACCGGATGCCTGATCGAGGCCAAGGCCGTGGACCTCGTTGATCAGCAGGGTGAAGGCCAGCATCTTCTGGTCGTCGCCAAGGCCGAACTCCTTGAGAGCCCGAATGGAATTCGTTGTATCGGACGAAGAGTTCGCGAGACCAATGACCTTGGCGCCGGAAGAGATTGCCTGCAGGGCGTAGGAGGAGAAGTCACTGGCCATGAAGGCGGGATGCTTGACGCTGCCGGCGATCTTGCCACCGGCGGCGCCGACCGCGCCGGTCACTGCGCTCTCGACAGAAAGGCCGTAAGCGAAGTCCGAGACGATCAGGAACCATTCGTTATCGCCGTCTTTCGTCAACGCTTCGACCGGAGCGTTTGAAAGCGAGTAGGCATTGAAAGCGAAATGGACAGTGTTGGGCGAGCAAGCGTCGCCGGTGATCTTGCTGGAGCCAGCGCCTGTAACGATGGCGACCTTGTCTTTGGCCTTGGCGATTTCCATGACACCGAGCGCGGCTGCCGAGTTCGACAGATTGATGATCATGTCGGTGCCGTTGTCATAGGCTTCGCGCGCCTTGGTGACGGCAACATCAGGTTTGTTCTGATGGTCGATGAAGGCGATTTCGACGGGGCGTCCATTGATCGAACCGCCAACCTCCTCGACCGCCATCTTGACAGCCTCCATGCCGCCCTTGCCGCCATAGTCGGCGCTCGGACCAGCCATATCGGTCATCAGGGCAATTCGGATCGGTGGCTCCTGTGCCAGCGCAGCCGTGCCAAACATAGTTCCGGCCATGAGGGCCAGAGAGAACCTGGACATAGATTTCATAGTTTCCTCCCATTGAATTCACACCGACCGAACCTCCCGTCCGGCCGAAAAAACCCTTTCCAATCCTGCCACCCAGGATTGGATTTTACCCTTGAGATAACAATGATCGCCCAGTGCCGCCTCTATCTGGGCAGATGAAAACTCGGTAGTGGCCCCTTACATCGTTGACGCTAGAGCCCGGCCAGTTATATGTAAAATACATAATAGGCATGCAAGACATAACCGAAACGCATTTCGGGCAAGGGCTCGCAATCACCTGTCGTCAGCCCCAAAAGCGGGCTCTTTGAAACCGCAGTCTCCCGAAATACGAATAAATCGGAAACAAAAAAAAGATGAAAATCCGGCAGCTTGAGTATTTCATGCATGTGGTGGCCACGTTGAACATCACCCATGCCGCAGAGCATGCCAATGTGTCACAGCCCGCACTGAGCCGACAACTTCAATTGCTGGAAGACGAGCTGGGCACCCGCCTGGTGGAGCGGCGGCCGCGTGGCGTGGCACTCACGCCCGCCGGACAGAGACTGGCGGACCATGTTCGCACGCTGATGCAGAATGTCGATCTAATCAAGGAAGACATCATCGCTGCCGAGACCATTCCCACGGGCTCGCTGCGGATCTCCTCTGCCTATTCGCTACGCGGCCTGCTGATGGCTGATGTCGTGGCCGAATTCCACCGGCTCTATCCGCATGTGGCGCTGGAGATACGCGAAGGCACCTCGGTCAACGTGCGCGAAGAGCTGGTCACTCAGCGCGTTGACCTTGCCTTCTATTCCGATTACGGCGCTTCACGCGGCCTGGAACGCCAGTCTCTCTGTACCGAAGCACTGGTATTGCTGTCGCCGCCAAATGCCGGCCTCTCGATCGACCAGCCGGTATCGGCGGCGCGGATCAGCGAGCTCGACCTGGTCCTGACCCCCAATCCCAACGGCCTGCGCCGCGTGGTTGACGAGATGTTACAACCACGGGCAGCGGGGGTCGCACCGCCTGTCATAGTGGAAACCAACACTATCATCATGGACCTGGTGTCGCGCGGCGGATTGCACAGCATTCTGCCTTACAGTGCGACCCACCAGGCCTATCGGCGCGGTGAAATCTGCATCGCACCCATCTCCGGCATGAGCTGGCCGTGGGTGACCGCCACCTCGCGTGACAGACCCAAGACCGCCGCGATGCGCGTGTTCCAGAAACTGGTCGAGGACCATACCGGTCATCTGGTGGCAGAGAGGATATGGCTGACAGCCGAGCTCCCTGCCGCCGACTGAATCGATAATGGAATAGCATTTAATCATCTCCGAACGACAGGCATAATCAAAGGTTATTCCAGACATATCTCCTTTGATTTTGTCCTCGCGACGCAAACATGGTTGCTTCGGGCACGAGGTACGCTGCTCTCCAAGGGTAGCGGCAACTGCATTCGGAGGAAATGACAAGTGGCCAAACAAGACGCGCCGGTCGATCAGGGCGGCACCAGCTTCTATTCTCAAAGCGCTGTTCGAACCGCGGAAAGGCTGGCACGCAACGTGCCGCCACTTGAGCGTTCCGATATCCTGTCGTTGACCCGCACCATGCTGCTCATCCGACGTTTCGAAACCCGCACGGAAGAACTTTTCAAGTCCGGGGTCGTCAAGGGTACGGCTCACTCCTCCGCAGGCCAGGAAGCCATTGCGGCCGGCGCCTGTTTCTCGCTGCGCAAGGACGACTTCATCACCACGCACCATCGTGGCCATGGACACTGCATCGCCAAGGGTGCCGACGTACGCGGCATGATGGCCGAGTTGTGTGGACGTATCGGCGGCATCTGCGGCGGCCTTGGCGGCTCCATGCATGTGGCCGACATAGAACTTAACATTCTCGGCGCCAACGGCATCGTCGGCGCCAGCATGGGCCTTGGCGTGGGTGCGGCGCTCGCCGCGAAGCAGCGCGGCTCCGATGATGCCGGGATCGCCTTCTTTGGAGATGGCGGCTCGAACGAGGGCATTTTCCACGAGGCCCTGAATATGTCGGCGCTCTGGAAACTGCCGATCGTCTTCGTCTGCGAGAACAATCTCTACGGCATGTCGACGCCGTTCGACCATGCGACCGCTGGCGGGTCCGTGGCGGCTCGTGCGCAAAGCTATGGCATTCCAGGCGAACGCATAGATGGCAATGATCCGGTGGCTGTCTATGCGGCCGTCTCCGAAGCAATTGCTCGGGCAAGAGCCGGCGAAGGACCGACCCTGATCGAGGCCATGACCTATCGTCACGGCGACCATTCCATGCGCGGCAACCTGATGGGCTATCGTACCAATGAGGAAATACAGCACTGGCTGGACGAGGATCCGCTGGTACGTATGCGCCGTAGGCTGGTCGACGAATGGGACCTTCCGGAGACAGAATACGATGCTCTGGTCGCCGAAATCGAAGACGTGATCGAGGAGGCCGTGCGGTTTGCCGAGGCGTCTCCGGAGCCGACGGCGCAAACCATGTTCGACAAGCTGCTGGCGCCGCGCCGTGTTCCCCCGGCACCGCCAGCGCCGGGCGGCCGCGCCATCACCTATACCGAGGCCGTGCGCGAGGCTATCGCCCAGTCGATCGAGCATGACGAAACGGTGTTCCTGATGGGCGAGGATGTCGGCCCGGTCGGGGGAACATTCGGGGTCACCCGCGGCCTTTTTGACCGTTTCGGCGGCGATCGCATCATCAATACCCCAATCTCCGAAGGTGTGATTTCCGGCGCCGCCGTTGGTGCTGCGCTCTCCGGTCGGCGGCCGATCGCTGAAATCCAGATCTTCGATTTCGTCACCTTCATGATGGACCCGATCGTCAACCAGGCGGCGAAGCTCCGCTTCATGCTGGGCGGCAAGGCGACCGTTCCGGTGGTGTTTCGCGGACCGCAAGGCGGCGGCATCCGTCTTGCCGCCCAGCACTCGCAATCGCTGGAGGCTTGGTTCGCCCATATTCCGGGCCTGACCGTGCTTGCCCCATCCAATCCTTACGACGCCAAGGGCCTGTTGATTGCCGCCATCCGCGATGACAATCCGGTCGTGTTTCTGGAACACAAGCTGCTTTATCTCGGCGGCGCCGCGCCTGTGCCCGAGGAACCCTACGAAATCGAGATCGGCAAGGCCGACATCAAGCGCGAGGGTACCGATATTACCGTCATCGCCAGCCTCGCCATGGTCGAGCGCGCGCTCGCAGCAGCAGAGACGTTAGCCCGCGAAGGCATCAGCGTTGAAGTCATCGATCCGCGCAGCCTGCGCCCACTAGACATGACTTGCTTCGTGCACTCGGTGAAAAAGACCAGCCGTTGCCTTGTGGTGCACGAGGCCTGGCGCACAGGCGGCCTGGGAGGCGAAATGGCCGCGCAGATCACCGAGGAGGCCTTCGATTGGCTCGACGCCCCGGTGGAGCGCCTCGGCGCGCTGGAAGTGCCAATGCCCTATAACGACCGGCTCGAACGCGAAGTGATGCCGACTACGGTTTCAATTGCAGAGGTGGTGCGTCGCATGTGCAGCCGCAGTCTGCCCGACCTGAAGGAGGGCTGAGCAATGTCGATCGAGATCGTAATGCCGGCCATCTCACCTTCGATGGTGAGCGGCAAGCTGGTGCGCTGGCATGTACCTATCGGCGGCAAGGTGCGAAAGGGCGACCTTCTAGCCGAGCTGGAAACCGACAAGGCCGCCATGGATATCGAAGCGCCGGAAGACGGCGTGCTAGAAGAAATCCTGGTGGGTGACGATACGCCTGACGTAGCCGTCGAGACAGTGATCGGCATCCTCGGCGACGGCAAACCCGCCCAGGCCCCGGTCGCCCCTGCCGCGCCGCCCGTTCTAGAAACGCCCGCCGTCAAAACGGCGGCGCGGCAAGACCAGGTTCCATCCATGCTGGACGAGCCACCGGTGCGTATTTCGCCGCTCGCCCGCCGACTTGCGCGCGAGATGGATGTCCGTGTGGAGGGCCTAACCGGCACGGGACCGAAAGGCCGCATTCTCGCGCAGGACATACGCGAAGCGTCCGAACGCATGTGTGTCGCCACGGCCGAAGCACCTGCTCTTCCGGCGCCGGCATCAGCCCCGCCCAAAACCCTCGCGGTCCCGGCAACGCCGGCACTCGTGCCACCCGGCGCCCGGATCGAACCGCATGGCGCGATGCGCCGCACGATTGCCCGCCGCTTGGTGGAGGCCAAGCAGACGATCCCGCACTTCTATCTCGAAGCGCGTTGCGATGTAGACGCGCTGCTGACGCTGCGGACCGATCTGAATGCCGCGCAAGCCGTATCAGGTAGCGAAAGCCGCTTCACCGTCAACGACCTCCTGGTGAAGGCATGGGCGGTTGCAATCTCTCGCGTCCCCGCTGCCATGGTCACCTATAGCGACGAAGGAATGATCCATCATGCCTCGGTCGATATCGGCATCGCCGTGGCGCTGGACGATGGGCTGATTACCCCGATCCTGCGCGATGCGGCACGACTTTCGCCCGGAGCGATCGCTGCCGGCGCGCGCAATTCCATCGAGCGCGCGCGAGCTGGAAAGCTGTCAGCGGAGGATTATAGCGGCGGTCTCGCCGGCATCTCCAATCTCGGCATGTTCGGCGTGAGTTCCTTCGCCGCGATTATCAATCCACCGCAATCCATGAACCTCGCGGTTGGCGCGGTGGAGACCGAACTTGCCTTGCGGAACGGCGTGCCGGTCGAAGTCAAGCGCCTGCGGCTGACACTATCCGTCGATCACAGGGCCATCGATGGCGCTGTCGGTGCCAAGGTGCTGCAAGAACTGAAGCGGGTGATCGAGTCGCCCATTCTGCTGATGGCGTGAGGTCGAGATGATTGCCAGTCTATTCGATCTCACCGGCAAGGTAGCGCTGATTACCGGCGGCGCGCGCGGCATTGGGCTGGAAACAGCCCGACTCCTCGGCCAGGCGGGAGGGCGCCTCATCCTTCTCGATCGCGACGCGACCGCACTGGAGAAAGCATGCGCCTCTCTGCACGATGAAGGCGTTGAGGCCGTACCCTTTACCATCGACATCGCGGAAACGGATGCGCTGAAACCGTGTTTCGATGCTGTCGAAGCAAGGTTTGGCCGCCTTGATATTCTCGTCAACAATGCAGCGGTGGTTCAGCGCCATCCGGCGACTGAACTGACACCAAGGCTCTGGCGACAGGCCATGGCCGTCAATCTCGATGCCGCTTTCGAATGCTGCCGCCTTGCCCACCCGTTGATGGTGGATGCCGGCGGCGGTGCCATCATCAATGTGGCATCGATCATGGCGCTGTCCGGCGGTGGTTTCTATCCCATCGCCTCCTACCACGCATCCAAGGGCGGCATGGTGAACCTGACGCGCGGCCTTGCAATGGAATGGGGCGGCGACGGTATCCGGGTCAACGGCATCGCACCAACTTGGATCAAGACCGATTTCAACCGCGCCTTTCTCGAAAGCCCGGGCACCGCCGAACGACTGCTGGCTTCAATGCCTCTCAGACGCTTTGCCACCACAAGGGATGCCGCTGCGGCGATACTATATCTCGTATCGCCAGCATCCTCCATGATAACAGGACATGTGCTGCCCGTCGATGGCGGCTATCTCGCCCACTAGGCAATTGCCAAGCGTTCGTTTCCAGGCAGTTCCGAAAGCAAGTCAACGACGGCCCTTTCCGGAATTGCCCTGCTGCGCAGTCAGGAGGATCCATGCCAGCCACGCTCAACCATACCGGCATCACAGTCGGTGATCTCGATGCCGCCGTCAGACTGTTCGAAGATGTGTTCGGCTTCCAGCTTATTTCGCGAGCGCCACGGGACCCCGACATAATTTCGCGCGTGATCGGTGTTCCCGGTGCGCTGGTGGAAATCGCCTATATGCGCAATGACCTGGGCAGCACCGTGGAACTTTTGGCTTATTCGTCCCCCGACAACCGTCGCGCCTATATGCCCCGCGCCTGCGATATCGGTTCATTGCATCTGGGCTTCAACGTCGACGATATTGATGCAATACTGACCAAGCTCCACAAGCACAGCGTGGAACTGATGGGCGAGGTCGTCATCATCGATGCCGGCCCCAACAAGGGTTCGCACATAGCCTATCTGCGCAACCCCGAAGGTCTGGTCCTCGAACTCATCCAGGCGCCCTGACGCACAGGCCAAGCCGATCTCAATGCTATTCCGCGCGAGCGCAGCGACCGTGCATCGAACGACATCAGACCGCCAAACCTGCGGTCATTTGGCTTGGTGGTCCGGTGCGGGTGTGGAAGCGGAGTCAACCAGAATGGCCTCTCTATCTCCCAGAGGCTCCTGCAGCATTGAAGCCAAAATGAGCGCCAGCAGGGCAAAGGCACAAAATCGCTCTATGCGCGTCAAATCCCTGAACCTATATCCTTTGAAACCGAAGGCTTCATCGATCACCTTTTCCTGATCCGACCTGGGCATCATCATTATCTTGATGTCTCCGGACATGCCTTTTCCAGTTCCGGCAGGACTTCGAACAGGTCGGCGACCAGGCCGTAGTCGGCGACCTGGAAGATCGGTGCCTCTTCGTCCTTGTTGATCGCAACGATGACCTTGGAATCCTTCATGCCGGCGAGGTGCTGGATGGCGCCGGAAATGCCGGCCGCGATGTAGAGCTGCGGGGCGACGACCTTGCCGGTCTGGCCGACCTGCCAGTCGTTCGGAGCGTAGCCTGCATCGACGGCAGCGCGCGATGCACCGACGGCGGCACCGAGCTTGTCGGCGACCGGCAGGATGACTTCCTTGAACTTCTCGGCGGAGCCGGGCGCACGGCCGCCCGAGATGATGATCTTGGCCGAGGTCAGTTCCGGGCGGTCGGAGCTCGACAGCGCGTCGTTGACGAAGGACGAGACATCAGGA